>JADMIO010607158.1_pt1 | contig 24521 bp, 16 predicted proteins | sample 8958161 | NCBI WGS metagenome assembly JADMIO01 (sample SAMN16585339, study PRJNA669376) | soil metagenome | isolation source: Crop rotation soil | place: USA: Cullars Rotation, Alabama | collected 2011
AAACCCGCCACGCACGACGCGTGAATCGTCTGCCGCTTCGGCATCGCTCATCCCGGCCGCGCTTCCCTGGGCGTCCACGGTCCAGCCCGTCAGAATATGGGCGAGCGACGTCACATCGCTCTGGGTGTAGCCTCCATCGACGCCAAGCGTGTGAAGCTCCATCACTTCCCGAGCGTAGTTTTCGTTGATTCCATTTGCCTTGTGGCGCGCACTCACGCCCGGGGCGACATTCCTCCAATTGTCCAGGTAGACCAACATCGCCGGATGTTTGGCAGTGGCCAGCAGCATGTCGCTGAATTTGCCCAGCGTGTTCGGGCGGATCGCATCCTCTTCGTAGGCGCCCATCCATACGCGATCGAGCTGCTTATGCTGATAAATATTGAAATGATTGAACCAGAAATCGACCAGCGCTTCCTGCAGGCGATGCGGACTCGCAATTGCGCGAGCCAAGCGCGCCATTCTCACCTGTGGCCCCACCTCCGCCGTGAGCACCTTCATTGCCCTGATTTCATCCTTGGGTCGCTTTTGTCCGGATGGCATTCGGACCTGGGCGCGAAACCAGTAGTCACGATAGAGTTCGAAGGTGTTCTTTCCGAACACCGGCAGACTGTGCAGTTGCGCTGTTAGCGAGGGTGGCAACTGGCCCGTTTTGGAATTCAACTGCGCGTCGAGGTAGCCGTCGAAGCCAAGCTGCCGGATACGATCGATTTCACCCGGCGCGGGTCCGAAACCCAGTCGATTGGCAAGATGGAGAGCGGTTGCACTATCCAGCATCCCGGAACACCCAAACCGCCCGGGAGCAGCCCAGGCCACGCACGCGCCTCCGAGCCGCAGCTTACAGCAAAGATGGCCGCCCGCAACGGCAGCCGGCATGAAAGCCTTGTAAGCCGCGAGTGCTTCGGATCCCGGAATCACAGCCCTACGGACGATCAAACTCAAGTCCGGATTGCCTGTCGCGTTCGTTAGAAAATTGGGCTCGAAATCTGAAAACTAGACGGCGGGGACCAGTGTTTGAGGGCATTTCCGCCAAAATAGGTTGATGTGTCGTGTTTGCCGAAAGCTGGAAAAGAAGCCATCCGTTCCCCAGCGGAATCGCAAAAAGGCGAAAGAAATCAGCCGGAAAAACGAGCATGAAAATAAATCCGTTCCACACCGGCAAACCGGCCTTACACTTCCGCGCATGGACAAGCTCGGTGCATCTACCACTTATCTTCAATGCGCGTTCAAAAACGCGTGCGAAATCAATGGTGCAAATAAATCCGTCTACCAGCGCGGATTCGGCCGTATACTTGCGCGCATGAGGAACTCGTTGCGTCCATTCGCAAGCACAAACCGGAGCAGGACTCGCGCGCCGCTGTTCTCGGCAGTGCGCGCAGGCGCGCGCGGATTCCTCGCTTCAAATGCTTCCGCCATCGGCGAACCGCAACATCTGGTGTGCTGGCGAGTGGAGAGGGAGGGGGGTGCCGCGATTTTTCCGGAACAAAACGAACAATTCTGTTGCGCTTCCCAATTCGTCACGGCCGGGCTCGTCCCCGCCACCCATGCTCAAGCTGTCAGGCCGAGATCATGGATGGCCGCCACAGGGCGGGCGAAGACGATGAGACGATTCGCAGGGGGGATTTCCGGAAGAGTCGGGGGCACCCCTCCGAATTTCCAGAGGTTCGAATGGGAACTCTAGCGGCTCTTGCGCAGCAGCGGGCGGCGGATGACCGGCACATCGGCAATGCTCGGCCGCTTAATCCGGGCCGGAGCCGCCGCCTTCAGCCGCCGATCGATGACGCGCCGCGCCACGACGAAGCCCAGGCATGCCGCGGTCAAGCCGACCAGAATGTAGAGGCTGGAAGTCGGTACCAGCGCTGCCGCTGCCGAGGTCACCAGTATGGCGACGGTGTACACATAGAAGGCCCGCCGGGTGCCGAACACATCCGCCAGAATGTGGTGGAAATGGTCCTTCCCGCCGCGGAAAGGCGAGCGGCGCCTCAACAATCGCGCGGCGATCACCCGGAGACAATCGAGCACCGGGAGACAAAACCAGACAAGCAGCGTTTCGGCCTGGAGCCGCCCATTGCGCAGCGATGCGATCGCAAGCAGCGCAACAACGAAGCCGAGCCCGAAAGTCCCGCAGTCACCCAGAAATACGCTGCCCCGCAGGTTGAAAACCAGGAGCGCCAATGCCGGCCCGGTCAGCGCCAGCGCGACCTCGCGCACCGCGCCGTCTGCGAAAACATCGAAGCCCAGACACCAAATGAGAAGTGCGGCCGGAACCAACCCATCGATCCCATCGGCCATGTTGACCGACGATGCGAATCCGACCGTGGCGAGCGTCGCGCCCGCCATGAAGAGCGGCGCAGAGATGGCGACCGGGCCGAAGGTCACCCATGGAATCGCTGGTGCGGCGAGTTGCGGATACAACGCGAATGCAATCAGGGTGAAGACAGCAAGCACAAGCATCCGCCCAATCGCCGAGAGGTGCGACTGGTCATCCATGATTCCCACGACGCCGACGCCTGTGCCGCACAGCAACAGCGCGAGATAGAGCGGCTGATGCGGTCCCAAGCTCAGCTGCGCGAGCAGCCAGGCGATCAGGGGCAACAGAATGGCGAAGCCGCCTGTTTGCGGCGTTGGGTTTGCGTGCGCCTTCCGGCCGCCACGGGGATAATCGAAGACCTGCAGCCAATTCGCGATCGGCCGCGCCAGCAGGCACAAGACAGCCGTCGCAGCCGTGGTCGACAGCAGGAGATAAATCGTCAAGCCCGGCATGGGGGCCGCGGACGGGAGTGTTTCGGGCACCGCCCGGAGAGGCGCCCACAAGCCGGCTCGCCTGTCGGACGCAGGCGGGAAGCGCCGGCGCGCACCTTATGCCTTGACGACGATGCTGCCGCGTGGAGACACGCGCTGCATCGCGTTGCGCGTATCCACAATCAGGTCGAGCGACTTCATCAGACCATCGTATTCGACATCGTCGTGGTCTGTAACAATGAGCGCCGCGTCGTAATCCTCCCCGAAGCTGTCGGGCTTCCACGCCACCGAGCAGCGGCCCGCCAAATGCGGAAACTCCCGTGTTTCCGGAATAACGGGAACCCACGGATCGTAATAGTCTACCGCCGCGCCCTTGCTTTCCAGCTGCTTGAAAATGGTGAGCGCGGGGCTTTCCCGAAGGTCATCCACATTGCGCTTGTAGGCGAGGCCCACCAACAAGATGCGGCTGCCATTGAGACTCATCTGCTTTCGGCCGGACAAGGCGGTGGCGAGCGCCGCCACGACCTGCAACGGCTCGGCTGTGTTGATCTCGCCCGCAAGCTCGATGAAGCGCGCCGGAACTTCGTGCTCCCTTGCCTTCCACGACAAGTAGAAGGGATCGATCGGCACGCAGTGACCGCCAAGCCCTGGCCCTGGGTAGAACGGCATGTAGCCGAACGGCTTGGTTGCGGCCGCCTCGATAACGTCCCAGATGTCAATTCCCATATGCGCGAAAATGTGCTTGAGCTCGTTCACCAGCGCAATGTTGACGCAGCGGAAGATGTTCTCGCTCAGCTTGACGGCCTCGGCGGTCGCCATGTTCGCGACCGGAACGACACGTTTAACGAGACGTCCGTAGAATGCTTCCGCCAGCAAACGACTGTGCGGATCATCAGCACCGACAACTTTGGGGATTTCGGAAGTCGGTATCTTCGATCCAGGATCCTCCCGCTCCGGCGAATACGCCAGGAAAACCTCATGACCGACCTTCAATCCGGTCGCCTCTATGGCCGGCTTCACCACCTCCATCGTGCATCCCGGGTACGTGGTCGATTCCAGACAGACGAGATGATCCATCCGCAGCGCGGCGCCGACCGCATCGGCGGTCCTACGGACATGGCTCAGATCCGGCTCGCGATATTTGTTCAGGGGAGTGGGCACGCAAATAATGACCACATCAACGTCGGCGATTTCGTTGTGATTGCTGCTGGCGCGAAAACGGCGATCCGCGAGCATGGCCGCGATCTTGATATCGGGGATGGTTCGAATGGTTGAGCGGCCGGCGTTCAGCGCCGCAACCCGATCCGGATCGATATCAAAGCCGACGACCCGAAAGCCCTTCTGGTGCGCCGTAATGGCGAGCGGCTGGCCGACATAACCCATGCCGACGACGCCAACCGTCGCGTTCCCCAATTGTAGTCGGGCAGCGAGGCTGGCGACGTGGGACGACGTGTCATCCAGGGGCGAGCTCGTTTTGACCGCCTCGCCCTGCGCTCCGAACTTCATCCCACCATCCCTACTGTGCGGGTGCACGCGCCCGACTGCGGCTGCCCCCAACCCGTCAAGCCCGCGGACCTTAGAAGGTTTTTCCGTCCCTTGCCAACAGCGGGAACCGCGTCACTTTTCACCATCCAAAACAAGGCCTTCGGCCTCCAGACGGTACCGTTCGCCGGTTCGAGGACACACCAGCCCCGAGCCCAGCCGTTCCCCGCTTCGGGCGACCCAGCCCACCCGACGGGCAGGATTTCCCACAACCAGGGCGTGATCTGGAACATTGCTGGTTACGACCGCGCCAGCCCCAATCATCGCGTACTGTCCGATGGTGTGACCGCAAACGACGGTGGCGTTCGCGCCAATGCTGGCTCCACGCCGCACCAGCGTCGGCAGGAATTCGTTTTTGCGGCTCACATGCGCCCGGGGCAGCAGCACATTGGTGAAAACCATACTCGGGCCACAGAAGACATCGTCCTCTATGGTGACGGCCTCATAAATTGACACGTTGTTCTGGACCTTGCAGCCGTTTCCCACCCGAACATTGGGGCCGATCATCACGTTCTGGCCGATGATGCACCCTGTCCCGATGCGGCTGCCCGCTAAGATATGTGAAAAGTGCCAGATCTTGGTCCCGGCCCCAATCTGCACGCCGTCGTCAACGATCGCCGTTGGATGCAGGAAGTGGGGACTCTCGGCCATGGCTTATTCAATACCTTAGGATTGAGCATCTGTCAGTTGGCAGCGGTCAAGCCAACACACAGCCCTCTCACCCGTCGGCTCCTCAGTTAGGCACAGGGGAGCCAGCATGCTCTATCCGCACCGCGATCCCGTCCTCAATATGCCGATACAGGTCGAGTAGCCGCTTGCGATAGATCGCGGACCAACTGTCCTCCTGGACGAAGCGCCGGCAGCCGTCGCGCGCGGCCGCGATCATGTCGTCGGTCAACGATGCGACCAGTCCGGCAATTGCTGCGGGCGTAAGCTCGCCTGGAAGTTCCCATCCGCAGCGATAGCTTTCGACGATCCGACGCATTTCCGGAAAGGGCTGCACGATCAACGGCACGCCGGCCGCGGGATATTCCCACAATTTGTTCGGTGTGGCGATCCAGTGATTCAGCATCTTATCTTCGTATGGAATGATTCCGACAGTCGCCCCTTGAGTCCACGATAACAGCTCAGCCGCTGGCGCGGCTGGAATGAAACGAACTTTCGCGGATCGCTCCGCCGCTTCGGCAAGCGATGCAATCCGTTTCAGCTCGTCAAATAATGGCCCCCAACCCATCATCACGAGTGACCAGCCATCGGGAAGTAGCGGTCCAGAACGCACCAGTATCGGCAAACCGCGGTGTTTCGTATAACCCCCTTGATAGAGGAGGATTTTTTCCGCCAGCGGGAGTTGTGCCGCCCGGTGCAGCCGTCCGTCATAAACACTGTTTGCTTTCTGCGCGGTGTCGGTTGCATTGCGAATGACGACAGCGGGAGGTGCGGTGGGATACGCATGCCGGTAATAGGACGCCGCACTGTCATTGACGGCGATAAAGCCGTCAATGCGAGACAGGTATTTGCGATGGACCCGCGCGAAATAATCCGTCGCCCCGAAGCGGCGGGCAGCGACCGCCTCGTAAATCTCGTGAGCATCGTAAACGAGCGGAATACCAAGCGCCTTCTTAACGAGCCATCCCGTCGGCAGGGCTATGCAATCGTGGCAATGCACAAGCTCGGGCTTCAAGCGAATGGCGGCCGCCGCGAGTTCCTCCGAACGGTAGCGATATTGCGAGAACTTGCCGGTTTTAGCGCCGAGCCAGCTTAGCGGCTCGACAGCAAACTCCAGCAACCAATCGGGCACCCACTTTGGAATACGGGAGCGTATGGCCCGGAAACGTTCTGCGGGCTCGCCCGGACTCGAAATGACGCGGCGGCGGACAAGCTCTCGTTCCCGGGCACGAACTTTGATGTGTTCGCTTAGGTACCGCCAGACCGCGTACATGCCCGCCGATATGGCGATCCCAATCAGCGCAAGTGCCACCGCCGTGCTGACGCCGGTTTGGGCGACTTCCGCCCGGAGGTGCGGAAGCCCGGCTCGCGTTGAAAGAGGCCAAATTCCGAGCCTCACAAGCCGGTACAGACCATAGGAAAAGGCTACGAAGGTGAGCAAGAACAGTGGCGCGCGTATTATTGCTGATTTCATCAGTCGGCGGCGCGCGTTTGGATACCAATCCACGCGAACGACGGTGACGCCATCATTCAGGATCTCCAGCGGATCTGACGCGCCGGATTCCGGAATGCCGATCACTGTTACGCTGTGACCGGCCGACTGCAAAACGTGCGCTTCCCGCATGACGCGGCCGTCGCGGGTTCCGCTGTTGTGGGCGATCATACAGACGTTCATGGGCTGAGCGACGTTCGCTGCGAGGGCAAGCTTCACCGAGCGCCCATGTTAGGCAAGCGAGGTGACGGACGTTTTGCAGCCCTAATTGAGCGAGAGGTTAACCGAGCTGGCGCCCGCGGCAGGTCGCGTGCGGATCGTCTCCCCGCCCAGAGTCATCGAATTGGCAGCAGCTTCCAGCACCCGAAGAACGCGTAGCGCTTCGAGGCTGTCAGTCCGCGGCGTCTTACTCGCGGCAACGCAGGACAGGAAGTGGGCGCACTCTTCTCGCAAGGGTTCCTTCTCATCGATGCGAACCAAGACCGGCTCCGCGCGGACCACATGCACGGCACCGGAGGACATATCGATGCCATGATCGAATATCTGCAGCTTTTCGGACCACCTTGCGGTGTCATCGAAGACCGCCTGAGCACGAGAACCGATGAGTACCAGCTTGTGCTCCTTTACGGGGTTGAGCCAGGAAACCGCGACATCGGCGGTGACGCCGTTGGCGAAATCCAAATGGACACGCGCTATATCCGCAATGTGCGAGTTGAGAATCGGGCGGCCGTGAGCTGAAACTCGCTGCGGCAAATCTCCAAAGATTGCCAAGATAATAGAGATGTCGTGCGGCGCCAGTGACCACAACACATCTTCTTCGGTGCGGAAGCGTCCCAGGCTCAGGCGGCGAGAGTAAATGTGCCGAACCGTGCCAAGCCGGCCAGAACGGACCTCTTGAAGAAGTTTGCGGACGGCCGGGTGGTAGCGGAGCACGTGCCCCACCATCAGAACGCGCTGCCGCTCTCGCGCCATCTTGGCCAGAACTTGACCGTCGGGCACACTCATGGCCAAGGGCTTCTCGACGAACACATGCTTGCCCGCCTCTAATGCCTGGCGGGTGTGTACGGCGTGGAAAGCCGCCGGCGTGGCTATGGCAACGGCCTCGATATCATCGTCCTCGAGTAGTTCCTCGAAACGGCGGGCAGGAACGGCATACCGGCCGGAAAACTCGAGAGCGACATCCGTTGCAACGTCAGCGACAGCAGAAAGAGCACCCAACTGCGACAGGTTTCGGATTATATTCTTGCCCCACTGTCCGCAGCCGATCGCGGCAACTTTTGGTTTTTCCAACGCCGGCGACACAGCACGACCGGCGAACGCCTGTTGCTCTGAACTGCGATCCAACGCTGAAATCCCACCTGCTCGCGCGGGAACACTAACAAGGCGGTAGCGGCCGTACAACAAGAGAATTGCCAAACTGTGCGCTGGCTGGGACGCCTGTTGCACCCATGCCCCATAGTAGGCAGGAAGTTCTCGCCCGGGTTGTACGCGGGGCATCCTTTCTTAAGCGTACGTTCCGTTTTGGACCTCTATGCGCATCCTTCTCCTCACCGATAATTTCGTTCCTGAAACAAACAGCCCTGCCTTGCGGGCATACGAACACGCCCGCGTGTGGATGGCGCGAGGGGCCACCGTCACCGTAATTACGACGATCCCCAATTTCCCAACTGGACGCCCGCTGCCGCCTTATCGGAACCGCTTGTACCAGGCGGAGACACTGGACGGCCTACAGGTGGTGCGGGTCTGGAGCTTCCTGGCAGCCAACCGGGGAATTTTTTGGCGCTCCCTAGACTTCCTTAGCTTCGGGGTTTCGAGCTTTGTTGCGGGGTTGTTCCGGCGCTCCGACATTATTTTGGCGACGTCGCCGCAACTGCTTACCGCCGTGGCAGGCTGTGGTCTGGCCATCGCAAAACGGCGTCCCTGGGTCTTCGAGGTTCGCGATTTGTGGCCAGATTCCATCGTAGCCGTGGGCGTCATGCGTGAAAATTTGTTCATCCGGGGCCTCCACAAGCTGGAAGCCGCACTTTACCGCCATGCTAGCCGAATCGTGGCGGTGAGCGATGGTATCCGTACCCAGCTGATCGCGCGGGGTGTGCCACCGACAAAAATCGGCGTGGTGCCGAATGGGGTCAACCTGCTCCGGGTGGCTGCCCAAGCCGGCCAGCCTGACCTGAGAAACACGCTCAAGCTGCAAGACCGCTTTGTGCTCGGATACGTTGGAACGCACGGCATGGCGCAGGCGCTGGAGGTAGTCCTCGGAGCTGCCCACAATTTGCGCGACAGCAATTCACACTTTCTCTTTGTTGGAGAAGGCGCGCGCCGAGAGGCCCTGGTCGGCCGAGCCAAGGAAATGCGGCTGGACAACGTAACGTTCGTCGGGCTGGTGCCGCTGGAAATGGCCGCGGCGTATTTGCGGACCTGCGATGCGGTCCTAATCCCGCTCAAACGGACCAGTCAGATCGAGATCACATTGCCGGGCAAGATTTTCGAAGCAGCCGCAATGGGCAAACCAATCATTGTCAGCGCGGAAGGCGCATCGGCCGATCTGGTGCAACGCTACGGCGCCGGCCTTGTGGTCCCACCGGAAGATCCGGAAGCTTTAGCCGCGGCTATCCGCCGCTTGGCCGGGGACGCAGAACTGCGCGACCAGCTAAGCCATGGCAGTCTCGCGTTGGCGCGCGACTTCGATCGCGAGCGCTTCGCCAACGCGATGCTGGAGGAACTCCGGATCGCTGCATCCACTTATCGCGGACCGCAAGTGGCTACTGATGGCTGTTGATTACCGCGAGCGCCGCAGCGGTGGTCGCGAGTTTACTCACCACATCCGAAATGTTGATGGCGAATTCCATCCAATTGAACGGCGTGGGATCTCGCGGCACCACGATCATTGATCCCGGTGGTACTTCATGCCCACCTCCGAAGGTGAACCAACTGTCTCCTTCCGGCCGCGATGTTCCATCCGGGAGCACGACGAACACCAGACTGTCGTCAGCGGACCCATTCTCTCCGCCTGCGAGACGGATGTAGTCATTCGCGGTAAGCCCTGCCCGATACGCGAATGCGCCCGAACTCAAGACCTCGCCGGTGACTGTGACGGTCGACGGCCGCTTCGGAATGTAAATCGTGTCGCCGGATTCCAGCAGCATGTCGAGTTCTGGCTTGGTGGCAAGGACCACGGGATCCGCCGTCACGGAGATTCGGCCAAGTGCCGGCATGGTTCGAAGTTCCTGGACGATTTGCTCGACATAGGCGAGCCCGGACGTATTGATCAGAGTGGCCGGCAATGTCGCGGTGGTCGCAACATTGTCTTGCAGAAGTTTCGCGGTGCGCTGATTGCCATCAGCTTCCTGGATGGCGGCGCTCTGGCGCGTAAACACCGTTCCGTACGGGTAGGCTTCGTCGGTCAGACCGCCCGCGCGCGCAAGCACCGACGACAGCCGCTCGCCGCGCGTGATGTCGAATGTGCCGGGGTACCGGACCTGCCCGATGATGGTAACACTCTCGCCATTGCGGTCAGAAAACACTGGACGCAGGCGGACCGTGTCGAACGGCTTGAGCGAAATGCTGGCGAAGTCCTGCCCGGTCACGCGCAGCGAATTACGCACTGTGCGCGAGGTGCCCGTTTCAGTATCGATCAGGGTCGATGTGATCTCGACCGCCGAGAGATCGGCTTCCCGCTGGATACCGCCAGCCGCCGCAATCAATGAGGCGAGACTGGTGTCGCCGACCGCCAGGTAAGAACCTGGGTTGCGCACCTCGCCATCGATCGTGACCAGATAATCGCGCGCTGAGTTCACCAGCTCGATAGTCGGAATACCCAAATTGGCAGCGATCTGGTCAAGTGAAACCGGAGCCGCCGTCGGCTTGCTGGTGGCAACCGTTGCGGCCGAGCCGCCGGTCCCTCCTTCCGTGGCCTGCGCCTGACCGATCCCTACGACAGCCGCCGATGTGCTTGGCAAGGCTGCTGTTGGGGTGGTGGAAGGTTGCGGCGGCGCATTACCGGCAAGAAGCGCTGTCGCGACACCCGCAGACGGCGCCGCGGTTTGGAGCGAGCCAGGCATTTGAGCCGTGGCTGGAGGCGAGGAGGAACTGCTGGCGTTTGGTGCGGCCGGGCCAGTCCCGCCGGGCTGCTGCCCGGGTTGCGATGTCGTGGCGTTTGTAGGTTGTCCTGTTGAGGGCGAAGACCCGCCGGACGAAGGCGTCGTCGGTGAGCCGGGCGGATGCAACATAACGGAAAGCGGGTTCTGAGACGCCGATGCCGTGTTGCCCAAGGCGGCGCTCGCCGCTGCGGCCAGCGTGGCAATTTCCGACTGGTTGAAGACGTAGACGAGATCGTTATCGGCGAGTTTCAAGTCTTCTTTGCCTGCGAAGGTCCGGGCGATTGAAAACGGAAGGATCGACTGGAAATTCGAGTTGGCTTCCCGGCGAATGACGACGCCGTAGAGCGTGTACGATTGCGGCGTGAGATCGTCTGCGTCGCGGATCAGGCGTGAAATGCTGGGAGCTGCGCTCAAAGCGCGCGTGCCCGGCAGCGTGACTTCGCCCATTAACGTCACCACGCCGCTGGATGCCGAGCGCGCAAAATCCACGAACAGGATCTCGCCCGAACGAACCACGCCTGTCTTGGCAACGGGCACCATTTGCGTGCGGCCGTCCGGCAGCAGTTCCAGTTTAGCAAGCCGTTTCGCGCCGGCGAGTTCCGTTCCACCCGCCAACGCGATCAGTGACTGCTGCGTAATCGCCTTGGCGCCAGGCGCCAGCTCGAAGATGCCCGGCGATTTCACCAGCCCGGCCACCGCGGCGGTTTCGCCGAGCGGCGGAACGATGATGCGATCCCCTTCCGTGAGCGACCCGATCGAGGCATAGCTGCCGCGCCCGATCAGAGCATAAAGGTCGAGCCGGATGCGGCGCCCGCCGCGCATCAGGATCACATTGCGCAGGCTGCCTGTTTTCTTGATGCCGCCGGAAAGCAGGATGGCATCGACCGGGGTGTTTAGCCCGGTCAGGGTGCGCACGCCGGGCGATGCGACTTCGCCGGTGACCAGCACGGCCACCTGCCGCACAGTTCCCACAGACACGAACGTCTCGGTACCGATTTCGAGCCGCGAGACGCGCTGCGCGATATCGGCTCGCACTTCGCCGAGCGTCCGGCCGGCTGCCACGACGGGCGGCAGCTCCGGAAGAATAATCCGCCCTTCCCGATCAACCGTGGCGCTGTAAGCCACATTCTGGTGGCCCCGAAGCACCACGTTCAGCTGATCGCCGACACCGAGGATATAGCTATCCTGCAAGGCGCCGACCTGGCTGACCGACACGCTGCTGCCGACGCCGAAGGTGTCGTAGCCGTATTGGGTGAGCTGCCGCCCCGCGCGTTGCGAGTACAGCTGCTCAAGCTGCGACGGCGGCTGCGGGGCTGCAGGTGGCGCCGGAGGAGTCGCCGGGGGAAGCGTGGTCTGCGACGGCATAATGGGGGACGGTGGCACCTGCTGAGCTGTCGAGGTCTGGCCCGGCAGGCCGGTGGAAGGCTGCCCGCTGATGGCATTCAGGATGCTTTGGACCTCGGGACTGGTTGTCGTGGTTTGGGCCCGCGTCGTAGCGGGGCCGAAAGCGCAGAATGCCAGCAGGGCCACCATCGCCGCCCGGCTAGCGGCGGCACAAACTTTCCTTACCCACATCACCCCAGCTCTTTCTAAATGTTCGCGCCGGAAAAACCCAATGGCGTCGGGGTTTTACTCCGCACCTTGCCCGGCTTCAAGCCAAGGCCGGGCAAGGTAGGTTAAACCAACGGGCGCGGCGGCATGCGCAGTGGCGAAGTCAGCCCATCCAAAAAAATTTAGGTTCAATTCGGCCGACTTCGCTCAATGGCAACTCCAGCCCCCCGCCCTGTGTATTGCAAACACTCATATCGAAGAGCCGAGCAACACATGTGGTTCCGTGCGCCAGCAAGACAAGTGGCGTATCGCACCCAAAGACATCGCTGCTGGCAAAAGCAGACCTGGAGAAGTGGTCAGGGCTAGTGCGCCTTGGCTCCGGCGCCAAGGGCTGCCAGCTCGGTTTGCTTCAGCTGCGCCCAAATCAAAAGTTTGTCGCTCAGCGCTTTCGACAAACTTCTGTAAGCAGCCAAAGCCCGCGAGCTGGGTTCCGCGTCCGCGCCATCCACGACTTGCTGCAGATTGTTCAGTTCCGCCGCGAGGTCCTTCAGTGAACCTGGTGGTGGCGGCGCGGTGGATCGGTCGGCGCGGGGATCGTTCGCCGCTATGACTCCTGAGAGTTCAGAGACGTGGGCCATGGCTGTCGCAATCTGTGCCCCCAGCCTCGCGTCCCGCACCTCGCGGTTCGAAAGTGTTTCGAGAACAGCCTTGGCCTCGGTCATGGCCCCGTAGGCCTCGTTGGCGCGGGCATGCACCCTTTGCGCCAGCTGGAATTCACGGACGAGCGCCGCAGGTTCGATTCGAACGCGCGGATCGGGCCGGACGGTCAGGGATTGCTTTACCGAACGGCCGTTGGCGCTCAAATCGATCGTGTAGGCGCCGGGGGGCGCCCAAGCGGGTTTGGGTACCAGGGAATCGTCCGAAACGGGCTGAGCACCATAATGCAGATCCCAGACAAGACGGTGCATGCCTGGCGCAGCGTTCAGCACAGGTGTCGGGGGAACCCACTCGGGCGCATAGCTGAGCGTATTTGGATTAGGCGCGATTGTTTTTTCGTCGCTGCGGAACGTCACCACCTTGCTGCCGCTGGCATCATACACCGTGAGCACCACCGGACCCGTTGTCTGTTCGGGCAGCGCGTAATCGATGGGCGCACCGTCCGGCGGGTTCGGGGCCACCGGTTCATCCTTCGGCATCGGTGTACCGGTGAAACCGGATGGACGGAGGCGGATCGCTTTGGCCGGCTTGAACAGCACTACGGCAGCTCCGCCGGCCAAGGCGGCGCGCGCAAACGCCATCTGCCGCAGCGCGCTGACATCATCCATGATCCAAAACCCGCGGCCGTGGGTGGCGATCACCAAGTCGTTGCCATGCACATCGATGTCGCGCACCGACGTCATGGGAAGGTTCTGCTGCAGGGGCTGCCAATGAGCGCCGTCATCGAAGGAGACGAACATGCCGCGCTCGGTGCCCGCGTACAGCAAACCCTTCCGGGCGGGATCTTCGCGTATCACATTCACGAAGGCGTCTGGCGGCAGCCCGCTGTCGATCCGTTCCCAGCTGTGGCCGCCATTGGTCGTGCGGTAGATGTAAGGGGCGTCGTCCTCAAGCCGGTGCCGATCTACGGCAAGGTAGGCCTTGGCTGCGTCGAACGACGACAGCTCGATGCCGGCGATCTTTGACCATGCGGTCAGTCCAGCCGGAGTGACGTTCGTCCAATGCGCGCCGGCGTCAGAGGTTGTCCAGACAAGTCCATCATCGGTTCCGACCCAAATCGTCTTTGCATCCCGCGGCGACGGCGCGATGGCATAGATCACGCCGCGTGCTTTGCCGAAGTGATCGTCGTCCGCCGCCGTGGCAGGGTCGAGATTGCCCGGAACGCCGGCCTCTGGTCGAGTCAGATCCGGACTGATGGGTTTCCAGTGTTCGCCACCATCCTCAGTGCGGTAGAGCCGCTGGTTCGAGAAGTACAAGGCCCTCTTCGCTGTGCGGGAGAACACCAGCGGCAGTGTCCAGGCGGTGCGGTGTTCACTCATCGGATAAACCAGGGTGGGGTCGATGTGGCGAGTCTGACCCGTGCGCAAGTCCAGCTTGTCGACCCTGCCGCCGTAGATCACATCGGGATCATCCGGGTCTGGCGCGATCATGTCGCTTTCCCCGCCCGCGGTGATTTCATGAAATTGTTCCATGCTGATGCCGTCATACGCTCCCGTGCGGCTCGGCAGTGCCACGGCGCCTGAATCCTGTTGCGCTCCGTACACCCAATACGGAAAGCGATTGTCGGTACTCACGTGATAAATCTGCGCGGTGGGCTGATTGTACCAGCTGCTCCAGGTTCTGCCGCCATCGAGCGTGATGATCGTGCCCTGGTCGGTACCGAGTACTCGCCGGTCAGAATCGCTCGGATCGATCCACATGTCGTGGAAATCATCGCCCGTGGGATCACCTTTGAGTGCGATGAAATGCCGGCCGCCGTCGTCCGAGCAGAGAACGATCGTGTTCATGACGTAGACGCGGTCGGCGTCGTTGGGATCGACCGTGATGCCGGAAAAATACCAGCCGCGCTGCCAAATGCGCTTGTCGCTGCTGGCCCTGATCCAGTGCACACCGCCATCATCCGACACGTACAGTCCGGCTTCGGCTGATGAGCCATCTGCCAACACGTAAACGCGGCCCGGGCTTGCGCGCGATACTCCGATCCCCATCCGCCCGGGATGCAGCGGCAAGCCGTTTCCGCTGAGCCGATCCCAGTGAGCGCCCGCGTCGTGCGACACGTACAGGCCCGTGCCCGGACCATTGGAGGGTGGGTAAACGCTCCAGGGCGGGCGTCTGGTCTGCCAAAGCGCGGCGAAAACCGTGTTCGGGTCGCCGGGTTTGAAGGCGAGATCGATGGCCCCGGTGTTCTCGTCCCTGAAAAGCACGCGCGACCAGTGCACGCCACCATCCATTGACCGAAACACACCGCGCTCGCTGTTTGGGCCATACGCGTGTCCCAGCGCGGCGACCAGCACCAGATCCGGATTTTGTGGGCTCACGAGAATGCGCCCGATCTGCCGCGTGTCGGCCAAACCCACGAAGGTCCAATGCCGGCCGCCATCCACCGTCTTGTAGATGCCGTTCCCGTGCGCAATGTCCGAGCGCATGTCGGCCTCGCCGGTGCCGACATACATGGTGTCGGGATGCGAAGGGGCGAGTGCGATGGCCCCTATTGAACCGTCCGGCTGGCCATCAAAGATGGGCAACCAGGTTCGGCCGCCATCCTCAGTCTTCCACACTCCTCCATCGACAGCGCCAAAATAGAAATGGCGAGTGTCGCCTGGAATGCCCGCAACTGTCAGCACGCGCCCGCCGCGGAATGGGCCGATGAAGCGCCACTGCAGCTCACCGTACCACGACGGATCGATCATCCCCGGCGGGGTCGTGGCCGTTGCAACTGCGGAAATCAGTGAAGCCAGAACTAGAACCAAAGCGTATCGAGCCAACATGGCCGCCACGCCTAGCCGTTGAAGGTGCGGAGGTCCAGACGAAGCAAAGCAATCCGCCCCCTCATCGTATCGGCTGGTTTGCTGACCCGTCTGCCACGTGGAGGTTTTGCGGACAGACTTGATAGCGCTAACTTCAGCAGCTCATAGGAGCGGCGGGGAGGGGCGAAAATGGACAGCGGCGAACTGGAGAGGCTACGGGCGAAGTACGCCACCGCGTCAGCCGACGAAACGCACGATCCCGCAAAGAGAGACCTGCTTCGGGCGCTGTTCGAAGGCGCCGGAAAGCGCCGCTTGCCCTATGGCGGTGTGCCGACATTCCTGGATTTCCCTCTGAAGGACGGATTTGCCGATCTCGATATCGCGCTGATCGGGGTGCCCACGGATTTGGGCGTTACCAACCGGCCTGGCGCCCGCTTTGGGCCGCGGGCGCTGCGGACCATCGAGCGCGTCGGGCCCTATCACCACGCGCTGAATGTGGCGCCGATTGTGAATCACCGCATTGCGGATGTCGGCGACGTGCCGTTCCGCTCGCGCTTCGATCTCAAGTCGTCGCTCGAAGACATCGAGACGTACTACGAAGCTGTTGTAGCCGCTGGCGTGCGGCCGCTGTCCGTCGGCGGCGATCATTCGATCACCTATCCCATTCTCAAAGCGCTGGGCAAAGAGCGGCCGGTCGGCCTGATTCACTTCGACGCGCATTGCGACACCGGCGGCGCCTTCGATGGATCGAAGTTCCATCACGGCGGCCCGTTTCGCCTGGCCGTGCTGGACGGCGTGCTCGATCCCAAGCGGACGATTCAGATCGGCATTCGCGGCCCGGCGGAGTTGTTATGGGAGTTCTCTTACGATTCCGGCATGACCGTCGTTCATATTGAAGACGTCGTTCGCAACGGCGCGGAGTGGGTTGCGAAGAAAGCGCGCGCGGCGGTGGGCGACGGACCGGTTTACATCTCGTTCGACGTAGATGGACTGGATCCGGCGTTTGCGCCCGGCACCGGAACGCCTGAAGTCGGCGGCCTCTACCCGCGCGAAGTGCAGCAGATACTGTGGTCGCTGAGCGGCCTCGACATCGTGGGCGGCGATGTTGTGGAAGTCGCCCCGCAATATGATCCTTCGACCAACACCGCGCAGATTGGCGCGCAGATGTTGTTCGAGATTCTCTCCCTGATGGTGGGAATTCGGCCGCAAACAAATAACGGAGATTCGGGAGCAAGTTTCTCTTGGTGAAATACTTCGATGAAAGCGAAGTGGCCGCGGCGCTCGATTGGGGCGCCTTGATCACTGCCATGGAGCGGGCGCTGGCGGCGTTCTCGACGGGTGAAGTCATCCAGCCGGTGCGCCAGACCCTCACGATCGAGCCGGAAAAGCGCATGTTCGGCGTCATGTCGGCGGCCACCAAAGAGGCTATGGGTCTCAAGGCCGTGAGCTTCTATCCCGGCAACGACGGGACCAGTCTGCCCACGCACATGGCGATGATCATTCTGTTCCGCACGGAGACCGGCGAACCGGTCGCGGCCATGGACGGGCGCCTCATCACGGAAATGCGCACCGCTGCCGTTTCCGCCGCCGTCACCAATCGCCTGGCGGCCGCGGACGCGCATGTGCTGGCGCTGCTCGGCAGCGGCGTGCAGGCACAAGCGCATCTAGAAGCCTTGTCCCGTGTTCGAAAATTCCACGAGGTGCGGGTTTGGAGCCGCACGCCGGCGCATGCCGAGCGGTTCGCCAAGGCTCATAATGCAATTGCCATGGATGCGGAATCCGCTGTGCGCGGCGCCGATGTCCTCGTTACGGCGACATCGTCAAGCCGGCCGGTGCTGAAGGGGGCGTGGTTAAAGCCGGGAGCACACGTGAATGCCGTCGGCGCCTGCCTGCCCAGCTGGCGCGAGCTCGATGATCACGTGATGGCGCATGGCGTGGTCGTCGATTCACGCGACGCGGCGATGAAAGAATCGGGCGATGTCGTCCTGTCTGGCGCGGAGATCATCGCTGAGGCCGGCGAAATTTTCGCCGGCGTGAAATCCATCCCGGCCTCGCAGACGACGGTGTTCAAATCGCTGGGACTTGCCGTCGAAGACATCGCCGCCGCGCAACTCGTTTTCGGGTGTCTGTCGCGACCAGTGGCCTAGCCCTCACTCCGTATGAGGGTTGTGGCTAGCGAGCTAGCCTGCGGGTAACGCTGCCAATCCCCTTAAGACAGGTCAGTGGCGGCACATGGAACCCGTGTTACCTGCTTCACGTTCGCAAGGCTGTGTCGTCGTATCACAAAAAGCCTGTCCGAACTGATAATCCGTCGCGGAGACATGGCGTATGGACAGGACGCGTCGTTGTCGTCACCGGCGCAGCCGCCGGGCTCGGGCGGGCCGTTGCGGCCCGTTTTGCTCAGGAGGGTGCAAAGCTTGGGCTGATCTCGCGCGACGAGACGGCGCTGCAGCGAACAGCGGAACAGCTCAATACCCGCGGTGCTACCACAACGTCGATTGCCGCCGTGGATCTGAGCGATTCGGATGCCGTCTTTGCGGCGGCCGAGACGTTCGAGCGAGAGCTTGGTCCCATCGATCTGTGGATCAACGACGCCATGCTGACCGTGTTCTCGCCGGTCCATGAAATCACGCCGGAGGAATTCCGCCGCGTCACTGAAACCACGTATCTCGGCATGGTGCATGGCTGCATGGCAGCGCTAAAGCACATGCGACGGCGGAAGCGCGGCCATATCATCAATATCGGTTCCGCGCTTGCCTATCGCGGCATTCCGCTGCAATCGGCCTATTGCGGCGCCAAGCACGCGATCCGGGGTTTCACCGCCAGCCTGCGCAGCGAAATCGAGCACGAAAAGAGCGGCATCGCGACCACAATTGTCGAAATGCCGGCGATGAACACTCCGCAATTCGATTGGGGCCGCACCCACATGCCGCGCCAGCCGCGGCCGATGGGAACGGTATACCAGCCGGAAGCCGCGGCCGAAGCCGTCTACCGCGCCGCGCGGACCCGACCACGGGAATATTGGGTGGGCTGGCCGACGTTCCTGACCATCATCGGCAACATGATCGCGCCGGACTACCTGGACCGCTATCTCGCGCGCACAGCATTCGCCGGGCAGGAGACTGCGCAGCCAGTATCACCGGATCGAAAGGACAATCTCTGCGCGCCGGTGACGCCGCTCCATCGGACGCACGGCCGCTTCGATCGCATCTCCAAAGAGCGCGCCCTCATCCTGCCCGGCTCCCTCGCGCGCTATGCCGTCGTGGCGAGCGGCGCCCTGCTGTTCTTCCTGCTGGGCGGCGCGGCCGGTTTGCTGCTGCGGAAAACTTACGTCTGAGACTGCACCAACGGGATGGTGATCGGCGAACCGCGTGGTGCCAGGAAGCGCGAAAACGCTTAATCCATCTTGCTGTGGCGAGGACGTTCGCCTGGAACAGGCGAACCACCGCTCGCGTTCATCTTGCGGCCCTGGACGGACGCCGTCTTCAGGTTGCGTGGATTCCATCTTTACGCGGCATGTATCCTGACCGGGCCCAGGAGGGGCGAGAATGGCCCAGTTGTTCCGGCCGGGCGCCAACAGCATTTCCGTTATCGTGATCGTGGCGCTTTTCGCCGTCCCCACCGCCGCGATTGCCGTGACCTATTTCGTCTGGAATTCGCCATACGCCACGAACCAGTACGTTACGGTCGCGCAGCCGGTGCCGTTCAGCCATGAGCACCATGCCGGCACGCTCGGCATCGATTGTCGCATGTGCCACACCGGCGTGGAAAAGGCGGCATTCGCCGGCCTGCCCGCCACGCATGTCTGCATGACCTGTCATTCGCAGATCTGGACGAATGCCCAGATGCTGGCGCCTGTGCGCGAGAGCTGGAAAACTGGCAAGCCGCTGCACTGGCAGCGTGTCAACCGCGTGCCGGATTATGTCTTCTTCGACCACAGCATTCATGTGGCGAAGGGAATCGGCTGCGCAGTTTGCCACGGGCCGGTCCAACGCATGGCACTGATGCGCCAGCAGCAGCCGCTGACGATGGGCTGGTGTTTGTCCTGCCACCGCGATCCGGCGCGCTACATCCGGCCGAGGGATCAGGTGTTCAACATGGATTGGCGGACACCCGTGGACCAGATTGCGCAAGGGCGCAAGCTGATCGCGGCATACGGCATCCACACCGCGCATTTAACGGACTGTTCGACATGCCATCGCTGAACCGCCGCGCAGAACTGAATCGGCGCATGGCGCTGAAGATGCTGGCCGCCAGCGTCGCCGCCGCCATGGCGCGCTGCAGCCGCCCGAGCGAAGAGATCATCCCGTACGTGGACATGCCGGAAGATTTGGTGGCGGGCGAGCCGATGCGCTTTGCCACCACGCTTTCGCTCGCCGGTTATGGACGCGGATTTCTCGGCATTTCGGTGGATGGGCGGCCGATCAAGATCGAAGGCAATCCCCGCCACCCGTTCAGCCTGGGCGCGACCGATGTGTTTGCCGAGGCCGATGTGCTGTCGCTCTACGATCCGGATCGCTCCACGAGCATTCGTCGCAAAGCCCAGATCGCCACCTGGAACGATTTCATCGCCGAGTGGAGTCGCGCCACGCAAACGAAGGATGGTGCGGGCGTGGCGCTGGTGACGGGTCGCGTTGCTTCGCCGACAACCTTGGCCCGAATAAACACACTGAAGAAGCCATTTCCGGCGCTGCGCTGGTATCGCTATGAGCCGGTGAACGACGATACCGCGCGCGCCGGCAGCAGGGTGGCATTCGGGCGCGTAGTCACCGCCCTCCCCCGCTGGGCCGATGCCGATGTGGTGCTGGTGCTGGATGTCGATCCGCTCGGAGTTGGCCCGCAGCAGCTGCGGATCGCGCGCGAATACACCTCCCGGCGCCACAGCAACAAGAATCGGCAACGTATCCATGTCGCCGAGCCGGTGTGGACTCTCACGGGCGCGACGGCGGATTTCCGCGTAGCGATCCGGCCCGAACAGGTTCCCGAAATCGCGCGCCTGATTGCCAACGACCTCGGTGCCAATCTCGGCGAACCGCGTGTGCCGGATTATGCGCGCCGCTTTGCACAGCAGGTGAGCCATGAATTGAAGAGCGCGAAAGGCCGTGCGCTGATACTGACCGGTGAAGGACAACCTGCCCAGGTGCATGCGCTGTGTCACTGGATCAATTCACAGATCTCTGCGCCGGTGGATTACCTGCCGTCGCAAGACCCGATCGAAGACGATCACGCCTTTGCGCTGAACAGCTTCGCAGACGATTTGCACGCCAATCGTATCCATGCGCTGGTTATTGCCGACGCCAACCCGGTGTACGACGCGCCAGATGCGCTGCACATGGGCGAAGCTATCGCCCATGTACTCTTCAGCGCGCATCTCGGGCTTTATCAGGACGAGACGGCGGCCTGCTGCAAATGGCACCTGCCGCTCAGCCATGCACTCGAAAGCTGGGGCGATGCGCGCGCGCTGGACGGCACCGCCTCGGTCGTGCAGCCATTGATTCAACGCCTTTATCCCACGCGCACGCGCGACGAATATCTGGCGGCGCTCGCAAACGAGCCGGTGACCGATGCTTACGACCTCACGCGCAACAGCTGGCGCGCGTCTGCCAGTGGCGATTTCGAAACCTGGTGGCGCACCGCGCTGCACGATGGCGTGATCGCGAACACCGCCGCGCAACCCATACCCGTTTCTGTTTCGCGCGTTCCCGATCTTCCTTATGCGGAGCCATCGCACGATCTGGTACTGCAACTGTCGCCCGATCCGTCGGTATGGGACGGGCGCTACGCCAACAATGCCTGGCTGCAGGAATGCGCGAAACCCTTTACACGCCAGGTGTGGGGCAATTGCATCCAGATCGCCCCCGGCGATGCCGCCCGCCTTGGCATCGCCGATGAAGATACGGTCGACCTCACCATTGGCAACCAGACGGTCACCGCGCCGGCGGTCATCATGCAGGGACAGGCCGACGGCGTGATGGGCACAAGCTGGGGGCAGGGCCGCGTCGCCGCGGGCCGCATCGGCACCGGCGTCGGCGCGCGCACCTGCGGGTTCGGTTCACATCCCTTCCCGTGCGTGCTGAGCGGCGCGACAATCGCGAAGAGCCCGCACACAATTCTCTTCCGCTCGCTACAGGCGCACACGCGGCTGAATGGCCCGGCCGAGGAACTGTTCCAGATCACCACGGTGGCGGAACTCGCGCATCCGAACAGCAGGAAAGCGAAAGAGCGACCGCCGAGCCTGCTGAATATTCCGCCGCGCGGCGAATACGCCTGGGCGATGGTCGTGGATACCGACGCCTGCATCGGCTGCAACGCCTGCGTCGTCGCCTGCCAGGCCGAGAACAACGTGCCCGTCGTCGGCCCGGAGGAAGTCACGCAAGGCCGCGACATGCATTGGCTGCGGGTGGACAATTACTTGCGCCCGCACGGCTACACCATCCGCCGCGGCTTCGAGCCGGTGCCCTGCATGCATTGCGAGCTCGCGCCCTGCGAACCGGTCTGCCCGGTCGAAGCATCGGTGCACGACCACGAGGGCCTGAACGTGCAGGTGTACAACCGCTGCATCGGCACGCGCTTTTGCGAAGCCAACTGCCCTTACAAGGTGCGGCGCTTTAACTGGTTCGATTATTCCGGCGCACAGGCCTATGCGCAGGAAGGGCCGGCGCTGAAGGCGCAGCACAATCCGGACGTGTCGGCGCGCGGCCGCGGTGTGATGGAGAAGTGCAATTACTGCCTCCAGCGCATCAGCCGTGCGCGCAAGACGGCCGAGAAGGAGAACCGCGAAATCGCCGAAGGCGAGATGGTCACGGCCTGCCAGGCGGCCTGCCCCACCCGCGCCATTCACTTTGGGGATTTGAACAAGGCGAATTCCGATGTGTCGCGGCTGCGGAACGCGTCGCAGCATTACGTGCTGCTGGAAGAGCTGAACACGCGGCCCCGCACCACCTACCTGAAGCGCATCTACAACAGCGATGAAACCGCATGAGCGGCGCGGCGGAAACACAGGACCGCTGGATCGGGCCCGGCATCGCCGGCCTGGACGACATCAACGCGCGTGTGGTCGCGCCGATCCTGAACCCGGCGCACACCTGGCGCTGGCGGGTATCGCTGATCGTCTCCGGCACGCTCGCGCTGGTGATGATCGTCACCGTCACCTGGCTGTTCGCGCACGGCATCGGCATCTTCGGAAACAACACCACCATTGTGTGGGGCTTCCCCATCGCCAATTATGTGTGGTGGCTCGGCATCGGTCACGCCGGCACGCTGATTTCCGCGCTGCTGCTGCTCACGCGGCAGAAATGGCGCGCCTCGCTCAACCGTTTTGCCGAAGCCATGACCTTGTTCGCGGTCACGCTCGCCGGACTCATGCCGATCTTCCACCTCGGCCGCCCGTATTACGTGTACTGGATCGTGCCGTACCCGAACGTGCAGGGCGTGTGGCCGCAATGGCGTAGCGCGCTGGTGTGGGATTTCTGGGCCGTCGGCACCTACATCACGTTTTCGGTGCTCTTCTGGTACGCAGGGCTTATCCCCGATCTCGCCATGCTGCGCGAGCGCGCCAAGAGCCGCGCTGTGCGCAAGCTCTATGGCACGTTCGCATTGGGCTGGCGCGGCTCGGCGCGGCATTGGGAGATTCACGACCGCATGTACCGCTACATGGCGGCGCTCGCAGTGCCGCTGGTGGTGTCGGTGCACAGCATCGTCAGCCTCGATTTCGCGGCGAGCCTCGAGCCCGGCTGGTCCGAAACCATCTACCCACCTTATTTCGTGGTCGGCGCGCTCTATTCCGGCTTCGCCATGGTGATTGTGCTGGCTGCGGCGCTGCGCTGGGGCTGCTCCTTCGAGCCGTTCATCACCGTGAAGCATTTCGAGGTGATCGGGCGCGTGCTGCTCACCGCCTCCATCATCATGGGCATCTCCTACGCCACGGAATGGTTCTGGGCCTGGTACAGCGGCAGCCGCGCGGAACGGCATCTCGTCGTTTTCCTGTTCACCGGGCCGTATGCGCCGCTCTATTACGCGCAACTCTTGTGCAACGTGGTCGTGCCGCAGGCGCTGTGGTCCGGACGCGTCCGACGCAGCATTCCGCTGGTGGTGATTATCGCGATCGTCATCAATATCGGCATGTGGCTCGAGCGCATCCTGATCGTGTGGGCAACCTTGTCGCGCGATTACCTGCCGAGCGCCTGGCGCATCTTCCTGCCAACGCTCTGGGACTGGCTGCTGCTCGCCGGTTCGCTCGGCGCCTTCATGTTCCTGTTCCTGCTGTTCGTGCGCGTGCTGCCGGCCTTGCCGGCCCACGAACTGCGCAGGCTATGGATCGAGGAGAACGCGGCATGAGCGACTTTCTCCTCGCCGAATTCGCGAACCGGAAACACACCGCGGAAGCGGCGCACGCCGCGGCCGAAGCGGGCCACGCGCCGCAGGATGTGCTGTCGCCCAGCCCCATCGAAGGCATCACGGAGCATCTCGCCCGCCCACGCACGTGGGGACCGATCGGCTGGGTGATGTTCATCGCCGGCGCGGCCGGCGCCGCCATCGGCTATCTGATGCAGTGGTACAGCTCGGTCTTCGTCTATCCCATTGATTCCGGTGGACGGCCACTCAACAGCTGGCCGGCCTTCCTGCTGGTGCCGTACGAACTCGCCATTCTCTCCGCCGGCGTTGTCGGCCTGCTCGGCTGGATGTGGATGTGCGGCCTGCCCAAGCCGTACCACCCGCTGTTCGATGCCGAGATGACGGGCCGCGCCATGCAGGACCGCTACCTGCTGGTGTTCCCGCGCGATCCAAATCTCAGTGAATGGATACGGCAGCATCTCAAGCCGGTCGCGATTCACGAGGTGATCGAATGAAGCGCGCGGCCGCACTGCTTCTCCTGTTCGCGCTGGCGGCGTGCAACGAAAGCATGGACAACCAGAACCGGATGAAGACTTACGGCTCGTCGCAAGGCACGACGAGCTGGCCGAGGGA
>JADMIO011437909.1_pt1 | contig 24512 bp, 24 predicted proteins | sample 8958161 | NCBI WGS metagenome assembly JADMIO01 (sample SAMN16585339, study PRJNA669376) | soil metagenome | isolation source: Crop rotation soil | place: USA: Cullars Rotation, Alabama | collected 2011
CACCGACCGCCGCCAGCCGCTCCCCGCACTCAGCCTGATTCAGGGCGGCGGATTGCCGCTCGAAGGCGCGCAGGTGGTGTTAGAAGTGATCGCCGCGGGCCGGAAACCGGTCAATCCGCATGGCCTCGCATTCTTCTCGGCGCAGATGGCGACCGCCGACGATCCGCTGAACCCGGTGGCCCCGCTCGCGGAGAAGTCGCTCGCATCGCTCCGCCATGCGGTCAAAAGCGCCGGCCTGGAGCCCGCGGATGTCCTGCGGGTCACCTGTTTCCTGAGTTCGCTCGAAAACCTCGCTGCCACGCGCAAGCTGGTGGACGCGGAGTATCCTCGCGCGGCCCTCAATTACGTGCAGACGCAGCGCGCTCCCGGGCATGCAGTGGCTGCATGCGAGGCGGTCGGCCGCCTTCGCGCAAAGCCGTCAGCCCGACTGGCCGTTCTCAATCCGGAAGGAATGCCGGTGTCACCGGCTGAATCGCAAATCGCGCTGGTCTCGTCGCCGCAGGTGGTTTTGACGGGGACGCAAGTCTCGTTCGGGTATCAGGAGCCGGATTCGAAACTGGCTTTGGGACGCCTACGCAAGGCTTTGGAACAGGCTGGAGCTTCCACGCACGACGTAGCGTTTGTCCATTTCTATCCGCTGTCGTCCGGTATGGCGGCTCAGGTGAGAAAGATACGAGGAGAGTTTTTCGACACGGCGCACCCCCCGGCGACAAGCCTTCTGATCTTCGAAGGCTTGCCGTCGATGGAGGCGGGTTTTGCGGTGGATGTGGTAGCGGTGAAGCCGTAGCCTCCGCCGCTGTTGCTATTCGTCCTTGGCGACGATTACGTTGACTTCCGCGGTCACGTCCTTATGCAGGCGCACCGCCACCTTGTACTCGCCGAGTTGCTTGATCGGCTCGTCCAACTGGATCTTGCGGCGGTCGATGGTGAAATTCGCAGCTGCCAGCGCTTCGCCCACATCCTTCGAAGTCACGGAGCCGAACAGTTGATCGTTCTCGCCGGCCTTCTGCCGGATCGTGACGGTCACGCCAGTCAGCATCTTCGATAGGTCCTGCGCTTCGCCAATAGCCTTGGCTTCTTTGCGCAGATGGGCCTGCCGCTCCTGCTCCACAATCTTCTTGTTGGAGTCGGTAGCGGCCACAGCGAGCTTCTTCGGCAGCAGGAAATTGCGGGCGTATCCCGGAGCGACCTTTACAACCTGTCCCCGGCTTCCCAGTTTGTCGATATCTTCTCTTAAAATGACTTCCATATCGATGTCCTCCTGCCCTTAGAACGACGCCGCAAAAGGCAGCAACGCGATGTTGCGCGCCTTCTTGATGGCATCCGTCAGCCGCCGCTGGTGAGGCGCGCACACGCCGGAAATACGGCGCGGAACAATCTTGCCCCGCTCCGCTACGAACGCATGCAGCAGTTTCACGTCTTTGTAATTGATATCGTCGATCTTCTCGACGCAGAAGCGGCATACTTTCTTGCGCCGGAAATACTGCTTCTTCTGGGTGACGACAGCCTTGTCGCCGCCGGTGGGCCGCTGCGAAGCGCTACCTGGTCTTCCTCTGGATTCCGCCATGATTTATCCCTCCTTCGGCAAGCCCGGCATGGATACCGGCGCTTCGGTCATCTGGTGTGCAAGTGAAGGTTGAGCCGGCGCGGGCGTCGACGGCCCGGCTGCCGCGCGCTTGGCGGCGCGCTTGTCGCGTTCCTTCTTCCGTTTGTCCAGGCGCTTCAATGTCTCGTCGATGCGCACCGTCAGAAACTTCAGAACGACGTCGGAAACGCGCAAACGGCGCTCCAACTCTTTCACCGATTCGGGACCCGCGGTGAACTGCAATAGCACGTAGGTGCCTTCGCGGTACTTATCCACTTTGTAGGCCAGCCTGCGCTTGCCCCACTTATCCACTTTGTCTACGGTAGCTCCGGCGTTGGTCAACTGCGTTCGTAACTGTTCCACGAACTGATCGACTTCTTCATCCGGCGCATCCGGTTTTACTATGAACAGCTCTTCGTAAATCCTCATGCGTCCTCTGTGTTTAAGCCCGGGGCGCGACGATTGTATTTCGTCATGGCCTTAACGACGCCCCCGGCAATTATCGAACCAATCGCATCGGCCGCATAGCCGATGAATTCGTCCAATTCCTTCATTTGCGAGCGCTTGATCGGCGCCAGCACAAATTCCGCGCCATCCGTTATCGGATGGCCCGGATGAATCCCCATCCGCACCCGCGCGATATCGCTGGTCTGCAAACTCGCGATCACCGACTTCATGCCGTTGTGACCGGCGGCCGAGCCTTGCGGCTTGATCCGCAGCGACAGCCAGGGCAAATCCAATTCGTCATACACCACCACGAACTGATCCACCCCAATCGAGTGCTTCTCCATCAACGGCGCAATCGACACGCCGCTGCGGTTCATAAATGTTTGCGGTTGCGCCAACATCACCGGATGTCCCTCGATTTCGCCCACACCGATGAGCGCCCGGGAATCCCTCCGGTTGACACGGATGCCGTGCCGCTCCGCCAGGCGGTCGATGGTGAGAAATCCCAGGTTATGCGGCGTAAGTTTGAACTCTTCGCCCGGATTGCCCAGACCGGCCACCAGGAACATGGCAGATTACTTCTTCTTGCCCTTTTCCTTGTCGGCGGCCGCTTCCTCTTCCTTCTTGCCCTTCTTGACCACTTCGGGTTCGGCTGCCGCTCCAGCCACAGGGGCCGCGGCTTCGGCTGCTGCCGGCTCCGCTTCCGCGCGCAGCGTGACGATGTGCGCGATCACGGATTGCGGGTCGCTCACCAGTTTCATGGAACCGCTGATGGGCGCATCGCTGGCGCGTTTGCTCTGGCCGATCATCAGTTCCGAGACATCGATCGTGAACCCTTCCGGAATCTCATCCGGCAGGCATTCGATTTCGATGGCGCGCGTGATGATTTCGAGCAATCCGCCCTGCACCTTCACGCCCTTCGGCTCGCCCGTCGTGTGGACCGGAACGGTAACCCGGATGCGCTTAGTCAAATCAATGCGCTTGAGGTCGGCATGCAGAAGGTAACCTCTGACCGGATCGACCTGCTGATCCACAAGCATGACCGGAGTGGTCTCGCCCCCGGAAATCGCCAGGTTGAAAATGGTGTTATATCCGCCCGTGCTGCGGATAATTTTGGTAATGTCGCGCGGGCTGATCGCCACGCTGACCGGATCCTGGAAAGCGCCATAAACCACCGCTGGAATCTGTCCAGCCTTGCGAGTACGGCGCGCCTCATTCTTCCCGCGCGAAGTACGCACTTCCGCGGCCACAGTAATATCTTTTCTCAAAACAAATCTCCTTTACGCGAAGTCCGATTCACCCCGAAAGGCTAACGTGGGTTCGCAGTTCTTTGAGGAGCGAAGGAGCTAGAAGCTAGAAGCTAAGGAGCTAGAATTTTTGCCCACGGCCGCACTCCTTAGCTTCTCAGCTCCTAACTCCTAACTCCTAACTTCTCTCCCCTACACAAACAACACGCTGACCGAGGTCTCCTCATGTATCGACCGGATCGCTTCCGCCAGCAACTTCGCCACCGACAACGATTTCACCCGGCTCGATTTCCTCGCTTCTTCGGACAGCGGGATCGAATTCGTCACCACTACTTCCTTCAACTGCGATTCCTCGATCCGGGCGATTGCCTCACCCGACAGAACCGCGTGCGTGGCGCAGGCCGATACACTGGTCGCGCCCTGCTGTAAGAGCGCTTCCGCGCCCTTGACCAGCGTTCCTGCGGTGTCGATCAGATCGTCCACCAGCAGGCAATTCCTGCCTTCCACCTCGCCGACGACATTCATCACTTCGGCGACATTGGCCTCTTCCCGCCGCTTGTCGATAATCGCCAGCGGCGAGTTTAACCGTTTGGCAAACGCCCGGGCGCGCTCTACGCCGCCCGCATCCGGCGATACCACCGTCATATCCGGAATATTGATCGTCCGGAAATAATCGATCAACACCGGCGTCGCAAACAAATGGTCCACCGGGATATCGAAGAACCCCTGAATCTGCGCTGCATGCAAATCCAGCGCCAGAATCCGATCGGCGCCTGCCGTTTCCAGCAGGGCCGCAACCAGCCTGGCCGATATGGGAACCCTGGGTTTATCCTTCCGGTCCTGGCGGGCGTATCCATAATAGGGTAACACCGCGGTGATGCGTTCCGCTGAGGCGCGCTTCATGGCGTCCATCATCAGCAGCAGTTCCATCAGGTTGCGGTCCACCGGGGTGCACGTCGGCTGGATGATGAAGACATCCGCGCCGCGCACGTTTTCTTTGATCTGCAAATAGATTTCGCCGTCCGCGAACTGCTTCACCTGGCACACGGAGATTTCCATCCCCAGGGCCTCCACGATCTCCTGCGCGAGGGCAGGATTGGCATTGCCGGTGAAGATTTTGAGTCGGTCGTGAGTCATCGTCCGTATCGGCTTTGGGGAGGCCATAGTCTCCGGTTTATATGTTCATTCAGGGCTCGCCACCATTGTGAGCGATAACGCGCCCGGCTTACCAGCTTTATGGGAAAAACCCGCCCTCCCATTGGGTCGCGCGTCACCAATTCGACGGCGCGAGATACCTCCGCGCTGTTACGGAACAATCCAAACAGGGCCGACCCGCTGCCCGTCATCATGGCCGGCGAAGCCCCTGCCTGGACTAACCGCTTCTTGAGGACCGCCAGGGGCCGGTACTGCTCGAAGACGACTCCTTCGAAATCGTTCTCCGCCGGCCCCCAACCGCCTGATTCCCACGTATGCGATTGGAAACTAAATATTTTATTTTGTGACGATTCGGTTGTCAAACGGGGGCTCAGGTCGCGATACGCCTGCGCCGTATCCACATGGGCCTCGGGCGCCACCAGCAGCCCTCGCCGCGCCGCTCCATCCGGCAGCGGAAACAGCTCGGTTCCCCGTCCAATCCCCACCGCCCTGCCGCCCAACAGAAAAAACGGGACGTCGCTGCCGAGCTGCTGTCCCAGCTCGCACAGCCTGGCGATCGGCAACCCGCGCCCCGTCAAAACCGGTAGCGCCAGCAGCACCGCCGCCGCATCCGACGATCCGCCTCCCAGCCCCGCGCCCATCGGAATCCGCTTCTTCAGTTGCATCTCGACGCGCCCCGCCGCGCCGCTAGCGTCCATCACCAACCGGGCCGCGCGCGTCACCAGATTGTCTGCGATGCCGAGCCGGTCCTGCAGTTCGATCGACGTCTTACGTCCAGCCGTGAACGCAATCTCGATCGTGTCCGCCAGCGAGATCGTCTGAAAGATCGTGCGCAGCTCGTGAAATCCGTCCGGCCGCTTGCCCAGCACCCGCAGGTCGAGATTGATCTTGGCCAGCGCGCGTACCCGCGCCCGCCGGGTGGCGCTCATTTGTCGTATTGCAGCAGCGAGAAGACGTCGTACCCGTCCAGCCTCTGCCGGCCGTTCAGGAACGTCAGTTCCACCACCACACCGATTCCCGCCACCGAACCACCGGCCTCGCGCACCATCCGCGCCGTCGCCGCAGCCGTGCCTCCGGTCGCCAGAAGATCGTCCACAATCAGTACGCGCGTGCCGTTTCCCACCGCGTCCTTATGCATCTCCAGCGTGTCCGATCCATACTCCAGGTCGTAGCGCACACTCACACATTCCGCGGGCAGCTTCTTCGGCTTGCGGACCGGAACGAATCCGGCGCCCAGCGCATAAGCCAGCGCCGGCGCGAAGATGAAGCCGCGCGCCTCGATGCCCAGAACCACATCCACCTCGGCGTCCTGATAATGATGGCGCAGCCCATCGATGACCGCGCGGAATCCGGTCTTGTCTTTCAACAGCGTGGTGATGTCGTAGAAGAGGATGCCCGACTTCGGAAAGTCCGGCACCTCGCGGATGAGCTTTTTGAGATCTTCCATAGGTGCGCAGATTCCGTTATACACCATGGTACAAATCGGATATGCTTTCTTATCGCGTCGAGACCCCGTACTGGTCGTATGACGCCATCGTCGACCGCGGCATTATCGGACAGACCGCGCGTTACCTGCCTGCGAAAACCGGCAAAATCTTCGTCGTCACAACCGAGGACGTCTGGCGTCATAAAGGCCAGACCCTTGCGGACGGCCTGCAAGGCGTCGCTTACGAAGTGCTCTGCCTGCCCGGCGGCGAAGACCAGAAGCGCCTCGCGCCCGTCGAGCAGCTTGCCGAACAGATGATCCAGCGCGGCGCCGACCGCAGCAGTATGGTGATCGCGTTCGGCGGCGGCATTGTCAACGATATGGCCGGCTTCCTCGCCGCCATTTTCATGCGCGGCATTCCCGTCCTGCAGGTGCCTACGACTTTGCTCGCCCAAGTCGACGCCGCGATCGGCGGCAAGACCGGCGTCAACCTCGTCAGCGGCAAGAACCTCATCGGCAGCTTTCATCAGCCGCTCGCCGTTCTTATCGACCCCGCCGCGCTCGACTCGCTGCCCGAGCGGGAATATCGCGCCGGCCTCTACGAGATCATCAAGGCCGGCATCATCCGCGATGTCAAACTGTTCGAATTCCTGGTCGCGAATAACGAAGAAGTGCTGGCGCGAACCCCAGAAGCCGTGGACCGCATCATCGCCGACGCGGTGCGCATGAAGGCCGAAGTGGTCTCCGGCGATGAGAAGGAAAACGACCTGCGCCGCATCCTGAATTTCGGCCACACCTTCGGCCACGCCCTGGAAGCGGAGACCCAATACACCCGCTTCCTGCATGGCGAGGCGGTCGCCTGGGGAATGCGCGCCGCTGTCTACCTGGGCGAAATGACCGGCCATCTTTCCGCCGAGGAGAGCGTCGATATTCTCGAAGCAATCGAGCTCTACGGTCCGATTCCGCCGCTCGACGGCATCTCCGCCGAGAACCTGCTGGCCCGCCTGGTGCACGACAAGAAGACCGTGCAAGGCAAGGTGCATTTCGTGCTGCCCGTCCGTGTAGGCGAGGTGAAAGTGGTTTCCGGGATCGACGACAAGATCGTTTTGGAATCGATCCGGTCCGCGCTGGTATGAAGGGCACGACGCCCGAAGGCGCGCGGTCCGAGCAGGACGCCGCCCGCTGGGTCCGCGGCATGTTCGGCCGCATTGCCCCGCGCTACGACTTGGCCAATCACCTGCTCTCGTGCAATATCGATCGCCTGTGGCGTGCGCGAACCGTGCGCCGCGTGCGTCCTATCCTGGAACGTCCCGACGCGCGTGTACTGGACATCTGCTGCGGCACCGGCGACCTGCTGCTGGCGCTCGGATCCTCGACGACCAGTACAGTTTTCGGCTCCGATTTCTGTCACCCGATGTTGGTCAGTGCCCGCGAAAAGATCACCGCCCGCCGCGCGCGGGCGCAAGTTTTCGAATCGGACGCGCTGTGCCTGCCGCTCGGCGATGCCTCGCTCGACCTGGTCACGGTCGCCTTCGGTTTTCGCAATCTGGCGAATTACGAGGCCGGCCTTTTGGAACTGCGACGGGTCCTGCGCCCCGGAGGGATGGCCGCGATCCTGGAGTTTTCACAACCCAAAAGCGCCCCATTCGGAGCCATCTACAACTTCTATTCTCGGAGAATCCTTCCCTGGATCGGCGGACTCCTGACAGGCTCGCGGGATGCCTATAAATATCTACCGGAATCCATCAGCAAGTTCCCGACGGCCCCCCAGTTCGCCGACGACATGCGCCAGGCAGGTTTCCAGGAGGTACGTTTTGAGTTGCTGACAGGCGGAGCGGTCGCGTTGCACCTAGGCACGAAACCGCCCCCTGACGGTCGCGGCTCGGTTTGAGAAACATCGTCGCTTTCCGAGCCGCGACCATAGGGAGCGGTACTACGCCAACTTCGCCTTCACCATCGTGTACGAATGCGGCGCAAACCGTACCCGCATCTTCTTCCCATCGGCGCTCGCAGTCCGCTCGGTCGTCTTCACATCCGTCTTCCCGAAGTTGTTTTCCGACTTGATATCCGGACCGTTCACCTCGGTCACCTGCACGCTGCCGGAAAACGCCTTGTCCTGCGCCTCGAATTCCACTTCGATCGCCTCGGTGCGATGCCGGTTCACCACGTTCAACACCAGCGACCCGTTATCATACGCGGCCGACGTGTCCACGTACGGGATATCGTCGAACCGTTTGCTCTTATACCGCGGACTATCCACGAACAGCTCGAGCGCCTTCCCCTTACTGTTGTTCGCGAATAGCGCGAGCGGATAATAAATCGTCTGCAGGAACAGCCCCTGGTCGTTCGAGAAGATCGGCGCGATCACATTCACCAGTTGCGCCATGTTGGCCATCTTGATCGAATTCGCATGCCGCACGAACGAATTCAAAAAGCTCGCCACCACCAGCGCGTCTTCCAGATTGTAATGCTCTTCCAGAATGCGCCTGCCGCGCTCCGTCGCCCCGCGCGCTCGATACCACACGTTCCACTCATCCCACGCGATGTAGATTTTGCGATTCGCCGGCTGCCCCGAAAGCGCCGCGTCGATGATCCCTTCGGTGGTTTTAATGCGTTGGTCCAACTCCACGGCGCACGCCACAAAGTCGCCATAATCGTTGTCCGTGTTGCCCACATACATGTGGATGGCCAGATAATCGGCGTGCATCTTCAGATATTCGAGCACCGTTCGATTCCAAGCCGTCCAGTCAACGCCCGGCCGGAAATTGGACGCCCGCCGCGATCAGCTTCACGTTTGGGTCGGTCCACTTCATCAGTTTGGCCGCCTCCAGCGCGAACTTCCCGTAATCCTCCGCGCTGCGATGCCCCATCTGCCACGGACCGTCCATCTCGTTGCCCAGTCCCCAGTACGGCACCTTCCATGGATCGCGCCGTCCGTTCTGCCGCCGCAGTCGTGTCATGGCCGTGTCTTCCGACGAGTTGCAGTACTCCACCCACTGCTGCGCATCGGTCCACGTGCCCGTCCCGAGATTGCAGCAGATGTACGGCTGCGTCCCCAGCATCTCCGCGTACTGCAGGAACTCGTGCGTGCCGAAGCGATTGCTCTCCACCGTGCCCCACGCCATCTCGAGGCGCGGCGGCCGTTGATCGCGCGGCCCGATCCCATCCTTCCAGTGGTAGTTCGACGAGAAGTTCCCTCCCGGCCAGCGCAGTTGCGTGACATTCAGCTTGCGCACCGCCTCCAGCACATCCTTGCGGAAGCCATTCGCGTCCGAGAGCGGCGACTTCTCTTCGAAGATCCCGCCATCGATGCAGCGGCCCAGGTGCTCGATGAAGTTCCCGTAAATCTTCGGATCGATATTGCCGATCACCCGCTCGGTATCGATCTTGATGCGCGCCCTGAGCGGCGCCGCCTGGCCTTTCAAAATGGCCGGCGCGGCGCCCAGCGCCGCTACGAATTTGCGTCTTGTGAGGTCCATGGCTGAAAACGTTTACAGAGATCTTACTGACTTTCCGGGCGAGGCGCAACGTGAGAGAATCAAGCCCGGAGGCCCTCACCATGAAACCATTCGGCGCTCTTGTCCTGGGCGTGCTGCTGTTGCTGGCCGTCACCCGCGGCACTCCCGCGGCCGACGTCCCCGAGTATCGCGACCTGTTCAACGGCAAGGACCTGTCCGGCTGGGTGAATGTGAATACCGCGGCAGACACCTGGAAATGGGAGAATGGCATGCTGGTCTGCTCCGGCCACCCCATCGGCGTGATGCGCACCAACCGCCAATACGAGAACTTCATCCTCCACGTGGAATGGATGCACACCGAACCCGGCGGCAATTCCGGCATGTTCCTCTGGACCGGTCCCAATGCCAACCCCGGCACCAATTTCCCGGACGGAGTCGAAGTGCAGATGCTCGAGCTCGAATGGCCCAAACTGAATACGAGGAATGGCGTGGTCCCCCCGGACGCCTATGTGCACGGCGAACTCTTCGGCGTCGGCAAGACGAAGGTAGTCCCCGACAATCCGCGCGGTCCGCGCAGCATGTCGATCGAGAACCGCTGTAAAGGCCGTGGTGAGTGGAACACTTACGATGTCGTGGCGGTCGATGGCGTTATCAAGCTGTCGGTCAACGGCAAATTCGTCAACGGCATCAGCAAGGTGTCACAGAAGAAAGGCTATCTCTGTATGGAGTCGGAGGGCGCCAAGATTTTCTTCCGCAATATCAAGATCATGGAATTGCCCCCCGGCGTTACGTCGCCCGAGCAGACCGCCCCGGAGGCCCAATAGTTGAATGGTCATCTCCACGCGGCATCCCAATTCACCACCACGGTAATCGGAGAAACCGCCCCCTCTATGGAAAGATTGAACAAGAAGCGCTGGCCGTCCGCCGTCACATCGTAGTCGTAAAGGATATCGTCGAAAGGGCGACCCCCGCGCACTTGGAACAAGAACTTCGACTTCCCGACCTCCAGGTTAGGGCCGATCGTTACCGGAACAGCCATAATCCGGCTCTCCGGACTCAGATAGAACAACTCCCGGCCGTCCCTCCTCCACCGCGGGTGAGACCCGCCACCGCCGGTGATCTGTACCGTCTCGGAAATGAGTGAAGACGCGGGCTGAGAGGGCCGGAACGGCCGTGCATACACCTCCTTTAGGCCGGTTTCGTTGGACGCATAAACCACCCACCGCCCATCCGGAGAGAACTGGGCGTGCGTCTCGCTGAATGCGCTTTGCACCACCGGGAATGGCTTTCGGTCGCCCGCAACGGGTAGCGCCCAAAGGTCGAAAAGGCGGGACCGCTCATCGCCTTGAAGGAAGAGTATGAACTTTCCGTCCGGCGACCAGTCGACTGGTACCTTACTTTCCGCCGACTGGAGCAATAGTTCCTCCTGGCCGCCGCTACTGGTATTCCAATAGAGATTCCGGGAACCGTTACGGATGGAATTGTACACGATACGTTCTCCGTCGGGTGACCATATCGGCACACCGTCGGAGGCCGGGTCATGGGTCAAGCGAGACGTTACCCCTCTTTTCACATCACCCACCCAGATGTCGTTGCGCAGCGTGCTGGAGTCGGGCCTCTCGAATGCTACGCGGTTCCCATCCCAGGAGAGTCTGGGGTGAGACCAGATGTCCGACACAGTGATCGTTTCCGCGGGCACACCGGCCCGATCCAGCCACACAAGTTGCGCACGGGGGCCTTTGATGTTGTGATAGGCGAGCACTCCATTCCGGGAGATCGAAAACCCGGGGTTGCCGGCATAATCCTGCATCAGGCCGCCCACGCCCTCGGCTACCCGCATCGGTTCACCCGTCAAACTGTGGGTGGAATGGTCAAAAGGCTGGGCCATTAATGTATCGCCGTTCAGAAAAAGCAGGCGCCCGCTTCGATTGTTGCGATCCGGCGCATACCTTCCAGCCGCGTAGGACTCAGCGATCAGCTTGGGTGGCGACGTGGGAGAGTCCAGCGACGCGGCATAGATTCCTGTGGTCTCGCGGAGGCTGGTTCTGACAAAATAGAGAAATTCCCGGCCGTTTGGAAGCCACTGCGGCCAGCTGTGAAGCAGATCGGCGCGGGACCCATCGAGGGTTGTCAACCGTGATGGAATTCCGCCCGCCGCCGGAACACGGTATAGCGGCTCTGAACTGGACAAGGAGAAAATAATAGCACCGTCATTGTTCCAGTCTCCTTGCGAGTTCACCCTGGCGTCGCAAATCGTCGATACCGATCCGGTCGATAACTCAATCTTCTTCAGCTTGCCTCCTGCCACGAAGGCAAGAAATCGGCTGTCCGCTGACCAGAACATTGTGGACGCTAAATCGCTCCCCGGGAGCGGCCGCGCCCCGATCGAGTCGATAGCCCGGATCCAAACCATGGAACGCCCCTCTGTAACGGCCAGAAAAGCGAGGAGTGTTCCGTCGGGCGAAACCGCCGGAGCCGCCGGGCTCAACGTTGTCTTTTCCGGCGGCGAGACGGCAAATCGGATCGCCTGTGTTTGCCGGGGTGTTTCGCGCCCGCGCGCCGTGATTAGGACCAGGATGCCGATCGTGACCAGGAGCGCCGCCACAAAAACCCAGGCGAGCCGCGCGCTAGCCGGCGTCCGCACATTTCCTGTATGCGTGTACTCAGGCCCGCCCTCAACAGCCCATTCAATTCCGGTGGCGAGGTCCAATGCCGTCTGCCACCGGCTATCCGGGTCTTTTGCCAGACACCTGCGTATTACCCGATCGAGCGTTGGCGGTATCGCCCCCCCGGCGTCCAAAGGAGATGGATCCTGTTTGAGGATGGATGCGATCACGCTGGCGGGGCTCTGACCAGGAAAAGCCCTTCGGCCCGTCGCAATCTCGTAGAACACTGCGCCAAAGGAGAAGATATCGGAGCGCGCGTCAGTTGGTTTGCCTTCGAGTTGTTCGGGCGCCATATATTGAAGCGTGCCCAGGATGGCGCCTTTGGCAGTCAGATCCTGGGATAAAGTCGGCGACTCGGAGAGCGCCGAGTCAAAAGGCGGCTGGGATACCTTTGCCAGACCGAAGTCGAGCAGTTTGATTCCGGCTCGCGTGATCATGACGTTACCGGGTTTGAGGTCCCGGTGGAGCACGCCGTGCCGGTGTGCGTGAACCAGCGCCTGGACAATTTGCAGTGCGCATCGAACGACTTGGTCCGGCGGAAGGGGGCCTTTCGCGAGGCGGGCAGCCAGAGTCTCCCCTTCCAGGTACTCCATCACCAGAAAGTCGATGCCATCCTGGTGGCCGACGTCGTAGAGGGAGCAGATGTTTGGGTGACTCAGGGTGGATATGACGCGCGCTTCCCGTTCGAATCGTTGCCGGCGTTCGGAATCAGCCAGTTGTGCAGGCAGTATCTTTATCGCAACCGCCCGATCCAGACGCGAATCCCTGGCGTGGTAAACCTCGCCCATACCGCCGGCCCCGATGAGACCGAGAATCTCATATGGACCGAGACGCGCGCCCTTTGGAAAAACCATGGATCTGCATGATTGTAACCTGTGAGTTGTCCCGGAGAGTGTAATCCGCGAGGTCCGCTCAGCACGTCGATGTGAGAACCGCTGCATCTCGTAAAGAGGAGTTCGAATGGGAGCGCCACGAATTCCTGGAGCATCTCGTGCGGAAGGCCAAGTCCAACGCGTGCCTGAAACTCGGCCTCCAAACCGACTCCGGTGCCCGATGTCGGCGTAGCTTGGCGCGCGATTGATTGACAAGTGCAATCGCCTGGTTTTTTGTCTGCGTTGATCGGTGTTCATCGGCAGCCAATTATCGTTCGATCTGCAGCCCGGAACCGATCTCGCCTATTTCACGGCAAGATCGACTCCATCAGGTCCACTGGCTGTCATAGTCCAAGCTAGTCTGAGGTCCGACACGCCATCGGCGGCAAAACGACTAAGAGACATCCGTATGTTGCCGCACCCGGTCGCCGTCTTGCAGAACATTGCAGACGCGATGCTGCTGTACCGTGGCGACGAAGGAGTATCCGCGGCCGGGCAAAGTGGAGATGTAACGGTTTTCGCCCGCCCTCTCGCCAAGTATCTTTCTGAGCGAGGAAACATGCTGCGCCAGATTGGCCTCTTCGACGATCGTTTCCGGCCACACTCCGCGCAAAAGAGCATCTTTGGTGAGGACGAGTCCTCGCCTTTCCACCAGAAAAACGAGCAGGTCGAACGTCTTGGCGCCAATAGGAATCGCCTCGCCGGCGCGCCGCAGCGTCCGGGCAATCGGATTCAACGTAAACGGAGCAAATGAGTACTGATCGTCGCGGTCGGATTCAACCTCTGAGACTCGCAATCTGGTCATCGCAAGCTCCAGCGAGTGAGCCACCGTTCTCAGCATCTCCAGATCTTCCTCTGCATACGGCTCCTCCGATCGCCGCGCTCCTAAAATGATCATGAGGACCGAATTTGGGGCCTCGACCACAGGGATGAACAGTTCCGCGCCCAGTTCCCGCAGATACGCGGAATGTTCGGGCGGCAGATCTTCCAGCCAGGCCGCGTCGGCGCCCACAGGTACCGGCTTGTCACGCCTTAGCGACAGTGCGACCGGCAGCGCCTCCGCGATCGGGTCCGGCAGGCTGAGGTCCCGAGGCAGCACCGCCAGCCATCGCGCCTCGGCGTTGTCGCCGCGCGCGGCAATTCCGGCCCATTTCGGCTGCAGCGCCTCGGAGACGGCATTCAGCGCAACTGCCACAATCGTCTCCCGGTCGGCAGGGTGGCGCAGTTTCGAAATAAAGTCGCTTAGCACCCGGCGTCCGTCGCATCTGGACCGGTAAAAACGGCGATCCAACGCAGCTAACCAGCGCCGCCGTCCGATATGTGCGACCACCGCCAGCAACGCGAGAATCAGATACCCGGTGCTTTCCTGCCGTATCGCCAGCGCCAGTGGCCGCTCGGAATGACGCCACAGATCGATAACAAATAGAGCGGCTAATCCAGGCGCGATAGAGAGAACCACTCCTTTGGACAGCGCATACCGAATTCCTAACCGAATAATGAGGGAGAGATCGAAGAGCCGGTGCCGGAGCACCGCATAGCCGAACGATAGCGCCATCGCCGCATTAAGAAGGGTGCACGAAGCCCGCGCGGCCACCAAAGCAGCCGGGTCTAGCCATCTCCATCCGTTAACGGTCAACCACCCTTCGGCCAGCGATCCCGCCGCGCTGATCAGAACGCCGCAGAGTATCACCCTCAGCCTGCGGCGGTGGTTCAAATCCGTTTCCCGGCGATATTGGCCTATTCCGGCGAAAAGTGTCGTGAACAGCGCTCCCCAGATGGCGGCCATTGCGACCGGGGCCAGCCATGCCGGCGCGGCCGTCGCTACTTCGGGATGTTCCCCAAGGCTGGCGTACTGACCGTGGTAGATCAGGAGAGGACTGACCAAGACTACTGGACAAGCCAGGAACGACGCAAGCCGGGAACGTCGGCGTCTCGGGAATTCCAGGATGAACAGCAGCATGATCGGCGCGAAAAACCATCCAAGGGCCGCCGGCGCCGCGACCAGGTGGCGCACTCCGGGCCACAGTCCGCGCCATGCCGTTGCAAATCCCCGGGCATTGCAGGCTATGAAGTTCATGCCCTGCGCGATTAGAGTCGCCGAGGCCAAAAGTGCGGAGAGCTGCCCCCACCGACGAAAGGCAATCCAGAATGCAAGCGCGCAGGTAAACCATCCGACCAGAAGGTCTAACCAGACGAATGCCGCATCCGGTCTGAGAATGCCGGCGCGCACAGGCGTAATCCACAACTGCATCGTGGACCCGGAGCGCTCCACTTCCAATCGCACCGTTCGTCCGGTCGTCAGGTTCAACTCGAAATACGAGGCCGTCCACGGGCTCGATAAGGACAACCCGTCGGCGCTCAACAGGCGATCACCCGGGCGCAGCCCTGCCTGGGCGGCCGGCGAACCGGGGAAGACCGCGTCGATGGTTGGACGGTCCGCGGCCAGCCAGACGCAGCCAAGCCACGGGCCTGCCAGGGTAGCGAAGGTAATGAAGACTAACCACGAGCCGACCACAAACGCGGCCGCGGCGACCGCCAGGGGGGCCGCCATGGCCCGACGCTTCGGGCTTGTTCGCGGGTGCATTGAGGCATTCTCGCCGGATTTCGTCCGGCGCTAGGTAATATATATCACGCGAAAAACCCATAAACGCTTCGTTTCAAAACTTTTTAGAAGCCGGCAAAGACCCTTTAGGTTATTTTCTGCCATGATTTCGATTTCGGAGAGGGAGCGAGTATGAAAACAGCCTCAATCGATGTGTTCTGGCTTGCGCGTATGAGCGCCGCCATCTGCCTGACCGTGCCGTTCGCGAGCATTGCGATCGCTCAGCCGGATCGGCCGCCCGACGCCGCGCATCATCTGATCGTTCCTCTTACATCAAACATCGGAGTCGTGTCTGGGGACCCCTCCAAGCCAGGTGCGCCGTTCGTCTTGCGCATTGCCAATCGCGCAAATCAGATCGTTCCCGTTCATTGGCATCCCGAGGATGAACATCTCACGGTTGTCCAGGGGACCTGGTATCTGGGAAGCGGCGATAAATTCGACCGGAACGCTCTGCGCGAGATGAACGTTGGTGACTACGCATTGATGCCCAAGAAAATGCGCCACTTCGGCTGGTCCAAGACGGACACCATCGTCCAAATCCATGGCATTGGGCCTTTCCAGGTCATTCCGTATGGGACATGGGAGTTGTCTTCCGGCTGGAAGCAAACCGAACAGGGGATGGTCAAGGACGAGCGAGTGGCATCATCGTTCAAATTCAAGAGTACCGACCGCGTTCAGTCGAAGCGCGGGGCTGGCACGATTCTGGGCGGCTTCCGTTCGTTGAACGACGGCATAACCCAGTACGAAATCGAGACGGAAAACGGAACGAAGCTGTTCGAGTTTGAGGAAGACCTCTCTCTCGTGGCGCGGGCGACCCAGCAGTCCGGCGTCTTTGGCGGGAAATGGGCATGTGTATTAAGCGACCTGCCCGCGTTCTTCCACTTGCCCGACAATAAGATGGAGTCCATCATGCGCCTCAGTCAGAACGGAACCAAAGTATCGGGAATTGTCGAGATGCCTGGCGGCGGCTCTCCAGTCTCGTTCCTTGTGCCGGACGAGAGCTCCGTGGAGTTCGATATGGACACGCCCTCGGGAAAAGCCGCATTTCGTGCGAAGCGTCAGAACGGCGAACTGACCGGCAGATGGCGCCTTACCGGTTTCGGAGAAGGCCCGTGGCAGTGCCGGCGCGCGACGGGCAACTAGTCCGGATGCCCGAGGACGGGCCTCCCAACCATCGGCGATTGCGAAGGTTCAGAAGAGTTCTTCGGCCAGCGCGACAATGATACCCGCAGGACCTCGCATGTAGCAGAGTCTGTACTTGTCCTTGTACTGAGCCACCTCGCCGATGAGTTCGCCGCCGTTGGCGCGCAGCCGGGCGACACTCTCGTCGACGCTTTCGACGGCAAACATCACGCTGCGGAGGCCCAGCGTGTTCGGCGGTGCGACCGCCGGCTCGATCTTCGCCAGTTGTGGATTGCGAAACTTCGTCAGCTCCAGCCGCCCGTGCCCGTCTGGGGTCCGCATCATGACGATGTCGACTTGAACCCCTTCGAGCCCGTTGACGCGGTCCACCCACGGGCCCTCGACCGGCATTTCGCCTTCCACCGACATGCCAAGCGCGGTGAAAAAAGCCTTAGCCGCTGCCATGTCGTCGATGACGACGCTGACGTGGTCCAATCTCTTGAGCGTCATTTTCCCAGACCCGCACCGGCAGTGAACGAGTTCGCCTACTTCACCGTCAGATTGACCGACGCGGCCACGTTCTCCCACGCCAGTTGCAGCTTGCCCTTATTCCCGCCCGTACTCGACAACGTGAACTTGAGCTGTTCCACCATCGCCGGCGGCTTGCTTATGGTCATCTTCACGCGGCCCAGGTCCTGCTTGACGTCGTAGTCCAAGCCGCCCTGCCCGGTCTGCTTGTTGACGATCAACTCCCATGCGGCCGGATTCGCCAGGTTGACGAACAGCGTGTAATTCCCCTTCGGCACCGCCAGCCCGCCCAAGTCGAGATCCGCATCCGTATGCAGCGCCGTAGCGTTATTCGCGCCTGCACGCCAGACCGGATAATGATCGTCCCCGCCGATCAGCCCGTCTTTGCCGTACAGTTTTCCGACGCGGCCATTCACCGCGGGCGACGAATAGTCGATCGTGATCGTCTTTCCGTTGATCGTGACCGATTCCTTCTGCCCGCTCTTCGTCTCGGCCGAAAGCAACCCCACCACCGCCGCCAAAGCAGCCGCACCCACCAGTATTGTTTTCGTCATTTGGAATTCCTCTTCAAGAGGATATCGCACCCGGCCTCAGTTCACGCAAAAACGCGGAGCCACAGAGAAACCATGCTTGGTTTTCCTCCGCGACTCCGCGTCTCCGCAGTGAGTCTTAACGAACCTACTGAATCATCATCAGCGGCTGAACCCGCTTGGTATTCTCGTCGCGCCGCAGCCGTTGAAAGCCCTTCATTTCGATCTGTCGGATCCGCTCCCGCGTCAGCCCGAATTCGCGCGCGATCTCTTCCAGCGTGTGCTCTTTCTCGTAGCCGATCCCGAAACGCATCCGGATCACTTTCTCTTCGCTGGGCGAGAGCGTCCGCAGCACGCCGGCCGTCTCGTCACGCACGTCGCGAGCCATCAGCGAACCGACGATCGATCCGCACGTGCCATCCTCGATCAGGTCGCCCAGCACAGACTCCCCGTCCTTTCCGACCGGCAGATCGAGCGACACCGGGTCGCGCGAAATCGACCGCAATTCCTGCACCTTCTCCGCGGTGGTCTCCATCCGATGGGCGATTTCCTCGTTCCGCGGAGTGCGGCCCAATTCCTTCTCCAGCTCTCCCAGAGTCCTCAGGAACTTGGTCAAAGACTCGTTCATATGGACCGGAACCCGAATGGTTCGCGATTGATCCGCGATCGCGCGCGTCACGGCCTGCCGGATCCACCAGGTTGCATAGGTGGAAAACTTGAAGCCGCGATGATAGTCGAACTTGTCGGCGGCGCGCATCAGCCCGATGTTGCCTTCCTGAATCAGATCGAGCAGGTGCAGTCCGCGATTGACATACTTCTTCGCAATCGACACTACCAGCCGAAGGTTTGCCTCGACCAGCGCCGATTTAGCGGTCGCCGCTTCCGCTTCGCCCCGGCGCGCAGCTTGCAGCCAATGGCGCATCTGCGCCGCGGTCGCTCCGGCGGTCGTCTCGTGTTCCCGAATCTGTCGCTTCAACTCGCGGACTTCAGCCTGCGGTTGCTTCAGTTCCCGCTCCAACCGGCCAATCTCCTGGACCGCGTGCTCCAGCACGCCCCGCAGCAGTTTCCAGTGCACCGGAGTGAACGGAATGACGCGAATATCCTGCGAGCACAGAATCTGCGAGCGGACGATCTTGCTGCCCAGCCTCGCCCGGATATTGGTGTACCGGGCCGGTGTCGAAGCAAGTTCCTGCTCCAATTCCTTCAGCCCGTTGTGCCGACGGACAAATCGCCCCAGTCGCCGCATCGCGACCGTGCGCGCGCTGTCCCGAGCCGCTTCATCCGGCCCGCCCAGTTCGACAACCCCTTCCAGTCGCCCGTCCGCCGTGCGAACCTGCTCATATAGCGCGAGCACATTCTGCCAAACTAGCGGTGACCGGGAAATCGCTTTCCGCATCACCAGTTTGCCGCGCTCCATTCGCTGGGCGAGATGAATCTCCCCCTGACGGTTCAGCAGCGACACCGATCCCATTTCCCGCAGGTACACTCGTACGGGATCATCCGTAAAAACGGACTCCTCTACATGCTCCTCGTGTTCTGGCGCGTGGGCTTCCGGCGACTCCGGGGATTCCTCCCCCTCCATCCCGAGTGCTGCCGGATCCTCCACGAATTCTTCAAATTGTTCCATTTAAAGTCCTTATTCCAGTCCTCGACCTCTGTCGATAGCGCCCTTTAATGAGCTGATTGGGCAGAGTTGACGGTTGGGGCGACCCTTTAGAAGTCGATTGCCGGAGTAACTCTAGTTAAGTTGATGCAAAATGGGCCGGTTCGGTTGCACTGCCCGACCCTAAAACTGCGCGCTTTCGAGCGCCCGGCAGGTTTGCAAAACCGCCGAAATCACCCGCTCGTAATGCATTCGCATAGGTCCCAGAACCGCCACTTTGGCCGGCAATCCGCTACCCATCCGTACCGTCATTCCAATTAGCGCTAAATCTTTCATTGCCGGATGCGCTTCCTCCAAGCCGACATGTATCTCCAGTTCTCCCGGTGGCAAGTCCAGGAACCGGTCGAGCAGTTCGATCAGCCGCTGCTTTTCTTCCAGCGCCCGCATGAGCTCCCGCAGACGTTCGCGCGTCAGGTGAAGATCCAGCCCCAGCAGGTTCGACGCGCCTTCCATATGCACTTCGGGCGAAGCATCACTGTCCAGGAGCCCCTTGAGGTACAAAGTCTGCATGTTGCGCATCATCGCGTCATACAACGCGCGCTCTTCTGCCATACGGCGCAGCAGTTCCCGCCGTGCCTCGCCCAATTGCCAGCCGCTGAAGCTCCGGTTGACGTAGTTGCGAATGGACATTAGTTCGTCGCCGGAAATCGGCTGATCCAGCACGATCACCCGGTTCCGCACCATCCCGTCGCGTGTCACCAGGATCATCAGAACGCGCCGGTCGGCCAGCGGCACCAGTTCAATCTGCTCGAGTTCCTGCGACCCGGCCGGCAACGCCGCGGCAATCCCGACGTTCCGGGTCAATTCCACCAGCAGATGGCTGGAGCGTTCCACTCGCTCCCCGACTGTGGGCAGGCCGCTGAATTCCGTGCGCAGGCGGTCGGTTTCCGCCGCCGCCACCCGGGTCATGGCGAGCGAGCCAACATAGAACCGGAATGCCTTCTCGGTCGGAATGCGCCCGGCCGAAGTGTGCGGCTGTGACAGATAGCCCTCGTCCGCCAGATCCGCCATTACATTGCGAATCGAGGCCGGACTGAGCTCATTGCTGCGCCGCTTGGAGAGCGTGCGCGAGCCGACCGGTTCACCGGTTTCGATATAGGCGCGGACCAGCGAAGCGAGTATTTCCTGATGCCTTGAGCGGAGCGGCGCGTCCGTTTTCATAGACCCTTTGAGTACACGTTCCTAGTCATTATTGTAATCGCCTGAAAGTAAAGGGTCAATCAAGAAGCGTTAATGATACGGATTAATGAAACGTAAGGGTCCGCGCAAAACTGAGACTTGGTAGAATAGCGTTTCCTGATTGGGAGGAGGTTGGCGAAGTGGAGGCGGTAAAGGCACTTATGCGCTTTTTCAGTTATCTGTTCCACGGCCTTTTGGCGCTGGTTCTACTGACAGTTTCAGGGCTCGCGCTCGGCACGGGCGCGTCCGAAAGTTTGCATTTTGGTATGCTGCCCTGGACCGGTTCGACCCTGACGTACGTTCTGTTCTTCGGGTCCCTCGCGGGGTTGGCGACGGTATTCCTCGCGCTCCGCGGTATGCTCCGCATCTTGTTTCTTATGTGGAGTTTGCTGGTAGTGATCCTCTTGTTTAAGGGATACGTCCTGAGCCCCTACAAGTTTGTAGGCGGCAACGTCAGCACTGCCGCGTACCTGATGGGCGCTTCGTTGATAGCGCTCCTGGGCGCCTGGTTCCAATTCCGGAGAAGGCCCGCCCGCAACAAAGGGTACTAGTCTCCTTTCACCGCGGTCGCGCGGACTATCCGAGCCGTGACCGTTGCTTTCCGAGCCGTGACCGTCAGCGGTGCCCATTTCCGACGCTGCGATCAAGCCGCTCCTTGCCACGACCCCAACCTATTCGGGCAGCCCCACCCTCTTGCGAAGAATCCTCACTCGCGGATCCCCCCGAAGTAGCGCGAATTCCGGGGAATTGAGCGCCCGCCCTACCCGTACCGCCCCGAGCGAAGCCAATCGATCCAGAGCCTCCAAAGTGCGATCCCGATCCCCCAAGCCCGCAAAAGTGAGAGCTTGGGTAAAAGCATTAGGCGCTGCAGCGGCTGCAAATTTCTCGGCGTCTTCACGGCGGCCGGCGCGACCGTAAGCGTTTCCCAGGTACTGCTGATTGCCTGCGATGAAGATTTGGATCGCCTCGTCAACCCTCCCTTGAGCCAATCTCGCCCGGCCCAGACACCGGTTTCCCTCGGATTCCCGGCAATGGCTGGCCGCTTCCTCCACTCGACCCGCTGAGAGCAACGCCCAGCTCAGTGTGTTTTGAACCGACTCCGAAAGTGGGTCGATCTTCTCCGCGCTCCGCATCTGGCGAACGCCTTCCTCGATTCGGCCCAGCGGCAGCAGTACTGCCAGGGTCAAGTCGCCGTATGCCAGGGAGTTGCTCGGCTCCAGTTGGATCGCGCGGCGGAAGCTCTTTTCCGATTGCGCCCATAGCCCGTCGCGTGCGTAGATCAGCCCCAGCGCCTGGTGCGCCTCGGACAAGAGTGGATCCAACGCGATCGCCTGCTCGGCAGCCGCTCGCATTTGTGTCAATTCATCATCGGCGTGGTCACGAAAACCTTGAAACGAAATAGCCGCGTACGCCGCCGCCAAACCCGCATAAGCCGGGGCGAACGAGGCGTCTTTCGCGATTACTTGCTGATACAACCCTATGATTGCCTGGGCGGCATTCCTGGCCCGCTGCGGCTGAGCGCGTGCGTGAAGGTACAGATCGTAGGCTTCGACGCTGGTCTCATAGCGGCGCCTTCCGCTGCCGAGTTTCAGGCGCAAGCTGTTGACGATACCTCGGGAGACCTTGTCTTGTATCGCGAAAACGTCGGTCAATTCCTCGTCGTATCCGGCGGTCCACACCGGGAAATCGTCACGCACGCGAACCAGCCTCGCGTTAATCCGCAACTGCTTCCCGGAGCGAAAAACCGAGCCTTCCAGGATGTATTCCACATCGAGCTGCTTTCCCGCATCGCGTATATTCTGCTGCTTGCCCTTGAAGGCAAACGATGAAGTTTGGGAGCGCACCACCAGCCCGTCAATAATAGACAGGTTGCGGATCAGCTCGTCGGTGAGTCCGTCGGCAAAATAGTCGCCGGATAGATCCTGGCTCACGTCAATCAAAGGCAGGACGGCGATAGGAATCGGTGAAGTTGGCCGCGCAAACGTCCCCCAGACCCCTGCCGCCAGCGCAACCGCCAACCCAGCCATCGCGACCACCAGCCAGCGTCGTCGGGAAGCCGTCGTCGGTTCGTCGCCTATGGTCGGCTCTGTCTCGCCGGCCCTCGCGTGTTGGCGAAACCGGGGCGTGTAGCCGCCCTTTGGCAGCTCGATCACCACTGCATCGCCGCTGCCTTCCCCGCCATAATATTCGGCTAGCCGAGCCCGTAGTCGTGCGGCTTCGCTCCGAACCGTGGAGTCCTGTTGGGGGTCAAAGCCCGGCTTTCGTCCGAAGACCTCGATGCCGATAAGCGATTCCTTGAGCTCCCTGTCCCTGCCCTCCAGTTGCCGCTCCACCACGAACCGGAGGAATCGCGACATGCGTTCATTCCGCGCGAATCCGGGGCTGGCGAGCACTCGCTGAAGTTGCTTTTGGACGACTTCGGGCGGAGTCTCTATGGGCGCCATCGACTTCAAGGATACCGCCTATTTTCAGTGGGATGCAAAATGTATAACACCCCTTTACAACCTGTCTGGGTCTTGTGTTCTTGATCGGACTGCGCCCAAGGTGGTCACATGCGAGCAATTCTGCTGATGTTCCGGCTCAGCGTCCCCGGTTGGGCTGGGGGTGTCTTCCTCGCCGGGAAGATAAACTCCGGCCGTTCGGTATTCAGCGGAGAATTTTCCCCGTACCGCCGACTCGTGCCCGAGAAACAGTAGGGACAGGAACCCCATGGCTATTAAAACGGCCCCACTTCATCTACAGGCCATGCTTGCCCTGGCCTTAGCCGGCTTGCTGTCGGCCGCCGATGCCGGCAGCGCCACACAGGCGCGCGTCACGGCAAGCTACTCCCGGATCCCCATGAGCTTTGAGTCCTGCTTCGAAGCCATGTGCGGCGAAGCGGGTTCTCAAGTGAAATTCTTCTCACGGAACAACGGCTACCATCTTTTCCTGGCTCCCACCGAGGCGGTTCTGCACGACGGCCTCAGCCGAAAACCTAAGTTGCGGATCAGACTCCTCAGGTCGAACTCCAATCCGCGAATCGAAGGGTTGGATCCTCTCCCAGGCAAGAGCAACTACTTCGTCGGAAAAAACGCGAAGAACTGGCGTACCGACGTTACCAATTACGCCAGGGTCAGATATCAAAATGTCTATCCCGGAGTGGATCTGGTCTACTACGGAAACGGGAGCCACCTGGAATACGACTTTGTGGTGACGCCGGGCGGCGACCCGCGCGCAATCGCCCTTACCTTTCCGGACGCGGGCAGCATTCGCATTGACCAGCAAGGGGACCTCGTCCTGAATACAGACAACGGCCCGATTGTTCAGCGCAAGCCGGTGATCTGGCAGCAAATCGGCGCGAAGAAGAAGCGAATCGCCGGCCGGTATGCGCTTAGGAACAAAAACGAGGTGAGGTTTGAGCTGGGCCGATACGATACCGGCGCAGCGCTGGTGATCGATCCTGTCCTGGTCTATTCCACCTTTCTTGGTAGTTACGGCCGCGTGGCAGTGGACGCGGCGAGCAACGCCTACGTGACGGGGTGGGCGGGCGATAGAGGAACCTCAATCATGAAACTGGATCCGACCGGGGCGACTGTGATCTATTCCACCTACATCGGCGGCGCGGCGAGCAACGTCATCGCGCTGGATGCAGCCGGCAACGTGTATTTGACAGGCGTCGCCACCCCTTCCGAGTTCCCCACGACGCCAGGCGCGTATCAAACTCAGCCGCCAATCGGGAGTCCTCCCTTCATCACAAAGGTGAACTCCACCGGTTCAGCCCTGGACTATTCTACCTATCTCAGTCCTCCGGAGGGAGCATCGTTGAGCGGCGGGCCTCAGTCCGGGCCCGGACCCTCGTTTGTACTGGCTTGCTGTATAGCGGTGGACTCTGCGGGATCCGCATACGTGGCCGGAATCACCCGATCCAAAAACTTCCCCACCACGCCGGGATCCTTCCAACCGCGCCTGGACGCCACCTGGGGCACATTCGTGACGAAGCTGAACCCCACGGGCACGACGCTCTCTTATTCCACCTACCTCGGCGGTGGCGGG
>JADMIO011285644.1_pt1 | contig 24511 bp, 16 predicted proteins | sample 8958161 | NCBI WGS metagenome assembly JADMIO01 (sample SAMN16585339, study PRJNA669376) | soil metagenome | isolation source: Crop rotation soil | place: USA: Cullars Rotation, Alabama | collected 2011
GGCTCCCGCCAGCACCAGCATGGCGAATCCAAACCAAAACCACGTGAGCAGGTCTTTTTCGACAAAAATGCGCGTTGGATTGAATTTCCGGCGCGGCACGGGCGCATGCTTCCCGTTGCCCGAGGTCGGCGTGATTCGTGGTTTAGTTTCCAAACCTTCCATTGGTGGCTCCGTTTTTAGCTGGTTCACGCCAGAGAGGTGGATTGGTGGTGAGCTTGAAAGTCTGATTGTAATTGCTAAGGGCAACCGGCAACTGGGTCGCGGCGGCGGGATGTTCCTTCCTCCCCCCGGATTCAACCATCAACACGGTAACGCCACCGCCCGCCACCAGTCCGGCTGCAATCAAAATGAAAAATTTCAGTCTCATTGATTACCTTGCGGAAAAACCGGCGGCTTCGTGTTCAACGTAAAATTCGTGCGGTAGTTTTGGAATGTCTCCACCAGTTCGGCTTTCTGTTCCTCTCGCCGCGCCGCTGTCTGCTTTTCAAGGTCGTTCCGGTTCTCAATGTCCTGCACCAAACTCAGGGCAAGCGCCTGGTCAATTTCCTTGTCGGTGGCAGACAAATCGGCGTTCAATCCGATCAAAACCCCGGTGAGCTTCTGTACTTCTGAGGCGGTTGGGGCTGCTTGCAAAGCCAGGGTCGTGGCAGCAATGTCGTCCTTGAGTGCCTTCCGCCTCTGTAAAACATCCGAAGTAACGTTCGTGTAATTGCCTGTAGCGCGGTTGACTGCCTCGTAAGGCTTGTAATTGGCGGTTTCACGCTGAACCTGATTTCCCGAAGGCGTGGTGAAGCTGCCGCCGATTTTGAAGTAAATGCCGTTGCCGGTATAACCAAGAGCGACGCTGCCAGTATCGGACGTTTCCAATTGAAGAAGCGACTGCGCCACTGGCGTTTTGCTTAAGTCATCAATGAGTCCGGTAACACCCGTTACATTCAGGATTTTGGAGGGGTCGCCGAATTCCTTGTTGTACTGCTCCAACTGTTGAAGCTGCGCCGTCAACTGCTGGATTTGCTGGACCTGGTTGTCCACCATTTCCACATATTTGGCGAGGTTCTCCGCTTGGCTGATGATTTGCTCAAGGTTGACGGTAGGGTCATAAACGACGTACTGGGCTTTGCTGGTGGCCGCAACCAGCGCCAGGACCGTGATGACGATTAATTTCTTCATGGCATCTCCTATTCTTCGATTCGCAGATATTTGGTGGTCGGTTTCAAAATCACGCCGTCGATGGTCTGTTCCGGCACGGGGATTTCATATAAACGCACATTGTCGGCGTTTTCCTTCTTTCGCTGCTCCTGGATGAGCAGCCAGTATTGCTGCTTTACGGCGTCACTGCGGCCCTTCTCGTATCCCGTCGTGTAAGCCTTGTCGGATTGCCGTTTGCTCAAGTAGTAGGCCCCTTCACTTAGCAATACCCCTCCCGCCGCCCCTGCTGCTGTGATGGCCGGATCACCATTGGAAAGTTCATTCGCTACGGCCGCTCCACCGCCCGCCGCCGCCACATCGACGAAGGGCCGGCTGGCCGCGCAGCCGCTAAGCAAGACGGGAGCAAGGCAAATTGAAATTAGGAGGAGTCGGTTCATACGGTTTCCAAAGCTTGGGTTTTGCGGGAGTGAGTAAGAATTCCTTCAATGACATTGGTACTGCCGCGCAGTTCCTTGGCCCGTTTCTCAAAATGCTCCCCGCTGGAACTGGAGCAATACAACATCTCATCAGAAACAACGTTGTGGGCGGTTCCACAAACCGGCCGGTTGGAATCGACGTGCAAATAAGTGAAAGCGGAATACTTCTGGCCCGGCTGGTGATCGGGCAGCGTATAATTCATGATGGTGTGCTTTGTGACTTCGGGCAGGGCGATGTCGTGCGAGATGTCATCGAGGTCGGTGCGGTCATTTTGCCGCATGAGGAAAAACTGCCGGCTGTTGCCAAACACGGCGGAACGGATTCGGCTCTGCTTGAAGCGGGCATACTGCTGGACAATGGAAATGTTCCAGCAATTGAATTTGCGAAGTTGGGCGTAGCTTTCCTTCACAATTTCTTCGCCGCCCGGTATGTCGAGAAAGCGGGCCACTTCCTCGTAGACATTGCGCTTACGCAACGCACGCGGCAGCGTCATGATGTGCTTGCGGGCATGGTTGGTGATGAGGAAACCGGAAGCAGTCCGCAATTCCTTCGCGGCATCAGGGATGTAGCCCAATTCAAAGTGGGCAATCTTGCCGGTGAGCGACAAATTGCTCACCCCGTCGAACAGCGCGCCATAATTGCCGTCGCGACACCACGGCATCAGCAATGTGGCGATTTCAACAATCTGCTCGCGCTCCGCGCCGCTCGCATCCAGCGCCATCAACTCCTGCAACATCCGGTGGGTGGGATGCTCATGCGGTTTGAAGTAAGCAAAAGCAACGTTGCGGACTTCCTTGCTCGTGTTTGGGTCCTTGAAAAACCGCAACACCTCAGCCTCGGGGCATTGCGTTTCAAAGGAAGCAGCTTCGTCTTCCTTGGTTCGCATCCAGTCCCGAAAATCGGCAAAGGCCTCCAGCATGGTGGCACCAGGCGGCATCTTTTCCTTCCGAAAACGGTTGAGGGTACAAGCGCGGCGGGCAACTTCCATGATCCGGCCTTCGTTTTTGCGAGACCAATCCTGGTACACGTCTTCGTAAAGCAGGTTTACATACTTTGCTATCTGGGCCTGGCGAAGCATCTGCTTGTCCTCGCTTTGGCTGATGCCCACCATGCGGGCCACCAATGCCGTCGCTGCGCTAAGATGGTCCGGTGTGACGGGCAAACCCTGAGTATCGAGATAATTTATGGTGATGTCGCCGTCCGGTTGAATGATGATGGGCTTTGCACCGGGCTCCACCGTTTGGGTATAAATCCCGTAGGAAAGTCCTTCTTCAATGATGACGGTATAGGCGAAATAATTTTCGGTCTGTGAAAGCAGGTCGCAGATGGTGACGGACTTTCCGGCCCCGCTCATTCCCAGGAGAACAGCGTGCTGGGGTGATTGATTTCCCGCTGAACCTGAAAATGTTTTTACCCCCACAAGATTTTGGCTTGGCCCCTCGTAGATGGCCTCCGCTGTTTCCAAATGGCCCGTAAAGGTCGAAACCACCGGAAGCATGTCGGCCACGTAGCGGTTCTCGCCATATATTTTGCGGGCCTGATATTTGCCCCAAGTCCAGCCCGGCCACGTCTCGAAAAACAGTTTTCGTGACGTGCTCGGCATGGTGGACTCGGAATACTGCGCGCTGTTCATGCCGTTGATGGCGTTCTTGATGGCGGTGGTCTTGGCCAACAGACCTTCTTTGCTTTTGTCCCAGGCGCGCACAGCAAACAGGACGTGAAACGGAAAAGTATGGCCCTGCATCAACGCCGCAATCTTCCGCTGCTTCTTGTCCATTACCGTCAGAAGCGAGAGCTTCTTTTCGCTCGCATAATCGCCCGCTATCCGGTCGTGCTCCTTTTCTTCCTTGCCGATTTCTTTGCGGACGGAGAGCGGATCGAGATTGACCGTGATGGTGTAATCCAAAAGACGCAAATTTGTGAGGCGATGGATAATTCCGGGATAGGTCGCCTTTGGCCAGCGTGACAGGACGATCAGGGCATGGTAGTGCCCGTCCAAAAAGAATCCAAAATCAGCCACTCCGTTGCCGTCGCTGTGCCAGCAATTCTCCTGAATGGACAACTGAGGATCGAAACCCTCCGTCAAATCGTAATCAAAACGGTCAGCCAGCGAAGGATTGAGGAAGGTGAGGTAATGGCGATAATGGTCGGCATCCTTCATGGGAAGGATGCGCGCTCCCTGTCCGGAGAAAATGCCCATGAGCATTTCATGGACATGTTCAAACTCCGCCCCCAATTGCGCCAAGAGATTTTGGTAGTATTCGGTTAGAGCAGACTCCGATTGCAGACCTTTGGGGGAAGATTCAATACGCCGGGAAATATAGAAAACTAGCCGCTGCCGGCGCAAACGGCGCTCGGTCATCATCTGCCAGCAACGTTCAAAGCGTTGATTGCGGCAGCGGCGTGTCCACAGGTTCGTTGTTTTTTGCGTCTCCTCGTGATACCGCAGCAATTCCTGACGGTAATCGGAATCGCAAAAGTATTGAACTTGCAGTCGCTGATTTTCGCCCAAGGAAGCCAGCAAGAGGGAAAGCTGGTCCTGAAAATCATTCAATTGGGACACTTCCGCATTGGACAGGTCGGGCGCCTCGACAATAAATCCCTTCGAGACGTAACCCCCTTCCTTCAACGAATTGAAAACAATCAAGTCATTGACGAAGTATCCATTGGGCGCTTGGTCAAACATAACGGATGTTCAGGCGGTCGTTGCATCACAGGCCGAAATCCCGGCCCGTTGAGCCAGTAGTCCAGACAATCCAGGTCGTATCCCCTTGGCTTGCCTTGGCGGAAAACAAATACGTAGATGGCGCTGAGGATAAGCGGCACCACCGCGAGCGACAGCGCCAGAAAGAAGCTCATGCGCAGGGCGCTGAAGCACACCAGTAGAATCGCGACGGCGGCGAAAGCGCCGCCGGCAATGAACCAGAACAGATCTCCGTCGAGTCCCCAGGTCTTGCCCTTGGAATCATCGGAGCTGTTCGTCTCCGTGAATCGGAGTTCGTGCTTCATTGGAAGGTGCCCACGTCGGACGTTGATCCGCCGATGCCAAAGGCGGTGAAAAGGGCTCGGACGATCACCGGAGCGCCGGCGATAATGAGGCCGCCGATAATCGAAAGCTTGCCGGCATCCGTGTCACCGCGCCGGATGGCGAAGCCGCCGCCGACAACGCAAATGGTGCCGAAGATGAAACCAATGAGCATGACGATGCCCATTGCCGATGAAACGCCTTGGGTAAGGCTTGTGGTGGTCTGGGCAAGAATGGGAGCAAACTCAATGCCCTTGGAAAGTAGTATTGCTTTCATGTGCCCGTTTTAGCTGCGCTTGCTTCGCGCGCTTGTAACGAAATCATTACAATTTTTCCGACAGCCTTCTGGTGAAGTAAAAAAATGAGCACAACCCCTTTGACGAGACAGATTGATGCAGACCTGCGAGCGCGGCTGCACGAACTTGAATCCTACTTGAGCAAATGGATACGCGGTCAACAGCACGCCATCCCGCGTATGGTGTCAGTCCTGCAACGTGGAGAATTGGGCCTGACCAAACCTACCCGTCCACGTGGGAGCTTTCTGTTGCTTGGCCCTACGGGAGTGGGCAAGACCGAATCCGTCGTCCGCTTCACGGAGTTCCTGTTCGGCAGTGAAAAGCTTTTTCGTTTCGACATGTCGGAATATCAAACGCAGGAATCCCTCGGTCTTTTGCTAGGCGCGAAGTTGGGCGAGCGCGGCACATTGGGGATGGCTTTCAACAAATCACCGACCGGCACGCTGCTATTTGATGAAATTGAAAAGGCGCATCCAAGGGTGCTTGATGTCTTTCTCCAAATCCTCGATGCCGCTCGTGTAACGATGGCGAGCGGCGAGACACTCGACTTCTCTGGCTTTTACATTGTCCTCACAACCAATATCGGAGCATCGGAGATCCTGCACGTGCAGCATTCAACCCATGCGACGATGGAGCGGTACGTGCTGACCCGTGCCCAACAATCATTGCGGCCGGAAATGTTCGCCCGTATTACAGAAAAGCTGGTTTTCAACCGCCTCAGCTATGATGTTCAACTCGACATCGCGAAACTCATGCTGGAAAGCGAATTGGATTTCCTTAAGGCAAAAGGCCACTCGCTTGCACCCGATGCGATCGTTCTCTCCTTCCTGGTGCAACGCGGCTTTCATCCCAAGCTCGGCGCCCGACCGATGCGTGATGCCATTGAGAAGCTGGTGGGCGATGCTGTGTCCAACGACCTCCTTACGGGAGGAAACGGGTGCGGTGATTTGGTTGTGGACGGCAGTGGCGCTTTCTTAATTGTTTCAAACATCCAGAAGTTGCGAGCTTCAATCAAGGAGTAGAAAAAGATGAGTTTCACCCCGGTCTGGATCGGGCGAAAATCCTAACGATTCTCCTTGCTGCCTGCACCAGTCGAAAATTGCCTGCCGTGTGTCTAAACCGGTTGGTAGCTTTATGACCAGCTTACCAGTGTGCTGAGTTTTACTCTCGAAATGCCTTTCGATTTGAACGGCCAGAATTTCCAAAGCCCCAAGTTCGTATAAGCTTTTGACAAATTTCAAGGATTCATCACTCGATGCAAACCTTCCAACCGTTCGCCCCTCATTTGGACTTCCACGGCTGAGCCAACTGACCACCTCGTGACTGCCGGAATCATTCAAAAGGCGCGCGACAAGTTGTTCATGCTCATTCATTCTTGAGAATGCACAAATGCAACTGCTTGCGAGCTATGTACCACAGATTTCATCAAAGCAGTAATGAATTCATCACAAATCCCAACCCCACTGTTGTCCCCCGCTATCGGTTCAATATAATCGGCGGATGAATCGTACAAAACCGAAAACAAATTGGAAATTGGTTATTTGGCCAGTGTTGGCGCTTTGGATGATTGCTGCTGTTTATACATTCGCCAGTGAATGGCGAGAACAGGCAAATGTTGTTCTTCCGATTTTTATGGCGGTCATAGCCTTCGGAGTCTGCGTTCTGAATGCTATTGCGGGTTCAATCGCGCAAAAGCGTTTTGAAATGTGCTGTCTGGACGAGTCAACGAGGAATTGCGTCGACTGTGGTACTGTCGAAGGCAAACTTGTTGTAATTGACTATCATTGGTATCTCTTTCTGATCGCCATCGTATTTCAGTTCGGAGAACGTGGAAAATTCTGTCCGTCATGCGCGAGGCTGAAGGTTGATCGAATGTTTCGACGGACAATTTGGGGTTCATTCCTTTGTCCCCCTATCATCCTTTGGGCTTGGTGGCGGCGTAGGGCCATTTTGAACGCAATAGTTTCGAGCGGCGGACGCCAAGGAGGTGGGAATGGGGAATCTCGCTGAAGAAACGTGCCGCCGCCCAAAAATCAATCGCCGCCGTTCTGAATTTTCACCATGGTTTTGGTATCGGCAAGTTCATTGTTCCCGAGAACAACACGGTCAAATTCGATTTTGGCTGTGACGTTCGACTTTGCAAATGGTTTCTGGCTAGTCACAACAAAATTGTAAGAATTGGTAGCGTTTGGCAGCAGAGGTTGACTCTCTTTACTATTGCCAATAACCCACTTGCTTTCACGACCAACCACGTTTGTGCCCTTCTCCAAAATCAAGACGGTCGCGCGTGCGGATTGGATTGTATTCGTCGTTTCGTTTTTAAATGCCAGTTTGACAAGAGCCTTGTTGCCTCCAACTTTTGGCTCAGAAACCGTAATGAAAAGTTGGGCTCTTGAAAGTGCAGGCCAGAACAAGAAGGAGATTAGAAAAAGGCATTTCATAACTTTATTTGGTAGCAGGACACTTTTCGCAAGGCAAAGATCATTGAAGCGGAGTTATATTTTTATCGCTTTCATAAAGCTATTTATCATTAAAATTATCTTTAGGTAAATGCCATCGTTTTTGCACAAAGGACGGCAATTGCAGCCTTTTTATCTCTTCAACAGCCTCATTAGAACTCTTTTTATATGTCTCCTGTATTGCAAAGAAGTCCTTCCCTTGTCCTAATAAATATGGGACCCCAAAGAGTTCTGCTGCTTGAGCTAGCAATCGTGCCTGCCTGAAGAAGTCTTCGTCTGTATTTACATCAATAAAGGTCTTCTCTAACTTTTCGCCGTAGAATTCGATGAAGCAGCCAATTCCAAACTGGACAAAAGGTTCGTCTTCGTTGAATTCATGTTTCGAGGCTTCCCTCAGCGTGACATTCAGGCCACGTTCGTGGCCGGTATGCAGACGAATCCGCATAATGAAATAAGGTGAAGTAATCTCATAAACACCTTCTTGAACACGTGTAATTGGCAACCCGATGTTTTGAGCCATCGGTCCAAAAACATTTGCCACAGATTGATCGAATATTTTGGAATCACGCATTGTGTGGAAACAACCGATTCTGAACAAAGCTTTTTTGCCTAAAGGAATCAATTTAATTTGATTCTGAACGATCTTTTGGGAAACTTCGCTACGACATCAATCACGACCTGGCGCCAGTCGCGTCTGGATTTTTCAAATTGTTTTGGCACATTTTGGCTTTCTAGCGAAATATTACACCTTCGCAAATTAGCAACTAAATTCGGATCGGAAATTTGCGATTGTCACTTCGAGCTTTTCGATATTATTCCACAGGGGTTTTGCATAGGGTTCGAGGACGTTATCCTTGATTTGGCCAAGCAATGTTTCCAATTCAGATTCGGTCTTAAATCCAACCAAACCAGATTGATTTTGTGAATCGACTCTCGGCAGGAGATACCAATAAGGCACACAACAGGGATGCCCGCTCGGAGATTCGTACTTGTTCTCCCCTACTCCGATCACTACCGAAAGAGTTTGGGGCACTGTTTCCAACTCGTAACTGATTTCTAAAAACACGCCGAAACGGGAAAACCAGACGCCCCCGATTTCATTCTCGCGTACTTCAGTGAATCCGTTCATTTCAAAATACTGACCGAGAACTCGACGGCATGTAGGCCCAAAGAACGTGCATATCAACCCTTCCCAACCATTCAAATGTGGCTTTTTCATGGCCTATGGATTACAGATTGAACTTCCGCTGGCGGAACCACTTGGTAAACAACATTGCGGCCTTGCAAACGGAGTAGTTCCGAACCCGTTAGGTCGAACTGTGCTCTGACCGCAGGATTCCGTAAAGGATCAATTCCAATATAGCGGAAGGCGTCTCCTTCATTAATTCGTGCACGCAACATGCCGTCATTAAGTTTCCATCGCTCTGCAGGGGACATCGCCGCCCATTCTTCTCGTGTTGCACCAAACCCAAGAGTTCGTGCTCCAGTCTGATCAGCGAATGGTTGAACTCTTTGGGGCACATTCTCTCCTAATATCGTGGTTTGTTGCGGAGGAGCAATCACCGGCGGCTTGGGTTCATTGAACGTATTAACCGAAAAATCATTGACGTATTCACCACCCATATGCGCGAACTCTTTCGGCGCATTTTGAGCCGTTTTTTCAGCTTCAATTCCGAGCCACCGCAAAACTGTGACACCGACATCGGTTCCAAGGGACGGGAACCGCTCAACAAGGGCGGCTTGTAGTTTTCCTATCAGACCCGCACCGGCAGCTTCCTCGCCTCCAATGGGAATGAGGTTCGGCGCAAAATTACCAACAAAATACCCTGCACCATAGAAATCTGCCTGTTGCGAATTAAAGTGGTTTCCGGCGAAATTATCAAACGACTCGTTGATAAATTCCTTGGCAGCAGCGGAGTTCGGAGCAAGACCTTTGCCTTGCAAAAGGTTCATGCTGAGCTTCACCGGGTCTTGCATTTCCTGAAGTGCTGCAATATCCAGGAGCCAATCGGCGGCCCCGTTCACGGTTCCGAGTCCCTGAGCAAATTGATTGCCAATGTATTGTCTGGCAATTCGTCCATCGGCGTCAAAATAAACTGCTGGATTGCCATTAAAAGCGATATTGAGTGCCGAGTCAGAAGCGTGGCCCAGCGGGTCAGCACTCAGAAAGGCACGTCGGGTGAAATCGTATGGTCTATCACCCAATTGAATAAGGCCCGCTATGTTTGCAGTCCGAGTCCGCCAAGCCAGACTGGCGTAAGAAGGAACATTCAGTGAAAGGCGAGGCGGCGTGTACCCGTCCAATGGCCCGTAAAGGTTCACCCGCGATGAGTTCCATGAAATAACGCCATTGGAAACGGCTCCCAAGACGTTGCCAAAGGTGTCGCTGACGACTGGAAATGTCCCAGTCGGGGGAGCGTTTCCGCTAATGACCGAGTCAAGTCCACCTACGCCTTGCATTCCGCCGTAACTTCCGCTGATGTCAGGACCGTAAATCAAAGTATCCTGCCGCGACACAGCGCCTTGACTGATGGTCAAGCTTGCCACCAAAAATCTGACTTCGGGATCGAAGGTGTATGATGCGATAACAGGCGCGGGATTGGCTGCCAGCGCAACATTGTTCGAAACGATTGTTTCAATGGTACGCACTTGCCTTCCAAGCCCGTCAAAATCCGATTCAAAATTAAACCCGTAATTGTTTGTGTCGCGCTCGCTGATTTTCACCAGACGCCCGAAAGCGTCCCAGGTAAGAGCTTGGGTTTTGATCGTTTGACCCAACGCATTCTTCCAAGTCCGATTGGTTACGTTACCAGTCGCATCGTACAGGCTGGTCTCATTATCAAATGAACCACCCGGAACCGTAAATGTGCTGGCCCGGTTTGTGGTGAAGAGGCCGCTAGGATGGTCTGCGTAAACGGTGAGCGTATTGGTGCCAGGAACCAAGGTCATGTCAGCAGTCCACGTGCTGGCGGTATTTGGGTCGTAACGAACATCAAGCGGTTGGCTGTTTAAATAACCGCGCAAAGTGGCCCGGCCATTCACCGTTCCATTCGCTGAACGGTGCAGGAAGTTGTTAGTTTCCGTAGCAACCCGCGAGAAAGCATCTTCGCCACCATTCCAAGCAACGCTCGGTTGGGCAGAGGATTGATTTGCCAAGGTCATCACGCCAAGCCCTGCCGCCACCCCGGCATCGTATGTGTAATCGTTGGTAATGGATTGTCCGCTGGCGACATTGAGCGTTTCCCGCGTCAACCGGCGAGTCGCTATCCCGTAACCGAATTGTCGTGAATCTGTGAAATCACTCCGGGAGGCGGTGTACGATGCCGGGAGGCCGTCGGGTGTCCAACTCCAAGTTTCACCGAGCACTGTCAACGTATTGACAGTGGTGGAAGCCTGCAATGGCCGACCGCAACCGTCCCGTTGGGAGATCATCACAACCCGCGTGCCGTTCCGGCGGCCCGTGAGCAAACCGTTGTCTGCGTACGTAAAGGTCGAACCGTTGACATTGGTCAGCGCGCCGTCAGCACGGTATTGAAAACCCATTCCCACCGTCGCCGCCCTGCGGCCAGCCGAATCCCATCCTTGCGACGCCGATGTGCTATTGATTCCGTTGAACGAAACACCCTCACCGATCAAGTTTCCATAAGGATCGAAGTTGCGACTGATGCCAGTGGTAGGGCCGGTATTCGTACTGGCAAAGGATTGCACGATGTTGGTGAGCAGTCCTCGGGGATCATAATTCCAACTGCACGCCATCTGCTGTTCCGCCAGCGGCCCGGTTGTTGATACGACCGTCACGCGAAGGTAATTATCGTAAGATTTCGTTTGTACCACGCCCCGGTCATCGGTAATGGTATTGCCGAGGCCAGCCCACTGATTGCCGGAAGCATAATAGGTGTACGTGAAATTCCGGGTGTTCTGCACTCCGCTGCTGTCTTTTTCAGCCAAGATTTGTCCTGCGTTGTTGTAGGAAGCCGACCAAGTCAGGCCACCCGGCATTGAACGGTTGGTGAGATTACCAAGGGCATTGTAAGCGAAACTGGTGGTTGCGCCGTCGCGATTGATTGCGGTACTTGGGCGGTTGAGGCCGTCAAAAGTCGAGGCATTCGTGCTCCAGACGGTAATGGTGGAATTGCTCACCGAACATTGTTTGAACAACACCGGGTTTCCCGCCGCGTCATAATCCTGAGTGGTGAACTCGACCAGGTCGAGGGTGGGATAATGGGGATAGTGGTAGGTGACAACGGTACGACCGTCATTGTCCAATCCAGTCAGGGTGGGAACGGCGTTGGTTCCTGTGCCTTCCCAAGTCGTCACGAAACGCTGGTCACTCGTGTAGGTAAACTGATGTACCCGAACTGGCGCTCCTCCATTCGTCGCATACACCGAAACATTCGTAGTGCGATTGAGCGCGTCGCGGATAGTCACTGTCTTTTCTCCAAGCGCATTGACATTCGTGAAGAACACGCCGGCATTATCGTAAAAATTGGTGACGATTTGCTGGACAATGTTGGTAAAGAGGCCACCGCCTGGACCGGGGACATTAGTTGACCCCGAGATACTGACGATGGTTGGGCCAGATGAAGTTTTCACCCGGTCAAGTCCGTCAAAGAAATTGGTGAAACCGTTTCCGGCAGCATCGACAGTCAAGATGACGTTTCCGCGGCGGTCAAAATAGGTTGCATTGGTTGCCAATGCGGTCCCGGCAGCGGAGTAATAAATTCGCGTGGTTACGCGATTGGCATCATCGAAAGTGTTTTCGGAGTACGCCCCGTTGCGTTGAAATTCGCGCTTTGTCCGACCGTCCAAATAGTACGTCCACCCATTGGTCGAGCCGTCGGCATTGCTTTGGAACTTGGGCAAGCCTGTGCTGGTATACAGCTTCGTGGCAATGCCACCCAAAGCATTGGTGCTTATTGTCACCAAACCGCCAGGTTCATAACCAAAGCGGTTGGTGGAAAGCGCGAGCCCCGTGTTCGCGTCGTATGCGCGCTGTTCGATCAGTTGGCCTGCGGCATCGTACTTCATGCGCGAATAATTGCCGCGCGGGTCAATGCTCTTTATCAGATTTCCAAAAGGGTCATACTCGGAAAAGCTGCTGGCATAAAGAGCGTCACCAGCTGGAGCCTGCATACCTGAACCATTCGTCGCAGCCTGCGCTCGCCAATGGACTTCCTGTACCTTGCGCCCAGCGCCGTCGTAATCGCGCCAGATGTAATCCTCGGGGTTCGAGCGCGGCCCGTCGGTCCAGGTTAGCTCACCATTTTCATTGTAGTAGGACATTTCAAGAGAGACCCGATTGTCGAGTTCATCAAAAACGGCATGTGATTCTATCCTGCCGCCCCCATCGTATGTGTACACATGGGCTCTCCCCGCTGCATCATCGCTTTCCACCACCTCACCCCGAAGATTGTAAAAGTAAAAATTCGTAACGGCGGGGTCCGAGTTGCCGGTGTACAGCGTCTGCTGGGTCATAAATCCATGAGCATCCGACAGGTATTCATTCGTCGCCGCATCCGTCGTGCCAGCAGCGCGAACCACACGCCGGAGCAATCCAAAGCTGCCCACATAATTCGTCAGATTTGGTGGAGGAGAATTTGTGACATCGTAGTAAGTATTCGCCGCAATCGAAACAGGCGTGCCGTTCGACGCATACCGCTCTTCCGTGGTTCGCAAATACGGATAAGCCGGATTCGTGTAAGTATAAACCGTCTGGTTTCCAATCGGATTGATGATGGCGGTGGGCAGCAGGTTCGTATTGTACGTCATGCTGGTGATGGCGGTCTCATTTGTATTGCCCACTCCAGTCAGGTCGCCTTGGACGGTCAGATTCGTGAGATTCCCCAGTGAATCGTACATTCGGGTCGTGACCAATCCGCGCGGATCAACGCTTGATTTGAGAGCATTCGGATAGGCTCCGGTGCTAACATCGTTGGTAGCGTACCAGTCTTGGGAAGTGACTCGCTGGAGCGGGTCCGTGATTTTGCGCATCAGACTGTTGGTGTAGTCGTACCGGGTGATGTTTGAAAAACAGTCCGCGACCAGGGTGAAGCCTGTGATGCCGTTAGTCCAATAGTTGGTGAGGTTGAAATTGTTGGAGTAGATGAAGGTCGCATTGCGCACCAGTCGCAAATCGTAGCCGACGGTGGAGGATTGCTGAGTCACACGCCTTTGCGCGTCATACACGTTTTCAATGGTGCGCCCGCCGGGCTTTTGTTCGTCGATGAGCAAATGCGTCGAATACAACTCAACCAGTACGTTGGTGACGAAGTTCTGGTGTTGATACACATAATTAATTACTGAGGCATCGGGATGCGTCACGGTCACCAGGTCGCCATACAAATCATAGTCGTAATGCACGTGCCGGCCATCCCCGGAAAATATATCGGTGATGTGGGCGAATTGGTCATATTGCAGGCTTAGAAAATTGCCATTGTTGGCTTCAATCCGGTTGACTTGACCGTAATCGGTCCCCGCGGAATTTGTGCCGTAGTAAAAGCGCAGAAAGTTTCCATTTGGGTCGGTCCAACTGTCCAAATAGGGCCGGGTGCGGTTCACCGTGCTGATGGGGAACGACTTCACGATGAAGAGTCGCCTTGTGCCGTCGGCCCCCTTCATGGTGAAATTGGTGACTCCGGAAACCACAGATTTCGTAATGTTGCCGTTGAGCCGGTTGAGAACAGAGCCAACGCTGTTTTGCAGACGGGGATTGTCGCTGATGCGGGGCTGATAAAGATTCGTGTTTGAAACGCTTTGTCGGTAGGTGAGAACTGTACCGTCCACTTCGGCGCAGTTGATTGTATTCGTGCCAAAGTTCAACGTGAGATAGGGAACATAATTGAGCTTCCAACCATAGCCAATTTCACCGTCAAAAACGTTTTGGCTGGAATAATTCCGGCGGACTTCCAGAGGGAATGGTCCGGGCAACATCAAATCCGATTCATCCACGTAAAAATCTCCGATGATCGCATTGACCGGATCATAGACCAGTTCAAGACCTTTTGGAGCGGTTCCTGGGGACAATGCCCCGGTGCTTTCCAAATCCTGATACTGAGTACCACGGGTATTGGACGGTTCACCAAACTGGTTCTTGTAGGTGTTCAGCTCTGCTGTTTGGGTTGGATTGAGCTGTGCGGCTCCTGAGTTTAACTGATTGGCCTGATTTCCTGTATTCCACGGCTGGCTGGCGTCTTGCACCAGATTTGGGTTGCTCGCAGTGGGAGTCGTAGTTTGATAAAAGAAATCTCCGTTTTGGTCCTGGTCAAGCGACGTTTGCGTAAGGTTTCCTGCGGCAAACGAGGGATCGGCCATTTGCTCGCCATAACCGCCATTGAGACTGTTCGGTCCAATAATGGCAGCATACGTGCCCGGTGCAAGAATGAGGGCCCCCATGCCTTGGTACGAACTAGTCGGATTTCGGATCGGGCCGGGAGTGATAAACACTTCCACGTTGTTGGAAGAATAAGTAGTCGTGAAAAAGTCGGTGATTGTGGTCCACAATGACGGCCAATAATCCTTCAATTTGTTCGTGCTTCCGGTCGGGTAGGAAGTGTTGCCTTGCGCGACATAATTGAAACGATTCAGGTCAATGATGCCGTTGGGGGTTTGGGTTAAAGCCAACCGCAGTAGTTTCACGGTCGAAACGGAATCTGACAGACTGAAGAACTTATTGAGAATACCATGCTCTTCGGCGGAGCTTGCGGTGATGAAAAGTTGAAACCAGCGGTCAGACTGGTTGTAGTCATCGTCACCTGCTTCCGCATGATAGGTGCTGGCTTCAACCACCCCCATTTCCTTGTAAAACATATCGACCTTCGGTTGCACGAGGATGATCTGCCCGCCCGGCAAGGTTCCATCCGGATTGTGTTTGGCCGCGAGGCTGGCTAGGCCAGAGGCATGAAAGCGAATGATGTTTGCCTTGTGCAGCGGGGCGGTGAATTGGCGGAAATCGTCGCACTTTTGGAAATAAGACATACCCATCAAATACAACATGTCGCCTTGGTAACGGTCGGGCGACAGACTGTTTGTAATCGAGGAGTTGGCGGCAATCTGCTGTTCCATGAGCCACAAATCCTGGGCATGGACATTCAGCATGTCCTTCGTCACCCGACCCATGTTGAGGCAAAGGGCGGCGAAATCACCTTTCCGCAACGAACGGATATTGGTGAAAACCTGGCTGCTGAAGTACCCTAAATAAACCGAATCGGGATTGGGAATGGAAAATCCAGACGGTAGTGACCGATGCCATTTGTGCACAATGGTTACTTGGAGGCTGTCGTCCGTCACTCCAAGCGTGTTGCTGGAAAGCAAATAGCAAAGTGCATTGGTGTTCTGCGGAAATGCCTGCGTCACGGTCGAGAAATCTCGCACTGTCGCGATATTTGTTCGGTAAGGAGCGAGCGAAAGAACCAAGCGGGTGTTGCTCGCGTCCACGAAATCGTGCCGGATCAGGAAACGACGGTCATTCAACTCAGCGAGGTTCAGATCACCCGACGAAACTTTTATCCCGGGATTGGCCGTGCTTTTGACCTCAACGCTGACCGTGTCAAAAATATTGGTGAATGCTGAATTCACGTTGGTGATGCTTGTTGACCCCAGGCTCTCCACTGCCACGCTTGTGTTGGTGACATAAGTTGGGTTTGGGAAGTCGGTCCAGCGCGAGCGATACTGAGGGCGATTGCGGAACCGCATTCCGAAATCGTCCAGCGACATGCCCGGCAATGATTCATTGATCGTCTTTTTAAGCCAGAGCGGATAAAGCGTCATTGGCGTGTCGTCTTCCCGACTCAAATTAAGGATATTTGTCGAGCCGTAGAGATAATCACGCACCCATTTGTAGGGAGTGTTGTAGGGAGCCGGGAGAAACTCATTCAGGCCAAAGCCTTCAGATACCTCAGTGTCTTTCAACCAAGGAAAGAGATGTACCCAATTCGTCCCAATATAGGCCGCAACCCAAGGATAATTTACTGGTATCAGCGCATTGGTCGTGAAAGTGTTGCCCGCTATACCCACTGCGCCATGCACCTGCATCCGCAGCAGCGTGCTTAAGCGAGTGTCCACCATGAGCAAACCATTGTGCGGTGGGAAAACATACGTGGCAGGCACACCAGCCTGTCGCAAGAGGTAAACCAGCAGGGCACATTGTTCCACTGGTGAGCCTTGCTTTTCCAGAAACACCCCCAATGCACCACGGCTAACCCCGCCTGGATTTACGGCGATTTCATTTACGGAGCCGCTATCGCTATAATCAACCGCATCCGTAAGCTCAATTTCGTTGATGACATAATTGGCAAGCAACATTGGATCTTTGCCCATGTTGGCGACAAACTGGTCCAAGATGGGATGACGCCTGAGTTCAGGACTCAAATCAATGTTCGTGCAATTTGTCGGGGACAAAGAAATCACGTTTGTCACAAGCGGCGAATTCGTCGCCAGTTCCTCCGGTGACATCCCTAAATAGTAAGGCGGCATGGGCGCGGCCTGAAAGGTCGGCTGGTCGATCACGGTCGCACGCCACGGGGGACGCGATTCAAATTCCAAGGTGTAAAGACGCGACCAGCTTCGTGCCCCGCCACCGTCCACCACCATCCAACCATTGGAAACGCCACCAGCCAGTTCGACCATGTAAATGTAATTCGTGCCTGTTGCACTGGCGGTATGAATAATGTGGTAGGCGAAGTCGTTGGAACTGACATTTGGGCTGATGTCCCAAGGGGTGAATCCCGGCTGGTTAAAAGTCAAAATGGTCGTCAGGCCGAAACCCGTTGCCGTTTTCGTATATCCGTTTGTGATGAAAGCAGCCCAGCCATTCGTGTCAGATGGGTTCGGAATACCAATGACGGTCGTGCCGACAAGGGACATTGAGCCTGGCTGGTAAACCTGAACGCGGATTGCGTTGGTGTAGCTGTTGGCGTTGGTATAAGCCGTTGGTGACGGATCACCGGCATAAATCCCAAAGGTATATTCCCGATCATAATAAAGCGGCGAACCCCCTACCCGGCTTCCAAATGCCGCCATCGGGTTTTGAAAGCTGAACCGCCCCAGGTTTGTCGCATTGAAATGCGAAAGTGTTGACCATGTGTTCGACGGAAACAAATTGGAACCCACACCACCGATGTCTCCCAGGGGCACGCCCTTTTGTAAATCAGTCGGGATAACGATTGACCAATAGCTTCTGTTCAGCCCGCTACCGCGAAAAAACCAGCCATTGTGCGCGTTGGGGTCAAGCGCGTAGTTGTTGTTCGGCAAAGGCCGCGCATTGTCGTTGTAGTTGGTAATGGAAACGGTCGCATTCGTCGGCGTGCCAAGCGTGTAGGTGTTGGTCGCAATCAGACCCAGTATCACCGTCGCGGGCGAGTTCGTGAGAATGCTTCCAGTTGGCGCGACTGTGATTGTTTTGTAAGCCTCACCAGAAGGAATAGTGATCTGGTTCGTCAAGTAGGCGTAGTCGATGCCGTTTCGGGCGATGCCAGTAATGGTGAAGAAAACCGTCAATGGCTGACTCGGGTCGGCGGTTCGGCTAATGGTGAATAAGCCACTGTCCCCGCCTTCCGAGGCATTAGTGTCGGTTCCGGCAATCGACACTATCGGGTCATTGTCGAGAATGGTAACACTGGCTGCGCTCTGCGTGTTCGTGGTGTACGTTGTGCTTGAAGTCAGTGTTAGTATCACGGTCTCATCGGCCTCAGCCGTCGAATCATTTACGGGCGTGACAGTCACCGTGGTGCTGGACTGGCCCGATGGTATCGTCACGCTGCTGGAAGTGACTCCGTTGCCGCTCAGAGAGTAGTCGGTACTCAGCGTCGCCGTGCCTGTGACACTGAATCCGACTGCCAGGTCAGGCGAAGTGTCTCCTGTTCGGTAAACCGTAAACTCGCCGGGCGTCGGCCCATTTTCACTAGCTTGCGGTTTCGTTGCCTGAATCGTCACCAGCGGATTGGGAAGGATGGTGACGGTTTCGGTACCAAAGCCCGCGGGCGAGGCACCGTTGAATCCCAAAACAATAGTGCACGATGACTGGCGGTTTGTGTTGTTTAACAACGGAATGGTAAAGGATTGGACGCTGGTTCCGGAGGGAAAGCTGAGCGACTTGGAGATACCGGCACCGCTGACTCCGCCTGTCTTAAAATCACTATTGGTCGTATAATCGACAAAGAAAACGGCGGTGCTGCTCGGCGGGTGGCTGGTGTCATTCGTATTGTGCGCAAAAATGGTGGCAACGCCCCCTTGCGCGGGCACGGAGCTTCCCAGGATGTCGATTTGGACAGTACCGGACCCTTGGTAAACCGAACGTGCGGAGTTCAGAAAGCTCAGCGATTGAGCGGGCGCACTAAGAACAGCGGCAAAAAGCGTCGAAACCGCCAAAAATTTGCAAAAAAGATCCTTCATGATAGAGAGATTTAGATTTTTTACCGAGTGAGAATGCTACTGAACAACTGCCCCATTCGTCGGAGCATTAATCGTAACGGTCAATGCAGGTGATGACGGGTCGCTGGGATCGGCCGCCTGCCAGGGAGGAACTCCGGTACCATTGCCAATCGAAACCCTAAAGAAGGCGACAGGCGTTGCGTCTCCGTTGACGTTAAAATTGGTTTGGGCCGGATTGCCTGGGATCAGCACTTGCCAAGGATAAGCGGGATTGTTCAGGAAAGGCGTCCACCACAGATAATAAAAACTGTTTGTGTTGCCGTTGGTAATCGTGATGGAGAAGTTGTTGCTTCCAAGGTTGCCAATCTTCAAACCTGGCGCAGTCTGTCCAAAAGCGGAAAGACACGCGTAAATTGTGAAGACTGTTAAGCTTCCAATTGCCATAAACCCTGCGAAATGCCGCCAGCTTTTTCTCAATGTTCTCATTTAGCTTCTTTCTTTTTTTATTTTCAGTTCATTAAAACAGTCTTGATTGGACAAAGCCTGTCCAACCCCTAAAAACTTCCGGGAAAAACACTTTTGGATTGTCGCGCCAGTAGCTGGTATATGCCTACCGAAGCGCGAAAGACAACAAGGGCTCTATTTTATATACGTATCAATTGGGACGAATCTTTCACTCGGACTGAAAAAGTTTGCATTTTCTTTTATTCGACGTTGGGTCGCGTCGCAGATCCGCTTTCTGAGCACGTGACAATGACATTGTTTAACTCCGGCAAAGCAACAAATTCACTACATTCGCGTTTAGAATTGTTGCCAAGGATTGCTGACAGCCGTTTTAGCAATCCCCGCTTCACTTTCAAAAGCTCGTTGCGGCTTTTGTGTCCTGAGAATGGCGCATTCCAGGTATTTGATCTACGCTCGACCCTTGGGACATATTTTGCAGCGCCAATTCCTGACTCTGGTTCCCGTAGAATGCTGAATGAGTTGCGGCGCATGTTTAATGAGTGCAAAAGTGCTAACTGATTACCTGCCCGGCCGCTACTGACGTAAATCCAGGTCGCGTCCTTAATCCCTATTTTCTGGCACAATGGAATCGTGATCTGCATTCGGTGTCAACAACAAACTCCACCTATAGGTGGTTTATGATTTTTCGTTTCGGTTGTTACCCTTGGCATTTGTGGCTCAAAAAACACCGAAACATCGTAAGATTTTGGCCGAAGCAATTCGGCAGAAACGCCGGGCAGCGAAATTGACGCAAGAGGGCCTTGCAGAAAAGGCGGATTTGAACCCGAAATATATTGGCGAAGTGGAGCGCGGCAAAAAGAATATCTCCATTGATGCTCTCGTAAGAATTGCGGATGCCACTGATGTTTCGATTCGTGAATTCTTTCGAGATTTTTGATCGCTTTTGCCCTCAAGCAGAACGACCGCCCCGTTTTTTGATTCTTTATCCGAAAGGCCAATTCTCGGCAGTCAGGAGATAAAACCGGGAGTGGTTTGAGCAAACACGAGGCATTACCTCGTGTTGCGGACAAAAGAATTTCGGAAGGATTTGGGAATGCCGAAGCGCAAGCCCAAATTCTGTCCTCATCGAAAGCGATTTGGCAGAAACGTTGCTGGTTTGCGCAAACGTCTTGGCTCGACACAGGAGGAACTGGCCGAGGAAGTTGGCGTAAGCGCAAGGTATATTCAAAGCGTCGAAGCCGGCGAATACTTCCCGAGTATCCAATTTTTGGTTCGGCTACGCACGACATTCCGTTGTCGCTGGGACGACCTTTTTGCCGGTTGCTGACTTTAATAATGGTGGGGCTTGTCATCGACTTGTGCTCTTGCGCGAATCGGGAGGGATTCAACATTCCTTCTACGGTGTTAGCAAGGATTCATTTAAGTTTTTTGTGTAGCCTATAGAAGACATTCTCATCTTATACAGTTTGTTACTGATCTAGGCTTAGACGCTCTCATCACCTTTAATGAAAAGCCTCTATGGTTCTCAAACGGTTCAACTACTGCTGCTATTTCCAATACTGGATAGCGAACCGTCACCAGTCCATCTCTACGGTAGGTGTTTGCGAAAAGCTCCGTTTCAATCATTCCGGTCCAATCTGCGATGGTCAGAAACTTCATGGGTTCACCGGTGATTTGGTGATGCATCCGCTGTTCCACAATTAAGCCGCACACAACTACCACGTTGCCGACGTGTTCATGAAGCTTCGCAATCGGACAATACGAATCCCAATCAATGTCATCGTATAATTCCAACGGATGGCCGCTGGCCGCAAAGCCAAGCAATTCATTTTCCGTTTGAAGACGACCCCGCCTCGTGGGTTCGGAAAGCGACACTTCCGGCAAGCGATCTACCCCGAGCGGAGCCAAGAGCATCCCTTGACCATGCTCCTTGCTACCAAATGAACGTTTGAGAAACTGGCATTCCCAAAATTGTGCGGTGCGAGTGCGTCCGAATTCATCAAACGCTCCCACTTGAAGCAGGGCTTCAATCTCCTCGTGGGAAGCCGGGACACGACTGAAAAAATCTGCCAGCGACTGAAACGGCCTGCGCGCCCACTCGATCAGGATTTCCTCGGTAGTGCGTTCAGACATTCCCTTGACGTATTCAACCGGAATCCGAATCGAACCATGTTCCGGCTGAAACAGGGGGCCGGGCCGATTGATTGAAGGCGGCAGGAGCTTGATGCCGAGCCGATGACATTCGAGGACATAGACGATGGGATGGTAAAAGCCTTTGCCGTTGGAAAGCACCGCCGCCATGAACTCAGCCGGAAAATACTTTTTGAGCCACGCAGATTGGTATGCTTCAACGCCGTAGGCGGTGCTGTGGGCTTTGCAGAAGGCGTAGCCGGCAAAGCCGCTCACCAGTTCCCATACTTCGGCAGTCTTTTCTGCCGTGTGACCACGCGACAGGGCCGACTGAAAGAATTCGCCCCGGATTTTTTCAATGAGCGTATGATGTTGCTTGTTGAGGGCGCGGCGCAACACGTCGGCGCGTCCGGGATTCAGCCCCGCAAAGGCTTCGGAGAGTTGCAAAATGTGCTCCTCATAAACCACAAGGCCATACGTGCTTCGCAGACAGGATTCCAATGAGGGATGAGGATACGTCACCGGTTCCATGCCCTGATAGCGACGGGTGAACGAAAGCTTTTTCCCTTCGTTCGCGGCTCCGGGACGAATCACGCTCACGATGGCGATAAGGCCGTCGATCTCCTTAACGTTACACATCCGGCACAAACTCGTCATGGCCGGTGATTCGATGTGGTGAACCGCCCGCGCTCCGCCGCTGGCAATCATTTCCCATACGTCAGGGTCCTGCCACGGTTCGTTGGCCTCCGGATTGCCAAGCAACAACTCTCCGCTTGATTTGTTCTTTGCAAAGCAACGCTCCAAGTCAACGGCGATGCCGCGCTCGTCGAGCATTCGCTTCACGTCGCGCATGGCCGCAAGCCCGCCCTGAGCGAGGATGTCCATTTTAACAAGTCCAATGGCTTCGACTGCCTCCATTTCAAAATGAGTCGTTGCGTACCCTTTGTTGGCAATAAAGGTCGGCGTCAATTCGTGCATGGGTTGCCGTGAGAGAACGATTCCGCACGGGTGCATCTTCGGATAACGGGGAACACCATCCAAAAACTCGGCCATTTGGAGTGCCGTGCGATACGGCTCTTCGTCATAGGGCAAATCGCGGTTCTCCGGGCTGGCACGGAGCATTTCAACAAGGCGGGTTCCCCCGCTGGGAGTATGTTCGGCGGGCACCCATCCACCGCCAAAACTCCACGGAAAGTGGTCGGTGAATTTCCTCACTTCACGCTCGGCAACGCCAAGCAACTTGGCGACTTCGGCAAAGGCGCTTCGGGCCTGAAAGGTGGAGAAACCGCCCACAACCGCACAATGTTCCCGGCCGTACTTGTCGAAGATGAGCTTCACCACGTCGTCTTTGAAGTCGTGGGCAAAATCAATGTCGATGTCGGGAAGCTTGTTGAGGGCCATCCGGTCCTTGTTGAGGAAGCGACGGAAATAGAGATCAAACCGGATGGGACAGACATCGCTAATGCCGAGGCAGTAGCAAACAAGGGAGTCCGCAGCACTCCCGCGCGTAATCCACTCAATGCCACGCTTTCGGCAGTCCTGAAGAAAATCCCAAGTGATGAGAAAGTATTCCTCATAGCCAACATCGCCAATGATGCTTAACTCCTCCATCACCTGCGCACGGTGTGACGCGGATTTCCTGCCGTAGCGTCGTTCCAACCCCTGAATCACAAGGCGACGCAGGAATTCGCGGGGGGCCGAACCATCCGGGGGCGCGAAAGCTGGAAACTGCGGCTTGCCAAACGGCAGATCAAACGTGCAACGCTCGGCGATTTCGTGCGTGAGCCGCAACCATTCCGGGTGCTCCTTGCACGCAGCAGCCATTTCCTCGGCTGCCCGGAAATGAAAGCGGCCGCTCCGTTGTTTCTCAGGATGTTCCTGGTCAAGCAGTGTGAGAGTGCGGATGCTCTGAACGATGTCATACCACCTGCGGTCCTTTGCCGTGGCATATCGGATTGAAGGACAGGCAACGTAGCTGCTTGGGCTGTCCTTGCCGGTGACAAGGCCATAGAAGCGGTTGGGGAACATTTCAGCAAGGCTGGCATCCTCGCTTACAGCAATCAGGCCATCGGTAAACCCGTTTAGTTCCGCTTGCCGGAACGAACGGCGTTGCTGATTGGCGACTGATACTCCGTCGTCATTGGTTTTCTCCGCATGTTGCGATAAAAGACGGCAAAGGTTGTGATAGCCTTGAACTGATTCAACAAAGAGAAGCGTTGGCTTGTCCCTCACGGATATTTCCACTCCCAGGATCGGTTTTATCCCCGCCTGCTTCGCCGCGAGCACAAATTCAACTGCTCCATGTAAATTGGCGGTGTCCGTCAGGGCAACGGCGCTCATGCCGTGTTCCTTCGCCAAATTCACAATTGCAGCGGGTGAAAGTGTCGAATCCAGAAAGGAAAAGTGGCTGCGCACGCGAAGGGGGACATAACAACCAACAGCGCCCGAAGCGGGCTTCGGACGGCGGCACAATGGCTGGATGATGCGAACTGACGAGGGCACCACCACTTCGTGTGGCGCATGTCGCAATCGGAAATCATGTCCGCGCAGAAGGACTTTGGTTCCCCGCGCCTTGCGAAGTTCGTCGACGGCAACGGCAAGCCGTTCACGGGCGTGCTGCCGCTGTACTGAAATTTCCAACGGCAGTTCACTCCGAAATCGACTGTCATACACATTCGAGAGTTTGAGCGACACCAGGCGCACGCTCACCCGTCGTTTCCATGCCCCTTTAAGCATCGCGTGAAGTCGGCCATACACGTCCGTTTCAAGATCGGTTGGCTCAAGCAAGCTCTCGCTCAACTGGTCTTCGGCCATGTCATTGTAGCGAACCTTTACGGTAAGTGTCCGCACACTCCTGCCTTCTTCGCGGACCTTGGCAAAAAGATTGTCTGCCATCCGTCGCAAGACGGCTCCGATGTAATCCTCGTCGGTGAGATCACGGGCAAATGTCTGTTGCTCACCGAAAGACTTCTGTGGCTCACGTGCAGCGACCAAAGGCCGGTCATCAATGCCATTGGCATAATCGCGGAGCGTGGGCGCGATGCTACCCATGATCATGTGGAGCATGTCCAGTGGAGTTCCGGCGATTCTTTCCAGCACAGTGGGATCCGAAGCTTGGAATTCACGTGACTTGAAGTCGCGGC
>JADMIO011222199.1_pt1 | contig 24503 bp, 22 predicted proteins | sample 8958161 | NCBI WGS metagenome assembly JADMIO01 (sample SAMN16585339, study PRJNA669376) | soil metagenome | isolation source: Crop rotation soil | place: USA: Cullars Rotation, Alabama | collected 2011
CCCGCCGCGACCGCGGCCGCGTTCGATGAGGAAGGCTTCTTCAAGACCGGCGACGCCGCGCGCTGGGTCGACGAGACCGAGCCCGTGGCCGGCATCGCCTTCGCCGGCCGCCTCTCCGAGGAGTTCAAGCTGGCATCGGGCACGTGGGTGCGCGCCACGACCTTGCGCGCGCAGTTGATCGACGCCCTGCAGCCCTGGGTGCGCGACCTGGTGATCGCCGCACCCGACCGTCCGTATCTCGGCGCGCTTGTCTGGCTCGATGCCACGGCCTGCGCCGATGCCGGCGGTCCGTCCGTGTGGAAGCCCGCGCTGTCGCGCCTGCTGGCGGCTTTCAACGCCACGCCCGCTGCCTCTGGGGGCGGCTCCAGCAGCCGCGTGCTCCGGCTCCTCGTCCTCGACGCGCCGCCGTCGGTCGAAGGCGGCGAGGTGACCGACAAGCGCTCGCTGAACACGCGGCGCGTCCTTGAGCGGCGCGCGGCCGACGTGGCGCGGCTCTACGCCGAGCCCGTCGACCCCGGCATCATTGTTTTTTGTTGACAGTTTTCCGGGGGCGTTCGCAAATGCCCACAACGATGGCGCGCCACCAAGAGCGCACTGCGGGAGGAAATAGTGGACGGGACAAGTGTGCCCGCTGAGCGCCGCATTGGCGCGGGGGTTGGCGCGGCGACCGAGCAACCGGCCGGACCACCGATCTGCGCGCTGACCTTGCCGCAGCAGATCGCCGACCATCTCGGCCATCGCATCATGAACGGCGACTATCGGCCGGGCAGCCGCCTCAAGGAGGAGGAGCTCGCCGAGGCCTATTCGGTCAGCCGCGGGCCCGTGCGCGAGGCGTTCCGCATCCTCGAGCGGCGCGGCTTCGTCGAGATCGTCCCGCGCCACGGCGCGCGCGTGCGCGCCTTCGATCCGGCCGACCTCGCCTCGCTGTTCAGCGTGCGCGCCGTGCTGTTCGGGCTGGCGGCGCGCCAAGCCACTGAGCGGGCGACCGAGCGGCGCTCGTCGGAGCTTACAAGCCAGCTCGCCGAACAGGTCGCGCGGCTTTGCCGCTCCGCCGAGACGATGGACATCAGCCCGCGCGAGCATGCCGTGATCGCCGGCGACGCCCAGCACCTGATCGCCCGCTTCAGCGGCAACCGGCCGCTGCTGCGCATGCTGGAGGAGATCACCAGCCGGGCCTTGTGGCGCATGGCCTGGAGCGACCCGCCGCTCGACCTCACGACCCGCCCGCGCCGCCAGCAGTCGGCGCGGTTCTGGAGCGACCTTCTGGCCGCGATCGGATCGGGCGACGCCGCACAGGCTGAGCGCACCGCCCGGCAGCTGCTCGAAGCCTCGCGCGATCACATGATCGCGGCCATGGCGGCGCTCCAGCCCGAGCTGACATCCAAGTTCGCGGTGGCGGCCGACTGACATGCAGGCCTACATCATCCGCCGGCTGCTGGCGCTGATCCCGACCCTGATCTTCGCCAGCCTGATCGTGTTCATCACCGTGCGGCTGATCCCGGGCGACATCATCGACCTCATGCTCTCGTCGAACGACATCGGCGCCGACAAGAAGAGCCGCATCCAGCTCGAGGCGGCGCTCGGCCTCGACAAGCCGATGGTCTCGCAATACTTCCGCTGGGCCGGCGCCATCGTCTTCGAGGGCAGTCTGGGCAAGTCGCTGTGGCAGAATACATCGGTGATGGAAGAGATCCTTCATCGCCTGCCCATCACCTTCGAGCTCGGCCTGATGGCGCTGTTCGTGGCGCTCATCGTCGGCATTCCGATCGGCGTCTACTCCGCCGTCCGCCAGGACACGGTGGGCGACTACGTCACGCGCTCCTTCGCCATCCTCGCGCTGGCGCTGCCCGGCTTCTGGGTCGGCACCCTGGTGATGGTGTTCCCGTCGATCTGGTGGGGCTGGTCGCCCGAGGTGAAGTACATCCCCTTCACCCAGGATCCGCTGCGAAACCTGGCGCAGATGGCGATCCCGGCGCTGATCCTGGGCAAGGCCTTCTCGGCGGTGGTGATGCGGCTCACCCGTACCATGATGCTGGAGGTGATGCGCCAGGATTACATCCGCACCGCGCTCGCCAAAGGACTGGCGACGCGCACCACCATCATCCGCCATGCGCTGCGCAACGCGCTGATCCCGGTGGTGACCCTGGTCGGCCTGCAGGCGCCGGTGCTGGTCGGCGGCACGGTCATCCTGGAGCAGATCTTCGTCATCCCCGGCATGGGCCTGCTGCTGCTCGAGGCGGTGAGCCAGCGCGACTATCCCATCATCACCGGCGTGTTCCTGGTCGTCGGCGTCGCCGTGGTCCTGATCAATCTTCTGGTCGACCTCAGCTACGGGCTGCTCGATCCCAAGGTGAGGTACCGCTGATGGTCGCCGTCGCCGAAACCATCCGCCCTCCGCGCAAGCGGCGCCTCCCCGGCAGCGGCACGCTCTCCTTCATCGGCCGGCTGTTCCGCGACAAGCCGCTCGGCGCCTTCGGCTTCGTGATCTGCGTCATCTTCCTGTTCTGCGGCATCTTCGCCGACTGGCTGGCACCCTACGGCTACAACCAGATCAGCCCCATCAATCGCCTGAAGCCGCCGTCGGAGAGGTTCTGGCTGGGCACCGACAATCTCGGCCGCGACATGCTCTCGCGCTGCCTCTACGGCGCGCAGCTCTCGGTGATCATCGGACTCTCGGCCGCGGCGCTCGCGACCGTGGTGTCGATCCTGATCGGCATCGTCTCGGGCTATCTCGGCGGCAAGTTCGACATGGTCATGCAGCGCTTCGTCGATGCCTGGATGAGCTTCCCCGACCTGATCATCCTGATCGTGGTGGTGTCGGTGGTGGGCCCGGGCATGGGACCGGTGATCGTCCTGCTCGGATTGCTCTACGGCATCGGCGGCAGTCGCATCATCCGCGGTGCCGTGCTGTCGGTGCGCGAGAACGCCTATGTCCATGCCGCGCAATCGACCGGCGCGACGATGCCGCGAATTCTCTGGAAGCACATCCTGCCCAACGTCATGGCGCCGGTGATCGTGCTGTTCACCACCCGCGTCGGCGCGGTGATCCTGGCCGAATCGGGCCTGGCGTTCCTCGGCCTCGGCGTGCCGCCGCCGGCGCCGACCTGGGGCGGCATGCTGTCGGGCTCGGGCCGCTCCTTCATGTATCTCGCGCCGTGGCTCGCGCTGGCGCCCGGCCTCTGCATCACCATCGTGGTCTACGCCATCAACGTGTTCGGCGATGCGCTGCGTGACCTGCTCGATCCGCGCATGCGGGGGAGCCGATAAAAACAAGGCAAGGGAGGAGCGACATGAAGGAACTGAAAGGTGCATTGCTCGCCGGCGCGATGCTGCTGGCCGGCAATAGTGCGTTCGCCGAGAACGGCGTGAAGCCGCAGTACGGCGGCACGCTCGAGATCGGCACGGTCTACGTGACCTTGTCGGCGCTGTCGTGGGATTCCGCCGACTTCAACTGGAAGCACAACCACGATACCGGCCTGTTCTACGAGCAGCTGTTCGTGGGCGACCTCTCCAAGAGCAAGAAGGCGGGAGGGCCGTACAACTTCATTCCCGACGCCTGGCTGCCGACCGAGGCGATCAAGGGCGAGCTGGTCGAGAAGTGGGAATGGAAGGAGGACCCGCTGCGCGTCGAGATGAAGGTGCGCAAGGGCGTGATGTTCCCCGAGAAGCCCGGCATCATGAAGAAGCGCGAGCTCACCGCCGATGACATCGTCTTCACCTACAACCGGCTGAACACGTCGCCGAAGAAGCTGCTGGCCTACTTCGACCATGTCGACAAGGTCGAGGCCACCGACAGCCACACCGTCGTCTTCTACATGAAGCACTACTTCGCCGAGTGGGACTACCGCTTCGGCTGGGGCTACTACTCGGCGATTCACCCCAAGGAGGTGGCGGATGCCGGCGCGTCCAACTGGAAGAACGTCAACGGCACCGGCCCCTACATGCTGAGCGAGTTCATCGCCGGAAATTCCAACGTCTACGTCAAGAATCCCAACTACTGGGACAAGGAGAAGATCGGCAACGAGGAATACAAGCTGCCGTTCGTCGACAAGATCACCTACCGCACCATCAAGGACGAGGCGACCTTCGTCACCGCCTTGCGCACCGGCAAGCTCGACATGCTGGAGGCGATCCGTTGGCAGAACGTCGATTCGCTGAAGAAGAGCGCGCCGCAGCTGCAGTGGAACCGCTGGCTGAACCAGTCCGGCACCTTCATGGCGATGCGGGTCGACGTCGACGGGCCGTTCAAGGACATCCGCGTGCGCCGGGCGCTCAATTACGCGGTCAACAAGCAGGAGATCGTCAAGGAGTACTACAACGGCAACGCCGAGCTGTTCGCCTACCCTCAGCACCCGGATTACATCGGCTACTTCGAGCCGCTCGAGACGCAGCCCGCCTCGGTGCAGGAGCTGTTCAAGTACGACCCCGCCAAGGCCAAGAAGCTGCTTGCCGAAGCAGGGTTTCCCAAGGGCTTCACCACCAAGGTGCAGGTCTGCTCGTGCAGCCCCGACCACATGGACCTGCTGCCGCTGGTGGCGGGCTACCTCGAGCAGGTCGGCGTGAAGCTCGAGATCCAGCCGCTGGAGTACGGCGCCTTCCTGTCGGCGATGACCTCGCGGACCATGACGCCGGCCTACTTCATGAACAACGGCCACACCAACCCGACGACCACCATCCGCAAGAGCTTCACGACAGGCCAGCAATGGAACCCGTCAGGCTGGTCGGATCCCGAGTACGATAAGAAGATGGACGTGGTCTATCGCGAGCCCGACGAGGCCAAGCGTCAGAAGCTCCTGCGCGAGATGACGACCGAGATCCTCGACAAGGCGCCCTACATCTGGCTGCCGACGCCGTACGTCTATTCGGCATGGTGGCCGTGGGTGAAGAACTATGCGGGCGAGCTGCGCGCCGGCGCGGTGCGGCCCGGCCCGATTTACGCGCGTATCTGGGTGGATCAGGAGTTGAAGAAGAAGATGGGCTACTAGGCCCGGAACGGAGGGACGCATGACGACTCTCAGACGGACGCTGCTTGGCGGCGCCGCGGCGGCATTGCTCGCGATCGGCGGGGCGCACGCCCTCTACGCCCAAGGTGGCGAGAAGCCCGAGAAGCCGCAATATGGCGGCACACTCGAAGTCGGCACCATGTTCGCCACGCTCTCGGCGCTGTCGTGGGATCCGCACGACTGGAACTGGAAGCTGAACCACGACACCGGCCAGTTCTACGAGCAGCTGGTGGCGGGCGACCTCGACAAGAGCAAGCGCAAGGGCGGCAAGCATCCCTTCGTCGCCGACGCCTATCTCGCGACCGAGGCCCAGCGCGGCGAGCTCGCCGAGAAGTGGGAGCTGGTCGAGAACCCGTTGTCGGTGGTGTTCACCCTGCGCAAGGGCATCATGTTCCCCGAGAAGCCGGGCGTCATGCAGAGCCGCGAGCTCACGGCCGAGGACGTCGTCTTCTCCTTCAACCGGCTGCGCTCCAGCCCCAAGGCGCTCCCCACCTACTACGACTTCCTGGGCGACGTCGTCGCCAAGGACAGGTACACCGTCGTCTTCAACCTCAAGGAATACACCGCCGAGTGGGACTACCGGCTGGCCTGGGGCTTCTACAGCGTGATCATGCCCAAGGAGGTGGCCGACGCCGGCGCCACCAACTGGAAGAACGTCAACGGCACCGGGCCGTTCATGCTGACGGACTTCGTCGCCGGCAATTCCAATACCTATACGAAGAACCCGATCTACTGGGACAAGGAGAAGCTTGGCGGCCAAGACTACAAGCTGCCGTTCATCGACAAGCTGATCTATCGCACCATCAAGGACGAGGCGACCCAGCACGCGGCGATCCGTACCGCCAAGCTCGACCTGCTGGAATCGATCAACGCGCGCTACGTGCCGGAGCTGAAGAAGAGCGCGCCGCAGCTGCAATGGGCCAAGCGACTGTCGATTCTCGGGTCATTCATGGCATTGCGCAACGACGTGAAGCCGTTCGACGACGTGCGCGTGCGGCGCGCCATGAACATGGCGATCAACAAGAAGGAGATCATCGACGCCCATTACAGCGGCGAAGCGATGATGCATGCGTATCCGATGTATCCCGACTGGGACGGCTATTTCGACTCGCTCGACAAGATGCCGGCCTCGGTCAAGGAGCTCTACGAGTACAATCCCAAGAAAGCCAAGGAGCTCCTGAAGGAGGCGGGCTATCCCAACGGCTTCACCTTCAAGATGCAGTTCTGCTCCTGCTCACCCGACCATTCCGAGCTGGCGCCGTTGCTCGCGGCCTATCTCGAGCAGGTCGGCGTGAAGGCCGAGTTGCAGCCCACCGAGTACGGCGCGTTCCTCTCGGCCATGTCGACGCGCAAGCATGCGCCCGGCTACCTGATGAACTCCAGCCACACCAATCCCACGACCAGCATCCGCAAGAGCTTCGTGACGGGCGCGATGTGGAACCCGGCGATGTACACCGATCCCAAGTACGACGCCAAGATCGACCAGGCCGTCAAGACGCGCGACGAAGACAAGCGCAAGCAGCTGCTGCGCGAGCTCACCCTCGAGATCATGGACCAGGCGCCCTACATCTGGCTGCCGACGCCGTACGTCTACGCGGCGTGGTGGCCGTGGGTGAAGAACTACGGCGGCGAGATGAGCGTCGGCTCGATTCGCCCCGGCCCGATCTACGCCCGCATCTGGATCGACCAGGAGCTGAAGAAGAAGCTGGGGTACTGATGAGCGTCGTAGCGTCCCCTCTCATGCTCCTCTCCCCCTGGCGGGGAGAGGAACTTGAGTGTTGAGCGTTTGATGCCACCTCTCCTCTCCGTAAAGAACCTGTCGACCGAGTTCCGGACCGAGCGCGGCGTCGTCAAGGCGGTCGACAACGTCTCCTTCGATCTTGCGGCCGGCGAGACGTTGGCCATCGTGGGCGAATCGGGCTCGGGCAAGAGCGTGACCGCGATGTCGATCCTGCGCCTGATCCCCGACCCGCCGGGCAAGATCTCGGCGGGCGAGGTGGTGTTCGACGGCCAGAACCTGCTGACGCTGAGCGACGAGCAGATCCGCGCGATCCGCGGCAACCGCATCGCCATGATCTTCCAGGAGCCGATGAGCTCGCTCAATCCGTCGCTGACGGTCGGCCTGCAGATCGCCGAGCCGATCAACCTGCATCGCAAGACGCCGTGGGCCGCCGCCATGGACAAGGCGGTCGAGCTGCTGGGGCGCGTGCGCATGTCCGATGCCGCGAGTCGCGTCAAAGCCTATCCCCATCAGTTCTCCGGCGGCATGCGCCAGCGCGCCATGATCGCCATGGCACTGGCTTGCCAGCCGCAGCTCATCATCGCCGACGAGCCGACGACGGCGCTCGACGTCACCGTTCAGGCGCAGATCCTGGCGCTGCTCAAGGAGGTGACGTGCGCCGCCAACTCGGCGCTGATCCTGATCACCCACGATCTCGGCGTGGTGGCGCGCTATGCCGATCGCGTCTGCGTCATGTACGGCGGCCGCATCGTCGAAGCCGGACCGGCGCGCGAGATCTACGCCCGGCCGCGCCATCCCTACACGATCGGCCTGATGGCCTCGGTGCCGCGCCTCGACCAGGAGGCGGGCTTACGGCTCGTGCCGATCGAGGGCTCGCCGCCCAACCTTGCCAACCTGCCGCCAGGCTGCGCCTTCGCGCCGCGCTGCCGGCGCGCTGTCGACCTCTGCCGCAACCATCGCCCCCTGCTGGTCCAGAGCACGCCCGATCATCTGTCGGCCTGTCATTTCCATGCCCAGCTCAGCGCCAATGTCGGGACCTGACACCGTCCTCGAGGTCAAGGACCTGAAGGTCCACTTTCCCGTCATGGCAGGCGCCGTCGTGCGCAAGCAGGTCGGCAGCGTGAAGGCGGTCGACGGCGTGTCGTTCGACGTGCGCCGCGGCGAGACCTTGGGGCTGGTGGGCGAATCGGGCTGCGGCAAGAGCACGACGGGGCTCGCCATCCTGAAGATGATCGACATCACCTCGGGCGAGGTGAAGTTCGAGGGCGAGGACATCTCCAGCTACGACCGCTCCCGCATGCGGCCCATCCGGCGCCGCATGCAGATGGTCTACCAGGACCCGTTCGGTTCATTGAACCCGCGCATGAAGGTGTCGGCGATCGTGGGTGAGCCGCTCGAGGTGCACGGCCTCGCCCGCGATCGCGCCGCCTACGATACGCGCGTCGCCAGCCTCCTGGACATGGTGGGCCTGCTGCCCGACATGGCCGACCGCTACCCGCACGAATTCTCCGGTGGCCAGCGCCAGCGCATCGGCATCGCCCGCGCGTTGGCGCTGGAACCGTCGCTGATCATCTGCGACGAGCCGGTATCGGCGCTCGACGTCTCGATCCAGGCGCAGGTCGTGAACCTGTTCCAGGAGCTGCAGGAGCGGCTGGGGCTCACCTACATCTTCATCGCGCACGACCTCGCCGTGGTTCGCCACATTAGCCATCGCATCGCCGTGATGTATCTCGGCCGCATCGTCGAGATCGCCCCGCGCGGCGAGCTCTACGCCAAGCCGTTGCATCCCTACACCCAGGCCCTGCTGGCCGCGATCCCGATCCCCGATCCCGAGGTCGAGGCGAGCCGGCCGCAGCAGATCATCACCGGCGAGGTGCCGTCGGCGATGCGCCCGCCGCCCGGCTGCCGCTTTCACACCCGCTGTCCCCAGGTGATGGACGTGTGCAAGAGCGTCGACCCGCCGATGCGCGACATGGGCGGTGGCCGCGCCGTCGCCTGTCATCTATACGGGTCCTGATGATACTCCGACGTCGCGTCCTTGCCCTGCTGGCGCTTGCCGCGCTTGCGGCATCACCGGCCCTCGCGCGTGAACAGCCCTATCTCACGGCGCAGGACCTCGACCTGGTCACCATCCTGCCGCCGCCGGTCGCCAACGGCAGCGACGCCGACCGCGAGCAGCAGGCGGTGGTGCTGGCCGCGCAGCGCGCCGCCAGCCCCGAGCGCGTCGAGCAGGCCAAGCGAGACGTCGACGAATCGCTCGATACGATGTTCGGCGCCGTGCTGGGCAAGGCTCTCCCCACGGCGAGCCTGCCGGCCACGACGCGGCTGTTCGAGCGGATCGGCGAGACCGAGGAGGTCGTGGTGGCGCCGACCAAGAAAGCGTTCCAGCGCCTGCGTCCCTATCTCAGCAACCCGGAGATCAAGCCGCTGGTGCGGCCGTCGGTCAGCGGCTCCTATCCGTCGGGCCACACCACGCACGTCAACGTCGCGGCCATCGTGCTCGGCAGCATCCTTCCGGAAAAGCGCGAGGCGATCTGGGGACGGGTCAGGGACTATGCCTGGAGCCGCGTGATCGGCGGCATGCACTATCCCAACGACCTCGACGGCGGTGCGCGCGCCGGCACGGCGATCGCCGTGGCGCTGCAGAGCCGGCCCGAGTTCAAGGCCGACCTCGAGGCCGCGCGGCGCGAGCTGCGGCAGTATCTGGGGCTCGCGCCCTAGCTCCCAGCAAAGACTACATCTTGCCCGAGACGATGCGCGCGCCGAGCGCCCAGCGATGGACCTCCGACGGGCCGTCGTAGATGCGGAAGGCTCTGGTGTCGCGGAAGATGCGCTCGACCACGGTGTCGCGCGTCATGCCGAGCCCGCCCAGGATCTGCATCGACCGGTCGGCGACGCGGGCGATCGCCTCGGAGCACACGACCTTGGACATCGAGCTCTCGGTCGAGGCGCGCTCGCCTTTGTCCAGGAGCCAGGCGGTGTGCAGGATCGAGAGTCGCGCCTGATGGATGTCCATGTGGTTGTCGGCCAGCATGAAGGAGACACCTTCGTGCTCGCCCAAGGTCTTGCCGAAGGCCTTGCGCGTGCGGGCATAGTCGGTCGCGATCTCCTGGGCGCGCACCGCCGAGCCCAGCCAGCGCATGCAGTGGCTGAGCCGCGCCGGGGCGAGCCGCACCTGGGCATAGCGGAAGCCCTTGCCGACCTCGCCCAGCACGGCGTCGGCCGGCAGGCGCAGGTCCTTGATCTCGATCTCGGCATGGCCGCCGGTGAAGCTGGAATCGATGGTGTCCAGCGCGCGCTCGATCCTGATGGCGGGGTCCGGAAGATCGGCCAGGAACAGCGTGGCGTGGCCATGGTGCGGCTCGCCCTCGTTCTTCGCCATGATGATGGCGAAGCCCGCGCCGTCGGCGCCGGTGATCAGCCACTTGCGGCCGTTGATCACCCATTCGTTGCCGTCGAGCCGCGCCGTCGTCTGCAGCATGCCGGGATCGGAGCCGGCGCCGCCGCCGGGCTCGGTCATGAGGAAGCAGGAGCGGTGCTTGCCTTGCGCCAGCGGCTTCAGGAAATGCTCGCGCTGGTCGGGCCGCGCGACGTGGGCGAGAAGATGGACGTTGCCTTCGTCGGGCGCACCGCAATGGATGGCCGCCGGTCCCAGCATGGAATAGCCCGCCGCCTCGAAGACGAAGGCGCGCGCGACCTGGCCAATGGCCTGGCCGCCATACTCCTTGGGCGCGTGCGGCGCGAACACGCCGGCCTGGCGCGCCAGCTCGTTCAGCTCGACGCGCAGCGCATCGGTCGGGCCGTGCGACGTCCAGCGCGGATCCTTCTCGTAGGGCACGACCTTGGTGCGGATGAAGTCGGACACGCGATGGGCCAGCTCGCTCACCTCGGCCGGCGGCGCAAAGTTCAGCTCCACGACAAACTCCCTGGACTAGGCTGTGTACTCATAAATTTGGCGCGGTCGGCTTTGGAGACTCGAGCGGACGTTTGGCGGCGATCCCGGCATGTCGCCTTTTGACCCATTGCGTCATTTGCGACGCCCTGAGGAGTTCGGTCTCCATCGAAGCGCAAAAAAAGGCGGCCCTCGCAGGAGGACCGCCTTCTACAGTCTACTCGAGCCGGATCGGGCTACAAGTAGCGCGACGGCAACACAATCCTGTCGTCCGTCAGTATCTGCTCCAGCACCGTGATGCCCGCGTCGTAATTTCCGGCATCGCACTGGGCGATTGCCTGCGGCGCCGGACCCTGTGCGCCCGTCCGGGAATACGAACGCCACTTCCTGGCAAGCGCGGCGCAATAGTCCTTGTCGCTCATGACCGGCCGCCCAATGACCGTGATGTGAACACTGCGGTTAAGCCGGTCGGGGACCTGGTCGGCGGTGGGGACCGGCAGGCTTTCCTCACCCAGGCTGCCCGACCGGATCGCAGACTCCGGCACGCCGGCGCGCATCAGCGCGGCCTTCACGGCCGCCGTGCGCGCCATGGAAAGCCGCAGGTTCATCCCCTGATCGCCGACGCGGTCGGCATGGCCTTTCACGAGCACGTTGGTGCCTCCCTGCTTGAAGGTTGCGGAGGCCTGGGCAATCGTCGCCTGCCCATCAGGCAATATGTCCGATTGACCGGTGTTGAAGTACACGACGTACAACTGTCTCACCTGCGTGGGCGGCGGGCTGGCCATCTGCGGCTGCTGTTGGCAAGCCGCCAGCAGTAGTCCGACCGCCGACGCGATCAGGAACTTCTTCAGCATGTGTATCTCCCCTCATTTTGTCCCGGCATCCGGGTGGTTCGTTACGCAAGGGAGACACAGCGTCCCCCAACGCCCGAGGGGCGATGGTACGATCAAGCACCGCGGACCGCAAACGGGCACTTCCCGATGGGAGTGCGCCGTGCACCGGCAGTGCAGTCCCCGCCGGTCGGCGGAAAAGGATCTGCTGACCGACATCACCTCGCCCGGGGCGTCGTGGCCGGTTTTCGCTGTGGCGGTGCTGACCGGGATCGAGACTGTGGCGATGTCGGCTATTGGCCCATAGCGGACGTGCCCTCGTCCTACGCCGATGTCGATTTTGGGGGGCAAAGCGGACATTGTTTTGTCCTGCATCGGTAGAACCTGTTTATGAGTACACGCCCTAGACGAAAGAGGGCCGCGTCTTCAGCGATTCGCGGTCGAAGCCCGCCACCTTCTTGTAGCGGTCGGAGATGGCCTGCAACTCGGCCGTCGAGATCACGTCCTCGATTCGCGCGAAACGGTTGCCGCCCGAGCGCTGCCAGACCTCGCGCAGGATGGCGTCGGGCGGATCGCTGCGGTTGGTCAGCACGACCTTGGCGGTCGCCGGTCCGCGCACCGCTTCGTATTCGGTCAGCGCCTGCTCGCTGGCGCCGTGCCGCCTGATCTGGCCGGTGAGATAGCGCGCATCGACGATCGCCTGGCCCGCGCCGTTGGAGCCACGGGGATACATGGGATGGGCCGCGTCGCCCAGCAGCGTGATGCGCCCGAAGGTCCAGCGCGGCAAGGGATCGCGGTCGACCATGGGGTATTCCAGGATCTCCTCGGTGCTTTCGATCATGCCGCTAATGTCGAGCCAGTCGAACTTGAGCCCGGCGAAGGCCGGCATCATGTCGGCAAGCCTGCCGCGGCCGGTCCAGTCCTGGCGCACCGCCTCCGGCCGTTCGATCTCGGCCACCCAGTTGATCAGGGGCATGCCGCCGCTCTCCGGCGTGGCCGGCCGCACGGGATAGATCACGGTCTTGCCGACGGTCATCCAGCCGGTCGAGACCATGGTGTCGCCGCCCAGGAAGGCGGGCCAGCGCACCGCGCCGCGCCACATGTTGACGCCCGAGTATTTGGGCGGCCCCTGCTCGGGATAGAGCTGCCAGCGCAGCGCCGAATGGATGCCGTCGCAGCCCACCGCGACCTTGCCGCGCGCCGGCGACGCCCCGTCGAAGTGCAGCGTGACGCCCCCGGCATCCTGCTCGGCCTTCACGCAACGATAATTCAGGCGCACGGCGTCGGCGCCCAGGCGCGCAATGGTGGCGTCGAGCATCACCTTGTGCAGGTCGGCGCGATGGATCGAAAGTTGCGGCCAGTCGTAGCCGGCGTAACGGCCGCGCGGCTCCTTGTAGATGAACTGGCCGTGGCGGCTGTAGAAGGCGAGCTCGCGCGTCTCGATCGCCTGCGCCATCAGCGTGTCCTGCAGGCCGAGCTCGGCGAGCTCACGCATGCCGTGCGGCAGGATGTTGATGCCGACGCCCAGCGGATGGATCTCGGGCGCCGCCTCGAAGACGCACGAGGAGATGCCGGCCTGATGCAGGCTGAGCGCCAAGGTCAGCCCGCCGATGCCGCCGCCGACGATCAGGACATCGGCGGTGTCGCTCACTCGGGCCCTATTCAGGTTGAATCCCGCGCTTGGCCACGACGTCGGCCCAGCGTCCCTTGTCGCGCACCACGATCTCGCCCAGAGCCTTCGGTCTCGAGGTGGCGGGAATGAGCCCCTGCGCCTCGAACGCGGCCTTGGCTTCGGGCGACGTGAGGATGGCCGAGATCTCCTTGTTCAGTCGATCGACCAGCTCAGGCGGCGTGTCCTTGGGGGCGAAGAAGCCGTACCACATGTCGACATCGACGCCCGCAAGACCGCTCTCTGCCAGGGTCGGCACGTCGGGCAGCTGCGTCAGGCGCTGCGGGCTGCCGGCGGCGATCGCCTTCAGCTTGCCGGCGCGGATGTGCTGCGCCGAGACATGGACCGGCAGGAACATGTAGCCGATCTGGCCGCCCAAAAGGTCCTGCACCGCGCCGGCGGTTCCCTTGTAGGGCACGTGCAGCATCTCGATGCCGGCTGCGGTCTCGACCAGTGCCATCGACAGGTGATGCGGCGTGCCGACGCCGGGGCTGCCGTAGGTAAGCGTCTTGGGCGAGGCCTTGGCCGCTGCGATCAGCTCGGCGAGCGTGCCAGGCTTCTGGCCGGGATGGGCGACCAGCACCAGTGAGCCCCAGGCGCTCAAGCCCAGCGGCGCGAAGTCGGCCACCGGATCGTAGGCCAGGTTCTTGTACAGGCTGGCGTTCATCACCAGCGTGTTGACCGACGACATCAAGGTATGGCCGTCAGGCTTGGCGCGCGCCACCTGCTGGCTGCCGATGTTTCCCGAAGCGCCAGCGACGTTCTCGACGACCACCGGCTGGCCGATCTTGGCCGACAGCCGCTCGGCCACGAACCGCGCAATGATGTCGGGCCCGGTGCCGGGCGTGAACGGTACGACCAGCTTCACCGGCTGATCGGGCCAGGCGAAGCCTGCCCGGAAAGTCAGGGGAGCGGTCAGCAAAGCCGCAGTGGAGGCCAGTATTTGACGGCGACGCATGGGGCATTGAAGCAGGCCACCCGCAGGCCGTCGATACAACTTACACGCGATTTACTTATAAAATACTCGTTCTATAATTGTTCTCCGTAGGCGGATCGGAGAACAGCATGCAAGCCAAGGTGCGCAGCGTGGCCTTCCAGGGCATCGACGTCCTGCCGGTCGATGTTCAGGTCCTGATCGCGCCCGGCCAGCTCGCCTTCGTCATGGTCGGGCTGGCCGACAAGGCAGTGGGTGAAAGCCGCGAGCGCGTGCGCGCCACGTTCCGCGCGCTGGGCCTCTCCCTGCCGCCACAGCGCATCACCGTCAATCTCTCGCCGGCCGACCTCGCCAAGGAGGGCAGCCACTACGACCTGCCTATCGCCCTTGGGCTTCTCGCCGCCATGGGCGTGGTGCCACGTGACAGCATCGCGGGTTACGTCGCGCTGGGTGAGCTGGCGCTCGACGGCTCGCTCAGCCGCGTTCCCGGCGTGCTGCCGGCGGCGATCGCCGCCCGCGCGGCAGGGCGGCCGCGTGGGGTGGCTTCGAGGCCGCGGATACCGCCGATGGGGGTAAGGGGCCGCCGATCATCGCCGCGCCTTCGCTGCTCGCCCTGATCAACCACTTGCGCGGCCAGCAGAAGCTCAGCCTGCCCGAGGCGCTGGTTGCCGAGGATCGCGCGAGCTATCCCGACCTCGCCGAGATCAAGGGCCAGGAGAGCGCCAAGCGCGTGCTCGAAGTGGCGGCGGCGGGCGGCCACAACCTGCTGATGATCGGCCCGCCCGGCTCGGGCAAGTCGATGCTGGCCGCGCGCCTGCCCGGCATTCTGCCGCCCCTGGCAGCGGAGGAGGCGCTGGAAGCCTCGATGGTGCGCTCGCTGGCGGGCGACCTGGGCGAAGGCAAGCTCAGCCGCCGCCGCACCTTCCGCGATCCGCACCATTCGGCGACCCTGCAGGCGCTGGTCGGCGGCGGCCCGCGCGCGCGGCCGGGCGAGGTCTCGCTCGCCCATCACGGCGTGCTCTTCCTCGACGAGCTGCCCGAGTTCAACCGCGCCTCGCTGGAGGCGCTGCGCCAGCCCCTGGAATCGGGCCGCGTCACCGTGGCGCGCGCCAACGCCCATGTCACCTACCCGGCGCGCTTCCAGCTCGTGGCGGCGATGAACCCCTGTCGCTGCGGCCATCTCATGGAGCCCAGCCGCGCCTGCGGCCGCGCGCCGCGCTGCGGGCTCGACTACCAGGGCAAGATCTCCGGCCCCTTGCTCGACCGCATCGACCTCTGCATCGACGTGCCGCCGGTTGCGGCCACCGATCTCGCCTTGCCGCCGCCGGCCGAGACGTCGGCCGACGTTGCCGCGCGCGTCGCGGCGGCGCGCGCCGTGCAGCGCGACCGGCTCGAAGAGTTCGATCGCAAGGGCGCGCTTTCGGCCATCGAGGCCGACGAAACCGCAGGCTTGCTGGCCGACCGCGTGCGCAACTGGCAGAAGCCGCGCTGCAACGCCGATACCGATGGCGCCGTGCTGGCCGCCATTGCCGAACCCGACGCCGAAGGCCGCGCCCTTCTCTTGCGGGCCGCCGAGCGACTTGGCCTGTCGGCGCGTGCCTGGCATCGCACCTTGCGCGTGGCCCGCACACTGGCCGACCTGGACGGCTCCGCCGCCGTTCGCCGCCTGCATATCGCCGAGGCGTTGAGCTACCGCCGGCCGCAGCCGCGGCAGGCGATGGCGGCGTGAACTAAGACCGAGCATGACAAAAATCTGTTCAACCTTAAATTGTATTAGCGTATAGTGACCCTTCAGGACGGTCAGAACCGGAAGGGGGGAGACCTTGCCATTCGACATCAGAGAAGTGGCGTTCCAGGGGACGCAACGTCAGGTCATGACGTCGCGCAACAGCGGCTTTCCCGTGATCATCCTGCACGAGCTGTTCGGCATCAGCGCGTCCTTGCTGGCGTTCGCCGAGATGATCGAGGCCGCCGGATTCAAGACCTACCTGCCCGTGCTATTCGGCTCGACCGAACCGGCGAAGACGGCGATGGACAAGCTCAAGCGTGGGGCAGAATTCACCTGTGTCGCGCACCAGTTCCGCATCTTCTCGTCCGAAGAATCGGGGCCATGGGCGGAATGGTTGCGGCATCTCGTCGATTGGTCCTGCAGCGATTCCGGCCACGGCCGGGCGGGTGCGATCGGGCTCTGCCTGACCGGCAACTTCGTCCTGTCGATGGCCGTCAATGCCAAGGTCGCGGCGCCGGTCATGGGTGAGCCGTCCCTGCCGTTCCTCGGCGGCGGGCTGCATGCCACGCCAGCCGAGGTTGCCCAGGTCAGACAACGGCTGGACAGCGGCCTGGAAATGCGCGCCTACCGGTTCGAGACCGATACGAAATGCAAGGCCGGTCGTTTCCTCGAGTTCGAGCAGAAGCTCGGCCAGGGGTTCAAGGGGACGACGTTGCCCGCGACGGAGAAGCTCCACAGCGTGTTCACCGAAGACCTGCGGGATGCCGGCGGCCAGCTGCGGCACGACAAGGTGGACGAGGTCATCGACTTCCTGCGCACCCGGCTGGCCTGACTCCTTCCCGCGCGCCGCCGACCGGATCGCGCGGGTTATCCGCGTCATCCACAGAACCGTCACTTGGGCTTGGCGTCGAGGTCATGCACAACCTCTGCAAGCCAACCAAGTACAGGTCCTGATGACGATTGCCGCCCCCTCCGACGACCGCCGCGACCCACGAGGGCTTCGCCCGCTGCCCCGCCTGATCTTCGCTTCGCGCTGGCTCCAGTTGCCGCTTTACCTCGGCCTGATCGTCGCCCAGGGAGTCTATGTCTTCCTGTTCCTCAAGGAGCTGCTGCACCTGGTGCTGACCAGCGGCAGCGTCACCGAGCAGGGGGCGATGCTGATCGTGCTGGGCCTGATCGACGTGGTGATGATCTCCAACCTGCTGATCATGGTGATCGTCGGCGGCTACGAGACCTTCGTCTCGCGCATGGAGCTCAATCGCCATCCCGACCAGCCGGAATGGCTGAGCCACGTCAATGCCAGCGTGCTCAAGATCAAGCTCGCCATGGCCATCATCGGCATCTCCTCGATCCACCTGCTGCGGACCTTCATCGAGGCCGGGACGCTGGGTTCTGACAGATCGACCTATTCCGAAGCCGGCATCATGTGGCAGGTGATCATCCACGCCCTTTTCATCCTGTCGGCGATGGGCGTCGCCTTCGTCGACTGGATTTCGCAGCAGACCGGCGCGGTGCCCAAGGGCGGGCACCACTAGAGCCTTCGTTTCACCCATCATGTTCCTCTCCCCCGCCAGAGGGAGAGGGGCATGATGGCAGAGGTCGCTATCGTGGCTAAGGCCGGTGCAGCCGCACCGGCTCGCGCGTCACCGTGCGCCGGCCGCGCTTGTAGGCCATCAGCACCGGCGCCACGGTGCGTAGCGCCGTCACGGGATCGGGCGCATCGAGGACGACGAGATCGGCCGGCGCGCCGACGGCGATGCCGTAGTCCTTGAGGCCCATCAGCTTCGCGGCGGACGAGGTCGTCATGTCCCACGCCGCGCGCACCTCGGCGTCGGTGCCGCGCTGGGTGACGATCGCCTGCATGTTGACCTGGCGCAGCAGCTGGCCGTCGCCGAACGGCGTGAAGGGATTGAGGATGTTGTTGGACGCGACCGAGCAGAGCACGCCCTGCTCGGTGAGCCGGTTGGCGTCGACGACGTTGCGCGGCACGTTGTGGTCGGTGTGCCGGCCGCCGAGATAGAGGTCGGTCGCCGTCAGCACCGTCAGCGCGACGCCGGCGTCGGCCATGCGCCTGGCCACCTTGTCCATCGCCGGCTGCGGCATGCTCGCGAGCTTCGACACATGCCCGATCGCGACCCGGCCACCCCAGCCGTATTTCTCGGTGAGCTCGCAGACCAGCAGCGTGTCGAGCTCCTCGGCCGAGGCGCCGCTGTCGAGGTGCATGTCGATGTCGACATCGAACTCGCGCGCCATCTCGAAGACGCGGCGGATCTGCGCCGGCCGGTCGGTGTCGTAGTTCGGCGCCGCGCCGACGACGGTGGCGCCGTTCTTCAGGGCAGCGACCATGAGTTCGTCGGTGCCGGGATTGTTGGTCAATCCCTCCTGCGGCATGACGCAGATCTCGAGATCGATCGCCCAACGATAGCGGTCGATCAGGGCTTTCACCCCTTCCAGGCCGCGCAGTCCGACCTTGGGATCGACCTCGACATGGGTGCGCATCCGCGTAGCCCCGTGCGAGATGCACTTCTCCAGGGTGCCGCCCGCGCGTTCGGCGACGTCCTCGACCGTAAAGGTGTGCTTGACGGCCGAGACCCGCTCCATTGCGAGGTGCGGCGAGCGCTTCTTCTCGTGGTCGCAGCGCCCGAGGATGCAGGATTTGTCGAGATGGATGTGCGTCTCGACGAAGCCCGAGCAGACCAGCCGGCCGCCCGCCTGCGCCTGCTCCTTCGCCGTGCCGCCGAGGCCTGAGCCGATGGCGGCAATGCGCCCGTCCTTCACGCCGATGTCGACGGCGGGCTGATCCGGCCGGCTGTCGGGAAGTCGCGCATCGCGGAGCACTAGATCGAAATCCATCACCGACTCTCATTGCTGTTGGGCGGCACGCATGTTGCAGTATGCGTCCTGGCTTTCATAGCCTTTGAGGGATCGGCCATGCTGTCTCGCCGTCGCTTGTCGCTTCTCGCCGCCCTTGCCGCACCCCCTCTTGTGCGTGCGGGCGTCGCTGCCGCTCAGACTCCCTGGCCGTGGAAACCGATCCGCTGGATCGTGAACTTTCCGCCGGCGGGCGCGGCCGACATCCTGTCGCGAACCCTGGCCGACTATTTCGGCAGCCGGCTTGGCCAGCCGATCGTCGTCGAGAACAAGCCGGGCGCGGGCGGCCTTCTAGGCGCCGATATCGTCGCCAAGGCGCGCGGCGATGCCCATGTGGTCATGATGTCGAGCGCGGCGTCGCACGGCATCGGGCCGGTCCTCTACAAGGACGTGCCCTACGATCCGCTGGCCGACTTCACGCACATCCATCTGGTCGGGACGTTCCCCAGCGTGCTCGCCGTCAATGGCGGCTCGAGCGTCACGACCGTCAAGCAGCTCGTCGAGCTGGCGCGCAAAAGGCCCGGCGAGATCACCTACGGATCCGGCGGCAACGGCACGATGAACCATCTCGTCGGCCAGTTGCTCGCGCGATCGGCCGACATGCCGTTCACCCACATCCCCTACCGCGGCTCGGCGCCGGCGATGAACGATCTCATGGGCGGCCAGATCGTGGCGCTGATGGAGAGCCTGCCGACGGCCATCGGCTATTTCAATTCGGGGCGCATGCGCCCGCTTGCCGTGAGCGAGGCGGAAAGATCTCCTTCATTGCCGGACGTTCCGACCTTCCGCGAGGCCGGCTTCACGGATGTCGTGGCGACCAACTGGTTCGGCTTCTCGGCGGCCGCCGGCCTTCCGCCGGAGATCGCCAAACGCTGGGAGACGGAAATCGCGACAGCCCTGCAGAGCGCCCAGGTCAGGGAGGCCTTTGCGAAGATCGGCGTCAGGCCGGGCACGCTGGGTGCCGCGGCCTACACCGATCTCATCAGGAGCGAGCTCGTGCGTTGGAAGGAGGTCATCCGCGCCGCCAATATTCGTGCGGATTGAGGTCCAGGCCGCCTCCTTTGGGTGATTCTATCTATTGCAGTTGAGGCGCAAAAAGATGCGCCTTTCTGACGCAAGTCACTCTGAATCCGGGTCTTTGAGGCCATCGCCCAATCGGCCTCCGTTCATTTAACGCTTTGTTAGATATCGCTGAATCACGCGCCTGGACGGCGCTCCTGCGCATCGGGAGACAGTTGCTTCATGCAATGTAATTGCATCTGAACTGAATAATTGTCTTTGCAATGGCGATGCGATCATTATATTGCATCTCAAAGGCAAACACCTTAGGGGCCGCACATGATCCTGATCGCCAACCCCACCTTCCTCGCTCCCCAGCACCAGCTGACGCGCGCGGTATTGCTCGCCGTCGCCTTGATGGGGCTTTTCACCGCGGTCGCCGCAGCGATGCCCACGTCCGATGGCGAGCACGACGACACCGGCCGGACCCGGGTTCAGATGGCGAGCCGAGCGGCCCCGCGCGAGCCGGCAACGTCGGCGCCGGCGAGCCGGCGATACACCAATCGGCCGGCCCATCGCGGGGCGACGGAGATCATCACCGTCCGGATCGACCAGAAGTTCGAGGCCAACGATCGCATCAGGATCCTGCGCGCCATCACGGAATGGAACCACGCGTTGAACGGCCACGTCCGCTTCGAGGTGAGTGCGGTTCCTTTCGGCGCTCCTGCCGCGGCTCCGGTGCAGGCATCCGCTGTTGCCGGACCGACGGCGAGCTCCAAGGACTGGGTCATCGCTCACGCCCCGGGACGCGGACCGAGCCGCGGCCTCCGAGGCAGCACCGTGCTCGCGGTCACGCAGCCCATCCCCTCCGGTGGCTTGATCCTGCTGTATGCCGATGCCGCTCGCGGCGATGCCGATCTCGGCAACGTCATGCTGCATGAGCTCGGCCACGCACTCGGCCTCGGGCATGATCCTGCGGCCCTTCTGATGTCGACGAATTATCGCGGGGACGACCAGGGTTGTGTCGACGAGGGCACCGTGAAGGCCCTGGCGGCATTGAAGGGGCTGCCGATCGATGCCCTCAACTGGTGTGCGCTGCCGTCCGCGTCCAGCGCAAGGTGACGTTCTAAAGCGCGATGACTTTTACTCGAATCGCGCCGTCGGCCCGGCTCGTGCGCCGCTTCGCTGCGGGAGCCGGGCCGACGGCTGAAGCAAAAGTCATCGCGCTCTAGCGGCCCTTGCGCCCCTCGATGGTGGCGATGGTCTGCGTGATCGCCTCCGGATCGACCGCCGACTGTCCCTTGAAGGGCTGGTCCATGATGAACACGAAGCCGATGAAGGCGCCGAGCACGGCCATCTGGCAGCCCATGACGATGGCGCGAAAGCGCGTACGCTCGACCAGGCTGCTGACGAACAGCAGGATCAGGACGGCGAACAGTATGGCCTGCCAGAAGGTGGCCGACAGCGACACCGTCACCGCGTTCAGCCGTCCATCGCGTGCCTCGGCGACGGCGTCGAAGGAGCGCAGGATTTCGGCGTGGATGTTGGTCTGCCGGCCGGGTCCGGGCTCGAGGGCGAGGACGCCGCGCGAGAACCCCACGAACGCCTGCTGGGTCTTGTCGCTGCCGCGACCATTTGCCAGAAGCTCCGGCCACTCGTGGGCAACCACCGACCGCGCATAAGCGAGGAGCAGGGGCCGCATGTCGGCATCCGCACCGCCGCCATAGCGCACCAGCAGGCGATCGAGCCGGTTGATGTGCGAGGCCTCCGCCGAGATCAGGGCGTCGACCTTGCGGAAGTTGAACTCGGCCTGGACCAGGGTGAAGGCGATGACGAAGCTGGTGATGGTGAACAGCGTGGCCTGCAGGCGCATCACGAAGTCGCTGTTCTCCGGGTTGGGACGCAGCCACGGTATACGCTGCGTCACGAACGGCAGCGCCACCATGAGGCCCGCCAGGAGGGCCGCCCAGAACGCGAGCAGCGCCCAGTCGGGAAGAGTGTAGAGGCGGTCGATCATCGTGGAATGCGTCGTCTTTCCATTGGCACGCTCATGGATCGATCAGCACGCCGGGATTCATCATGCCCTTGGGATCGAGCTCGCGCTTGGCACCGCGCAGTGCCCGGGCGAACAGCTCCGGCCGCTGCTTGTCATAGAACGGCCGGTGGAAACGACCAACGGCATGATGGTGCGTGGTCGTCCCGCCATGCTCGACGGTGGCCGCCGTGCAGGTCGACAGCACCTCCATGAACTGATCGAGCGCAATGCGCTTGTCCAGGATGCCGCCGAAGGTGAAGTAGAGGCAGGGGCCGTCGGGATAGACGTGGGTGAAGCGGCAGGTGACGGTGCCCTCGCGCCCGGTCACGCGCTTGATCGTGTCCTGCGTGATCTTCGTGATCTTCTCATGGAAGTCGCGGAAGCGCTCCCAGGTCATCGCGGTCTCGAAGGTCGAGGAGAGGATGCCGCGCGCCACGGCATGCTCGCCGTAGTGCGGCGCCCGGATGAACTTGTTGCGCCAGGCGCCGGCGGCGCCCGAGCGATGGGCGTTCTCGTCGTCGGCGCCGGGCTCGGGCACGCCGCCGTGCCCGGCGCAGATTTCCAGGGCCCGCTTCATCCAGGCGTCGAGCGGATGATCGGCGCCCTCGAAGGCCAGCACGAGCACGGCTTCCTCGCTGCTCCACGGGATGTCGGGCAGCGCCTCGCGCGCTTCGAGCAGCCGGCAGTTGGCGGGATAGAGCCCGGCCTGGGTGATCTCGCGCACCGCATCGGCGCCGTCGAAGAAGGTCTTGAAGCGCACCGAGGCCGAGGCGCGGAACGTCGGCTTCTTGCGCAGGCGCACCCAGGCTTCGGTGATGATGCCCAGGATGCCCTCGGAGCCGAGGAACAGGCGGTCGGGGCTGGGACCGGCGCCGGAGCCGGGCAGGCGACGCGTCTCCAAGGTGCCGGCCGGCGTCACCACGCGGGTGCTTTCGACGAAGTCGTCGATGTGCGTGTAGAGCGTGGCGTAGTGGCCGCCCGAGCGTGTGGCGATCCAGCCGCCCAGGGTCGAGCAGCGATAGGCCTGCATGTAGTGGCGCATGGTGAAGGGACTGTCGCGCAGCTGGTCCTCGATGGCCGGCCCGTAGATGCCGCCCTGGATGCGCGCGGCGTGGCTCACCGCATCGACTTCCAGGACCTTGTCCATGTGGCGCGTCGAGATCGTCACCACCTTGTCGAACGCGGCACTGGGCTCGATGCCTTTCACCACCGACGAGCCGCCCCCATACGGGATGGCCTTGGCGCCGATCCTGTCGCACCAGTCGAGCAGGCGCACGACGTCCTGCTCGTTCTCGGGGAAGGCCACGGCATCGGGCGGGTTGGGCACCTGCCGCATGAACATGCGCGTCGTGTCGAAGCCCGCCTTGCCGTAGCTGTGCTCGAGGCGCGTCAGGTGATCGGTGCGCACGATATCCTTCAAGGCATCGGGCACCGCCATGCGCGGCGCGCGCAGCGCGATCTCCTCGGGCCTGGGCGGCGGCGTGACGTCGAAGCCGTTCAGTCCATAGCGCTGGGCGATCTCGGCTTCCCACGGCTTGATCTCTTCCGGCGTCAGGTCCTCGTCGGCGTAGCCCCAGGCATAGAACTTCTTCTGCCGCCGCATGTTCCCTCCGGTTGTTCTTGTCGTTCAGGCCGCGAAGGCCACGGGCTTCATCGTGCCCTTGATCTGGGTGCGATGCATGATGCGCCGGGCCGTGCCCTCGAACTCGTCGCGGCGGTGCATGGTCGAGCGGTTGTCCCACATCACGAGGTCGCCCAGCTTCCAGACGTGCTCGTAGATGAAGCGCCGCTGGATGATGTGCGCCCACAGCTCGGCCAGCAGCGCGTCGGACTCCTCGGGCGAGTAGCCCTCGACGTAGGCGTTGCGCCGCCGCCCGAGATAGAGCGTGGCGCGGCCGTTGCCGGGATGACGCAGGATCGCCGGGTGCCAGGCGCCGGGAGCCGCCATGGGATCGTCGGTCGGCGTCACGCCTTGGCGCAGGTAGCCGCCGGAATTGTAGGTGCCGTCATGCTTGACGCGCCGGCCCTCGATCCGGCGCCTGAGATCGGCCGGCAGGGCATCGCAGGCCGCCTGCATGCCGCAGAACGAGGTGTTGCCGCCGCTTTCTGGGATCTCCAGCGAATAGAGCATGGAGGCGTCGGGCGGCGTATCGAGATAGCTCATGTCGGTGTGCCATGCCGCCTCGCCGGCCCCGAGCGCGCCGATCGGCTCGCCCGTGGCGTCGAGCACGTTGGACACGACGTAGATGTCGGGATAGCCGGGCGGGCTGATGCGGCCGCGCTCCTGGTTGGGCGGCGGGTCGAGCTCGCCGAAGCGGCGGCTGAAGGCCAGAAGGTCGTCGTCGCCGAGCTGCTGGCCGCGCAGCAGGATCATGGAATGCCGGGTCCAGGCGCGTTCGATCGCCGCGAAGTCCTGATCGCTCAGTGACCGCAGATCGACGCCGGAGATTTCCGCGCCCACCGCCTCGCTCACCGGACGCACCGTCACGGCCATGCCGCTTCCTCCTCCTCCTCTCATGTTCCTCTCCCCCGCTAGGGGGAGAGGCTAGGTGAGGGGGCTTCGAAGATTCGTGCAACCCCCTCACCCAACCTCTCCCCCTAGCGGGGGAGAGGAGCATGAACGACGTGTCACTCTCGACCCGCTTCAGCTGTCGATCAAGCGCCCCCTCAAGCACCCAGCAGCTGCTTCATCCAGCTCGTGAGCTTGGCCACGGCGGCGGGCGCGATCGGTCCGGCGAAACCGGCATCGGTCGGCCATTGCGCCTGCTTGAGATTGTGGCTGGCGGCGGGAATGATCACC
>JADMIO011721464.1_pt1 | contig 24502 bp, 26 predicted proteins | sample 8958161 | NCBI WGS metagenome assembly JADMIO01 (sample SAMN16585339, study PRJNA669376) | soil metagenome | isolation source: Crop rotation soil | place: USA: Cullars Rotation, Alabama | collected 2011
GGCCGCGACTTCAAGTCACGTGAATTCCAAGCTTCGGATCCCACTGTGCTGGAAAGCCGTCCGGTCACCCGTACCTGGGTCGTTGCCACTGCGCCGTTGACGGTCTTCCTCATTCACGCGGCGGCGCTCTGGATCTGGCATCTGCCGGCGTTGTACGACCGCGCCGTCGAACACGAAGGCATTCACATCGCCCAGCATGCGTGTTTTTTCGGCAGCGCAGCGCTGTTCTGGTGGGGCATCGCGCACGGACGCTACGGCCGCATGGCCTACGGGGCCGCGGTGATCTACGTCTTTGCCACCGCCGTCCACGGCGGCGTGCTCGGTGCGCTGATGACGCTGGCGCCGCGCGTCTGGTATGCCTCGTATCTCGCTCCGCAGCAGCCAGGACTGACGCCGCTCGAGGATCAGCAGCTCGCTGGGCTTCTGATGTGGATTCCCGCGGGACTGATTCTGGCCGCGCTCGGCCTGCTGTTCTTTGCCGCGTGGCTGCGCGAATCGGAACGCCGAACGTCCTTCAAGTTGCAACGCGGCCCTCGAACGATATGACGCGCATCTGTCCCTCCATCGCCGGATCGAGCCTTCTTCTCGTTGTGAGCCTGGCGAGCTGTCATCGCGACCAGCCCTCGGGGCCTGGCGCCGGCGCACCGCAGGGGCAGGCCGCTGGAGTGGCGCCGGGCATGGCGCTTGTGGCGCCAGTGTCGAGCGGCGAATGGCGAATGCCGACTGGAGACTACGGCGCCCTGCGCTTCAGCACGCTCGATCAGATTTCGACCGCCAACGCGATGCATCTGCATCCGGTGACGACCTTTTCGACCGGCATTCCACACGGGCACGAGGGGCAGCCGCTGGTCTTCGACAACACGATGTATGTCGTCACGCCGTTTCCGAACAATCTGATTGCGGTCGACCTGACCAAACCCGGCGGCGCGATCAAGTGGATTTACGAGCCGCATCCCGATTCGCGCGCGGTCGGCATCGCCTGCTGCGACGTTGTCAACCGCGGCGCTGCCTACGGCGACGGAAAGATCTTCTATAGCCTGCTCGACGCCACCGTGGTCGCCGTCGACGCCAAGAGTGGGAGAGAAGCCTGGCGCACGAAGGTCGGTGACATCAACCGCGGCGAGACGTTCACCGGGGCGCCACTCGTCGTGCGCAATCACGTGATCATCGGCAATTCCGGAGGCGAGCTCGGCGTACGCGGTTACGTGGCGGCGCTGGACGTCGGTGACGGCCACGAGGTCTGGCGCGCGTTCAATACCGGACCCGATCGCGAGGTCAAGATCGGGCCACGGTTTCGTGCGTTCTACGCCAAGGATCAGGGCACCGATCTCGGGGTCAGTTCGTGGCCACCGGAGCAATGGAAGCTTGGCGGTTCGACTGTCTGGGGTTGGATGTCCTACGACCCTGAGACCAATCTGTTTTTCTATGGCACTGGCAATCCCGGTGTCTGGAATCCTGATCTCCGTCCCGGCGACAACAAATGGTCGTCGTCGATCATCGCGCGCGATCCCGACACCGGCGAGGCCCGCTGGGCCTATCAAGCGACCGCGCACGACTCGTGGGACTACGACGAGATCATGGAGAACGTGCTGGTCGATATGGACTACGGCGGCCGACGCCGCCGGTTGCTCGTCCATCCAGGGCGGACGGGCTTTGTCTACGTGCTCGATCGCGACACCGGCGAACTCCTGTCAGCCGAGACGTTCGAGCCGGTCAACTGGGCGACCGGCTACGACCTGAAGACCGGCAAGCCGAACGAGGATCCCTCGAAGCACACGCACTTCGGCACCGTCACGCAAGGGATCTGTCCCTCGTCGACGGGAGCCAAGGACGTCATTCCGTCGGCCTTCTCCCCGCGAACCGGGCTGCTCTACATCCCTGCGCACAACACCTGCATGGACTACGAGGGGATCGAAGCCAACTACATCGCCGGGACACCGTATCTCGGCGCGGACGTGAAGATGTACACGGGTCCCGGCGGTTACCAGGGGGAGTTGGTGGCATGGGATGTCGCTCGCAACCGCAAGGCGTGGTCGATCAAGGAGGAAAAATTTCCGGTTTACAGCGGCGTGCTGGCCACCGGCGGCGACGTTGTGTTCTACGGCACGATGGATGGCTGGTTCAAAGCCGTCGACGCCCGCACTGGCAACGAGCTCTGGAAGTTCCACGTCGCCTCGGGCATCGTCGCGAATCCGATCACTTATCTCGGACCCGACGGCAAGCAGTACGTGGCGGTCTATTCAGGGATCGGCGGCTGGATGGGCGCGGTCGCATTTCCGGACGTATCGGCTGACGATCCATACGCCGCACTCGGCGTCGTCGGCGCGATGAAGGACATCAAGAAATACACGGCGGCTGGAGACACGGTGTATGTCTTTGGTCTCTAACGCGCTCTTCGCCTTGACGATTGGCATGACCGCGCCGGTACCGCTGCGCGTGTGCGCCGATCCGAACAACTTGCCGTTCTCGAATCGTGCGCAGCAAGGGTTCGAGAATCAGATTGCGGCGCTGGTGGCCCGCGAACTGCAGCGTCCGCTCGAGTACGTCTGGTCACCGCAGCGTCGAGGGTTCGTGCGGACGACGCTGAATGCCGGGCGGTGCGATGTGATCATCGGCGTGCCGAAGGAGAGTTCGTCGCTGCTCGCGACGCGGCCCTACTACCGATCCACGTATGCGTTCGTCACGAAGGCGAGTCGCCGGCTGGCATTGCAGTCGCTCGACGACCCGCGCCTGAGGACGCTGACGATCGGCATTCAAGTCACGGGCGAGGACTACCAGAATCCTCCGGCCGCGCAGGCGCTCGCCCGGCGCGGCATCATCAGCAATGTCCGCGGATTTCCGGTCTATGGCGATTACTCGCAGCCTGATCCGCAGCGACCGGTTGTCGACGCGGTGGCCAGCGGCACGATCGACGTCGCCATTGTCTGGGGACCTCTGGCTGGCTACTACGCCAGTCGGGCGGCCACAGCGCTCGATGTCAAGCCGATCGCGGACCCAGGCGACGGCCCGGCGCTGGTGTTTGCGTTCGATATCGCGATGGGCGTCCGCCGGACCGACACCAAGCTGCGAGACGCGCTTGAGGCCGTCGTCGAAAAGGACCACACGGAGATTCAGCGAATCCTGACGCGGTATGGGGTGCCGCTCCGATGACGCGAGATACCGTGGTCATCGTCGTCGCGATCGTCGTCGCCGCTTCTCTGTCGTCGTGCGCGTCTGAGCCGCCTTCGTTCGATCACGCCGCAACCAATGAACCGCTCTCGACGGCCGTCGGTCCGATTCCAGGGCCACGCCACGATGCGCCAGCCGTAACGAATCCGTTCGCGGACGATCGTACGGCGACGGTTGAGGGGCGTCAGCTCTTCATCCGTTTCAACTGCTCCGGCTGTCACGGTGGACGTGCCGGCGGCGGGATGGGACCGAGTCTTCGGGACGTCGACTGGGTCTACGGCCACTCCGACGCGCAACTCTTCAGTTCGATTTCCGAGGGTCGCGCGCACGGCATGCCGTCGTGGCAGCCCCGCCTGACGCCGGATCAAATCTGGAAACTCGTCACGTATATCAAAGCGTTGCGGACGCGGAACGAACCGCAGGCGCCGCCCACCGAATAGGAGGTTCGACGTGTCGCGCTCGCTGATCACCTTTCCACTCCTGGCGATGGTTCTGACGTTCAGCGGTTGTTCTCGCGCACCGCAGGCGGCGAGCCCGGCCGAAACACAGGAGGGCAGCGCGAGCGATCTCAATCGTCCACCGTATGCCGGCGCGGCCAGCGCCGGGTGTCGCGATCTGCTGTCGGCGGCGGAGCTGAAGAAACTTCTGCAGAACGCTCCCGGGATTGGCGGGGAGGCGGGCGGTCTCTTTTCGGGAAAGATGGAGTGGGCGGCGATCGTGAATCGGCAAGGCGAGATTTGCGCGACCGCAGTTGCGACCGAGGAACCCGCGAGTTCGTGGCCGGGAAGTCAGGCGATCGCCAAAGCGAAGGCGTTTACCGCCAACGCCTTCAGCACCGATGAATCGCCGCTGTCGACCGCGCGCCTCTACACGTTGACCCAGCCCGGACACTCGCTGTGGGGCATTGCCGGGTCGAACACCTTCAATCCGGAGTGTGTGGTTGCGCCGGCGCGGATGTCGGCCACTGACGGCAAAGTCTGTGGCGGATCGATCCCATTCGGCGGAGGGGTGCCTCTGTACAGAGGGAAGACGCGCGTGGGCGGGCTTGGCGTCAGCGGTGATACGGCCTGCGCCGATCACGAGATCGCCAAACGGATCCGCCATCTGGCACAACTGGATCCCGAGAAGGGACAGTACGCTGACGACATTATTTTCACGGCAGCGGACGGCGCCTCACCGTTCGCCCATCCCCTGTGCGCGAACACCTGGCGCAACGGGATGAAGATCGGCGACGAAGCTCCCGCCACGGGGTACTGACCGAGCGACGCATTCGTGAAGAAGCTGCTCAATCTCGCGCTCGGCGTGGTGACCAGCATCGGCGGCTTCGTCGAAGCCGGATCGATCTCGACCGCCGCGCAGGCCGGCGCCGAGTACGGATTCGCGTTGCTCTGGGCGATTGCGCTCGCCGGCTTGCTGCTCGCGATGCTGGCAGAGATGTCCGGACGCCTGGCGACGATGAGCAGGCGTTCGGTCGCGGCGGCGATCCGCGAGCGTTTCGGTTTCCACTACCAGCTGGTGCCGCTCGGTGCCGAACTCGTGATCGATCTCCTGTTGCTCGTGTCGGAACTGGGCGGAGCCGCGATCGCGATTAAGCTCCTGACCGGCATCGGATTCCAGTGGTGGGTGCTGCCACTGGCATGCCTGGTCTGGCTGATTCTCTGGTTTGGCAGCGTGGCGGTCATCGAAGACGGGCTCGGACTGCTCGGCATGGTGACGCTGTCGTTCGTCGTCGCGGCTTGGAAGCTCGGTCCGGATCCGCATGCGGTGCTCACCGGTTTCCTGCCCTCGCTTCCATCTCACGGACTGGCACGCTACGGGTTTCTCGCGGTCAGCATCATCGGCGCGACGATCAGCCCGTATCTGTTGAATTTCTATGGGTCTGTCGGGATCGAGGAGCAGTGGCACGAATCAGATCTGTGGATCAATCGTACGACCGCGTTCCTGGGGATGGGATTCGGCAGTCTGGTGTCGATGGGTGTGTTGGTCACGAGTGCCCTGACGCTGTCGGGAGTCTCAATCGAGTCATACGACCAGGCGGCGGCCATCTTCAATCCGGTCTTTGGCCGCTGGGCCCTTGCGCTTTTTGCCGCGAGCCTGGGGATCGGCTGTCTCGGAGCGGCGGTCGAACTATCGTTGAACGCCGGCTACGTCCTCTCGCAGTCATTCGGATGGTCATGGGGTGTCGAGAAGAAGCGTGCGGATGCGGCGCGCTTCACGACGGCATTTACCGCGATGGTCGGGTTGGCGACCGTGATTGGCGTCATCGGATTCGATCCTCTTCAGCTGACGTTGACGTCGGTCGCGCTGACGGTCGTCATCCTGCCGCTGATTGTGCTGCCGTTTCTTGTGCTGATGAACGAGACGGACTTCGTCGGCAAGCATCAGAGCGGACCGATTGGGAATGCCGTCCTCGCGACGCTCGTCGTCGCGGGGGCGATCATGGCGATCGTCGTCGTTCCGCTCGAGCTGATCGGAGGATGAGTGCGTCTGATTGGCGACGTCCTGGATAAACCCATTATCGACCGCAATGGGCGCAACGTCGGGCGCGCCGATGGGATCGAACTCGAACTGAACGAAGGCAGCGCGCCAAGGGTTGCGACCGTGCTCGTGGGGCCGACCACGCTCGGCGAACGTGTCTCTCCGCGCGCGGGCCGCTGGGTCGCTGCGCTCGAACGCCGGTTTCGAATCGATCCCGCATCGGTCCGGTTGCCGGTCGAAGCGATCAATTTTACGAATGACGAGCGTTTGCAGGTACAGGCGTCGGTCGGTGAAACCGGCGCTGACGCGGTCGAGCGGTCACTGCGCCGCTGGGTGGTCCGAATTCCTGGAGGCGGATGATGCCCACGGTGCGTCTCGACCGCGCGCTAGGCCGAAAGGTCCTCGCGAAAAATGGGCGCTCGATCGGCCGCCTCGAGGAGTGCTGCGCCGAAACCATCGGCAACGAGTGGGTGGTCACGGAATATGTCATTGGCAGTGCCGGACTGCTGGACCGGCTCCATCTCGGCGTGCGGCTGCTGTTCGGCGGGAAGCGGCAACACGGGTTTGTGGCGCGGTGGGATCAGCTGTCACTGGCCGAACCGGAACGCCCCGTGCTGTTGTGTCCGATTACGGAACTACGACGGCTCTGATAGCAATTCGCGTAATAGTCAATCATCAATAGTGAATTGCGAATGCGTACCACTCCTCCGGGCGACCCTGGTGTGACGCTCCAACGGAATCTATCGAGGGCGACACGCATTGATAATTCGCAATTGACAATTACCAATTGATCTTACCGCTCCCACGCCAAATCAGCCCAATCGCGCAGGTGCTCGAGGTCCCAGCAGTTGATGATCCGGTCCGGCGTGGCGCCGGCTTTCACGGCATGCGCGAGCGCTAGATCCACAAACGCCATGTCGTGGACGCTATGAGCATCGGTGTCGACGGCCAGCACGCAGCCCGCATCGAGTGCCTCACGAGCGAGCGAGTAATCGAGATCCTGGCGCGCCGGATCGCCGTCGATCTCAATTGCCACGTTCAGCGAGCGGGCTTCGCGAAAGACCTCCGGCCAGCGGACGCTCAGGCCCGGACGGGATCCGTACATCCGCCCTCGCCCGTGCCCCAGGATATGCACACCCGGGGTGCGGATCGCGGTGAGGACCCGCTCCGTCTGATCGTGCGAGCGTCGCAGCACCGAGTGCGGAGCGGCGACCACGATTTCGAGCTGGCGTAATTCCTCGGGCTCCATGTCGACGGTGCCGTCGGAGCGAATGTTCGCTTCGATTCCCTTCAGCAACGAGAATCCTGGAAAATTTCGATTGAGGGTGTCGATTTCGTGGTGCTGCGTCGCCAGTTGCGCCATCGACAACCCACCGGCAATCGGCAGCCCGTAGGAATGATCGGTGATGGCGCTGAAGGTGTAGCCGGCGGCCGACCGACTTCGGACGATGTCCTCGAGCGTCTGACTGCCGTCGCTCCAGGTCGAGTGCATTTGAAGATCGCCTTTGTACGCGGCCCTGAGCGCTTCACCTTCAGCAGAGCGCAACAGCTCGAGCGCTTCAGCACGGGTAAAGAAGTTTTGACGGAGGAGCTGACGCGCTTCGATGGTGGCGCGTTCGGCACTGGCGGCGAGTGCGCGCTCAACGGTGGCCGAGTGCCCCTCGTTTAGAATTTCCAGAATGATGCGGGTCGACGAAGGGCCGACGTTGGGGATCTTGCGCAGGCGACCGTCGGGCTGAACGCAAAGGCCGATCGGGTCCTCGAGATTGCGGATCGCCTTGGACGCTTTCTTATATCCCCACCGCGCGTAGGTCGACCCCTGCAGATCGGCAAAGTCCCGAAGCGCGTCAGCAACGATTCCATTCAGCCGCGTGTCAGTCTCTTTACTGAGCGGAATCTTCGGCATGGACAAGCTCGGGCTTTCGAATGCCCGGGCGGGTGATCATCTGATCGCGAGAGGGTTGCTTGGCCGGGCGGTAGGGTGGGATCGCAACCGCCTTGCCGGTCTGGGCGGACTCGTAGATGGCTTCGATGATCCGAACGTCCTGCAGCCCCTCGAGACCCCCAGGCTCCGGCGATCGACGGTTTCGAATGCACTCTGAGAAATAGACGATCTCGGGACCGAATTGATCGCGCTTCCCGGTCTTCTTCCGAGTCGTTTTCTCGCCGACGGTGAGCTCGTATCCGAGTCCTTCGGCGTACTCGTAGGCCGGATCGACGTGAATCATTCCTTCGGTGCCGACAATGCGGTATTCGCCGGCGTCGGAAGAGTTGAAGCTGCTGACGAAGGACGCGAGCCGCTCATCGTCGAAGCGAAGGAGTGCGCCCGTCGATTCGTCGATGTTTCGTGTCCGGCGGGCGCCGCTATTGACCGACAGCGCCAGCACCTCTTTGGGCTCCGCGCGAAAGATGTGGCGGGCGGCGTTGATGCAGTAGATGCCGATGTCATAGACGCTGCCGCCGCCGAGTTCGGGTTTGGTTCGGATATCGCCTTCACGGACGGTCAATGAGAACGACGAATTGAAGTACTTCGGAGTGCCGATCCGTCCCTTGGCGACCAGATCGATCACCCCGAGTGTGATCGCCTCGAAGTGCAGTCGATAGGCGATCATCAGCTGCACGCGATTCTGGGCGCAGGCATCGATCATTCGTTCGCACTCGGCGGCGGTGACCGCCATCGGCTTCTCGCACAGAACGTGGACGCCGGCCTCCGCCGCCAGGACGGTGAACTCCGCGTGCATCGAGTTGGGAAGCGCAATGTATACCGCGTCGACATTGGCCAGGCACTGTTCGTATTGATCGTAGGAGAACGTGTCGACGCGGTACTTCTTTCCGAGCTGCCGGCGTTTCGTGGCGTCGCCGCTCACCAGGGCCGCAAGCGCCGAGTTTCCCTTCGCGTGCGCGAAGGCGGGCAGGACCGCGACTTGAGCAATATGCCCTAAGCCAACGACCGCGTATCGAATCGGCTTCCCCGACCGGGTGGACGACATACGCTCCCTACCGGCTGGCGCGCGATCTGCCGCCGCCGCGTTTTCTCGAGCCGCCTTTGGATTTACGCGGGACCTTCGCGCCTTTGCTCCGTGCCTCGCTCAAGCCGATCGCGATCGCCTGTTTGCGGCTTTTAACGCGCCCGCCAGATCCGCTGCGGAGCGTACCCTTCTTCTTTCGTCGCATTGCCGACTCGACGCGTTTGGATGCGGCCTTGCCGTACTTCGCCATGAGTGCCTCCAGCTGCGACGTCCCTGCAAAGGCCGTGCACTCTGCGGTGTCAAATGCCGAACAATGACCGACGAATTCGAGCCGGGCGCATCACCGCCGTGCCATCTGCGCGACCGCGAGACGCCGGATGTCTGAGGTGTGAGTCAGGCGGCTGAAAAATGACGCGTCCCTTTCAGGCGCGGCGGCGTATTCCCCGCAAGCGAATAGCCGTGCGCGGGAGAGTAGACAAGGAATCCGTCAGTCACGAGTTCCTTCAGCATCGATTCGCACGTCGCCGGATCCATCTGCCACAGGCGGCACGCCTGGCGGAACGTGAGATTGAGCCCCGGCATCTCTTGGTATTCGCCACGGATGCGAGACAACAGGACCACTGAGGCGGGAAGATTCGCTGGCATGAAGATACTTTGCACCTCGCCGCGCGATTAAGCCATCCGCAACGTTGGCGATTTCTTCCGGGCCCTCCCTGAAGAGCTACGCCTCGGTGGAATCGTTCGGCCATTCGATTGGCGCCGAGCTTGCACCGGAGCAGTAAGATGGCTGGGTTCGAATCGAAAGCCGAGGTCCACAATGGCCAAGTTGAGAATCCTCCTGGCGGATGATCACGAGGCGGTTCGAGAAGGGCTGAAAGCGATCCTCAACGCGCAGGACGATATGTGTGTGATTGGCGAGGCGGCGGACGGTCGTGCCGCGGTCGCTCAGACGCGCGACCTCCAGCCCGATCTCGTGGTGCTCGATGTCTCGATGCCGCGGCTGAATGGCCTGAAGACAATGGAGGCACTGGCTCACGAAAGTCCACACGTGAAAGTCCTCACCTTCACCCGGCACGCCGACGACGGATATCTGCAGCAGTTGCTGCGCGCCGGCGCGAGTGGTTATGTTCTCAAGCAGAGTCGATCCGCCGAACTGCTGCAGGCGATTCGTGCGGTCGCTCGCGGCGGGATGTACCTCGATCCGACCATCGCCGGTCGCGTGGTGTCCGACTTCCGGCGGCGGACCAACGTGCCAAACGGCGACGAGCCTGGACACACGTTGAGCCCACGCGAGGAACAGACGCTTCGCCTTGCGGCTTGGGGCTATAGCAACAAAGAAATCGCCGCTCAGCTTGAACTCAGCGTGAAGACGGTCGAGACGCACAAGACGAATGCGATGCAGAAGCTCAGCCTGCAAAGCCGCACCGACATCGTGCGCTACGCGCTCCTGCAGGGCTGGCTGCAGGATCTCTAGACGAGCGTCGGAACGCCCCGCGGCACGCGGCGTCGATCCGGCTTGGGACGCACGGTGACCGGCGGCATGTAATCCGTTTTCTCGACGGTCCAGACCTCGCCGCAGTCGTCGCAGCGGTAGTAGTCCCGCACTGCACCACCACTGACCTCTGGCAGAAATCGGCCGCCGACCGACGCACATCGTTGACACGTAATCAGGGGACGATTTGAGTAGAGAAGAGCGGCCATAAGGGCGTACTGTTGCACTCCAAGTTGTCTTGATCCATCAGGAACAGAAGCCAGGGATCAGTGATTCCCCTGACCTTCTGCCGCGACTCGCTTGTTCTTCACGAGGTCCGTAAAGCTCGCAACCGTGGCGACGAGTTCGGCGGACTCGACCGGCTTCGGCAGGTGAGCTTGGTACCCCGCCAAAAGCGCGCGCGTCCGGTCTTCGCTGCGCGCGAACGCCGTCAAGGCAATCGCGGGAATGTGTCCGCCCTGGGCCGGCTCACGCCTTCGCACGTGTTCCAGGAACTGATAGCCATCGATTCCCGGCAGACCAATATCGCTGATCAGCATGTCGGCCGGATTGCGCTCGAGGTAGTCGAGTCCTGCCTGTGCCGAGGTCACGATCGCGACCTCAGCGCCATAGCCGCGCAGAAGTTCTTGAACGAACGCGGCGGCGTCCGCTTCGTCTTCGACAACGAGCACTCGCAGTCCGGCGAGCGACACCTGTTCAGCCAACGCCGCGGGCGACACCGCTGGTGTCAACGCGCCCTCGCGCAAGAGCGCAGGAGCCGCCAACGGCAGCGTGACCGTAAACGTCGCGCCATGTCCCTCCCCAAGGCTCTCGGCGCGGACGGTGCCGCCGTGGAATTCGACCAGGTTCTTCACAATGGACAGCCCCAGGCCGAGACCGCCGAATCGCCGCGATCGCGAACCGTCCGCCTGCTTGAAACGATCGAACACATGCGGCAGGAAGTGAGACGGAATCCCCGCGCCATCATCCGCGACGACGATTTCGGCGGCCGAACCGGTGCGCCGCAAGGTGATCCGAATGCGACCCGCTGGCGCGGAGAACTTGATCGCATTTGACAGCAGATTCCAGACGACCTGTTGTAGTCGCGCCGGATCGCTGGCAATCGGTTCAATACCTCGGTCGAGGTCCTGCTCGATTGCGATGTCTTTGGCCTGGGCGGTGGGTTCGATCGCATCGACCGCCGTTTCGATCAGCGCTGCGAGTTCAACGCTTTGCATTTCCAAACGAAACTGGCCCGAGACGATGCGGCTGATGTCCAGGAGGTCGGAGATGAGCTGGCGCTGCAGCCGCGTGTTTCTCGCGATCACGTCGAGGCCCCGATGTGCCAACCCCACATCGGTCGGATCCTTGATCAGCAACTCGGTCCAACCCAGGATGGCGTTCAAGGGCGTGCGAAGTTCGTGTGAAACCATCGCCACGAAATCATCTTTCAGGCGGTTGGCGGCCTCGGCTTCGGCGCGAGCGGTGCGTTCAGCGATCAGGAGCCGCTCGCGATCCGTCGCTGCCGCTTCGCGCTCGAGATCGGCACGTCGACGATCGCTCACGTCGCGGAACACCAGGACGACGCCGACGATGCGGCCGTCACGATTGCGGATCGGTGCGCCGCTGTCGTCAATCGGTCGTTCGGTGCCGTCGGACGCGATCAGCAGGGTGTGGTTTGCGAGCCCCACCACCGCGCCGTCTTGCAGGACCCGCGTCACCGGGTTTTCGACACGCCGGCGCGTTGCTTCGTTGACGATGTCGAAGACATCGGTGCACGGACGGTCGCGCGCCGCCTCGATGCGCCACCCGGTCAAATGTTCGGCGATCGGATTCATGAAGACGATGCGTCCGCGCACGTCGGTCGCGATCACCGCGTCGCCAATGCTTTCGAGCGTCGTTTCAAACCATTCCCGTTGTTCCGCGATCGCCTCCTCGGCTCGCCGCTGGTCCGAGAAGTCGCGAAAGACCAGCACGACGCCGAGGATCCGGCCGCGCTCGTCTCGGATCGGGGCGGCGCTGTCGGCAATCGGACGTTCGGTGCCATCGCGGCCAATCAGGACCGTGTGATTGGCCAACCCGACGATGTTTCCGGAACGAATGACCAGGCCCGCAGGGTTGTCCACCGCGATGCGAGTCTTCTCATTCACGATGTGGAAGACGTCGGCGAGCGGCCTGCCGCGGGCTTCCTCGTTGCGCCATCCCGTGAGTGTCTCCGCGACGCTATTCATGAAGGTGACGGAGCCGTCCGGATCCGACGCGATGATGCCGTCGCCGATGCTGGCCAACGTCACCCGGAACCATGCTTCCTGCGCGGCGAGAGCTGCCGCGGCTCGCTTGCGCTCGGTGATGTCACGCGCGATCTTCGACACGCCGATAATCGCGCCCGACGCGTCGCGGACCGGCGACACGGTGATCGACACGTCGACCGGATGGCCGTCCTTCGCGAGCCGCACCGTCTCGAAATGATCGACACGCTCACCGCCGCGGATGCGAGCGAGGATCGCGTCTTCCTCCGCCTGGCGGTCCTGAGGAATGAGGATTCGGATGGACTGTCCGATCAGCTCAGCCGGTGTGTAGCCAAAAATGCGCTCGGCGCCGGCGTTCGCCGCCTGAATGACGCCGTCAAGATTCTTCGCGATGATCGCATCGTCCGATGACGCGACGATGGCGGCGAGATAGGCGGCGGCGCCGGCCGTGGCATCGCTCTCAGGAGGTCGCGTCACGTCCACGGTGCCAGACTCTACGTGCAGTCCGACACGGTTCTACAAACCGTAGCGACCGACGCCGGTGATCATTGACGTGATGAACGCGAAGCAGAACGAGATCACGATAATCACCAGGGCCGACACCAGCATGTACGGAATTTCCTGCGCCTGTGGCGTCTTCATCGTATGCGGCAGGCCGAGATAGAAGAGATAGATCGCGTAGAGCCCTGCCAGGAGTCCCAGGACGCCGAGCCACGGAATCAGATTGAACACCCCGGCCAGCCACGCCGGCGTCATCGCGTAGACGACGGTTTTCAGCGCCTGGGTCGTGTCGCCCTTCGATTGAAACGTCGGCGCCAGCCGCTCGACGACGATCGCGGCGATGTAGAGTCCGACCAGCGAAAACACGTATCCGACGATGGCGCCCGAAAGGCCGCCCATCAAGCTGCTGGTCCGGACCGTGCCGATGCCCGGAACGGAATAGCCGACGAAGGTGCCGCCGATGAAGCTGCACACCGCTGGAATTGCCGCGAGCGGCGCGGCGTAGCCGGCGATCAAATCCATGACCGACGTGCTTTCCGAAGCGATCACCGGCCACTCCGCGGCCGGCTTCGTCAGCATGTTCTGTGCGCGTGTTTTCAGATCCATCGGTCGCGTCTCCTTGATGAAAACCGGCGAACGCCGGATTCCACGTGCGGTTTGCTACGCCGGATTCCAGCTCGGACTCTTCGCCATCCACTCGAACGCGTCGTGCACCAGCGGCGCCGGGGCACCGTGCCCGCCATCGTATTCGCGATAGGTGACGTCGTAGCCAAGGTTTTTCAGCCGTGGCACGAATTTCCGGCTGGTGTCGTCGATCGGCATCGTCTGGTCGTTGACGCCGTGGGCGATGAAGATTTTCGGTTTTCCTTTCGCCGCGACCGGCGTCATGACGCCGGGGGACAAGGCGATCAGGTGACCGAAAATGTCGCCGACGCCGATACCGAAGGAGAGGGCATAAGAGGCGCCATCAGAGTGGCCGGCGATCGCCATCCGCCTTCGATCGATCGAACATCGTCTCAGCGTCTGCCCAAACGCGGTCTCGAGGAACTCGACGTCGGGACCGTACGAGCCGAGCACGAGATCCCAGGTCAGTTCGCTTCGCGAATCGGGCGCCAGGATCAGGAATCCGTACTCGTCGGCGATCGGAAACGCGTATTGACAGTTGAGACCCGAGCTGCCGGCGCCGTGAAACATCACCACCAGCGGCGTCGGCACGCCGGACCGGTAGCCTTTGGGGACGTAGAGGATGCCGTCCCGGACGCGGTCGAGCTCCAACGGGTGCACGCCCGGTGACAGATCGTCAGCGCGTGCCGCGCGGGGCCGTAGTGCCAGCAGGCTGGCACCGGCAGTCGTGAGCAGAGCCCGGCGCGTCAACATCGGCTAGGGGCGGCCGTTGAAGAACTCGATGAAGCGCGGCGAAAACGCTTTTGGATCCGGTTTGAAGGCGGCGCCGGCGAGCCGGCGGCATTCGCGCGCGTTGGTATCCGCTTCCAGGCGAAGCGCTTCGTCGCGTTGTCCGCTCAGGAGATAGAGGGCGTAAGCCGACGCCGCGCGAAATAGATGCCACTGCACCGCAAAGCGACCGCTCAGGTAATTGAGGCGCCCCAATGCAACCCGCGCCGCCGCGTAGTCGCCCGAAAAGTACGGCGTCGTCGCAGCGATGAGTTCGTTCGTCACGCGGCTCACGGCAGCGGCCGCCAGCTGCGCGACCTGCTCGAACTCGGTGGCCGCCTGTCGGGCGAGGGCGGTCGCGCGTTCGAGATCTCCGGCGTTGCCGCGGCGTCCACTATCGAGCTTATTGGTCGCCTCGGTGAGATCGGTGCGGCCAGCCGTATCGGCGCGCGCGAGCGCAGGATCGAGCTGACGAAGGGTCGGCAGATCCTGCAGGCGATTCACCGCGTCGCGGTCCGCGGTCGCCCGCTGGACGCTTTCTTCAGCGGCGGTCACCATCGCCGGCGACGGCGCATTCGTCCGCGGCGCCGGGGCTGGTGACGGCGGTGGAGGCGCGGCGGCGACGGCTGGCGGCGGCGGTGACGTACGCGCCGAGGGATTCGGCGTCGGCGTTGGTGATTCTGTCGGCGGAGGGTTGGTTGCCGGCGGCGTAGCGGTCGCGGTCCGCGGCGGTGCGACGACTGGCGGCGCCACGACCGGCGGCGCCACCGCGACGAGAACCTTCGATTTCGCATCGTCGCGAAGCCGCTGCAGCCGCGTGTAGTAGCCGCTGTTCTTCTTGACGCCGCCGAGCGTTTCCGCCTGATCGAACGCCCTCACCGCGCCCGCGAAATCCTTGTTCTCGTACAACGCGATCGCCAGAAAGTAATTGGGAAGATAGGCCTCGAACCGCGTCCCGTAGACCCTGGTGTTGTCGCCGGTATCGGGTCTCGCAGCGGCGGCGGCTTGCATTTGCCGCGCGGCCTCGGCCCAGCGTTGCTGGTCCATGGCACGAATGCCGTTGGCAAACGCTTCCAAATACTGCTGCGCCGACACACCGATTGCAGCGAGCATCATCGCGATCAGCAGTAGACCGGAACGGGCGACACGACCCGCGCGCGAGATCTGGATTACCACGCCAGTCTCCGGAAATACTCAGCCGCGTCGATCTTGCCGAAGTCCAATGGGGGCAGCTTGGTGACGCCTGACGCCGAGACCTGGGCGCGGACCGTACGGGTGGTGCCGTTCCGCAGTGTGAAGTCGTAGGTGCCGGCGTCGAGCACCAGTGTGACCGGCGTCTGATTGGTCGGCAACGTGACGCTCTTGCCGTTGCTGTCGACGGCGCTGACGATTTCCGCCCACGGCGTGGCGTCCAGCACCAGCGTTCCTTTACCTGGGACCGGAGGCGGCGTCGGTGTTGGACTCGGTGTCGGCGGCGGCACGGTGTTGGTCGTCGGCGCCGCTGCGGGTGCCGGTGCCGTGGAAGGCGCCGCAGCTGGAGCCGGCGTCGTCGTTGTCGGCGACGTCACGTCGGCGGTCACCGGTCCTGGTGTCGAGTCCGACGATTCGGATCGGCTGAGCCACCAGCCACCGATCCCGATGATCACCGTCAGGGTGGCTGCGAGCGCCGCCAACACGGCGCGATTCGGTCGCGGCGGTGTTTTCGCGGCGGGAATCTGCGAGACGAGTGGCCGCGGCGACGTCGTCGGCGCCTGTGTATCGGGCGCCTTCGGCCTCAGGATCAGATCCGGATCCGCTTTCACGACCGGTTTCGTCGTCGGAAGATCGGTGTCCGCCGGTGGGTGCGCGGTCCGCGGAGCGGGCGGCTTCGTCGTTGGATCGGCGACCGGCGCGGAGGTCGGGAGCAGCACCGGTTCGGAGTGCGCCGTGCTGGGTGCGGGGGCCGCGGTGATCGGTCCGGCGTGCGCGCCGTCGGATGGCGGCGTCGTGTCGGGCGTCGACGCGCGTTTGTTCGCGTCGCGCAGCTCGACGAGCATCGCGGCCGCCTCGCTGCTGCCAAGTTCGACCGCCGCCAGCAGTTCCTCGGCCTTGCGCCGTTCCCCGCTCGCGAGGAGTCGCCGCGCTTCGGCAATGGTCTCCGCCGCGCTCCAGCGAATGGTGTCCTGCTGCGCCCGCTCCTGTTCGGAGCGCACCTGGTGTTCGGCTCGCAGTAATGCCAGCAGCGAAACCATGGTCGCCGGCGGCGAATCGTATTGTTCGAGCAGCGACAGAGCGCCCTGCCGGTCGCCGCGATCGAAGCGGCGCCGCGCCTCATTCATCGTTTCGTCGACTTTCCGGCGTAACGCTTCGTGCTGCAGGCGCTCGCGCTCGGCGAGGGCCTGTTCTTCGGAGCGCAACGCGTCGAGCGCGGTTCGAATTTCCGTGTTCGCCGGTTCGAACGAGGCCAGGAGGTCGAGCGCCTTCTGGCGGTCGCCGGCGGCGAACAAGCGTCGGCCTTCGGCGATCGTCTCGCTGGCGCGGCGGCGCGCGGTGTCGACCGCGGCGCGCGCCTTGCGACGAACTTCGCGAGCCGCCGCGGATTTCTCGTCGATCAACAGCGCCGCATCGGCGTGCCGAATCGCCGCCGTGTAGTCGCCGGCGTTGAACGCGTTGGTCGCGTCCGCAATCTTCGATTTGATCGTCGCGGACCGCTCCTCGTCACGTTTCATCGCGTCGGCGCGGTCGCGCAGCTCCGAGAGCACCTCTTCGACGAGTTCCTGCGGTTCGAAGTGTTCGAGCCGCGCCACCGACTGTTCGACGTCGCCGGCCGCGAATAGCGCGCGGGCGACGGCAATTTCCGCCGTCGCCTTCTGCTTCAGTTCCTGCAGTGCACGATTGGCATCGTGCAGCATCGTCGTTTCGGAATTGTCGGTGTTGACGAAGGTCTTCGGCGTGTCTCGCTCGAGCCGCTCGCGGACGCGAGCGATATCCTTCCGCATATCACCGAGGTTCTGATAACGGTCGCGCGCGTCCTTTTGCAGCGCCTTGGCGACGATCGCGTCGACCTCCCGGTCGACCAGCGGACAGAGCTTTTCGAGCGGCTCCGGTTCGGAAGTCATGACCCGGGCCATCGCCTCGGTCTGGGTGCCGGGGAACGCTTTCTGATAGGACAGCAGCTCGTAGAACACCGCGCCGACGGCGAAGATGTCGGTGCGATTGTCGATGCCGACGCCGCGCCATTGTTCCGGCGGCATGTAGTTGAACGTGCCCATCGGCGCTCCGGCTTTGGTGCGTTCGGAGTTACCGGCGCGGGCGATGCCGAAGTCGAGGATCTTCAACGTCCCGTTGGTGGTGACGAGGAGATTGGCCGGCTTGATATCCCGATGCACGATGCCGTGTTCGTGAGCGTCGTGCAACCCATAGCAGAGCGCTTCCATCAGCAGCAGCTTGCGGGGGACCGACATCGGCACTTGCCGCTTGATCAGCTTGTCGAGTGGATCGCCCACAAGAAATTCCATGACGATGTAAGGCGGATTGTGGGTATCCACCAGCTCGAAGACCGTCACGATGTGCGGGTTCTGGAGATTGCCGGCGGCGCGCGCCTCCTGGACGAAGCGGTCGCGCAGTTCCTGGTCGTCGAAGCCATCCTTGAGCATTTTGATGGCGACGAACCGACTCATCTGCGGGTCGCGGGCCTTGTAGACCACACCCATCCCGCCTTCACCAACTTTCTCGACCACTTCATAACGGCCGATGTGTTCGGGCATGGGAAGGGGGTGGCGCTGCCCGCTTCGCGCGTCAGGGCCGACAAAATTATATCGAAGCCCTTCGCGAATAGGCCGAGCGTCTGCGCCGTGTTGCGCCCTATCGCTGATCCGTATAAAGTCGCGTCACTTGCGACGCCCCGAGCGGAGTCGAGGGGCGCATTCGCGCCTGTTTTCTTGCGGACAACCCCATGACTCGACTGCGTGTTCTGGCCATTCCGGCCCTCGTGACCGGCCTGCTGCTGCCTGGTCCCGCCGCTCAGGCTCAATCGATCGTCAACATTTCGAACCCGGGCGCCCGCGCCGCCGCCATGGGTGGCGCCTTCATCGGCGTCGCCGACGATGCGACGACCGCGGTCACCAATCCGGCGGGGTTGAGCAATCTGTCGCTGCCGGAGGTCTACGGTGAAGTGAAGGGGAGTCGAGCGCTGAGCTCCCCCTTCCTATCCTTCCTCAGTGTCGCGATTCCGGTGAACCCGCGGTTGACGGTCGCGGTGGTTCGCAATCAGAACCTTCACGACGTGGACATTGACGAATCTCTCTACGCTGCCGCGGCCGGGGCGCAGTTGTCGTCGCACCTTCGCGTCGGCTTGAGTGTCGGGCTGTTGCAAGCGACCTATACCGGGTTCTCGTCCGCGTACGGCGTTCGAGTGACCGGTGGTATTCAGTACCAGGCGATGGAAAAGCTGACGATCGGGCTCACCGGCGCCGGTGTCAAAAGCATCTCGCGCGCCTTTGGCGTCCTCGACGATTCGCGCGTTGGTGGCGGTCTCAGCTACGCCGCCTTGCCGCAGCTCCTGATCTCGGCCGACGTCGTGCGCTATCTGGCGAGCGGCTGGGGCTTTTTCCACAACGGCGTCGCCGCCGGTGGGGGAGCGGAGTATGTGTTGTTCGGCATGTTCGGCCGCCCGAACGATCGCATATTCCTTCGCGGCGGCGGCTGCACCTGCAATCCGTTTTATAACGGCGCTTCCGGCACCATCGGCATCGGCTACGCGACACAGCGCCGCTTCCAGACCGACATCGCCTTCGTCACCGGCCTCAGAGAACTGACGCTGTCGGCAGTCTATAGATACTAGCGGCTGCACTTGCTGATTCTGTTCGTGGGGAGCGGCGCAGCGGCGCTCATCTACGAGATCGTGTGGCAGCAGCAGCTGCAGTTGATCATCGGGTCGTCGACGGTCTCGCTCGGCGTCCTGCTCGCCATGTTCATGGGCGGGATGTGTCTCGGCAGCGTGCTCGCCCCGCGCCTGATTTCTTCTGGTCATCATCCGCTGCGGATTTACGCGCGTCTCGAACTCGCGATTGGCGCGATGGGACTGCTCCTGCTCTTCGCGATGCCGCTGGCTTCGCGCGTGTACATCGCGTGGGGCGGTAACGGCGCGATCGGCCTGTTGGCGCGTGCGGCGATCGCCGGGATCTGTCTGCTGCCGCCGACCGCCGCGATGGGTGCCACGCTGCCGATCATCGCGCGGTGGACCGAGACGACGATCGGCGCGAATCGTCTGGGATTGTTCTATGCCGGCAATCTTGCCGGCGCGGTTCTCGGATGCCTGGGCGCCGGCTTCTACCTGCTCCGCGTGTTCGACATGAACGTCGCGACCTACGTCGCGGTCGCGATTAACCTGATGATCGGAGTCGCGGCGTTATGGTTTGCGCGTCGCGTGGGTGTTCCCGCAATCCAGGAATCGCCCAACCTGCGCCGCCTGCCCGACTCGCCCCACCGGCCCTATCCGTGCTACCGAGTTCTTTTCGCGATCGCGTTGTCCGGTTTTTGCGCATTGGCAGCGGAGGTGGTGTGGACGCGGATATTGAGCCTGATCTTCAGCGCGACCGTCTATACGTTCTCGATCATCCTCGCGGTATTCCTGGTCGGTCTGGCGCTCGGCAGCACCATTGGTACGCGGATCGCGCAGCGATCACCGCGCCCGGATCTCGTGCTTGGCTGGTGCCAGTTCGCTGCGATCCCGGCGATGGCCTGGTCGGCGTACATGCTGTCCGCGTCGCTGCCCTACTGGCCGATCAACACGTCGCTCGCCAGCAGCATCTGGTTCAACTTTCAGCTGGATACGGCGCGCGCGCTCTGGGCGATTCTGCCGGCGCCGATTCTATGGGGCGCAAGTTTTCCGCTGGCACTTGCGGCGGTATCCGACGCCGACGACCCAGCCGAAGGCGTTGGACGGGTGTACGCGGCGAATACGCTCGGCGCCATTGTCGGCGCGCTCAGCGCCAGTCTGGTGTTGATGGCGTGGTTGGGCTCTCAACAGATGCAGCGCGTGATGATCGGTGCGGCGCTGCTGTCGGCCGCGATCCTTCTCGTGCCGCACGCGCGGCGACGAGCGGCGCCGACCGGACTACTCGCGCTGAGCCTTGGAGCGGCGATTCTCCTTGGGCTGACGGTGCCGCCGATTCCGGGCATTCTGGTCGGTTACGGACGCCACGCTGCGGCGTGGTCCGACCACGCGAACGAAATGATCTACGTCGGCGAGGGGCTGCATGCGTCGGTGGCGGTGTCGCGGACCGCGAACGGCGTCCTGAATTATCACAATGCGGGCAAGGTGCAGGCGTCCAGTCAGCCTGCTGACATGCGGCTGCAGCGGATGCTCGGTCACCTCACCACGCTGGTGCCGAAGCAGGCGAAATCGGTGCTGGTGATCGGCTGCGGCGCCGGCGTCACCGCTGGTGCGGTTGCGATTTCACCCCTGGTCGAACGGGTGACCATCGTCGACATCGAACCGCTGGTGCCGCGCGTCGCCAGGCAATACTTCGGCGCGGTCAACCACGAGGTCCTCAACAACCCCAAAGTTCGCGTCGTTGTCGACGACGCGCGGCACTTTCTCTTGACGTCGAAGGACAAGTTCGACGCGATTACCTCAGATCCGCTTGATCCATGGGTCAAAGGCGCGGCGACGCTGTATACGAAGGAGTTCTTCGACGCGGCGCGGGCGCACCTGAATCCTGACGGCGTGATGACGCTCTTCGTGCAGCTCTACGAGAGCAGCCCGGAGGCGGTGAAAAGCGAGGTCGCGACATTTTTCGAAACGTTTCCTCACGGGATGATTTTTGGGAACACCTTCCAAGGCCAGGCCATTGACACTGTGCTGGTGGGACAAGCCGAGAAACCAGCGATCTATCTCGACGACATCGACGAGACGTTGCGGCAGCCGCAGTTCGCGGCGGTGGTCCGTTCGCTTGGTGAAATCGGTCTGATCGGCGCGACCGATCTCTTTGGCAACTTTGCCGGCCGATCCGGCGATCTCGAGCGGTGGACCAGCGGCGCGCAGATCAATCGCGATCGCAACCTGCGGTTGCAATATCTCGCTGGGTTCGGCGTCAATCTTCATGAGGGGGACGCGATCTATCGCGACATTCTTCAGTACCGCAAATTTCCGGAGGACATCTTTACCGCGTCGGAGAGTACGCTCACGCGATTGCGGCAAGCGATGGAAGGCGTACGTGAATAAGCTGTGATCCGGCGTTTCTGGATCTTCGCCGGCCCGCCGCCTCGAGCGCGAAGCTGGTAACGTTTAAAGAACGTAAACTCAGTGGTCTCCTTTGCTCTGTGGTGTATGTGACGAGGTTCGCAGCGGCGGTGTTTGTGCTCACCGTGAGCATCGGCTGCGGAGCGCCCACGCCCGAATCAGCGCCCGCCCTGTCGGTGCCGCATCGCGTCGACGAATCGCGTTTGGCGATGGGATCGACGCTCAATCTGTCGGCATGGACGACCGATGACCTGATCGCGAAGGCGGCGTTCGCGGCAGTCTTCGCCGAATTCGATCGGCTCGACGCATTGATGAGCGTCTGGAAGGACGGCAGCGACGTCCTGCGGATCAATGCGGCGGCGGGCGACCGGCCGGTGACGGTGGCGCCCGACGTGATCGACGCACTCAAGATCGCGCGACAGGTCAGCGAGTGGACGAACGGTACCTTCGACATCACATTTGGCGCGCTGACCGACGTCTGGAAATTCGATCAGGACCTGGACGAGTCGATTCCCACGGACGCACAGATCCGGCAGCGGCTGACGCTGATCGACTACAAGCAGATCGAGATCGACGACAAGGAACGGACCGTATTCCTGCGCCGCAAAGGGATGCGGATTCATCTCGGCGGGATTGGCAAGGGCTACGCCGTCGATCGCGCGATCAGAATCCTCCGCGATCGTGGGCTACGCGATTTCGTTGTGCAGGCCGGCGGCGACCTGTACGTCGGCGGGCAGCCCGGCGATCGTCCGTGGAAACTCGGGATCGCCGATCCACGGAATGCCGGCGGGGCGCCTTTCGCGACCGTGGAGCTTCGCGACAGCACCCTCAGCACGTCAGGAGACTACGAGCGCTTCTTCATCAAGAACGGTGTTCGCTATCACCACATTCTTGACCTCAGGACCGGCCAGCCGGCACGGTTATGCCGGAGCGTCACGCTGTTGACCGACCGCGCGGTGATCGCTGACGCGCTCGCGAAAGGCGTATTCATTCTCGGCCCGACCGAGGGCATGGCACTGATCGAACGAACGGCGGGCGTGCAGGGGGTGATCGTTTCGGCGAAGAACGAAGTCCTGATCTCGAGCGGCCTCAAAGACCGCGTGACCATCGTGCACCCACCGACCGACGCCCCCTAGGCACTGTCCTGTTCTCTAGAAAGCCGGGCCGATGAACGGCAGCATGCGGCCCCAATAGAGCACACCGAACCAGGCCACGATGGAGACGAGGCCGATGATCTTTGCCGCGGCTGGAGTCGGCTCCCCTGATGGAAGTCTGGTCACCCGCCCGGCGACCGACAGTTCGAAGACGCCGGCGTTGATGCCCGCAATGATCAGGAACGCGACCTTCCACCACCACGCCGGGTTGTGCACGTACTGTTCGGGATGTCCGACGAGGAAGACCAGTCCGGTGACCAGGTTCAAGGCAAAGCCGAACAGCGCGAACGGCATCAGCTCACGCACGGCGACGATCGGTACGCTCCGGAAAAATCCCATCAGCCGCAGATCGAAGAAACCGACCAGACCGATGACGAGCGCAAGCCCGATGAAATGGATGGTTTCGCACAGCGGCCAGATCCAGATCTTGAAGACGATCGTCTGCGACAGTGGGGTGGCCTGAAGCCACGCGACGAAGGCGTCCATCGGCCTAGAGATACGCCATCAACCGGCCGGCGGTGATGGCGCCTGCCCACAGCACGAGCGAGGCGATCGCGAGCCCGTTCGCGCGCGATTCCGACCCCGCCGTGTCGGTGGAGGAGGGAGTGAAGGTCAGTTGCCTGATGCGCACCGTGCTCACCAGCGCAAACGCGATCAACGCCAGCTTGACGAAGAAGACGACTTGCTTGCCCTTGGTGGTCGCGTCGGCCATGAACAGAATCACACCGGTGGCCGCGTTGAGGGCGAAGGCCCACCAGATGATCCTGAAGAGCGGCGTCAGTGACGGCAGTGGAATGCGGCGCCCGTAACCAAGCAGCCGCAGATCGAGTACCGCACTCGCACCGACGACGATACCGAGACCGACAGTGTGAAGGGTGAGAACGGTGGGGTAGGCCCAGATCGACGGAGACGTCCGAGTCCACGTCGCGATCGACGTGGACTCGAGCCAGGCGAGGAAAGTGTCCAACTACCGCGGCGGCTGTTGTTCTTCGGTGACACGCCCGCCGGCGACGATCGGGCTGCCGTCAGGGTGCGTGATCTTCGCGCAGCACATGCCCCAAGAACCCTCGGCGCGTGACGGTTGCCCGGATACCTTGACGATGGTTCCCGGCTTCAGGGTTTCCGCCGTCCAGCCGGTGCGGGCGAGCGAAGCGCCGCCGCCGAGTTCGACCTGCCACTCGACTTCCTGTCCAGCCGGGTTGGGCCCCTTGAAGTACAGGAACGAATGCGGGTTCTTGATCAGCAGCTTGGTGACGGGGCCCATCGACTCGGCCTTCTTGGTGGCGTCGTAGAACGGAGCGCTCGAGTGATGGGCGCGCGCGGTGATGCTGCCGAGCGCGACCGCGGCGATGCCCGCAACCGCGGCAACAGTAAGCCAACGTTGAACTGTCATGATTGACCTTCCCTCAATTCAAAACGGTTACTTGTATTTCGGCACCATCATGCGCACCGGCGCACGAGATGTTTCGGGATCGCAATCCCAGGCGGCCAGCTGATACCCCGGCCGCTGCGGCAGCCAGCGCGTGGTGTAGCCGGTCGGCTTCTTCAGGAACATCGGGTCCTCGAGCGTCAGCGTCAGCCGCAGTTCGTTGCCGTCGCGCCAGTACTTCTCGGTGACCTTCTTCATCTGCGACGAGGGGATGCCGTTGTAATCATCGAAACCGGTGACGTCGAAGAGGAAATGGTCGTGTGGACGATCAGCGCGCCGTTCTCGTACTTACCAACCGAGAAGCCCTGCAGGCTCCAATCGTTCACCGTCGGCTTGCGATCGTCCAGCCACACCGTGCGCGCCTGATCGTCCTTCTCGTAGCGGAAGATCACGCGGTCGGGCCACTGCGAGCTTTCCAGCACATTGGGATCCTAAGCTTAGAATTCCACGTGGACAAGTTGTCGCG
>JADMIO010904397.1_pt1 | contig 24500 bp, 16 predicted proteins | sample 8958161 | NCBI WGS metagenome assembly JADMIO01 (sample SAMN16585339, study PRJNA669376) | soil metagenome | isolation source: Crop rotation soil | place: USA: Cullars Rotation, Alabama | collected 2011
TATTACGGAGGGAACGGTTTAGATGCCGGGTATTATAATATGGGAATAGATAAGGATGCTTCAGGCAATTTGTTTATTTGCGGGTACACCAATTCCCCCAATTTACCTCTTGCTAATCCCGGTTGCAGCGCCTATTACCAATCTTCCATTTTAGGAGGCTTCACCAATGCGTTCATAACAAAGTGGAGCAGTACACGTGCGCTTGTTTGGGCGACCTATTTCGGAGGGAATTTTTCGAGTGACCTTGTTGTAGATGGCAACGGATGTCTTTTTGTGAATGGAGAATCCAATATCAATGGTATGGCCACATTGAATCCGGGAGGCGGGGCTTTTTATCAAACCACATTCACAAGTGATGAAGGATTCATTATCAAATTATGTCCTTCCACATCATTATCCGTTACAACCTCATCTGTAAATATTCTATGCAACGGACAATGTACAGGAACAGCCACCGCAACACCAGCAGGATGCTCTTCTCCATTCACTTATTCATGGGCGCCTGGCGGACAAACAACACAAACGGCAACGGGACTTTGTGCGGGAAGCTATACGGTGGTTGTCACCGATGCTTCAAGTAATACCACTTCGGGAACTGTTACGATCACACAACCAACTGCAGTGGCCGCAAGTATTCCGACAATAACAAATGTGAATTGCAACGGACAATGCACGGGCAGTGCAACAGCAAGTGCAAGCGGAGGGACCCCATCCTATACTTATTCGTGGAGCAATTCACAAACAGGTGCAAATGCGACCGGTCTTTGTGCAGGTACTTATTCGGTTTTTGTGACCGATGCGAGCGGATGTACCGATACTGTTACAACCGTTATTACGGAGCCGAATGCGATCACAACAACCATTTCCAGAATAAATATTTGCTGCAACGGAAGTTGCAATGGTTCAGCAGCTGCGAATGTGAGTGGCGGAACACCAGGCTATACTTATTTGTGGAGTCCCGGAGGCTTCACCACACAAAATATCAGCGGACTTTGTGCAGGAAATTATTCGGTGAACGTAACGGATGCGAATGGTTGTACTTCCCAGCAAACAGTGACTATCACACAGCCCGCACCATTTATTTTAAGTTTAACCCCGGTTAATGCTACCGTTTGTCCCGGTAATTGCACCGATCTTAATGCGAACTCAACAGGAGGAATTGCTCCCTATTCATATTCATGGGCTCCGGGAGGAATGACAGCCGATACGGTGAGTGTTTGTCCGACCGCTACAACAACCTACACTGTTTTTGCTTCCGACTCGGGTGGATGCTGTGTTGCAAATTTACAGGTAACCGTTTCAATTGGCGGGCTGAACGTTACAACCTCTTCAACCGTTTCAACCTGCACAGGCAATACCGGAACTGCAACAGCAAACCCATCAGGAGGAACTTCGCCTTACACTTATTTGTGGAGCAATTCCCAAACCACACAAACGGCAACTGGTCTCGCTCCTGGAACTTATACCATAACTATTACCGATGTCAATGGATGTACCGGAACCCAAACGGTTACAGTGACCGCAGCAAATTCTACCATTACTATTACCACCTCCTCCACACAAACAGGCTGCACAGTGAATGATGGAACCGCCACTGCTAATCCGGCAAACGGAACTTCGCCTTACACTTATTCATGGAGTAACGGACAAACAACCGCAACCGCAACAGGACTCGGAGCGGGATCATATACAGTTACTGTCACCGATGCGAATGGGTGCACGCAAACGCAAACGGTTTCGGTAACACAAACCGCAGGGCCAGCAGCAACAGCATCGGCCAGCGTAACAACAATTACCATTGGAGGGAATTCGCAATTGACCGGAACCGGTGGAGGAACTTATTCCTGGTATCCTTCAGGCGGATTAAGTTGTACGACCTGTGCAACCACGACCGCGACACCTGCACAAACCACTACCTATTGTGTTTTAGTAACCGATGTGAACGGATGTACCGATGTGGCTTGTGTTACTGTAACCGTAGATCAATGCAGCGGCCAGCAATTAAGCACATTGTTGCCGAACGCATTTTCGCCTAACGGAGACCTGGTGAACGATAATTTTTGTGTACCAAACAATGCCTGCATCAAATCATTTTTGCTGAAGGTTTATGACCGATGGGGAGAAAAAGTATTTGAAACAGATAATATGAATAAATGCTGGGATGGAATTTACAAGGATCAGCAATTGAATTCGGATGTGTTCGCATTTTATTTTGATGCGGTATTGACCGATGGCACAACGTATTCACAAAAAGGGAATATTAGTTTGGTCAGGTAATTAATTGGTATGATAGTTAAATGTGTTTATGAAAAAGTATACATATATTTAAAAATAAGATCATGAAAAAAATCAATCTTTTTGCTTTCGCCTTTGTTTTGCAAATTGCCAATTGCATTTTGCCAACTTCTTCGTTTGCGCAGGACATTCACTTCTCACAGTATGTGTATTCGCCACTCACGCTTAATCCGGCATTGACGGCTGCATATAAGGAGATCCAGGGCACATTGAATTACAAACAGCAATGGCGTTCGGTAAAAGCGTACCGCACCGAAGAGGCGACCTTTGAAATGAAATTGAATCAAAGAACCTGGGCGAAGCTGGATAAATACACCGATGCGTTCAAGAAAAAATTAATGAAGGGCCTTGCCTTTGGGGTGAACATATTCAACGATATGGCTGGTGACGGAAGCATGCACATACTGACGGGAAATTTAAGTGTGGCCTACCATGCATCATTGAGTGAACAAAATACTTTATCGGCAGCCATCATGGCCGGTTTGGTGCAACGCAGTATGGATGGAGGAAGTTTACGGTGGAACTCGCAATACACCACCGGTGTTTACGATCCGAGTGCTCCAACAGGGGAAGGTTTTGGGAACTCCTCTTATTTGTATGGCGATTACAGCGCAGGACTTTTATTCTCGCACGGAAAAGAAAGTGCATACATGACCTCGAACGATCAGAAATTCTTCAATATGGGCGCATCGGTTTACCATATCACACAACCCAATCAATCCTTTTTAGCAGGTGGCGACCGTTTGTACATGCGTTATACTTTCCACACGAATGTTTTGATCGGAATTAAGAACACTAATTTTTCTATCGCGCCATCGGCATTGTTTATGCGTCAAGGTCCTACCATGGAGATCACCTTTGGTGGGATGATAAAATATAAATTGAAAGAGGAATCGAAATACACCGGGATAGTGAAGAACTCGGTTTTCTCGGCAGGATGTTTTTACAGGAACAATGATGCGGTGATCCCTTATATAGTTTTGGAAATGGATAAATATTCGATGGGGATCAGCTACGATACCAATATCTCAGGATTAAAAACCGCTACTACAGGGCGTGGTGGCATTGAGATCAGTTTGCGGATCAACAATTCGAGCCCGTTCCTGTACCAGAACGCGAAATCAAGATTGTAAATTATTTCTTTACAGGGACAAGTAAAGCTTCCAGCGATATGAAGTCGTGCAGTTTTTTATCGTAAAGATGTGAAGGGTGAATGTTACTGAGTGCTGTCATCATGATCCCGCTCCTGCCCGGAAATTTTTCTTCCCATTCAGCCAACATTTTTTTCATTGCGGTGCGCTGCATCCCTTCCTGCGAGCCGCATAAGTTACAAGGGATGATGGGATACTGCTGGTGTATTGCAAAAGATTCAATATCCTTTTCAGAAACATAAGCTAACGGACGGATCACTACGTGCCGGCCATCATCTGTCCGGTATTTTGCCGGCATGGTCTCGATCTTACCTGCATAAAAAAGATTGAGGAAAAAAGTTTCGAGTACATCTTCTCGGTGATGGCCCAGCGCAATTTTTGTTGCCCCGATCTCACTTGCCAGGTCATATAATATTCCCCTTCGTAAGCGGGAACAAATGGTGCACATGGTCTTGCCGGGTTGCGTTTTCTCCATTACTATACTGTAAGTGTCTTTTTCAACGATGCGGAAGTCCACTTTTTTTTCGGTGAGGTATTTCGGCAAAACTTCTTCAGGGAAACCGGGTTGTTTTTGATCAAGATTAACGGCAACGATCTCAAAATTATTTTTCATAGCCACTTGTGCATGCAACAGCATGTCGAGCATGGTGTAGCTATCCTTACCACCACTCAGGCAAACCATTACTTTGTCGCCTGACTCAATGAGACAATATTCATCCTGCAGATCCCAAAATGCTTTGCGGATCTTGTATTCTGTTTTTTCTATTTCGGAGGGTAGTGGCATATTTTTATAGAGACAAATTTACCCAAAAAAGGGGGAATTTGCGTTAGGGATTGCAACGGAAATCCTTTATGCGTCATGCTGAGCGTAGACGAAGCATAGCAAAAAGATTGAAGTGGAAAGCCCGACCCGAGTTCCCATCCCCCGTCACTGCGTGACACCCCCTTCTTTGAAGGGGGGCGAGGGGAACGCCCTCATAAAAAACGTTAAAACAAGACTAATTCCCACTGACTTACGTTAGTCTCTCAAAACCCCTTATTCTACTAAAAATCGTAACTTTGGAGAAAGTATTTAACCACATGGAATTCAAGGCCGGAGCGCTTTTGGAGAAGATAGAATACCCTGCTGACCTGCGTAAGCTGAAAGAGGATGAATTGCCGGAAGTGTGCAAGGAATTGCGCCAATATATAATTGATGTGGTAAGCCAAAAAGGGGGGCATTTTGGAGCGAGCCTTGGTGTGGTGGAACTCACCGTTGCTTTACATTACGTTTTTAATACGCCTTACGATCAACTGGTATGGGATGTGGGCCACCAGGCTTACGGGCATAAGATACTGACGGGGCGAAGAAAAGATTTTCATACCAACCGTATTTATAAAGGTATAAGCGGTTTTCCGAAAAGAAAAGAGAGTGAATATGATACCATGGGTGTGGGACATTCATCCACTTCCATAAGTACCGCTTTAGGTATGAGTGTTGCCGCGAAATACAAAAAGGAAAAAGACCGCCACGTAGTTGCTGTTATTGGTGATGGTGCGATGACCGCGGGAATGGCCTTTGAAGCATTGAACCATGCAGGCATTGCAAAAAGTAATTTGCTGATAGTGCTGAATGATAATTGCATGAGCATTGATCCGAACGTGGGTGCGCTGAAAGAATATTTGACTGACATTACCACATCGCATACTTACAATAAAGTAAAGGATGAGATTTGGAATTTGCTTGGAAAAATTTCAAAATTCGGACCGAACGCGCAAGAGATCGTTTCGAAAATTGAGAATGGAATTAAGACCACACTTTTAAAACAAAGTAATTTATTCGAGTCACTAAACTTCAGGTATTTTGGTCCGATTGACGGACACGATGTGATACGGGTGAAAAAAGTGATGGAGGACCTGAAAGATATTCCCGGCCCGAAAATTTTACACGTATTAACTACCAAAGGAAAAGGATTCAAATTCTCAGAAGAAGGGAATCAAACCGTTTGGCATTCGCCAGGATTATTCAACAAGGAAACAGGAGAGATAACCAAGGTTGTTCCTAAAGAGCCACAGCCTCCGAAATACCAGGATGTTTTCGGCCACACCATATTGGAATTAGCGGAAGCGAATCCGAAGATCATGGGAATTACTCCTGCTATGCCTACAGGATGTTCATTGAATATTATGATGAAGGCCATGCCCGACCGCGCTTTTGATGTGGGTATTGCGGAGCAGCACGCGGTAACTTTTTCGGCCGGACTGGCAACACAGGGGTTGATCCCGTTCTGCAATATTTATTCCTCCTTTATGCAGCGTGCCTACGACCAGGTGATACACGATGTGGCGATACAGGACCTGAAGGTTATTTTTTGTTTGGACAGGGGAGGATTGGCAGGATCGGACGGGCCAACACACCACGGTGCGTATGACTTAGCCTATTTCAGGTGTATCCCGAATATGATCGTGAGTGCTCCAATGAATGAAGAGGAGTTAAGGAATTTAATGTACACTGCACAGCTGGATGAGATCAAACATCCGTTCAGCATCCGTTACCCGAGAGGGAATGGTGTGATGCCGGATTGGAAAAAGCCATTTGCGAAAATTGAAATTGGGAAAGGAAGAAAGATCAAAAGCGGGGATGATGTTGCGATATTGACCATTGGACATATTGGTAACGAAGCCGTGAAAGCCTGCGAGCAATTGGCTAAGGAAGGAGTGAATGCAGCGCATTACGATATGCGGTTTGTAAAACCATTGGATGAAGAATTACTGCACGAAGTTTTCTCGAAATACAATAAAGTGATCACCGTTGAAGATGGCTGTATCATGGGTGGAATGGGATCGGCTGTATTGGAATTTATGGTGGACCATAATTATACTGCACAGGTAAAACGTTTAGGGATCCCTGATGCGGTAATAGAACATGGCGAACAAAAAGAATTGTATGCTGAATGTCATTACGACAATAAAGCCATTGTTGATGCGGTGATAGATATTTTAGGAGTAAAAAGAAAAGCGTTGAGCGCATAGTTTCAACCCGGAAACATGCTTATGAAAAGATCTCTATTCCTTTTTATTCTCTTTCATCCTTTTCTAAGTTTTTCACAAGATCATATTGCCGATTCCCTTCTCTCCTTACTCGGCAAACCAAAACCTGACAGTGTTCAGATAGTTCTGTTGAATGATATCAGCTCCCATTATGGGCAAACAGGAAATTATGATGAATCAAAAAAATACGCGCTTCGTTCACTGGAACTTTCGGCCGCTGCAGCAAGTAAAGGGGATTCAAGTTTAACACTTATAAAAGCAAAGGCGGTAGCCTGTAATATACTCGGAAATGTTTTTGACTACCAGGGCAATTATCCGCTCTCATTAAAATATCATTTTGAGGCATTAAAATTACATGAGCAGATACTGGCAAGGCTCAAAAAAGGCGATGTGCGTGAAAAAAATGTCAAGTCGAGAGTAGCCGCTTCCTATAACAATATTGGTATTGTTTATTTAGAACAGGGGGATTACGATGCTGCTTTACAAAATTATGAGAAAGCATTAAAATTATTGCAGGAAGTGAAAGACACCTCTCAATTAGCCGGAAGCTATATCAATATTGGTAACATATACGGAAACCAGGGAATACAGGACAAGGCCCTGGAGAATTACCTTATTGCACTGGAATTCAGTAAAAGATCAAATAATTTGTACTACCTCTCCAACAGCCATGCCTGCATTGGATTGATCTTACAGATGAAGGGAAATTACACAAAAGCGCTCGACCACCTGTTTGCTTCATTGAACATCAGTGTAGAAATAGGAGATGAGTATGGTGCAGGAGACGCTTATATCAATTTGGGAGCGGTACATACCAAGATCAAAAAAACAAAGGAGGCTCGCGAACTTTATCTTAAAGGTCTAGCACTCTCAGTAAAGAACGGGAACAAGCAGCAGATGAGCCAGGAATATTTGGGCCTTTCTCTCCTCGACAGCCTGGATGGGAATTACGGTAAGGCATTGCTGAATTATAAAAAGTATGTTGCTTACCGCGATAGTGTTAACAATGATGAGTCGACCAAAAATTCCGTGCGGATAAGTATGCAATACGATTTTGATAAAAAGCAGGCGGCCGATTCGGTTAAAGTAGCTGAAGAAAAAAAGGTGGAGGCCGCTGAATTAAAGACCGAACAGGATAAACAATACAGCCTTTACGGAGGCCTGGTGCTCCTGCTTGCCCTTTCAGCCTTTGTGCTCAATCGTTTTAGGATAACGCGAAAACAAAAACTGGTCATTGAGTCGCAAAAGGAGGAAGTGGAAATGCAGAAAAAGATAATAGAGGAAAAGAATAAAGATGTGCTGGACTCCATTTACTATGCGCGAAGGATACAGCGGGCACTGCTCCCATCTGAAAGATATGTAAACACCAATTTAAAGCGATTGAACAAATGATGAGAAGATGTTTGTTCATATTGCATATCCTGTATTTTACTCCTTTTGCGGGCCATGCCCAGCGTGCCGATTCTCTATTGAAAAGATTGAACCAGGTCAAAAGCGACTCGGCAAAGGTCATGCTAATGGGCGACCTTTCCCTGGAATTGAGATCCTCCAGTGCAGATTCTGCCATGCGGATGGCCGATCGCGCGATCGCGCTTGCCAGGAAAATAAATTTCCCCAAGGGGCTTGCACTTTCACTAAGGAATAAAGGTATAATATATGACGACCAGGGGCATTTCCAGGAAGCGCTACGGTGCTATTTTGAATCGCTGAAGATCTCCGCTGAAAAAAATGATGAGAAGGCGATGGCCGCAACGGCTGGCAATATCGCGATCGTTTATGACGAGCAAGCCGATTACCCGCATGCATTGGATTACTATTTCAAGGCAACAAAATTAGCAATGAAACTTGGCGACAAAGACCGGGAAGCGATACAACTGGGCAATATTGGTAATATTTACAACGAACTTGGCGATTATGACAAAGCGCTTGATTTCACTTTAAAAGCGGTCAAGCTGGATGAAGAAATAGGAAGAAAGGACCTGGTGACCATTTGGACCGGTAACCTGGGTAATATTTACAAGTCGCGACACGAATATGGCCGGGCCCTGGAATATTATTACAAGGCCCTCCAGCTGGATGAAGCCGATAAGAACGAGACCGCTGAATCTGTCAATCTTTGTAACATAGGTGAGGTATACGTAGAACAGGCGAAGGCCATATCTTTAAAAAATAAAGCAGAGGGTACAAAACTCTTTGATATGGCATTAGAGAATTTTAATCGGTCGTTGGTTTTGGCTGAAAAACTCGACTACCAGGAATTGAAGGGGGTGGTTTGGGGAGACCTGGGGAATTATTATATGGAGAAAAAGAATTACGCTTTGGCGGAGAAATATTTTACACTTTCTCTTGACCTGTATAATAGCATGGGAAGCATGGATGGGATAAAAGATGTGGAATTGCTTTTCAGTTCATTGGATTCGGCCAAAGGTGATATGAAAAATTCTTACATCCATTACAGAAGATACATTGCCGCAAGGGACTCTATTAAAAACGATGACAATGTAAAAAAGCAAACGCAGAGCGAAATGCAGTTTGACTTTGATAAAAAAGAAGCGGCCGACAGTGTAAAAGTAGCGGAGGGAAAGAAGATAGCTGCCGCAGAACTTAAGAATGAGCAGAACAAACGTTACTCCCTTTACGGAGGGCTTGCGATCGTATTTGTTTTTTCAGGTTTTATTTTCAACCGCTTCCTGGTAACACGTAAACAGAAAATGATCATTGAAGAACAGAAACATATCGTGGAAGAGCAGAAGCAAATTGTGGAAGAAAAGAACAGGGATATATTGGATTCCATTCATTACGCCAGGCGCATACAGCGGGCTTTGTTGCCAACAGAAAAATATATTGACAGGAATTTTAAGCGGCTGAGGAAAATATGAAGAGAATCTCCGTCCCCTATTTCCGATTTGCTTTTATCCTCTTTTGCGGTAGTACAGGCCTGGCCCAAAATCATAAAATAGATTCGCTTGAAAATGTGCTGAAGGTTTCTGTTGAGGATACCAATAAGGTAAACACGCTGAATATACTCAGCGGGCAATACAGCCTGGTGAGTGAATACAGGAAGGAAGGCGAGTTAGGTCACCGCGCCCTTGTTTTAGCTGAAAAACTCCATTTTGAAAAAGGAAAGGGTGACGCATTGCATAATATAGCGGGTGCAGCCAGCGATACCGGGGACTATACCAAAGCGCTTGAAAATTTAAATGCTTCGCTGGAGATCAGGAAACAGATCAATGATCAGAAAGGGATGGCCGGCTCGTACGGGAATATCGGGATCATTTATTATCGTTTTGGAAATTACCCTGAAGCATTGAAGAATTACCTGGCCTCATTGCATATCAAAGAAAAACTGAATGATAAACGCGGCATCGCCATAACCTATAACAATATCGGGTTGATATGCAGGGAACAGGGGAATTATAAAGAAGCACTAAAAAATTATTCTTCCAGCCTCCAGATCAGTTTGGCAATAAAAGATAAACAATTGATCGCCTCCACTTATGGTAACATTGCGATCATTTATAAAGCGCAAAAGAAATACGAAGAGGCCCTGGGAAGTTTTTTTGCTTCATTGAAAACACGGGAAGAGATCGGGAATAAGAATGGTGTAGCCGGATCTTACAATAATATCGGCACCGTGTACCAGTTAATGGCGGGAGAACAGGGCCGGACAAAAAAGCAAAGTGATTCGTTACTTCAATTGGCATTGGATTGTTACGGGCGCTCGTTGAGGATTAAAAAAAGTATCGGTGATAAAGATGGGGTGGTATCCAGCTATGTTAATTTTGCAGAAGCCTATATCAGGAAAAAAGAAATTCCCATGGCCAATAAATACCTGGATAGCGGTCTTGTATTAGGGCTTCAAATGAACCATAAAGAGCGGATCCGCGAGATCTACTTCGGCAAATCCACGGTGGACAGCGCCCTCGGAAATTTTAAAAAGGGGTTTGAAGATTATAAGTTATTCATCAGCTACCGCGATAGTTTGCTTAACGAGGAGAATACAAAAAAGACCGTGCAGGCGCAGATGAATTATGATTTTGAAAAGAAGCAGGCGGCCGACAGCATTAAAAATGCGGAACAGGCCAAGCAGGAACAATTGAAGCACGACCAGGAGATCGGTCAGCAGCGGCTTTACACTTATGGCGGGATCCTTGGATTTATTCTCATGCTGATAGTCGCTGTGGTATCCTTCAGGGCTTTTCGTGAAAAACAAAACGCGAATGCCATCATCTCACATCAAAAAGAATTGGTAGAAGAAAAACAAAAAGAGATATTGGACTCCATTCATTACGCTAAACGGATACAGCGGGCACAGTTGCCGAGAGAAATATATATTGATAGAAACCTGAAGCGGTTAAACCGTTCTTAGTAAAATGAATTGAAGAGTTATTGGACAAAATCACTCCCTCATCTTTTCTATCTCGGACCGCATTTCAGAGACTACGATCTTCAATTGCTCGCAAACCTGATCAACAATTGTTGCCATCATCTCTTTTCCCATTTCACTTTTCGCCAGTTGCTCCAATTGCTCCAGCGACTCAGCCACTTGATTAAGTACGAACATACGAACAGTGCCGAGCATTCGATGAGAAATTTGTCTTACGGATTTAGAATCGCCTGCTTGGGTAGCGGCAATCAATGCAGCCACTTCCCTTTCGGATGTCGAAATAAATTTTTCCATCATGAAAAGGATAAATTTTTTATCCTCCCCCAGGATCTTTTTTATCTCATCAATATCGATCATCAGATCTTTTAATTAGCATCAAGCAAGGCTCCCGTTTTCTCATTAAGGAGGTTCCAATCGATGGGTTTGATTACATATTCATTCATTCCCACCTTAAAACATTTTTCCCTTTCGCCTTCTAGGGCATGCGCGGTGATCGCAATGATGGGGAGTGCGCGGCTGTTCAACATCATTTTTTTCCTTATAAAATCTGTTGTCTCCATCCCGTCCATTTCAGGAAGCTGGATGTCCATCAATACCAACTCAAATTTTTGCTTTTTTAATTCTTCTATTGCAAGCTTGCCGTTTTCGGCAAAGGTCACATTACATTTCCATTCTTTAAGATTTTTTTCTGCAAGTATGCGGTTGAATTCATTATCCTCTACAACCAATACCGTTAATCCCTCGAGATTATTTTTCTTTGTGCCCGTTCGCTCATGTCCGTACCCGCTCACCTTGCTTTGCGTAGTCTTTTTAAAATGGAGGTTAAATGAGAACACTGATCCTTTGCCAGGCTCACTTTGAACCTTGATCGCACCATTTTGTAATTCCACTAATTGTTTAACGATGGCAAGTCCAAGTCCTGTACCGCCATACTTTCGGGTCGTTTCGCTGCTAGCCTGCACAAAAAGTTCGAATACCGAATCCAATTTTTCAGGAGGGATGCCTATCCCCGTATCTTTTATAAAAAAAAGCAGTTCAACAGATCGTTGATCCTCCTTTCCCCTTTTTATCTCCAGTATCACCTCTCCCCTTTCAGTGAATTTAATTGCGTTGCCGATCAAATTGACCAATATCTGATTAAGTCGTGTAGGGTCGCCCACCAGGTCATCAGGAATGTTTGGATCTGAAGAATATTTTAAGAGGATCCTCTTTTCTTCCGCCTTTTGTTTTAACATGGTATCTACTAATGACACAACTTGCGAAAGTTTAAAATTCACGCTTTCAATATGGATCACCCCGGATTTATTCTTTGAAAAATCCAACAGGTCATTAATGATCAAAAGAAGGTTCCTTCCTGATCTATCTATCGCGCTAATATATTTTTTCTGCTCTTCCGTCAATTGGGTTTTGGTGATAAGCTCGGCAAATCCAACAATCGCTGCCATTGGTGTACGGATCTCGTGACTCATGTTAGCAAGGAATTGCTCTTTTATTTTCAATGATTCCTCTACCTGTAATTTTGCTTTGATGAGTTCGTCCTCCGCTTTTTTATGTGCAATAGCTTTTTTGATCACGAGGGGTAGTAATCCCAGGTAATCCCGTTCCATGTCCTTCACCAAGTAATCATACGCTCCGGTCTTTAGTGCTTTAACTGCAAGGTTAAGGTCGTTGGCGGAAGTAACAAAAATGATCGGGGCGTGATTAGACACGTGCTCGAATATCTCAAACGCATTTCCATCACCTAAACTATAGTCGGCAATTACAATCTCGAAGTTCTCTTGCTTTAACAAATCCTTTGCTGCAAAAACAGAACCCGCAAATTTATAGTCGTATGGAAGATCGTGATCCTTAGCATACATTGCAAAAGCCATTTGATCGATCTGATCATCCTCAACATATAGTATTTTGGTAGTGTTTTTACTCATTGAATTTAATTATTGTAGAAATAGATTGACGCGCAGATGCGAATAAGATATCAGGTTATTTACCGATCAGGTCAACAAGGGTCTTCACCTTTTCCTCCAGTAATGCGATCTGTAATTTTAAAGCAGCTGTAGAATCGGCAGCCGATTTTTTTAAATCTGCGATCTCCTGATTGAGCGACTCGATGTCTTTTTTTAGCGATTGTACTTCAGCGGCATTCTTTTTTTGAATAGAATCCTCGAATGCTTTTATTCTCCCGGACAAACTCATCAGGTCCTGCTGTAGCATTTCAATCTTCTTATCATTGTTCTTTTTTGCTCCTGCATTGAACGAATATCCAAGCATGATCTCATGACTTGCTCCGATTGAAGTCCCCAGGTCGTTCAGCAAAGAATTGAATGCATAGCCCAGGCTCAACACATCATGTACTTTCATACGGACATTCATTCCCAAAGAATAATTATTACGGTAATTTATTCCCAACCAAACTGTTTCTTTCCACCCCCCGATCAGATTCATCTCAAATAAGGCAGGGGATCCTCCTCCGACTCTTACCATTACCAATGGGGAAAAAGTATATTTATCTTCCTTATCGAACATGAATGTCTGCTTTACGGATAAAAGATAATTCCTGGAAAGCTGGAAAGTGGAGTTTGAATTGTTATTCAGGTATTCAATTTTATTTCCGAACAACTGAAAAACTGAAAGCCCAACTTGTGTTCGCTGATAAATATACATGAACCCCGCACTTCCATCCAAAACTGTTTTGCGTTGTTCGCCACTCAATACATACGGATCGTCAAGGTCCTTCACCATCACCTGAGAAAAATCGATCTGGCTGCTCGCGATCCCAAGACCGAGGCCAAAACGAAGGTTACTTTTTTCTGAAAGTTCAATGGCATAGGAATAAATAGCATTCAATCCCTGACGTTTGATGAATCCCATTGAATAATTATACAAGCTCCCGCCAAGACCCACCTTTCTATTCTTTAACGGACCATCTACACTTAGCATGGTAGTTTGTGGTGCCCCTGGAATATTCCTCCATTGGTTGCGATGTGAAAGAAAAACATTCGTCAGATCACCAACTCCTGCCATGGCAGGATTATACAACAACGGATCATGATCGTACTGTGCATACAATGGGATCTGCTGCGCCTTTAGCAGCGAAGGGAGTGTAATGATCAAAATGGTATATAAATATTTTTTCATGTACTATCCTACTTGTTCCTTAACAAGGTGATGAATCCTTTTAATTCCTTTTCCGAATCAGGACATTTCATTACATAATAATATGTGCCGTCAGGCAAAGGGGTTCCATTATATGTTCCATCCCAATCATTTTTATATGGAGATGCTTTAAAGATCTCTTTGTCGTAAATCGTGAAAATAGAAACTTCGCAAAGCGGATATTCATCGATATTGCCGATATACCAAACATCGTTTTTCCCATCACCATTAGGAGTGATCAGGTTCATGATGGTAAAATTGAAATCCTCAAGGATCGAGATCTTTATTGTTGTAGTGCCCGAACATCCATTCGCATCAGTCACCGTTAACGTATAAGTTGTGGTAACAGTTGGCGAAGCAACCGGGTGCTGGCTGGTTGTGCTGCTAAGTCCTGCTGCAGGAACCCAGGAGTAGCTTATGCCACCGCTTCCGTTCAATGTAATCGAATATCCCAAACTTATAGTAGTATCATTCCCGGCATTTGCAACAGGTAAGGGATCGACCGTGATCACTGCTGAAGAAGAAGTGTCAGACGAACAGATCCCGCTTTTTACGATCGTTCTGTAAATGGTTGTTGAGGTAAGATTCAAATAGGAAAGTGAATTCGTGGTATTGGTAATGGTCGACCAGGTCACTCCTCCATCAGTAGAGGATTGCCAATATTGTACTGCACCAACATAATTATTCAGCGTAATATTCCCGCTGTTGGAGCCGGTGCAAACCGAAGCGCTGCTGTTTAAAACACCTCCTACTGAAACGGGTGTCACAACAATTGTATCGCTGGTAGAATTGACCTGCGGGCAAACACCACTTTGAATTACTGCACGGTACATGGTTGTTGTTGTAAGATTCGAGTAATTTTGTGTTGTTGTCGTATTTGATATGTTCACCCATGTGGTTCCTCCATCGGTTGAGTATTCCCAACGCACAATATTTCCTGTCTGTCCGCTCAAGGTGACAGTACCATTATTTATTCCACCGCATACTGTCGTTCCTTGCGATACCATACCCCCCACTGTTGCAGGTGTTACAGTAATTGTTGCGATACTTGAATATGAATTACAGGAACCTGATTGAACTACCGATCGGTACATAGTAGTGGTGCCAAGGTTAGAATAACTCTGCGTAGTACTGGTATTAGGAATGATGTTCCATGTATTTCCTCCATCGGTTGAATATTCCCAATAAATAATTGTACCCGAATAACCGCTAAGGGAAACTGTCCCGCTATTCGATATTTCACAAACAGTTGTAATGCCCGAAAGTGTTCCTCCGTTCGGTGACGGTAGCACCGTGACGGTTGCAGGTGAAGAATACACCTGCGAACAATTCCCGCTTTTTACTGAAGCACGATACATGGTGGTGGCCGCAATGTTCAGATAGTTTTTTGTGATCGTTGTATTAGCTATCGCGTTCCAGTTGGTCCCTCCATCGGTTGATGAATCCCAGCTTAGCACTGTCCCTGTTTGCCCCGTAAGCGTCAATGTTCCGTTGTTATTACCGCTGCACACTGTATTGTTGCTGCTCACCGCACCCCCAGCTGTTGGCGGGTAATGATTGACAACATAATTGAATAAAGTGTCATTGCCCCTGTTCACATCAACAGTAGCCGAAGTATAGGCTTTGAAACTGTATAAGCCAGTTGCCGATAAATTGGCCGTTGTTGTAAAAGTATATGTAGTAGAGTCACCAGCCAGGATCGCAACAGAAGGATTCTCTGTGACAACAGGCGAAGCGTTCATTTTATATGAAACACTTAAGTTCCCTACATAGGGTGAGCTGTTATAATTTTTAATGACGATAGTAACAAATTCGGTGGCAGACAGAGTACAGTTTGATTGCGGAGAAGTGATCCTTATTACTCCGAGATCTTGAGAAAAGGCCGGAATGTTTACAAGGAAAAAAACAATATGAATAAAAAAAAGACCACTCTTCTTCATAATCTATCTTTGATCCTTAAGCAATGTGAAATAAAATCTGCTTCCCTCTCCGACCTTTGATTCCACCCAAACAGTTCCACCGGAGCTTTCAATGATCTTTTGAACGATTGCCAATCCTACTCCTGTACTCTCTCTTTCGTCCTTTGGCTTAATGGTTTGAAACAACTTAAATATGTTTTTCAGGAATCGATCTTCAATACCCGGGCCATTGTCAAAAATACGAAACTTAAGGTGCTTTTCCAAGTTTTCACAGCTCACAGTTATACTTCCCTTTTCCTTATCCATATATTTAACGGCATTGCTGATCAGGTTCTGAAATACCTGCTGCAGACGGATCTTTTCAAATCGTACAACCGGCATATCTTTCTGGATCTCCACTTTTATATGCGAGGGGACGCTGAGTGTTTCAACCACTTCCAATAATAAAGTGCCAACCTCAATATTCTCCTTCTCTCCTGTCATTTTACTGATCTTGGAATACTGAAGTATACCATCGATCATGTCCGACATGTGCTTCGATTTTTTCCTGATCAGGTTGAATTGCTCCACGCTCATACTGTCCAGTTTTTCCGATAGTCCTTTCTCCAGCCATTCGGCCACGGTATGAATGCCGCGCAAGGGGGCTTTGAGATCGTGTGATACTACGTGCGCAAAGTCAGCAAGTTCCACATTCGAGCGTTCGATCTCCACTAACAATTCGGCCTGCTTATGTTTCGCGATCTGTAATTGTTCGGTCATTTTGTTGAAGGCGTCTGCCAACAGCTGCAATTCGTCTTTGGAATGTATCTCCACTTTTTTTGTGAAATCATTTTCTGCGATCACCTTTGTTGCATCAACCAACTGCCGTAAAGGGTGCGTAATGTTGCGGGTGAACAGATAACCGGTAACAGAGCCGAATAATAAAGTGATGAGCAAGATAACAGTAATAAGCAGGTTGGAGTTTTTTCCTACCCGTATCGCTTCATCTTTTGCATTGATGAGGTTCCTGTTGGCCAAGATGAGCACCTGCTCTTCGAGCAACTGGCTGAATTCTCTTTGTCTTTTCTCAAATACTCCTAATGACGACTGCTTGCTCTCTTCGGCATGAATAATAGAATCGGTAAGTGAAAATAAGTTGCCGCTCGTGGACCTGATCTCCTTCGCAAATCTTTCCTTTCGCTCGGGGCGGGCAACGGCTTGTTGCAAATTGAAATTTTTTAAAAATTCCTTTTTATCTGTCTCAATATCTCCCTGGAAGGAGGTTCGTTCCGTTTTCAAATACTTATCAAGATCGTTCTTGAATTGATTTATGGCCACTTTCATTCCCTGTACGCGTAACGAAGCGCGCATCTTCAGGTCCTTGTGCACATCAAATCTTTTTTCGGGTTCGTAGGTCTCGCTTTCCAATACCTTACCCAAATGATCATATTGTCCCTCCCAGTTCTGCAACCATTTGCTTTGCTTATCCTGCAGGTTTAGCAAACTATCTACAGAGGCCTTGAACTGTACGTGTTTTTCATCAACCTTTTTTCTTAACAAGGCTATGCGTTCCGTTTGTTCCAGTTGGGTATATATTTTTTGAACCGATTGAAATTTTTCCTCTCCTGCTTTGATGTCAGAAAGGTGTGCCGGAGAATTATCATGGAGATATTTTAATACTGAAACCCCGGTTTCCATCACATTTATTTCCATTTGGTAGGCAGTTTCGCTGGTGCGATGTTCCACCTCCGTGATCTCGTTCACCTTCGTGTTGATACGGGTGGTCTGAAAAAATGCAGTGAGCCCAACAATTAAGGTAAGTATAAGCAGCATACCGATTAAGAGAGTGAGCTTTATCCGAATGGGTCTTTTCATAGATAATGGCTATGTCAACTGCCTGGTAAAGATAGGCCTTCTATTCATAAGGCGTATTTTAATAAACGGCCTAAGATCCAACCCGGTGACGTTAGGATGTATTAATTTTCGATAGATCGCAATAATAAAGGTATGCCTTGCTGCTTAGCGGATAATTTTTAAATTTACATGATCTTAAGAGCTCTTCAGCAAATTAAAAATATATGAATTGTATCGTAGTTGATGACGATGAATTGATGCGTCTCGATCTTGAAAATAAGATCAAACATGTTTCATTCCTTGAACTCACCCATTCCTGCGCAACGGCTATGGAAGCCACCAATGTGATCATGAATTCACAGGTGGACCTGGTGATACTGGACGTGATGTTGCCGGAGATGAATGGCTTACAGTTCCTGAAAGCATTGGACCGCAACGGCCCGCAGGTAATACTTGTATCGTCCGATTCAAAATATGCAGTGGATGCATTCGACCATGAAGTGACCGATTTTTTGGGGAAGCCCATAACAATGGAGCGTTTTTTTAAGGCGGTTGCCAAAGCGAAAAAAATATATGAGGCCGGCAGCGGGATCTCATCGCACACTGATGAAAGTTTATTCATTAAAGTAAATTCGAGAATGGTGAGGGTTGATACCAAGGATATTTTGTATGTGGAAGCCCTTGCAGATTATGTTAACCTTTATACCGCTAAAACAAAATACACCATCCATTCTACCATGAAGGGCCTAGAAGCCTCCCTGCCTCCCAATTATTTCTTTCGCGTACACAATTCCTATATTGTGCGGATAGATAAGATCGTATCGATCGAAGATAATTGTGTAAGCATTGGCGAGCGGCTCATCCCCATCGCACGCTCAAAAATGAAAGACCTGATCGAACGCTTGAAGTTTTTAGGATAAGTATTCCCCTCTCTTTTCCTTCCAACCATCGAACGATATCTTCTGGATATCGAAAAATACACCGACTCCTATTCTCAAGGGTGTATGTTCGTTGAACAAATAGGATCACTTGTTTTCTGACACATTTAAAAATTAAGAAATGAACCCGCAGGTCTTGGTTTTAAATAAAAAAAACACAAAAGTTCTTTTTAGCTGTGTGCTATTTGTTATCTCTATTTCGGGTCTTTTCTTCACCTGTGCTAATTCAAGAATAATCCCTTCCTTAACTGTTGAGCAGAGCGATATGGTTCCTGCCGGACATTTGGAAAAATGTGCATTCGGCCCCGATCAAACTAGCTATAATGAAGGATCTCATCGATTGACCATAAATGGTGAAACTTATTTCTGGTACAGTGCATTTCCGATAGTTGATGTGGTCGAGCTTTCCGGCCCCTCTTCTTCACAACCGGATTATACTTACCAGATAACCGAGTCCGACACACCTTCAGGATCGGTTTCAACATTGAATAAAGGAGGAAGAGTGATCGTCATTCATTCTGACATTAAACAATCCACCAACCCCAACGACTGGAATTAACATTCTATTCTGCTTTTTTTACCGCGTTTTCTATTGTGGAACTTTTTTCATTGACCAATTCAACCTCTAAAACAAATGACCATGACGAACGTTTTTTCAAAAGGCATTATTGCCTCCATCTTCATCTCAGCCTTTGTAACTATTTACTCAAAAGCACAAACCGGCAATGAGAACTTAACAAAACCCGATCCTAAATTCAGTTGGTCATACCGTACAGTAACTGAGGTTTATTTTGATGCGGAAGAAAAGGTTAAGGCTTTGAAAAATTCCGATACTGGTCCGGAGATAGATGAATTAAAAAAAGTAAAGCTGCCGGCAAAACAATACTCCAATACTAAACCATACAACCAGCTTTTTTCTTCGGCCTTACTCTCTGGAAAATACAAGGCTTATCATCCAACAAATAATAAATTACTTTCCTCCAAAGAAGTAAAGGATATTATACTCCGTGTGGATACCGAGATCATTCAGGACGTAAAAACGGGCGGCTGGGATACAAATTATGTAAAAACGAACATAGGTGAAAAAATAACAAAGTACCGTGTGATCACTGATTGGTTCTATGATGCATATCAAAATAAAATGGAAGCAAAGGTGGTGGGATTAGAACCAATGATAGCCGAGATCAACAGAGCTACAGGGGATTTTATCGGATGGAAGCCCTTGTTTTGGTTTTACCTGGAATAGTATTTCCGTTTTCGCCTGATTGCTTTCCTTCCGGTCATCGAATGATGTCTGTCAGGTATCGAAATATTCATTTTCGGGGATCATGCATGTGGTACGTTTGATCCTCTCAATTTCATTTGGGATCGGATTGAATACGATTTCCATGAAACATGGTTTAACCCAAATTATAGAACTCACATGATAATTGTAATTGATCGTAAGGCTGAAAAAAAAACAAAATTGGAGATCCCTGTTAATACCATTGTATACGAACATCCCATTGCTAACTATTGGACAGATGGATCGGGAATATGGTACACTGTAACAAAGAACACTCCCTGCACCTTTGAAATGATGTGTGATAATATTTCTTTCCTGAAAAAAATATTTAAAGGGAAAAGGGTCTGCCTGGTAGCGGACGCTACGCATGACGACCATTACGATCCGGAGACGCGTGCCTTTTTAGGATATGAGCTAAAGAATGTATGCAAAGCCCTGGCCATTATGGCAGGTCCTTCCACCAGAAGATCAATGTCGAATCTATTTAGTCTTTCATTTATTTTAAATCAACTTCCTATTCCTATGAAAATGTTCACCGATGAAGAAGAAGCTAAAGAATGGCTAGCTGGCTATTTGTAAAATTTGATTTCTCACATTACCTTTTAAGCAAGCCACTTCTCTTCCAATCATCGAACGATATCTGCAAGGTATCGAATATCCTCCCTTATTTTTTTCCACCACCTGTAGGTTTGTACTGATCAATATCCGTTTGGCTTCAATTAACAATAAAATGAATTGTATTAAAAAAATGCTGAATGAAAACAAAACTACTTTGCGCTTTTTTATTGTTATCGATCCGCCCTTGTTACTCGCAACAAAGCAACAGTGCTGTATCTTTAAATACCAAATGGAGCATCAACCCCGAGGAGAATAAGGTGTTCATTGAGAACAAAGGGCAGTTTGACGGGAAGGATAAACAAAGAAATTCAACCATTTATTATGGAGTGACCGAATACGGTACAGAGATCTATTTTACACCATCAGGATTGACCTATCGTACCGACAGAAGCATTTATACGGGTTCTCCGTTTATGGAAGCCGAAGATGAAAAGGACTTTAAGAACGAAGCACAAAGAGAGAAAAAAGAACGGGAAGAACGGGAAAAGAATACCAGCCATATTTCCTCTGTTGTTAACTTAAAATGGATAGGTGCGAATCCGAATCCTGAAATTAAGGTTGAAGAGGTTGTTCCGCAGTATTTCGGATATATGGATGAAAAAGATCCCATGCATAAAAGCATTTTCCACGCACAGGGATTCAAAAAACTTATTTATAAAGAATTATACCCGGGAATTGATGTAGAATACACTTTCCATTCCGAAACAGGGATAAAATACGCGATCATCCTTCATCCGGGAGCCGACCCATCACAGATCAAAATAAAATACGATGGGATGAAAAAAATATCCGCTGACACTGAAGGGAACATCCACCTCGCTACCGAACTCGATGCCGATATTATCGATCACGCTCCAGTTACCTATTATTCAAATCTTGGAAACACCAGCAACGGTGCTATCATTTCTTCTTTCCAGATCAATAGCAACACCGTATCATTCAACCTGGGAAATTATGATCATTCGCAGGAAGTTATCATTGATCCATGGACCGTTAATCCTACTTTTCCATCCGACAATAAGGTGCTGGATGTACAGCACGATGCGGCTGGAAATATTTATGTGTACGGAAGTCAGAATCCTTACAAGATCCGTAAATATACATCGGGTGGCGCTCCGGTTTGGACATTCAACACAGCGAATGCCGATGGTGCAGGAGATATTGCGGTTGATCCTGCAGGAAACACCTACTCCAGTAAAGGCGGCAATGCCTCCTGTTTTATCATAAAACTGGACCCGAATGGAAACTTAGTCTTCTCTACCAATACGACTTCGTTCGAACAATGGAGGCTCGCATTCAATTATAACTTCACCAACCTATGTGTAGCAGGTGCATTCATGAACGGCAATGGTCCATCAGCGAATCTCGCTTATGTCGATCTGAATACTGGCAACCTGTTTAACATTATGGATGTTGGTGGTGATCTGCGCGGTCTGTGCTGTGCACCTAACAATACCAATTTTTATACCCTGCTTGCAAGTGTAAATCCCCCATCTTATGTATTGGGGATTTCCCCTTCTTTGACCGCCAATTGGCAAGTAGTTACCAGCTACAACACAAATTACAATCCCGGCCCGACTTACACCAACAGTTATCCGACCTGGCCTGTATCGGGCCAAAATGCATTGGCCGCATTTTGCAATTTTCTTTATCTATCGAGTGGTGCAACGCTTTATAAATACAATGCGTCAAACGGAGCAAGCGTGGGCCTTCCCGTTGCACTCACAGGAGGAGTTCTGGAAAACAATTCGGGAATAGCCATTGATGCCTGCGGTAATATTTATTGCGGAACACAAAATTCCGTCCTGAAATTTAATCCTGCCATGACCCAAACGGGATCAACCGCAACGACAAGTGCGGTGTATGATATCACAATTAATACAAATGGCGATGTTATCGCAGTAGGAAATGGTTTTATATCGGCACTTAACATGGGAAGCTGTGTTCCGTTAGCAGCAACCATTAGCTCCACTTACAACTGCAGCACAAATACGGGAACTGCAACTGTTACTGCTACGGGAGGAACCTCACCTTATACTTATTCCTGGTCGCCAGGGAATCAAACCGGTGTAACCGCAACCGGACTAGCTCCCGGAACCTATACAGTTTACGTTACCGATGCATCGGGATGCATAACAACAACTGCTGTGGTAACTATTACTGCACTTACTCCTCCTACAATTACAGCAGCAGCTTCTCCTGCCTCAATTTGTGCGGGCGGCAGCACCACGTTAACAGGGGGCGGTGCGGGTGTGGGAGGAACTTATTCCTGGAACACCAGTGCCACAACTTCTTCAATTTCTGTTTCACCAACTATCACCACAACCTATACAGTAACCGGAACTAATAGTGCAGGATGTACCAATACCGCCACCATCACCGTTACGGTGAATCCAATTCCCAATGCTACGATCACGGGCAATGCAAGCATTTGCGTGGGACAATCAACTACTTTAACCGGAAACGGTGGAGGAACCTATTCGTGGAACACCAGCGCAACTACATCCGCAATTTCCGTTTCACCCACCACTACTACGACTTATACTGTGACCGTAACAAGCGGAGCGGGCTGTACTGCAACAGCAACTCAAACAGTAACGGTAAATCCGAATCCTACCGCAAGCATTACTGGAACTGCAACAATCTGTAATGGGCAAAGTACCGCGTTGACCGGAAATGGAGGTGGAACTTATTCATGGAACAACAGCGCAACAACTTCTACCATTTCCGTTTCGCCAACAGCAACAACAACTTATACTGTTACTGTAACGAACGGATCGGGTTGTACCGCTACCGCAACTCAAACCGTTACAGTGAACCCAAACCCTACGGCAACAATTACCGGTAATGCAACGATCTGTAATGGCCAATCCACCACTTTAACAGGAAATGGTGGAGGAACATACTCGTGGAACACCAGCGCAACAACTTCTACCATTTCCGTTTCGCCAACAGCAACAACAACTTATACTGTTACTGTAACGAACGGATCGGGTTGTACCGCTACCGCAACTCAAACCGTTACAGTGAACCCAAACCCTACGGCAACAATTACCGGTAATGCAACGATCTGTAATGGCCAATCCACCACTTTAACAGGAAATGGTGGAGGAACATACTCGTGGAACACCAGCGCAACAACTTCTACCATTTCCGTTTCGCCAACAGCAACAACAACTTATACTGTTATTGTAACGAACGGATCGGGTTGTACTGCAACAGCAACTCAAACGGTAACGGTGAACCCAAACCCTACGGCAACAATTACAGGTAATGCAACGATCTGCAACGGACAAAGCACCACGTTGAACGGAAATGGAGGAGGAACTTATTCATGGAACACCAGTGCAACTACTTCAACAGTTACTGTCTCTCCGACAACAACCACAACTTATACAGTTACAGTAACGAATGGTTCAGGCTGTACTGCCACTGCAACACAAACGGTAACGGTGAATCCAAATCCCGTTGCAGCCATTTCAGGCAATGCCACAATTTGCAACGGACAAAACACAACATTAACCGGAAGTGGCGGTGGAACTTACTCGTGGAACACGAGCGCAACAACATCTACAATAACAATTTCGCCAACGGCAACCACTACTTATACATTAACTGTTACCAATGGATCAGGATGCACGGCTACAACAACACAAACTGTAACGGTAAATGTTGCGCCAACGGTAACAACCACATCTATCAATGCGAATTGCAATCAATCGAACGGAAGTGCTACTGCAAATGCAAGCGGTGGCAGCGGAACATATACATATAGTTGGTCACCGGGAGGACAAACTACTGTTACATCAACCGGCCTCCCAGCCGGAAGTTACACTCTTTCCAGCACATTGGGATCCTAAGCTTAGAATTCCACGTGGACAAGTTGTCGCG
>JADMIO011638390.1_pt1 | contig 24497 bp, 21 predicted proteins | sample 8958161 | NCBI WGS metagenome assembly JADMIO01 (sample SAMN16585339, study PRJNA669376) | soil metagenome | isolation source: Crop rotation soil | place: USA: Cullars Rotation, Alabama | collected 2011
CGCGACTTCAAGTCACGTGAATTCCAAGCTTCGGATCCCACTGTGCTGGAAAGACCTTGATGATCACGTCGTTCTCCAGGATGCCGCCCTCGGCGGCGGCGCTGTCCTGCTGCACGTTCTGCACCCGCGCGCCGTCGGCGGCACCGTCGGTCACCGAGGCGACGTTGACCCCGAGCTCGGCGTGCTGGTAGCGCCCGGTGCGCATGAGCTCCTGCGCGATCGTCTTGGCCTCGTCGATGGGAATGGCGAAGCCGAGCCCGATCGAACCCCCCTCGCTGGCACCCAGGGTGCGGATCGCGGTGTTGATCCCCACCACGGCACCGGAGCTGTCCACCAGCGCGCCACCGGAGTTGCCGGGGTTGATCGCGGCATCGGTCTGGATCGCGTCGATCACCGCCGCGCTGTCCCCGGCCTCGCCCTCCAGCCGCACCGGCCGGTTCACCGCGCTGATGATGCCGGTGGTCACCGTGCCGGCCAGCCCGAGCGGGGAGCCGATGGCGATGACCGCGTCCCCGGGTCGCAGCTGCGCCGAGCGGCCCAGCTGAGCCACCGTCGGATTGGCGACGTCCACTTTGATCACCGCGAGGTCGGTCTTCGGATCGCGGCCGACGATCCGGGCCGGCAGCCGGGTGCCGTTGCTGAAGATGGCGTCCAGGGTGGCCTGCGGGGTGGTCGCGGCCGGGGCGACGACGTGGTTGTTGGTCAGCACATAGCCGTCGTCGGCGATCACCACGCCGGACCCGAAGCCCCCCTGGTCACCGATCCGGAACTCCAGGGACACCACCGCGGGCAGCACCCGATCGGCCACCGCGGCCACCGAGCCGGCCGGCCGGTCGACGGCCGGTTCGACCTGTGCCAGGGTGGCGTTCGGATCGGTCAGCGGGCTGCCCACCTCGGCGGTCAGCCGCCCGACGAAGCCGCCCGCCGCGCCGATCAGCACGACCACCGCCCCGAGCAGGGCCAGGGACCGAGGGTGCAGCCGGCGGCCGAACAGCACTTCGCGCAGGCTCAACCGGGCTCCGGGCCGCAGCGGGGCCCCGTCGGCCGGGAGGTCGGGCTCGGCCACGGCGGGGGCACCCAGCACGGCAGCCGTCCCCGGGTCGCGCCACGGATCGGCGCCGGCGCCGCGCGGCCAGAAGGCGTCCTCCCCGGCGTCGGCGGGCGGCCCGGTGCGGCCCGGCGGGCGCTGCAACCGCTCGGTGCAGCCCGGTGGCCGCCCGAACGCCGCCGCCAGCCCTTCCGGGGGTGGCCCGAGTGGCCGGTCACCGCCGGTCCGGTCCGGGCGCCAGGCCGCTCCGGACGGGCCGGGGCCGGGCGCGGCTGTGGAACTGCGACCGGGCGCGGCTGTGGAACTGGGACCGGGGCCGTCGCCTGCCGCCGGATCGGCGAAGGCGCCGGTGACCCCGGGCGGACGGGCGTAGGCCTGCGCGGTGGCCGGGTCGACGGCGGGCACGTGCACCGGCCTCGGTCCGAGCCGGGGCGGCCCGGACCGCCCCTCCTGCTCGGCAGGCGAGGGGGGCTGGTTCTCCTGCGACGGGGTCATGATCTCCCGAAATCACCGGTCCGCTACCGGCCCATAAGCCTGCCCGCACCGCGGTGAAGTGGCTGTAGTGCCGGGCGCTCAGCGGGGGAGGTGCTGCACCCCGTACCAGCCGGGCTGCGTGGTCGTGCGCAGCAGGGCGACCTCGTGGGCCGTGATCGCGCCCGGCTCGCCCGCCGGGGCGGTGGCGGGGACCACCGAGGGCATGACCGGCGGTGGTTGCCGTTCAGGCTGCGGCCCGGCCGAACCGGCTGTCGGGTCCTCGACCATCGTCATGATCAGCGCGCCGAGGACCAGCCCGGAGGCCACCGCGCTCGCTCCGGTCCGGCCGAGCCGACGACCGAGGATCGAGGTACCGGCCCCCCAGCGCGGGCCCGTGCCCAGCGGCGCGTCGCCCCCCAGCGGGGCGTCGCCGCTCAGGGGTGCGCTGCTGTTCAGGGGTGCGCCTGGGCTCTGGTCGGTGAAGGCGACGATGGTGCCCTCCGCCGTCACCGCCAGCCCGTCCGGCGCGGCGGGCAGGTCCGCCGTGTGCGGGATCGCCCGCAGCGCGGCGAGCAGGTCTGCGGGGACTTGCGGACCCGCTGCGGAGCGGACCACACTGCGGGCCTGGCGCTGGGCGGTCACCTCAGCGGCGCAGGAGTGGCAGGTGGAGAGATGCGCGGTGGCCCGGGAGTGGGCAGTCGCACCGAGCTCGCCGTCGACGAAGGCCACCAGGGCGTCCACGGCGAGATGCTGTCCTGCGTTGAGGCCGGCTAGCAGATCGAAGAACGTTCGGCCGCGCAGGTCGGTCATCCAGATTCCTCCTCGGCGAGGGCGCGGCGCCGTTCCAACGCCGCCTTGAGTGCCTGCCTGCCACGGTGGATCCGGCTGCGCACGGTCCCGAGCTTCACCCCGAGCGTGGCACCGATCTCCTCGTAGGACAGGCCCTCTACATCACACAATACGACGGCCGCGCGGAACTCCGGCGCGAGATCGTCCAGTGCTTCCTGAAGGTCGGGATCGAGGTGGGTGTCGGCGTACACCTGCTCCGGGCTGGGCCCCCCACCGGCCAGCCGGTCGGTGTCCTCGGGCAGCCCCTCCATCCGCAACCGGGAGCGCCGCCGGACCATGTCCAGGAACAGGTTGGTGGTGATCCGGTGCAGCCAGCCCTCGAAGGTCCCCGGCTTGTACGAGGAGAGGCTGCGGAAGACCCGGATGAACGTCTCCTGGGTGAGGTCCTCGGCGTCGTGCGGATTGCCGGACAGGCGGTAGGCCAACCGGTAGACCCGGTCCGCGTGCTCCTTCACCACCTGTTCCCAGGACGGTGGGGCCCATCCCTCGGTTACCCGGGTGCTCCCCTCGCCGGTCAGCACGGCCAGCGGGTCTGCCTGCCCGGGGACAGCCGGATCGCGAAAACGGGTATCGGTCGCCATTGGGGGGGTCTCATACCTCCGCTTGGTGGTGTTCGGGGGACCGCTCGGCGCAACAACTCAGGACCGACTGTCCCTGGCGCGTTGGCCAGGGACAACGGGGAGAACGCCGGCCCGGGGGTCGATGTTCCGAGCTGCGCGGACTCATGCGAGCGAATCCATGTTCGAAATAATGACCGGTCCGCGTGTGCCGGACATGTGCGCAGGCTGAGAGGTCGCTAAGACCTGCTCGCGGCGGGCGGAAAACATGCGCTGTGTACGCTGCACCGGGTGAACCGGTACGGTCTGGCGCGGCCTGTCCCCAATATGCCGGAGTGTACGGCTACCCTGCGCAGCGTGACCTCGACCGGTGCCGAGGGTGGGCGCCCTGCCCCGGCGGACCGTGCCGTGCGCGATTATGTGGAGAGCCTCCCGACCGAGGACGAGGTGCTCACCACGGCGCGCGAGCGTGGCCGTCAGCTGGGCTGCACCCCGATCGGACCGGGTGGTGCCGCCGCGCTGCGGTTCCTGGCCGGCGCGCTCGCCGCCCGTGCCGTGGTCGAGGTCGGGACCGGCGCGGGCACCAGCGGGTTATGCCTGTTACGGGGCATGGTGCCGGACGGGGTGCTCACCTCCATCGACGTCGAGCCCGAGCATCAGCGCGCTGCCCGGCAGGCCTTCACCGACGCCGGGTTCCGGGCCTCACGGTACCGGCTGATCATGGGGCAGGCCCTGGAGGTGCTGCCCCGGCTCGCCGACGGGGCCTACGACCTGGTGTTCATCGACGCGGCCAAGACCGAGTACCCGCGCTACCTGGAGTTCGGGGTGCGGCTGCTGCGGCCCGGCGGGGTGATCGCCTTCGACAACGCGCTGTGGGGCGGCCGGGTCGCCGATCCGGCGTTCCGCGATCCGGCCTCCGCCGCGCTGCGGGAGGTGGTCAACATGGTGCACGCCGATGCCTCCCTGGTACCCCTGCTGTTACCGGTGGGCGACGGTCTGCTGCTGGCCCTGCGAGCACCGTGACCCCGTCCCGCTGATCGAGCGCCAGCATCCCCGCCCCGATCCAGCCGGCCTCCGCCCCGAGCCGGGCGGCGACGATCGGGGGGAGCCGCCGGTGCTCACGGGCGAAGACGAAGCGCTCGAAACTCGCCCGGGCCGGTTCGAGCAGCAGCTCGTCCGCGGCGGCCGCCACTCCGCCGCCGATGACGATCAGCTCGAAGTCGAACAGCGTGACCAGCGAGGCGATGCCCACCCCGAGCCAGTGCCCCAGCCGCTGGAACAGGGCCGATGCGGTCGGATCCGCGGTGCGCGCCGCCGCGAACACCAGCTCACCGGTCACCTGGCCGCCGTGCCCCCTGGCCAGCCCGGCCAGCACGCCGTCCGGTTCCTGGGCCGCCGCTTCCCGGCCGTAGCGGCCGAGCGCGGCGCCCGAGGCGAGGGCTTCCAGGCAGCCGACGTTCCCGCAGTTGCAGCGGTGCGCACCGCGCGGATCCACGATCAGGTGGCCCACCTCCGCGCCGATGCCGCTCGGGCCGCGGTAGAGCTGGTTGTCCAGGATCAGGCCGCCACCGACACCGGTGCCCACGGTCAGGAAGGCCAGATAGGACGCCGTCGTACCGCTGATCCGCGCCTCGGCCCAGGCCGCCGCGTTGGCGTCGTTGTCGACCACGGTGGGCAGGCCGGTGGCGTCTTCCAGGAGCCGGCGCAGCGGCACGGCCCGGTAGGCGTTGTTGGGCGCCCACCGGATGCGGCCCTCGGGCCATTCGACCAGGCCCGCGGCACCGATCCCGACGGCTTCGACCCCCGGGTGCCGGGCCCGCAGGTCGGTGATGACCTGGTGCAGTACGGCGATGGTGGCCGCCTCGTCGGTGGCCGGGCTGGGCACCGGAGCCATCCGCTCCACCACGTCGCCGTTCACGGTGACCACCCCACCGGCGATCTTGGTACCGCCCACGTCGAGCCCGATTGCGCTGCCTGTCCTGCGTTGCCGGGCGATTGATCCGGTCATCACCTATGCTCCCAGCGAGATCCGAGCGGCACGAAGAACTGCCGATTGAGGGCGGTCAGGGCAGCTCCGTGAGCCCCCCGTTCCGGATGGTCCGGGCTCAGCGCTCTGGCCTCGAACGGGCAGCGCGCGCCACCACGAAAGGTGTACTCGCCGAACCGGCGGACCTCCGCCATGAAACAGTCCGCGGCCGGACTGCCCCGGTCCGAGCTGATCAGCGCGTCCGGGCCGTACAGCACGACGGGCAGCGGGCCGAAGAGGGTCAGCACCGTCGCGAGGCCGCGGGCGATCGACTGCCCCGCGGTGCGGAAGGCGCGCCGCGCCGTGCGGGCCCGCGCATCGTTGCCGTCGGCGATCTCGACGGCTCGTTCGAAGGAATCCACGTTCTTCAGCCCGGTCAGGTCGGACACCACTGCGCAGATCGCCCGGCGACCGGCCTGGCTCTCGGTGCAGCCGCGCTTGCCGCAGTCACATTCCCGGCCCTGCGGCCAGATCGGGATATGGCCGAACTCCAGGGGCAGGGGCAGCTGCCGGTGATCGATGACCACCGCGCCCCCGACCCCGTCCCGGACCAGGACCAGGGCAAAGGACGCGGTTCGCCGGCCGATGCCCAGCTTCTGCTCATACGCCGCGTAGGCGCGCGCGTCGTTCTCCAGCACGGTGGCGCAGCCGGTCGCCGCCTGGACGAGCTCGGCCAGCGCGACGTCCTGCCAGGGGAGCGTCCCGGTGGTGTGGTGATCCCAGCTGTTGGCGTAGTGGTGCACCATCCCGGTACCGGTGTCGACCGGGCCGCCCAGCTGCAGCCCCAGGCAGACCCGCGGGTTCGGCAGGTCGAGCCCGAGCGAGGTGTCCACCAGGTACCTGGTGAGCCTGGCCACCTGCTCGACGACGGTCGCCACGTCCATCCGGGTCAGCGGCCACCGGTGGGCCCCGCGCGGGGTGCCGTCGAAATCGGTGATCACGCCGACCAGTTCGTAGGGCAGGATCTCGATCCCGACGGCGAAGAAGGCATGGTCGAGGTGGTCCGCGCGCTGCAGGATCTGCCGGGTCGTCTCGGCGCTGACCGGCAGGTGGCTCACGGCTCCACCACCGGCTCGGCCCGGGCCGGCGCGCCGGCCGGGGGGTCGGTCAGCTCCGGGTAGCGCCGGGCGGCGAGGTCGAGCACCGCCAGCGTGTCGGCGATGAGCTCTTCGCACTCCGGTTCGGGGAATGTCCAGGAGCGGAGCAGGTGGGTGGTCTCCTCGCGCCAATCGGTGACCGAATGCCGCAGCGCCTGGACGACGGCCGGCCCGACCGGGCGGCCGGCGAGCTCCTCCAGCGGGTCGACCGGCAGCCGTTCGGTCCTGAGCAGCCTGCTGCGGTAGGCGTGTGGCAGCTGGCGGACGCACTGGGTGAGCAGTGCCGTCCGCAGCTCGCTCTGGCCCGGCCAGGACCACCGCCCGGACCGGCGCGCCTCGTCGCGGAAGCTGTTGATCGCGCGGGCGACGGTTTCCTGCGCCAACTCGTCGATGTCGTCCTCGGTCAGGGTGACCCGGTGCCCGACGGTGGCCGAGACGGTCCCCGTCCAGACCAGGACGATACGCAGCCAGGTCTGCACCATGGGATAGCCGAACCGGGCCAGTTGCCCGGCGAAGTCCCGCCACAGCGGGTTCTCCAGGCTCCACTCCGGCCCGATCGGCGCCGCCTGGGCGGCGGCTCGGCGCACCCGCCGCAGCCGGGCCTCGACCTCGTCGTCGGTCAGGCGCTCGCGCACCACCGCGTCGACGTCGGCCAGGAACCGGCCGATCGCCGGATGGATCTCGACGGCGGCGTCGCCGTGCGGCGGCCGGCGGGTGGTCAGGCCCGTCAGTTCCGTCAGGTCCGGGCGCAGGTCCGGGCGGTTGCTGTCCGGCACGTCAAGCCTCCTCCGTAGCATCATCGCCGGCTCGCCCGGCCGGTGCCGGGGTGCCGAGTTCGCGGCGCAGCCGGTCCCGGGCGTGGCGCAGGTTCGAGCGCACGTTGGCGGACGGCCGGTGCAGCAGTTCGGCGATCTCGGCCGGGGTGTACCCGTCGAAGGTGAGCGCCATCACCTCCAGTTGGGCGGTCGGCAGGCAGCGCAGCGCGGCGACCACCCGGGCGTGCTCGTCCGGCTCGCAGCGGTGCTGGGGCCCGGGACGATCCTGCCCGTTGAGCCGGGCCGCCTTCTTTTCGGTGGACTGCCGTTTCCGGTCCCGCTCGGCTTTTTTGATGGACTGGTGCAGGGCGGCCGTGCGGACCCACCTGCCGGGATGGGTGAGCATCGGCCAGCGCGGATACGCCTGTGCCATCGCCTCGGACACCGCGTCGTCGGCGTCGTCGAAACTCGTCCCGGTGTATTGCACGAACTTGACGATCTCGCGGTATTCCCGGCGGAAGAATTCGATGAATTCATCCTCGTGCCGGTGCATCGGGTCCGGCGGGGACAGGCCGGCCGGGCCGGGGAGGGCGCATCCCGCCGGGTGTCCGTGTACCACGTAGGCGACCTCCTCGAACCGTCCGTCGCTGTCCCGTTATCCCCTCAAGGTCCTGCTCGCCTGCTCGGCGTGCAAGATCGCGGGGAACGCGCGGGGCTCGCCGTGCGGTGCCTCGTGGCTGCCGTCGCAGCGGCCTCGAACTGGCTCGCGAGCCGACCGGCCATCCGCTGACCAGCGCGAAGCCACCTGGTACGGCCTGCCGGGGATGCTGACCGCCACGCTGCCGACCAGGCTATCGACAGTTGCCGCTCAGGGCGCCGAACCGCTCGGTGGTGGGAGGTGGTCTCCGCCGGTCCGGACGGGTGCCGGGCTCAGTTTTCCGGGACCGGCCCCATGAGCCCGAAGATCGCTCGGTGCGGGTCGATGATCACGGCCATCCGGCCGTAGGGGGTGTCCATGGCCGCAACCGGCACCGTGCCACCGTGCTCCTGTGCCGCTGCCACTGCGGCGTCGGTATCGGCGACCAGGAAGAAGGCCAGCCAATGCGGCGGGGTCCCCGGCGGGGCGCTGTCCAGCCCGCCGATACTTCCGAGCGGATCACCACCGCAGTGGAAGGTGGTGTGCCCCGAGCTTTCGCCTTCGATCGGCTGGTGGGTGTAGCCGAAGACGGCCGTGTAGAACTCCCGGGCGGCGTCGGGGTCGGGCACCCCGGCCTCGTTCCACACCAGCGAGCCGGGCTCGTTGTAGATCTCCGCCCCGATGTGTCCCGCGGCCTGCCACACCCCGAAGGCGGCCCCCTGCGGATCGAGCGCGACGCACATCCGCCCGCTACCCGGCACGTCGAACGGTTCCGCGAGCAGCTTGCCGCCGCACTCGGTGATCCGCCCGGCGGTGCGGTCCACATCGTTGCTGGCCAGGTAGGTTGTCCACGCTGACGGCTGGCCCGCATGCTGCAGCGGGCCGAGACCGGCTGCGGCGTGGCCGTCGCGCCGGCAGATCTGGTAGTGGCCGTACTCCTCGCCGGTGTCGGCGAACGTCCAGCCCAGCACAGCGGCGTAGAACTGCTGGGCAGCGGTCAGGTCGGGTACGGCAAGGTCGACCCAGCACGGGGTGCCGGTGGGCCATGGGTTGGTGCGAATGGGCATGGGGACCTCCTCGGTCGGTGGCTGCTGGGTCCGACCCAAGCACCGACCTCCGACAGTTTCGGTCGCTGTTCCGGCCGGTGTAGCGAGAGCGGCCGGGCGAACCGCTGCGGCTGGCCGAGCCGTGCCCGGTCGGACTCGACCTCGCCGACCTCGCCACCGCCACCCGCCCTCCGGGCTGACGCGGCTGGTGGGCACCGGAGACCTTCCGGTCTGGCACGTATCTCCCCCAGGTAGTGATAGGGCCGGGTGCTGTGCAGCGTGCCCGGATGCGTTCAGACCACATGGTCACCGGGTGCCTGGTATAACGCTGCGTGCGTCGTTCTTTACCGAGGGGGTGCGGTTCCCATGTTTACCGTTGACCGATGGACCGGACTCGAGGCAGGGCTCTTGCGGAGGGCGCTGCGGCTCAGCATCCGTGACTTCGCCGCCCGGCTGGGAGTTGCCGCGCGAACGGTCAACAAGTGGGAAGCCCGGCAGGCGGGTATCACCCCGCTGCCGCATATGCAGGAAGTGCTGGACACCGCTTTCGCCCGAGCTTCCGACGAGGTGAAAGCCCGGTTCGCTGCCGCGATCTCCACCGCCGGGATCCCCGCTGATCGGCCTGGTCCGGAGTCCGCGCCGCAAGCGCCACGATCGGAGGCGCCCGTCCGGGGTGCGATGGTGCCGGTCGTGGTCGACGGCCGCCTGGTGCTCGTCCCGGTCGACGTCGGCGCCGTGTCGACCAGCGGCGTGGGCGCGGTTACCGTGGAGCCGACCGAGGCGAGTGACAGCGGGGAGGTGGACCGGGTGCTACGGCGTGACTTCTCGGGTTCCGCTGCCGCGTTCGTCCTCGGCTTGGGGGTCGATGCGCTGGACACCGATCGGCTTGCCACGCTGCTGGGTCTGCGGCCTGCGGGGTCACGGCGGCTCGGCGCGACCGACATCACCGCCATCGAGCAGGTCACCGCGGCGTTCCGGGGTTCGGACTTCGCCCACGGCGGCGGGCTGTGCCGAGACGCCGCCGTCGCCCAGTTACGCTCGGTGCTCCCCTTGCTCGACGCCCAGGCCAGCCCGGAAGTGCGCAACCGGCTGCAGGTGGCCATCGCGGATCTCGCCAAGCTGTCGGGCTGGCTCAGCTATGACATCGAGCAGCATGACGTGGCACGTCGGCTCTGGCTGCTCGCGCTGGATCTGGCCCGCGACGCCGACGATCCCCGTGCCCCGGACATCACCATCGACGTGCTCGCCAGGATGGCGCAACAAGCAGTCCATCTGCGCCGTCCGGATGAAGCCCAGCGGTTGGTCCGGCTCGGATACCCCGACGAGGTCGGCCGCCTGCACCCTGCCTCTGCCTCCGCCATGAGCTACTTGGCGAACAGCCAAGCCTGGGCCTGCGCTGCCCAGGGAGACGCGGCAGGCTGCGAGCGGGCACTCGGCCAGATCATGGACTACTGCGCCGCCACGGATCCGGCGAGCGCTTCGCCCTGGGCCGCGCACCGTGGTGCTGCCCAATTCGCCGCCTGGCAGGGCCACGCCTATTTCATTCTGGCTCAGTCCGATCACGATGCCCGGACCGCTGGCCGGGCTGTTTCATTGCTGCGCCATGCCGTCCAGCGTTTCGGCCCGGACCAGGCACATTCCCGGGGCTTGCACCTTGCCGGGCTGTCCGGGGCGCATGCGCTGGCTGGGGACGCCGATACTGCGGTCACCATCGGGCATCAGGCGGTCGATGCCATTTCGGCGCTGGCTTCCCCCCGAGCACACGAGCGGCTCCGCACCCTCAATACAGTGCTTGCGCCCCTGCACGCCACGCCCGGCGTGGCCGAGTTGCGTAACCGCCTCCCCGTCGCCGCGTAGCCGAGAAGGAGGGTGGTGAGATTGGAGAGCTGCGCGATTCTGGGTGCAAGGATGGCCAGTTGTTCGTCGTCCAGATTTAAGAAGCTCAGATCCAGAAATGTGGCTCCGGATTCATGCGCCTGCTCGATCCGTCGTTGTGCCTCCGGTAGGGCACTGCTGTCCATGGCTTGAGGACATTAGCCGTCGGTGGCGGGCTTGGTGGCGGAAATGATGCTGTAGAACCATGCTTTCCGGCGCAGTGCCTGGTACTGGCGTACCGAGCCGATGACGTTCTTGTGCTGCACGGCGGAGCGAATTCGGCAGATCCGGGCGAGTACGGCCAGCGGGAAGGTGTAGTAAGCCATCCGGTAGAGCCGTCGCAGGGACGGGCGGGTGTGCTCGGTGACGTCGTCGACCCGGGCGTCGGTGAATCCGGCCGCGCTCAGGTAGGAAAGGTGCTCGGCGGGGCTGTCGATATCCGGGATCGCCCAGCCGTCGAGCCATTCGTGCAGCAGTCGCTCACCGGCGTCGTCGACCGGCCGGCCGGTCCGGACGTATTCGGCGACGATCACCCGCCCGCCGGGGCGCAGCAGCCGGGCGGCCTCCCGGTAGAAGGCGGCCTTGCTGGGCGCGTGGCACAGGCTCTCGCAGGCCCACACCACGTCGAAGCTCGCCGCCGGGAACTCCGTCGCGGCATAGTCGGCCTGCTCGAAACTGACCCGCTCGGCCAGCCCGCGCTCGGCGGCGAAGCGCCGCGCCATCGCGACCTGGCTGGCCACCGGGGTGATCCCGACGACCTCGACGCCGCGCTCGGCGGCCAGCCACAGGCTGCTGCCGCCCACCCCGCACCCGGCGTCCAGCACCCGCTCCCCGGGCTGGATCGCCGCCCGGCCGGCCAGCACCCGGTTCATGTTCTTCAGCGCATCGGTATGGCCGCGGGTGCTGCCGTCGGTGTAGCCGAAGTGCACGGCCAGGTTGTCCGGGTTGAGCCAGAGCAGGCGGTAGTCGTGCCAGGTCTCGTCGTAGTAGTCGATGATCGCCCCGTCGACCGGGGCGGCCGGTTCGTGGTCGGACGCCTCATTGCGCACTGTCATCAGCTCATCCCCCCTGGGTAGTGGGTCGGCCTGCGCATTGCATCACACCGGGGCGGCGGGCCGCTGATTCAGCGGCGGCGGGTGAGCAGGACGGCGGTCAGCGGCCAGAGGGACTGGGCGCCCGCGAGGACCCGCTCGGACAGGCCGATCCGGTCACCGCCGGTGAAGAAATCGGCGCCGAACCAGCCGAGCAGCCCGAGCAGTCCGGCCGCCGCGACCAGCGACACGCCCCGCCCCGGCCCGGCAACCACTGGCGAACCGCGCCGCCACGCCACGGCGGGCCACAGCGACAGCGCCGAGAAGGTCACCGACGCGGCGGCGACATGCGCGGGGGAGTCGCCGGTGACCGGTTGCGGGAACGCGGCCACCAGCACGCTGGCGGCCCCGCCCACGGCGAGCAGCAGGCGCCCGGCAGTGGCGGCGGGCCGCAGGCCCAGGGCGGTGATCAGGTGGCAGACGCCGACCCCGGCCAGGCCGGTGGTCATGATCCAGCGGTCGGTGGCGCCCCGGGCGGCCAGCGCGCTGATCGTCTGGCGCACCGGGTCGAAACCGCCGGGCTGGCGGGTGGCGGCCAGCTCCCAGCCACCGATCAGCAGCACCGGCGCGGACGCCGCGGACAGCACAGCCCAGCCGGGCACGCTTCGCATCGCCGCAGGTTAGCCCCCGTGAGTGTTTATTGTTGCCAGAACGCTGTTCCGCACTCACGGGTCATTCGGCGCGGGCGCCCTTGCCGAGCACGACCACGCCGCCGTTGCTGACCGTATAGCGCTCCCGGTCCAGGTGGGGGTCCACGCCGACCTGGGCGCCGTCCGGAATCACCACGTTCTTGTCCAGGATCGCCCGGCGCACCACGGCCCCCTTGCCTACCCGGACGCCGGGCAGCAGCACGCTGCCCTCCACATAGGCACCTGCCTCGATCACCACATCCCCGGAGAGCACCGAATGCGATACCTGCCCCGCGGAGACGATCGAGCCCGCCCCCACGATCGACTCCTGGGCGGTGCCGCCCTGGACGAACTTCGCGGGCGGCAGCGGCGGCATCGACGTGCGGATCGGCCACGCCTGGTTGTAGAGGTTGAACACCGGATGCACCGACACCAGGTCGACATGCGCGTCGTAATAGGCGTCCAGCGTGCCGACATCGCGCCAGTAGCCGCGATCCCGGTCGGTGGCGCCGGGCACCACGTTGTCGGCGAAGTCGTACACCCCGGCCTCGCCGGAGTCCACCAGCATCGGGATGACGTCGCCGCCCATATCGTGGTCGGAGTCGTGATTGGCCCCGTCGACGCGCAGCGCGGCGAGCAGCACATCGGTGGTGAACACGTAGTTGCCCATCGACGCGAACGTCATGTCGGGATCGTCCGGCGTGCCCGGTGGAACCGCCGGCTTCTCCAGAAAGCCGGTGATCTTCCCGGTGCTGTCGGCGTCGATGCAGCCGAACGCGCTGGCATGAGTGCGGGGTACCCGGATCCCGGCGACGGTCACTCCCGCGCCGCTGGCGATGTGCTGCTCCACCATCTGGGACGGGTCCATCCGGTACACGTGGTCGGCGCCGAACACCACGATGTACTCCGGCCGCTCGTCATAGACCAGGTTGAGCGACTGGTAGATCGCGTCGGCGCTGCCGGTGTACCAGCGCGGGCCGAGCCGCTGCTGCGCGGGCACCGGGGTGATGTACTGCCCCAGCATCGACGACAGCCGCCAAGTGGTGGTGATGTGCCGGTCCAGCGAATGCGACTTGTACTGGGTGAGCACGCAGATCCGGATGTACCCGGCATTGACCAGGTTCGACAGCACGAAGTCGATGAGCCGGTAGTTGCCGCCAAAGGGTACCGCCGGCTTGGCGCGGTCCGCGGTGAGTGGCCACAACCGCTTCCCCTCACCGCCGGCAAGGACGATGCCCAGCACATGCGGCTGACCCTTCACGATAGGTAACCCTAGTCTCGGCGAACCGGCCGAGCCACGCCTGTCGCGCGGCCGATCATCCAGTATTCATCACAATGTCGGTGCTGGCCGGGGGCTGGCGGCTGACTTCCGGCTGCCCTGCGGCTAGCGTGCCCGCCGTGCGCAGCGTCCATGTCCCTGGGGTCCGGGTGGCTGTGCTGACCCGCGAGTACCCCCCCGAGGTCTACGGCGGTGCCGGCGTGCATGTCGGGTACCTGGTGCCCGAGTTGCGGGAACGCTGCACCGTGGAGGTGCACTGCTTCGGCGCGCCCCGTGCCCAGGCCCACGCCCATCCGGTCGACCTGGGGCTGGCCACGGCGAATCCCGCCCTGCAGACCCTGTCGGTGGACCTGTCGATGGCCGCGGCACTGGACGGGGTGGATCTGGTGCACTCGCATACCTGGTACGCGAACATGGCCGGGCACCTGGCCCGGACCCTGCACGGGGTGCCGCACGTGATCACCGCGCACTCGCTGGAGCCGCGCAGGCCGTGGAAGGCCGAGCAGCTCGGTGGCGGCTACCGGGTCTCGTCGTGGGTGGAGCGCACCGCCTACGAGCACGCCGACGCGATCATCGCGGTCAGCGAGGGCATGCGGGCCGACGTGCTCGACTGCTACCCGACGGTGCACCCGGAGCGGGTGCACGTGGTGCGCAACGGCATCGATACCACCACCTACCACCCGGTCCGGGAGACCGACGCGGTGCGGGAGCTCGGCGCGGACCCGGAGCGGCCGATCGTGGCCTTCGTCGGCCGGATCACCCGGCAGAAGGGGGTCGGGCACCTGCTGGCGGCGGCCCGGCACATCGACCCCGGCGCCCAGCTGCTGCTCTGCGCGGGCGCGCCGGACACGCCGGAGATCGAGGCCGAGACCCGGGCCGCGGTGGTCGCCCTGTCCGCGGTCCGTCCCGGGGTCATCTGGGCGCCGGACATGCTGCCGGTCGAGGCGGTCCGGCAGGTGCTCTCGGCGGCCACCGTCTTCGCCTGCCCCTCGGTCTACGAGCCGCTGGGCATCGTCAACCTGGAGGCGATGGCCTGCGGTACGGCGGTGGTCGCCTCCGCGGTCGGCGGGATCCCCGAGGTGGTCGACGACGGCGTCACCGGCTTGCTGGTGCCCTACGACGAGCACGACCCGGCAGGGTTCGCACAGGGGCTCGCGCAGCGCATCAACGAGTTGCTGGCCGACCCGGCCCGGGCTGCGGTCATGGGTCAGGCCGGGCGCAAGCTGGCCATCACCGAGTTCTCCTGGGCTGCCGTGGCGGAGCGCACCATGGCGCTCTACACGTCGCTGCTCTCCTGAGCTCCCCACAGTGCTTCCCGCAGTGCTTCCCACAGTCTCAATCCCCCCATATCTCGCCGGAAACCGGCGAACGAGCATGTTAAAGTCAGAAAAACTGACAACATGCCTCAGTTAATAACGAGTGGGGCCGTGGCGGGTTGCGTCTCTCGCCAAATATCACTCCATCGAGTAACGGGCGGCAATCCTGTGCGGCGCTCTGTCATCACCGAACACACCATGGCATGGAATTTCACCGCCCGAAAGGGCGGGCTGCAGCGCTTTTATATGATTTCCGTGATGGCCTCTTTGTGATCATTGCTCACTTGCCCACGCCTTGCCCTGGTGAACTCCATTTAACTCCAGGGTCACATATCGGTAGCGCCCAGTAACCGCGCCCATGCTTAAATTTCGTCTCATTCGAAAGCTCGGACAGCGTCGTCGGAGATCTGTCGGATAGGCGAATCTCGATAAGCGTCTGGCGCGCCTTCAGCCGTGTTCGGCTCGGGACCGTGAACGGTTCATCGGGGTGAGTCATCCGCGGGTCGCGTCCGGATTTACCTCGAGATCGGTAGGTATTCGGCGACGGCGCAGTGGCCGCGCGCCGCTTCCTCCGCCAGCGAGTTCGGTCCGCATGGCCGGCATTGAATGCAGCGCTGCATCTGTATCGGGCGCAGTCCGAGCAGGCCGGTCCTTCGCATTCCGTACGCGAGGTGTTCTTGCGCGTCCGGCTGTCGGTCTCCGAGATGGATCGGATCACCTCAGAAAGGAAATCGGCTCCATGGCCATAGCCGTTCCCTCAGAACGCCGGAAGAGACGCTCGCGCCTCCGATGGGCGTTACCGCTCGCAGTTGCGGTGGGTGCCACCACGTCGATTGGCACCTACCAGTCGATGGCCGAACCGCAAGCGATCGGGGTCGCTTCCAACCCGATCCAGTTCAACCTGCTGGACGACCAGGGCAAGTGGTACGACTCGGGACTCGACCTGTTCGGTGACCAGTCGCTGGCCGTCGCGGTGCTGCCGCGTGCGGGACTGCCCGCGGCTGGCAACGCCTCCACCGAACAGGCCCGCTCGCTCATGAACGCCGATATGGGCGACAAGCTGCTGAACGTCAGGCCGGCCAGCGCCACCTCGCCCACCCCGGCCATCGGCAGCCTCGGGGTCGATCCGCTCGCGGCGCTGAACCTGGACAACCTGCTGAGCTCGGTCCGGGCCGTGGGCCAGGCCAAGCCAGAGAGCATGCCCGACGTGCTGAAAGCCGAGGCACTGATCGGCCAGCTCTCCACGCAACTGGCCGCCAAGCCCGCGGACACCCCGGTGAATCTCAGCGCGGTGCCCGCCGGGCCCCCGCTGATGCAGACCCTTGACCGGCTCAAGGCGGACGCCCCGGCGATCGGCGCGGTCAAGACCAAGTTCACCATCGCCGCGCCCGCGGTCGCCTCGGCGCATACCGTCACCGGGCTGATCTGGCCGAAGGGAGCCAAGAGCTTCCCCTTCGACCAGGGCGGCGCCTTCGTCGGTGACACGGAGGTCGATCTCACCCAGCCGGGCCTGTACGCGTTCGCGTGCAAGATCCACCCGTACATGCTCGGTGCCGTCGTGGTCGACGACCCGCTCACCCCGGGTATCGACTTCGGCAAGGAGTTGGTGGTCAACTCTCGGGGGCTGGACGTGCCGTCAAACGCCGACATCATCCAGCAGCTGGTGAACAAGTTCTTCGTCATCACCAACCCGAAGAACTGGCAGCACTACAGCAACACCGAGGATCGGACCTGGAACCCCACGTTCCCCCCGGCGCCGATCCTGCAGTGGGACGGCTCGGGCGCCCCAGTCCTGGTGCCCAACCTGGATGCGGCTCAGAAGCAGAAGTTCGGCCTGCCCAAGACGCTGCACGCGCTGACCCAGCGGCCCGCGGTCCCGGGGGTCGGCGAGGTGTGGGTCGACACCCAGATGGAGAAGTACGCCGGTAAGACGAAGTCCGGCGCGGCGACCAAGATCAATGCCCAGGACTGGACCATTGATCGGAAGATCGCGGCTCCCGGTATCAACATGAACAATCCGCACAACATGTGGACCGACCGGGACTACAAGTACCTCTACCAGACGGAGTGGTTCAGCGACAAGCTCGACGTATTCGACCGGGAGACCGGTGCCTTCGTCCGGCAAATCAAGGTCGGGCCCGACCCCTCGCATGTGATGACGAGGACGGACACCGATCAGTTGCACGTCGCCATCAACGGTGGTGGTGATGTGGTCGAACTGGCCCCAGGTGCGACCAAGATCGATCGACGGATTCCGGTGGGCTCTCCGGACGAGAAGATCCCGCACCCGCATGCGCACTGGATGAGCGCTGATGGCCACACGATGGTCACGCCGAACGTGAACACCTACGACTCGTCGGTGATCGACATTCCTTCCGGTACCCACCGCAAGGAGAAGGTGACCGGTGAATTCCCGATCGCCACGGGAATGATGCCGGACACCTCGAAGTACTACACGGCCGACTTCCTCGGTCAGTCGGTGACGTGTATCTCGCTCGCCGGTGATGCCTGCGTGGATCCGAGTGGTGCCCGCCAGCACAGCAAGAGGATCGACCTGTGGCAGAACTACGATCCGCTCAGCGGCAAGGTCTCGGGTAACTGGGGTGGCCTGCCGATCCAGATGCCGGTCAGTCCGGACGGCAAGGTCCTGCTGGTGGCGAACACTTTGACCTCGACGGTCTCGGTGATCGACACTAAGACCGACACGGTGATCAAGGATTTGCCGTGTGGTCCGGGCTGCCACGGCATCAACTTCGGGGCCAAGAAGGGCGGCGGCTACTACGCCTACACCTCCAGCAAGTTCTCTAACGCGCTGGAGGTCATCGATCCCGATCCCAACGGTGACGGTGACATCAAGGATGCCGCTGTCGTCGGGGCGTTCGTCCTCGACCCCGATTCGGACACGGCGATGGACGACTCGCTGACTGATTACGTCGGACTGGGTGGCCAGGGCGTGCTGCCCATTCCGCTGGTCTACAACGGCTGGTCACAGCATGTTCCGGCGGGATGGCGGGAACAGCTCACCTGCCATCAGATCAACCCGATCACTCCGTCGGCCTGCTAACTGACCTATCGGATCCGGGGCCGGGAGCATCCCGGCCCCGGATCCGATAGGTGAAACGAGGAAAAGTATGATCATTCGACGCCATCCTCTCCAGCGCACTCCTCCCTCGCATCGCAGGAAAACGGCGATGAGGACGACTTCGATCATCGGTACGCTCGCGGTGACCGCCGGTACCCTGAGCTACCTGCTGGTCCACAGCGTCAACGCCGGCTCCCAGCCGGAGAACATGTGGGACGTTCCCTTCGCGCTGCGGGCGACACATTCGGTGTCAATCAAGAACCTGCAGTTCAACCCCGGAACCTTGGATATGGCCGTGGGTGACACGGTCACCTGGACCAACAACGAGACCGACGGCACCGTACACAACATCACCAGCGATGAGAACGTCTTTGTCTCTCCCGATGTGCCGCCGGGTGCCACGTTCTCGTTCACGCCCTCGTCCGCGGGCACGTACAACTACCACTGCCGTTTCCACCCGCAGACGATCGGGACGCTGAACGTCGGGGGCGGTTCCGCGCCGCCACCCGGGCAGCCGGCGCCCCCACCACCACCCCCGCCGCCTCCCCCGCAGCCGGCGCCGGAGCCACCGCCCGATGACCCCGGTGGCGGCGGTGGGTTGCCCATCCCGGGCCTGCCTGAACTGCCGGGACTGCCGATCCAGCAGTCGCCCGCTCCGGGTTCGGCCCCGGCTTCGGGTTCGGGTTCGGGCTCATCGAACCCGGCGGCTCCGGTGGCGCCCGGTACCCCGCCCGGCTCCTTCGACGCCCTGATCGACCGGGCCGTCCGGGAGCTGCTGTCGGCGATGGATCGCTAGGTCTGCTCGGCCGGGGTGGCCGCTGGTCACCCCGGCGCTGTCGTTCGCACTCCTTCGCTCCTGCGGGGTTGGGCCCGGTCCTGCTCACCGGTCCCAACCCCGCACGGGCGAGAACGAAGGGAACCCATGCGTAGTCAACGTTGGCGGTCCTGGCCTCAGTTCGGCCCGCTCCGCAAATCCGGTCTGCTGTCCAGGCCGGCGACCCTCCTGGTGATCGTGACCTTCGCCCTCGGCGTCACCAGCGGCATCATGGTGACCGCGATGACCGGCCCGGCGGCACCCGCCGCGCAGGCGGGGCCGGCCGGATCGGCGCCTGCCGCCGCGTCGGTGACCGGGGTTTCCGCGGCCCAGGCGCAGGACGGCCCGGTCCCCGCCTACGACCTGGGCGACGGCACGTACAGCGCGCCGTACGACGTCGTGAACGGGGTGAAGGTCTTCCACTTGCGGATGGCGCCGGTGCAGTGGGAGGTCTCGCCCGGTGTCGTCAAGGAAGCCTGGGCGTTCAACGGCACCGTGCCGGGGCCGACCATTCGGCTCAACGAGGGCGATCAGGCGCGGTTCATCGTGCAGAACGCGCTCCCCGAGGAAACCGGCGTGCACTGGCACGGCATGGAACTGCCCAATGATCAGGACGGCGTACCGCACCTCACCCAGCATCCGATCATGCCGGGGGAGACCTACACCTATGAGTGGAAAGCTGTTTCCACCGGTACCCACTGGTACCACTCGCATATGGGCGGTACCCAGGTCGGCAAGGGGTTGTACGGCGCCCTGGAGATCAAACCGAAGCAGGGTGAAATCCCCGCCGATCGGGACTACCGGGCCATCGTCAACGACGGTTTTCTGGGTTTCGTGCTCAACGGCAAGAGTTTTCCGGCCACCCGGCCACTGGTGGCGAAGGTAGGCGAGCGGGTGCGGATCAGAGTGATCGGATCAGGTCCGGAGATGATCCATTCCATCCATGTGCACGGTGGCTTCTTCGATCTGGTCGCGCAGGACGGGAGAAAGCTTCCCGTACCGGTGAAGATGGATACGGTGAATACCGGACCCGGCCAGACCTACGATCTCGTGTTCATACCGCCGAAACCGGGTAAATGGCTCGTGCACTGCCATATCTTCTCGCATTCCGAGACGGCCACCGGAATGCAGGGAATGGTGACCTATCTCGATGTCGCTCCCGGTGGTGCCGGTCCGGGCCAGGCCGCCCTGCCGGAGCTGCCCGAGCTGCCGGTCGCGCCCGGGACTCCGGGGGCGCCCGAGCTGCCGGGCTCGCCCGGGGTTCCGGGGGGTTCCCCGGCAGCGCCGGTCACCCCCGGGAACCCGGGCGAGGCGAATCAACCGGTACTGCCGGAGCTGCCGGAGCCGCTGGTACGGCCGCTGGTGTCCTGACCGCCCACCGGCACCACCGGGGATGGAGGTGAGCCCATGCGCAGGCTCCGGACCGGGCGCGTCCGGCCGTTGGCCGGGCGGCTACCGGCCGGCGTGGCGGCGGCGCCGCTGGCGCTCGCCGTCGGCCCGCCGGCCGGGGCGGACCTGCCCGGGGTGGACCTGCTCTACGGCGCGGCGCGGCTGCTCGCCTTCGCCGCGCTGGCCGTGCTGGTCGGTGCGGCGCTGTTCGTCGCCGCGTGGTGGCCGCAGGCCGGCCGCCACCCGGCGATGCGCCGGCTGATCTGGTCGTCCTGGGCAGTGCTGGTGGGCGCCACGGGTGCGGTGCTGCTGCTGTTCGGCCCGGAGGCCGCGGCCCGCCCGCTCGGTGCCGTCCTCGATGCCCGGCTGCTGTCCGCCACCCTGGAAACCCGGATGGGCACCGCGCTGCTGGGGCGCGTGCTGCTGCTCTCGCTGGCCGCTCCCGCGCTCGCGGTGCTGCTGTCCCGCCCCGCGTGGGGCAGCCCGGCCCGGCGGGTCGGTGGCGTGCTCGGCGGCGCGGCGGCGCTCGCGAGCACCTGGAGCATCGCCGGGCATGCGGCGGTGGGCCGGCAGGCGGTCCTCGCCGTGGTGGTCGACGTCGGGCACCTGTGCGCGATGAGCGTGTGGCTGGGTGGGCTGGTGGTGCTCAGCGGGGTACTGCTGCGCACCGCGCAGGTCGAGGTGATGCGCTCGGCGGTGCCCGCCTTCTCCCGGGCCGCGCTGATCTGCGTCGCGGTGCTGGTCGGCACCGGGGCATACCAGAGCTGGCGCGAGGTCGGCAGCCCCGGTGCCCTGCTCAGCACGTCCTATGGGTGGCTGCTGACCGGCAAGCTGCTGCTGGTGGCCGCGCTGGTCGGGATCGGTGCGGCCAGCCGCTCCTGGGTGCACCGCCACTACGGCGCCCCGGTGCGCGATCCCGCGCTGAGCCCGGTGCCGATACTGGTGCCGAAACCGAGGCCGGAGCGTGTTTCGGTCCCGGTGCCGTCCGCGGGTCCGTCCGCGATGCCGTCCGCAGGTCCGTCCGCGGTGCCGGTTGCGGGTCCGTCCGCGGGTCCGGCTGCGCGCCCGGCTGGTCTGGCCGGGGGCCGGCCGCGGTCCGGTCCCGGCCGGGCGGAGATCGCCCGGTTCCGCCGCATGGTCGGGGTCGAGGCCGGGCTGGCCGCCGTCGTGCTGGGCGTCACCGCCGCGCTGGTGACCAGCCAGCCGGCCCGGGCCGAGCAGCTCGCGGCGGCCGCCCAGCAGCGGGCGGCGCAGGCCAGGGCCGCCGCGCAGGCCGAGGCCACGGCCCAGGCCGAGCAGTGGCCGACGCCGGTCACCGCCCGGATCGGCTTCGCTGCCGGTTCGTCCGGGCAGGGCGTGCTGGATCTGGTGGTGTTCCCGGCCGCCGTCGGCAACAACCAGGTGCATCTGTCCGTCCTGGACCGCGCGGGCGGCCTGCTGGACATCCCCGACCTCACCGCCACCCTCACCCGGCCGGACCTGGCCCTGGACCCGCTGCCGGTGCCCCTGCAGAAGCTCGGGCCGGGGCACTATACCGGCAGCATGACCATTCCCCGGCCGGGCCGGTGGCGGCTGGACTTCACCGTCCGGACCGCCGAACCCGGCCAGGGCGCCGCCGTGAGCACCCCGATCGACATCCGATGAGCCGGCTGGAGCCCGGTGCCGGGCCGGGGCTGAGGGCAGGGGGTCGCTCAGCTGTGCTGCTGCAGGGGGAAGCCGGCCAGGCCCTTCCACACCAGTGCGGCGGTGAGCGCGATCGCCTCCTGTTTGGGCACCTCGCGCCGGTGGGTGAGCCAGTACCGGGCGCTGTGCTCGCTGATTCCGACCACCCCGACCGCAACCAGCCGGGCCTGCCCGGGATCCAATCCGGCATCGGCCACCACGGCCTGCGCGATGGCCTCGACACAGGCGGTGTTGGCCCGTTCCACCACGGCCTGCACCGCGGGCTGGTTACGGAGATCGGATTCGAAAACGAGCCGGAAGGCCTCACCGTCCCCATCGACGAAGTCGAAGTAGGCGCCGACCGCATTGCTCACCCGCTGGGCGTTCTCCGGCGTCCCGGCAATGGCCTCCAGTACCCGCCGGACCAGCTCGTCGGCATGGCGTTCCAGCAGGGCCAGGTATAGCTCGAGCTTGCCGGGGAAGTGCTGATAGAGCACTGGTTTGCTGACCCCGGCGTGTTCGGCTATGTCGTCCATCACCGTGGCGTGGTAGCCGTTGTTGACGAAGACGTCGGTCGCTGCGGCGAGCAACTGGGCACGTCGCTCGTCCCGGGGCATCCGCACGCCCCGCGGCGTCGTGCCTGATCGCAACGAGGCCGTCTCGGTCATCGGGTTCCTCCGCTTCCCCACACCTGCCTGATCGACCCTACCCGGCAGTATCCAGGCTCCCGCGCCGCCTGCGTCCCCTGCTGAACCGGGTGACGGAGCAGGATCCGGCTGATCGCGCATGCGAAATCTCAGGTGGATTACCGTCCCGTTCGACCTGCTCACCCGGCTCGGTTCGGCGGCACTCGATCACGTATAGTCGCGCCGCACTGCGTTCATCACTACAGGTGGTGAGATTGTGTTCACGCTGAGTCGCTGTGGCACGCTAGCCCGGTGATTCGTCCGACGCGAGCTGACCCCGTGGGCCGGGCGACCGCCGGCAGCCGCTCCCGCTCGGCGGCCGCCACCCGACCATCCGGACCGCGCAGGGACGAGGCGCACACCGCGGCGCGGCGGGTGGATCGGCGCGCGGCCCCCCGCGTTCCCGAGGATCAGCCGCTGGTCGCGTCCTGGGACCCGCAGCCGGTCGCCGCGCCCCGCCGCGTGCCGGGCCACGCGGGGGCCGGCCGCGGCGGCAGCGCGGGGCGGCTCGCCCGGCTGGTGTCCACCTACGGCTGGCGGGTCTACGCGCTGCCGGTGCTGCTGGTGCTCACCGTGCTGGCGGTCCTCGACGTCACCGGGTCCCCGGTCGCCTCGGTGGCCGACCAGACCGTCGGCGTGTTCGATGACACGCCCGACTCGGCGGCGGGCGGTGTCGGGGTGCCTACCCCGCTGATCCCCAACCCGGGGGGCGGGTCGGGGTTCGAGGCGATCAAGGCATCCGCCGAACTGCCCGGCGGCGGCACGTTCACCGTGCAGGGCGCCGGAACCTGGCGGGTCGTGCCCGGGGCCGGCCAGCCGTTCGGTACCGGGCAGCGGTTCACCTACACCGTCGAGATCGAGGACGGGGTGGTGCTGGAGGGCGGCCCGGAAGGCTTCGCCACCACGGTGGACAACACCCTGAACAACCGGAAGAGCTGGATCGGCAGCGGGCACTACCAGTTCCAGCGGATCGACGACAGCGAAGCGGCCGACCTGCGGATCAGCCTCACCTCGCAGCTGACCACCCGGGCGGTCTGCGGCTTCAAGATCCCTTTCGACGCGTCCTGCTGGAAGGGCGGTGACCGCCGGGTGGTGATCAACGTCGCGCGCTGGGTTCGCGGCGCGGTGGCCTTCCAGGGCAACGTGGTGCAGTACGAGCAGTACGTGGTGAACCACGAGGTCGGACACGGGCTGGGCTTCCCGCACACGCCGTGCGACGGGACCGGCAAGCTGGCGCCGGTGATGATGCAGCAGACCTGGGGCGTCGCCAACGACTACCTGGCCACCCTCGGCACCGACCGGGTGGAGCCCAACGGGCAGGTCTGCGCGCCGAACGCCTGGCCGTTCCCCACCGTCAACTGAGCCTGGGCAGGCGGCGGGTACGGGGGAGATACTCGGTCTCCGGGGTCGGCGGCGGGAAGAGCTACCGTGCTGGGGGCGTTCCACCTCGGACGACACTGCGGAAGTGCCGAGAGCATGAGGAGCGCATCGATGAGCCTGCCACCCCTGGTGGAGCCCGCCGCGGAGCTGACCAAGGAGGAGGTGGCCCGCTACAGCCGCCACCTGATCATTCCTGACGTCGGGGTGGTCGGTCAGAAGCGGTTGAAGAACGCGAAGGTGCTGGTGGTGGGGGCCGGGGGGCTGGGCAGTCCGGCCCTGCTCTACCTGGCCGCGGCCGGGGTCGGCACGCTGGGCATCGTCGAGTTCGACGAGGTCGACGAGTCCAACCTACAGCGCCAGGTGATCCACGGGCAGTCCGACATCGGCCGGCCCAAGGGCGAGTCCGCCCGGGACTCCATTCGCGAGATCAACCCGTTCGTCCAGGTCAACCTGCACCAGGTGCGGCTGGACTCGTCCAACGCGCTGGACGTCTTCGCCGGCTACGACCTGATCCTGGACGGCACCGACAACTTCGCCACCCGCTACCTGGTCAACGACGCCGCGGTGCTGCTGGGCAAGCCGTACGTCTGGGGCTCGATCTTCCGCTTCGAGGGCCAGGCCTCGGTGTTCTGGGCGGACGCGCCCAACGGGCAGGGGTTGCAGTACCGCGACCTCTACCCGGAGCCGCCACCGCCCGGGATGGTGCCCTCCTGCGCCGAGGGCGGGGTGCTCGGCGTGCTCTGCGCGTCGCTTTCCAGCACATTGGGATCCTAAGCTTAGAATTCCACGTGGACAAGTTGTCGCG
>JADMIO010306708.1_pt1 | contig 24491 bp, 27 predicted proteins | sample 8958161 | NCBI WGS metagenome assembly JADMIO01 (sample SAMN16585339, study PRJNA669376) | soil metagenome | isolation source: Crop rotation soil | place: USA: Cullars Rotation, Alabama | collected 2011
CGCGACAACTTGTCCACGTGGAATTCTAAGCTTAGGATCCCAATGTGCTGGAAAGTTACCCTGCTGCGGGTTGGGAATCCTGTACCCCTTACCCATTTCAGCTTTGCATTTAGATGTTCTCGTTCGAGAGAGGTCCCAGCTTTATCGCGGCCGGCGGCCAGGGAATGAAATAGCGTGAGCCGTCCTTCTCAGGATTCATCCACACTCCGCCGTCTTCCCGGATCTTCGCGAGTGCAGCCATATATTGGCTTTGTTTCAACCGGACCTGAAATTGGAGATTCCGATGATCCTCCGGCGCAGGGCTGAAAGTGACGGAGAATACGGTCAGCAGGCACTGTACATCATCCGGCCCCTCAGGCGTCGAGGGTTTGTCAAAATCCAGTAACTCGACCATCAGCCAACCCTTTCATTGCTATTCCGTGGCATAACGCACCAGCTTGCACTTGCGCCTGATGCTTCCCCTGCCGCCAAATCCCGCGCCAACGACTACCACTCTCATCGTGGCTAAGCTCGGGTTTGCCTATGTCCGGCGAACTAGCCGCAAGATAATCAGCAGCACGACGGCGCCAATGGTCGCGCTCGCAATGGCGCTTACAAGGCCGACGCCCAGATGAATGCCTAACCGGGGCAACAGCCAGCCCCCAACCAATGCTCCGACGATGCCTACAACAATGTCGCCAAAGAGGCCGAAGCCTCCGCCTTTGACGATGACGCCCGCAAGGAGGCCGGCGACGGCCCCGACCAAAAGCCAAACAACTAGAGTCTCGACCGGCATCCCTGCGTCTCCCTTTTCTTGCTCAACGTCTGATTTGGGAAATCTTGGTTCCCTCAAGGCTAACCCCGGCCATCAATCCCTGTTGATCGAAAATGAAGGCGTAGGCATCGTCCTTCAGCGTCGATGTAGAGAGATTCTTGGCCACACCCTGGTTCACTATGACAACCGTCGGCCCAACGCCGATTTCCCATCCCTGCGTGCCGTGAATGTACCGCAGCGCCTGGTCGCTCATTAGGAACACGACATAGCCGTAGGATTGCGCGCCGGCCTGAAAGCCCCAAGATGCCGTTAGGGAGTTGTAGTAGCCATCAATCGTGCGGCCCTGTTTTAGCTCGCCCTCACCATAGGCACCGCCAAACACCAGGCCGGCTTTCACGATGTGAGGGAAAATGAGAATGGCTTTGGCCTGCCGGGCAATTGTCTGCGCGAACGGCTGCGTTCTGTATAGCCCTTGAAGCGCTTGCTCCGAGTCGGCGTTCAGGTCCGCCGCCGTTGCTGCAACTGCGCGATGGCCGGTTGAACCCAGCACCGGAAGAGCGCAGGAAAATGCCAGACCTAGCGCTAGGAGTTTGTGTCGGATGTTCATCATGTGGTTCCTTTTCGCACGGTGAAGGCGCGAACATGGTTGCTGCGAGTGGCGGCACGCAGCCGCCGGTTAAGCCACATCTACCAACGCCAGCGGGGGCAGTAGCGATGATAGTGATGCCATCCGTAGGCAGAGCAGTGGCGGTGACGATAATGCCTGGCGCCAACGCCTATATGTGCGCCCGCGCCAACACCACCTACGTGGACACCGACGCCGACATCAGCGCGGGCCGGGGATGCCGCGGCCGAAATTGAAAGAGCGCAACCGATCGATAGGCTCAGCGCCAGCAACATTTCTCGTGTACCCGTCATTTTGCTCCGTCTTTCCTGGAAATTCACGAAAGGGTCTATGCCTTTTCACAAGGGTGGACTGAGCAAAAATGCTCACGAGCGGAAACACTGACGGGCCATGAACCTGCTGAGAAGCCAGAGCCACTCACGATCATTGAGGTAATCGTCACGTTCGCGACCTCGACGGCTATTCTGTGGCCGTTGTTCCACTAAGCCGTATTCACGGAACGGCGCATTGCTGAAATTGGCGAAAACACGCGATTAGCAGGGATGCTCCAGCATCGTGGCCATGTGGTCATAGGTTGCCGCCAGCGTGTGAAGCATGATTTTGGTGTCCAGCGCTCGGAGTTCTTCTGCTGTGTCGCGGAGCACTGCCGCTCGGAATCTGTAACGTTCAATACGCTCGCTTCGGTTTTTCGGACGTGCAGATGACAATCTAAGCGCGGCCAGCGCCGCATCTTCTTTCCCCGACAGAGACATGGCCACCCTCTGAACGCGCGCTCCCGTCAGAATGAACGCAAGGCCCTCCTAGACGTTACAGGAGAACTTGGGCTTCTTTCGCTCTCCTTTGATCCTGCGGGCATACTTTTCTGCAGCGGCTCTGGTTCGGGATGCCCGACTCGTTTTCTGCTTCGCCTTAAGCGGCGCAGCCGGCTTGTCTGGAATCCTCTGCATTGGCTCTACTCCGCCTTCGCGCTTTCGGCGATTTTCCGGTCGTCAGAGATCGTCGCCTTGGCTCTGCATGATGAAAACCAAACATTCACCCTATCTCGGCTACCGCTCCAGACGATTTCATCCTCTCGGCTGATTTCAAGAGCAGCATAGGGACTAAGCATCATGGCGGCTGCGGTTCGCACGGCATCCTGTTCGTCCTTGCATTCCATCACCAGCCAACGGATTATTTTATCATTCACATCCGAATAGCGGGCGGTATAGGTGATAGACACGTCGCACTCCGTTGATCGAGCGGGAGTGCAGGCACCGTTTTGGAAGGTGTCCTAAAGGCCTCTCAAGCGCCAGCGCCCGGTTGCCGATGCCAGCGATTAATCTTGATAAGCCCTATGAACGCAGCAAGCTGTGCAGTATCGCTCACTCGTTCTCATAAATTTTCGACTGAAGGGATTCCCAGAGAGGGAGTTCGTAGGAAGGGGGCCCGTCACCGGACGATGTCCCCCTGGACGCGCAGAAAGGCAAAGATTCTCTGCCGGAGTTTGTGATCCGCAGAAGGTGGGCGCAAATGAGCGTGCTTTATCATGGGCGGGCAGTTACCGGGCGGCACCGACGGCCGCCCGGTGCTAGCGAACGCACTTGGGGCTTGCCAAGCGGGTCTCGGCACAAGTGGCCAGCAACGGCACGTTGCCCCGACCAGAAGCCGCAATCTGCCCTATATTGCTCACCTCTCAACCGTACTGCGCGCTTCTAAAGCACCTGTGCAATCGCGCAAAGTGGCAGCTAAGGCCGAGCACCCAGCTAAGGCCGAGCACGCCCCAGCAAAACGGCGCCAAGGTCGTCTTGGCGCCGTAGCACTCCCTTAAAGCATCGCTTAGTTAGAAAACAGGCTGTAATCCGTCTGGACGACTTCACCGGTCTTGCTATCAACCAGCAGCGCATCATCGCCTGCACGAATCCAGGTTAGGCCGTCGGGCGGTGATTCGAGCCCATAACTCGAATATTCCACCAGCCTATAGTGCCCAGCAAGCAACGCTGATGGAGCGCGATCGCCAATCGTGTAACGGGTGTAGACATACCCGGGAGGCCCCATGAAGACGTCCGAGTTGTAATGCTTGGTCGCCGTAATCGTGCGCACATACTGCTTATAGCCGTCGCTGGTCTTGGTGGTGGTGGTTTCGGTCGTCCCGGCGGGCGAGCTGACCGTTGTCGTGGTTTTTTCGCTATCCTTGGCAAAGACAGTGGACGAACCGAGGCATAGCGCAATGGCGCTTGCCGACATCATAAACTTATTCATTTTGGAAAATCCTTGTGTGCCCCTTCGCGAGCCCACGTTAGGTAACCCCCCCATCTCCCGTATGTTCCATAGCCGTGCAGGTAGCCGCAGCGTAGAGGTGGGCCCGGGTGAGGGTCCCACTTGCGCCCCCTCAAGGTGCAACGGGGGCTTAGCGGGTCGCTTAGTCAGGCAATCACGGCGCCGCCCCTCGGCGGCGCCCCTCATGCGCTAGGTTGTATATCTAATGGTGGTACTGATCGGTTGCAGATGCTTCCGTGTCGTCCGCCTGGATGGCGGGTTGAACAGTATCGGTGTTGATTTCGTTGCCTCGCACCATCTCTGTTGCAGCCTGATAGCTCCGTTGCGCGACCGCCTTGGCTTTTTCGTAGCCATCGCTCGCCAGTTCCAGCGCCCCGTCCTTCAATTTTTCCGCTTGGTCGCCCAGCAATTCGTCTTCGATACGGCTCCAGGGTAGCAGCGCGCCGAGCGCCATACCCAAGATCACGCCTGCTCCCACGACGAGAAGCGGTCGACCGCGCACAAACCTCGTGAAGCTCGAACGTCTTGCATGCGTACTGTTGCTCGTCAGGTGTGCTGCCGCGCGTCGTCCGTGTCTGTTTGGCATGTACTCATCCTCTTGGGGTTGTTGGCGCGTTGCAGAGCGCGATTGGGGACGCTGCTGATCGCCGGTGCATTGTAGAACGCGCTGCTGCCGAGCCAGTTGCTACATTTTTTGGCCCGGCCACAGGTTTACGCTCTCCCACAATACGAAGAGCGATTCCATCTCCTAACTACTGTACCGCAGACGCGATTCCTTGGACGTTTTCGATGCGCATAGCTGTTCGCACCATGCGGTCATGATTACGATCCCTCGTAACGACGATGGCGTGTGGTACTATTTACTCCATGTGCCACGTGGAAGGCGACAACTCTCCGGACGGCCAGAACGATCGCCTGCACAAGGAGTTGCCAGCCGGACGGAGGCAATTGCAGCTGCTGAGAACGCAATCGATAATTGGCCTGGCCAGCTTGGTGTTGGTTGTATCTCCAAAATTGGCGCCGGGTTCCAATCCTGACGGCGTCTCTGCCTTCGAACGCTGATGCGCTAACGCCTGATTCAAAAGAGATCCCGCCAAGCGCACCTTGTTTTCCGGAAATATGCCCCCACATGTAAGTAGCGGTTGTACTACCGCCCCTCGGCCGCTTGCGGCCTCCTTCTGCAAACGTTTGGACGCAACTGATTTCGTCCGGGGTTGGTCTTTCTAATCTCGAGCAACGGTTTGCGCCGTCTCTCGCAAGCAGGTCTTCAGAATAAAGCAAAGGGAGTACCCGGTGGCATCACGCCATCGAGGTGACTCTTCAAAATCAGGAATACGACTATGAAATCGCTTTTCAGATCAGCCCTCGTGGTTGGTGCAATGGCCAGCGCAGCCGCTTTGGCACTTGGCGTCGCAAATGCCGGCGTATCGATTGGGATCGGCGTCCCCGCAGTGATCATCGGTGCAAGCCCCGGCTATGTGGCTTATGACGAACAATACTATTACGACCCGATTTACATTAGCGGCGCCTGGTATCATGGGCCGTATCGCTGGCGCATGAGCGGTGGCGAGCGCATGTTCTTTGTGAATGGCCGCTGGCATCGCAATGAATGGCGCGAAGGCCGCGTTCCTCAGTCGATTGTGTTCCGCAATGGCGGCTCGTTCAGGGACGGACGCTACAGCGGTTTCGGCAGCGCCGAGCGCATCAATGCCCGGTTCCACGTCAACGGCCGCGACATGCGTGAAGACCGTCGTGACCTCAACAATGACAGGCGAGAGTTGAGCAACGACCGGTCTGATATGCAGCATGATCGTGAGATGCAGCAGGACCGCGACGACAGGAACGACGCCCGCGGCAACGATGGCGAGAGTCACTAGGTTTCCAGCGGCGCATCTGGCGCCTCCGCGCTTTGTCTGAGGAGACTCGGACTGCGTCGCGCGGTTTGGGCGCAGCGCCTTGGGGAGGCGACGGCGATGAAGCAGCAAGGCTCAGGCTTTGCGAGCTTCATTGCAGTCAGGAGGTCTAACCGGAGAAACGGCGCATGGCGACCACCAGAGTAACGAGCACGACGATAACTTTCGTAAGGCCATTCATTTTGGATGGGTTCAGCGAACTTCAGCGCGCCGGATCTTACGTAGTCGATACCGAAGAGGAGCTGATCGACACACCCACGGTAGCCGCCTGGAGGCGCATCTCCACTGTCATGCAGTTGAGCCGGCATGGAGGTGTCGAATATGTTCCGATCAATCCCGATCAACTGAGCGACGCGTTGAGACGTGATGGTGCGCAGCACGACCCCACGGGTCCCGTATCCTCGGCATCCGCCAAGGGGCGGCACAATCGCGCCCGGCGCATTCTTTCATTGCTGCCGCTCCCAAAAGCACGTTGAAGAAACCGTTGAGCGCGCCAACTCAAGCCGCCAAGGTCCTTTCCGCGCGTCCACGTGGCGCCGCTGGATCGGCCGCGACGTCCTCGCCAACGCCCCCGAGCGTCAACGCTCACGAGGCCTATCGCCTCAGCCGCATTCAGGCGGAGGGAATGGAACGCCGCACACCGCATCGCCGCGAGCACGCTGGATAGACTCGACGGGATGCAGATCGACTCCCTCAATCCGTATGTCGCGGATCCCGAACGTGGCCGCTGGCTCGCAGGGTTCAATAGCGCACTGGCGCACTGAATGCACGAAGTAGCCGGCTGTCCTGAACTTGGCCATCGGTGTCTTTAGTGATCTGTTTTGACCGCCACTGCATTGCAAGGGGGCCTACTATGCGAGCCGTGTTGTAGATATTGGAGCTTTGTCGAGCTCCAAGTTTTCCGACCGTGCCCAATGCCTCTGGAGGAATCCCTATGAAACTCGCTTTCGCCCTGTTGGCTGCCTCGGTACTTTCTTCATGGGTCGTATCGACTGAAGCAGCAAGTATAAAGATTTTGCACCGCTTCGCAGGGAGCGACGGAAGCGATCCACAGACTGCGCTGACGCTCGGAGCCGATGGTCGTCTCTATGGTACCACTTTTGTCGGGGGACAGTTCGACCGCGGCTCCGTCTTCGCCATTGACCCCAATACCGGCAACCTTGTCACGCTGCACAGTTTTGCAAGCGACGAAGGTACTGGGCCGGTCGGCCCGCTTGTGCTCGCATCGGATGGGAATTTCTACGGAACCACCTGGGGAGGCGGAGACGACAATATCAATTGCTCCGGAGGTTGCGGCACGATCTACCGCATCTCGTCTTCCGGCGATTACAAGACATTGCACTTCATGCGGGTGCAGGAAGGCTCTACCCTGCAAGGTGGGCTGATCGAGGGAACGGATGGTCTTCTTTACGGCACCGCGACAGTGGGCGGGGTGCCACATTGCGGCACAGTGTACGCGTTTTCGCCGGCCAACTCGAAGGTCAAGGTTGTGCACACCTTCAATTGCAGCACTGACGGCCGTTATCCTGATGGCCGCCTCCTGCAGGCAGCAAACGGCTTCCTTTACGGAGCGACCAGCAGCGGTGCTTCAACTGAAGAAGGCACGGTTTATCGGATGAAGCTGGATGGCTCCGCCTTCCAGACACTGGCTCAGTTCGGAAATGCGAATGTCGGCTGCCAGCCAAGATCTGGCTTCATCCAAGCGACGAATGGCGATCTCTATGGCGCAGCGCCAGATTGCGGGCACTATGGCTCCGGCGCGCTCTACGCCATTACACCAGACGGTGCTCTGCGCGCCGTCTACAATTTCGACAACGACGGCTATGCCCGTGACGGGAAAGAACCAACTGCAGAATTGCTGCAGGCGCCCGACGGGAAGCTCTATGGCGCGGCTCCGATCGGCGGATTGCCAGTGGATGGTGAGCGCGAGGGCACGGTGTTCCGCATCAATCTCAAGGGGACAACATTCAAGCTGCTGCACACCTTCACGAGTTCGCCTGACGGCTCATTCCCCACCACCGGACTCACGATCGGAGCGGATGGAAATCTGTACGGTGTGACGCCGGTAGGCGGATTGGAACCAGGCAAGGGCACGGTGTACCGGCTCAAAACTGCGAAGTGAGTTCAATGCTGCCGGACAAGGCGATCGCACTGAAAGCACGAGGGGGAGAATCACGGACAGGGAAAGCCGGAGCGTGGGACACGTCGCAGGCGGTTTGAGCCTTATCCGGAACTGAACACCTTGAGTTGAGCTGAGCGTTTGCGAATGGAACAGCCCGACTAAGATTCAAGCGCAGATGTGGGCTAGGTCTCAAACCGAACAAAACGAGCGCCATCGCACGAAATCCGAGCTGTGCTACCTCGACGGCCTCAAGCCGCGCGTCCGCCCCGCCGCATTCGCCTACCGGGAGCCGCCTTCGACCACCCGGTAGTGCGGATACGCGGCTCCGATTAGTTGGCGCGGGCTGTACCCTCGCGGCCGACAAGGATGCGCTTTACATGCTTTTGCGCGTCGAGGCGCTTCGCAAAGGCGATTGTGAGAACGCCGTGCTTGAAGGACGCGGTCGCTTTGTCCGGGTCGACTTCTGATCCGAGCTGGATCGACCGCTCGAACTTGCCGTGCGACCGCTCGTTGTAAATCGAGCCATTGCTGTCGCGCTTCTGCTCACCCTTGAGCGTTAGCACGCCATCGCGCAGCTCCACCGAGACATCCGTCTCATCGATACCAGGGAGCTCCGCCAGAACCTTGATGTCCTTCTCCGTCTCACTGACCTCGATATTGGGCCAACGTGTCGAAGCGTTGGAACCGAAGGTTGCGGAATGATCGAAATCGTGAAGGAATTCATTGAATAGGCGGTTCATCTGGCCGTGAAAGGCCATGAACGGGTTGGTTTGGGCAGAGTAGCGCCCTGCGCCGTTGCCACGATTCCAAGGATAAACGCCTTTTCCTTCCATACCGGATAATGTGGTTTGATTATACATATTAGTTCCTTTCAGGATCACGCCAAGAATACGACGCTGATAACAACGTAATCACGAGGGCAATAACTTACAACAACCGTAGATTTTTATTATCTGGTATATCTATACACATTACTTACACAACGCGTTGCTTACAAAATATATTTGCCTGAAGCACGAAGAAGCGGAACGGGCTGGCGGGACCTTGGGACTGCGCGTTGATCCAGCTAACGACGCCCGCGGCCTGCCATGCAATTCCGCAGCGACCAGCAACCAGCATCAGCACAACAATCACAAGAAGGCTGGCGCAAAGCAGGACGCCATCTTCTTTCAAATATGCGAACGCTAGCAAAACGATTGTCAGCGGGGAGGCACGTTGCTCAGCAGGATCGGAACGAAGAGCAGAACGCCAACCAGCAGGATGGCGCCGCCACCCACTCGCTTGGTCGTCTCGATGTGGCTGCGCGCGGATCGATCGGTGAAAGGCCGGTGGCACCCATGCTTGTTTCGTCGCGCCCCGATTCCGAGCACAGCGCTTGGTTGCGAGACGGATAAGAGGCAGTGCCCTGCGAGGTGCTCATCTCAATACGACGCGCCGCGCGGGAATCTTTGGCGGCGCGGCTCACGCAACCCGCGCAAGCAGCGGCACCGAAGTCCAACGACTAACCGAAACGCACATTCCGCCCGGCCCGCTCGTCGTTTCGGTCCGCGCGTCGAGTTGCTGGGCGAGCGCCTTGACCAGGCTAGTTCCGAGGCCACCTTGACCGACGTTTCTAGCGCGTCCCACGCCATTATCCGAAACTGAAAGCTTCCAGTACGTGCCGTCCGCCTCGTAACGCACGACGACAGCATCCGCTGGGCCTGGATCGGGAAAGGCATGTTTCAACGCGTTGATGACCAGTTCGGTGACGATCAGGCCGAGGCTGACAGCCTGTGCGGACGTCACCCTCGCATCCTCCCCCATCACTTTGAGCATCTCAGTCTTGCCCTCACCCATCACTGAGTCGGCAAGGGAGGTACATAGGTTAGTCAGGTAGGGCGCGACTTCCACAAGTTCGCTGCCGCCGGAGACATGGAGGTGCCGCTGAACCGCGGCGACCGAGAGCACCCGGCGGTGCGCGTCCTGCAGATGCTCGCGCGTCTCCTCCGAGGCGACCGCGCGCGCCTTCAACATGAGAATGCTGGCTATGATCTGCAGGCTGTTGAGAATGCGGTGCTCTATCTCTTCGAGCAGCATCTCTTTTTGTCGTAGCAGATCGTCGGTCTGCAACTGAAGACGAGCTTCTTTCTGTTCAATCAACCGGCGCTCCGTTACATCCTCAAACCCGAGGATGATGCCGAGATCGTTCACACCGCCCGTCGGGCGGATGTGAAGGAGCAGGACGCGAGGCCCAATTCTTGGAAATTCATGGGCAATTTCGAAGCCCGCAATGGAACGACGCTCTGCGAGGCATTGTTCAAGAACCGTGCGCAACGCGGGAATATCCCACGCGTCACCATCCAGTTCGAACAAGCATTGATTGTGCGCCTCATTGGGTTCTATGCGGAAGGCGCGATGGAAGGAGCTGCTGGCAAACCGGACGTTGAAGTGCGCATCCAGTGCGAGCAGCGGCTCGCGAAGGGATTCGACGATCGTTTGCGTCAGTGATGCGGTGTCCATTCGCAAGACCTGCTTTCATCGGCCTTAGGGATGGCCCTAACGCCCGGGCCGTGCCTCTAGCGCGCAATCGACACGGCCGCCGGCTGAATGGAAGGCGCTTCGCTCTGTGTAGCAAGGGCGCGCGTGTGGAGTTGAGCATATTTGCTCACACAACCCACAATTGATGCGCTAAAATGGCCCAATGAAAGCAGCCACTCCGCCCAGCGCCAAGCCGCCTGCACGCGCGGCTGGGCAAACCAAACCGCCCTTCGATCCCCTGACGTTTCTCGCCAAAGCCGGTGGCAGCAGAACCGTTGCTCATTATGCGAAGGATGCCACGGTCTTCGCCCAGGGCGAACCCGCGGACGCGGTCTTCTATATCCAGAAGGGCAGGGTCAAGATCACCGTCGTTTCCGCCCAGGGCAAGGAAGCCGTTGTGGCGTTCTTGAACGCGGAGGAGTTTTGCGGCGAAGGCTGCCTCGGGGGACAGCCGCGCCGCATGGCGACAGCCATGGCCATGACGGAATGCGAGATCATGCGGCTGCCTAAGACCGTGATCGTTAAGGTGTTGCAGGAAGAGCCTGCCTTCTCCGGGCTGTTCGTCTCTCACTTGCTAGCGCGCAGCATCCGCATCGAGGAAGACCTTGTGGACCAGCTGTTCAATTCCAGCGAAAAGCGTCTGGCGCGCGCCCTTCTTATACTCGCGAATTTCGGCAAGGAAGGCCGGCCCGAGCCGATCCTCGCGAAAGTTAGCCAGGAGACGCTTGCGGAGATGATCGGCACCACCCGCTCGCGCGTCAGCTTCTTCATGAACAAGTTCCGGCGGCTGGGCTTCATTGACTACAACGGCCACCTCGAGGTCCACTCGTCGCTGCTGAGTGTCGTTCTCGCTGATCAGCCCGGCATCTTCGAGAAGCGCAGCTGAGAGGCGCTCGGCCCCGAGCGACAAGAAATTGGTGGCTCTGTTCTGTTTTGACCATCGCCATATTTGCGCGGCGCGTATCTTCAGACTGCTGGGCGCTTCGCGTGCCCCGCGATTGTCATCCGCCCGGCGATTGAGCCCCGGCCGCGTTTTTGGCCGGGGTTCGTTTTCTGCCGCGCTTTCGACAAGAAGCGCACCCTTACTGGGGGCCGGATACCATGAGAATCAAAACTGCGAGTTCCCTTCAATGCCTTCGCGAGAGCGCGCCAAAGCGCGCGCGAACCGCGAGGTCGATCGGCAAAGCGAAGATTCGTTTCCGGCGAGCGATCCGCCTTCTTACAGTGGAGGTGCGATTGCCGGCGCCCCGGAGCGAGGCTCGAAGGCGGGCAGCCAGTAAGCTGCTTCCGGCGGAAGCCACTATGGGGGAGAATTTCGGAGAGTTCGATGAAATGGGAATATCGGCTAACCGTACTCGCGCTGAACGACCGAAGGAGGCGCATGACACCCTCAATCGCCTCGGAAAGGAGGGCTGGCGGATCGTTCTGCCTCGCCGAAGGCCACGAGCCTTTGCTGCGTCTCGTCCCACAGGGACAGATAAATGCCGCGCAGACTTTGGCGAAGGGTGACGCGCCCCACATCGTGTAAGTCGGGATGGTCTCGCAGCACATGTCGAAGGCGGTAGGACGGAATACGGCTATTCAGATGGTGCACATGGTGTACGCCAATATTTGCTGTGAACCACCGCAGCACACCGGGCAGATCGTAGTGACAGCTGCCGAGCAGCGCGGCCTCCGCCGGCCTCCAGCAGTCACTGCGGGACCACACCACGAACTCGAACTGGTGCTGAATGTAGAAAAGCCAAACTCCGATCGACGCAGCCAGCAAAACCACCGGTAGATGCACCGCCAGGAACGGCCCGGCCCCGACGAGCCAGATCGAAACACCTGCAAGCAACGCGATTGCAGCATTTGTGGCCATCGCGCTGATCCACGGGCGCCAACCCATACGCATTTGCTCGAAAGGAAGGCGATGCTGCAGCAAGAACAGATACGCCGGCCCAACGCCGAACATGACAAAGGGGTGTCGATACACGCGATAAGCCAGCCGACCCAGCGGCGATCTCGACAGGTATTCCCCAACGGTCAAGGTGAGGATGTCTCCGACTCCTCTTCGATCGAGATTTCCTGATGAAGCGTGGTGAACGGCGTGGTTGCGGTTCCAACAATCATAAGGCGTAAGAGTCAGAACACCGATGGCGCGACCGGTCCAATCGTTCAAGAACCGTTGCCGAAAGAAGGACCCGTGACCGCAATCGTGCTGGATCATGAATAGTCGAACCAGAAATCCTGCGGTTGGGATCGCCAAAGGGAGCGTGAGCCAATAGCCAACCTTGAGCGACAGCAGCATCAGGACCCAACTCAGAAGCAACGCGCCCGCGGTCACGACAAGTTCAAATAGGGCGCGCCTCCCGCGCGGCTCGCGGTACCTCATTAGATCCCGAACGAGGGCGCTCGCGTTTGGCCCTCCAGCAAACCCAATCCCTGCCGTTGTCATCCATACACCCTGTACAACGGATACTTATCCGTCCCTTGCTGAGAGTGCACGAACTTGTGCCGGCATTCTGCATTCAGGTGCAACAATTTCTCACGACTCTGCATCACTCCGGTCAATCCCAGCGCGTTGTGGGGGAGCATTCGCGAACCTGTTTTCTAGTCGGTTATTCCGCTGACTACGGTCGACCGCGGCCACTCTTGCCTGATCAAGCGTGCGAAGCGGCAGCAGAAGATACGGGCTGGGGCTCGCTGTGCTCATGACTCCAAACGTCACGGAATTGCTCCGATCCATCGTTGACCAATTATCCTTTCGGCTCCCACTGACCACGCGAGCGCCCGCGCTGGCTCCGGGCATCCTTATCTCGCAATGAGGTTTGGACTTCGGTACGTCCAGATAAGCCGCAAACATAGCTGCGAGAAAGCGTGCGCACTGGTCAATTCTGCTCAGTGTCATGCGCTGACGGATGTTAAGTCCTACCGTGGAGTGGTGAGCGCTTTTCAAGCAGCCGCCTAGCGACATCCACTGACGGAGGAACAAATGAGCAAATGGTTGGAACCCCCCATTGCAGTCCCCGCTGCGTGCGTTGCGATCTTCATCGCTTACCTTCTTTATCGCACCTACGCTTAGCATCGTGGAGAAAATTGCACAGTCACCTTCTTACGGCGGCAAGGCCCGGGTCCGATGAAGGTGGAAGCCCTTCTATTCAGGATGGGTGCCGCCATCGTTGTAGGATGGATGGCCCTAAGCCTCTGGTTATTCCATGCCGGAAGCCGGAGCCCGGACCCGGTAACAGGACGGACGTACGCGATCCGCGAGATGGGCACGCTCTACGTGATTCCGCTGTGGGCACATCTTTCCAGTCTGCTTTGTTTTGTGGGGCTTGCCGCGGTCGCAATTGCTGCCGGGACAGGGCTGCTACGGGCGCTTGTAAACAAACCAGATTCCAAGCCGACGGTCGTCGCTGCGGGTATGTACGAGCGACGCGGTACAAACGGGCGTTCTCCTCTCACGACATAGTGAATGTAGGAGCCGGCGATGACGTCTCACAGTAGCCTTTGCCGGCGCTCGCGTCCGCGTTATTTGTTGCTTCGGCAGTGTCCGCCTTCGCAGCATTCAAGATCTACGGAAACAGCCGCACGCAACAGTCGGACAAGGCTATTACTGTCGTCATCTGCACGGTAATTGCAGTTCTCTTCGCATTCGGAGCGGAGTGGGCGATGTTGCTGCAGCCAAGGTGATCGGGAAGCAAATAGGCGGAAACTACCCGGATCGGCAGTAAGACAAGCAGTGTATGCAGGACGGGAAGCTGGCTGAGGCGGCCTTCAAATCGGCCGAGAGACGCGACGCTGTTTCGAAAAAGATAACTGAGACTGAATACGCGGTAGTGCGGAAAAGACCAGGACACTCCGAGCGTTGCGGTTCGCGAAATAAGGGGGTGGCTGATCCCGCGAAGAAGCAGACGTGCGCTGCTTGCGCTCTGCTTGGTGACATTGGGTTGCCGCCTGCCCGCCGGTCGCACATTCGGTAAGTAACCTGGAGTGAAATCATACCGCCGAAAGCCTATGATTACCGCCGTGCCCTATCCTTGTCCCGGCCTACCAGATGATTTGTGGCCGCGAGCGGCCGTGTTTTCCCGCTTTCTTGGCTCCCGCAATTTGGACAGAAGCCTCTAGCGGAGATTCGCAAACGAGCGGTCCCGGCATTGCGCCTTCTGGAGCGATACATTCGCCCACGCTGGCAGACGCCGTTCGAAACCACCAAGCGGGTGGTGGGATTCGCCATCCTTCTTGTTGGCTGCTTGCTCTTCATCCCCGTTCCGCTGAGCAATGTGCTGCCGGCGCTGGCCGTTGTCCTGCTCGCGTTTGCATACCTCGAAGAGGATTGGTGTTCTTCTGTCGATGACGCTCTGCTCATTCTTGTATTGCTGCTCACCGCAATCGGGCTCGGTTGGGCATTTGGCGCCCTCGACTGGTTGTGAACACGCCTGCCCGACAGGATGTCGTTATTGTGCGAAACCGCACGCCTGGGATTGATTTGCAAATCTTGTTATCGCCACCACCCAACGAGGTAGTAGAGGCAGATTGAGGAAACGACAAAATCGGCCGTCACTATCAGCCAAAACATGATGGGTTGTTGAGCACGACTAATGGGCGAACTGGTATCGACCATGATTCCGCCACTGCGAATCGCCCGCCCTCCGGCCCAGATCAGGATTGCGGACAGCCCAACAAGTAGCATTGAAAAAAAGACTGCGCTCACGGAGCAATCTGTTTTTTGTACCGCGCTGGATTCGTAGGCGATTTCGCCGCTGCCATCATATCGCAGAGATGATCTCAGTCACTGGGATAGACGAGCATGACAAGATCATCGCGGCTGAGTGTCCTTTGAAGATCGTCCTTAACCCTGACCCTTGTGTAACCACCATTCTCCATTTTGAGCATGGCTTTGAGTGCCCGAAGCAGCGTCAGGGCAGGTATGAGCTCTGCGCCCTTGGAGTTGGTTTCCCGTCACCTTAAACGGCAAGGCTAAGACTCCGGCTTTCATGCCGAACCTAAGACCGGCCGCTGCGAAGAGCAACCAAAGCAAATTCGAAAGCTGAGCCACTGTTCCAAGTTAGTCGTATCTCGGTTTGTAATTGTCGGGGTGGTATCTTTCGGCGGAATGGCGCATGAATGAGCCATGCGCGGGGTCCCTGTACACAGATGCCTGGATGTGGGGGATTGGCGGTAATATCAAGCCGTCAATCGGCAAGAATCGGGGAGCGCAAACCGTAATTGCGAACGGCGTGGGTTTCTTAACGCTCAGGAGAGCATGCCCTCGGCGCAGCTGATTCGGAGCGCTTCGGATGGACAGGCTTGAATTGATCGACAATTTGAAATTCGTGCGGACGACGGCTGAATACTGAATCCGTGGCTCCCGAGGAACTGGCCAAAGGCGTAGGACTTGGTCTTCTCGCCCTCGCTGAATGTTGAGAGGAACGCCCGCCGAAGACGCTTGAACCCGGCGCCGGGCTCCTTCAAGGCAAAAGCGAACCGCTGGTAAGTGGCCAGAGCCGTTCGGTGAGCGAATCAAAAGGCCTTTTGGTAGCTGGCCGCAGATCTGTCGCTAGCGAGGCTCGGGCAGCTGAATAACGATGCGGTAGCAGTCGAGACTGCGGCTGAGAAACTCGTAAGCGGCACCCCAGAGGTACAGCCGAAACCGTCGATAATCGAACTCGCCAAACCTATCGATCACGAAATCCTTGTGTGCATCGAAATTCCTCGCCCACTGCACGAACGTATAAAAATAGCTCATGCGGTCGTTAAAGATTTCCTCTACCTGGAGAGGAGTTTTCGCCAGCTTGTTCAGGAAATCGTCTAGCACCAGAAACGAATGGTTCCCGGGGTAGATGTATTTCACCATAAAGGACGACAGCTCGTACTTTTTTGTGCTGGCGCTTCCGTCGAGGAAAATGCGTCCGCCCGGCTTCAGGAGGCTGATGAATTTCTGCAGCACGCGAAGATAGTCGGGCAGATGTTCGATCACCCCCATGATCACGATCGCGTCGTATCTGCCTGCCGGCTGATATTCGAAAAGGTCCGTCTCAATCAGCTCCCAGTCGCGTCCAAGTTCCTTCGCCCGCTTGTTGAGATAGTCGATTGACACTTTGGAAATCGAGATGCCGGTGCAGCGCACCTCGCGCGCCGAAGCATACTCGAACCATGCGCCCCAGCCCGGTCCCACTTCCAGGATGTGATCGCCCGGCTTTAGCTTCAGCTTTTCGAAGCAGTAATCGAACTTGCGCAAGGTAGCGGCATCGAGCGTTTCGTCTGCGCGCTGGTAGACGCCTTGCGTGTAGCAAGGCGTTACCGGATCGAGAAAGCTCAAAAAGAATTCTGGATCGATATCGTAGTGGGCGGTGATGGCTCGCTTGTTGGTGTGGACCTGTCCGAACAGCAGCGGCTGTATAAATCGCCAGGCCTCCGTCAGCAGGTGAAAATCTTTCATCGTGCCGCGCAGCGCGAACGGCTTCAGCATGTCGCCTTCTAGGTCGATGTCGCCAGCCAGATAGGCATCGGCAATGCGGCCCTCGTCGATGCTGGATATCGCCCGCACGCCATTTCGATTGCGTAGTGTGACACGGAATGTCGGCGCCCCGCGGCCGAAGAGCTGGCACGAACCATCGGGCATCACGACCTCGAATGGCACAGTTCCGTCCGCATATTGGGCGGCAAAGCGGCCGAGCAAGGATTGCCGATCCCTCCGACGCAGCGCCACCTCCTGCTCCGGAGGGAAGGGAAGGAGATCGGTTGTCTCACTCATATGAAATCCAGTTCCATGACCGGCGAGTAGCCTAAAGGCTGCGGAGGGTGTTGTCACCGCAACCAAGACGTCGACGAAACTACCAGACCGCCGCATGGCCGGAGGCTTTCGGACTTGTGCTGCGAGGAAAGCTACCGGGTCAGGATCAGATAAGGAATCCAGACAAGGGCCACGGATGCAATGGCAACGGACCAAGCAAATCGGTTTACGTTCTTCATGACGATGCCGATGCGGAGCTCAAAGGACCCCGATGGGCCTCGATTTCCTTCCACGTTGCCCGCAGCGGCAGGCCGTCAGATTGCGCGCATAGCTCCCGGACATTCTCCTCCGCGATGAACGCTCGCAATTCATGCTTCAGCTGGACCGATGAGGGGGTGGAAAGCCTCCGGCCATATCGAACGTATGATCGCATTTTTTCAATTCTCCTTTGAATGTCTGCTAGCCGGATGACATCACCGTCGCAGGGGGCGAGGAAGTTACGGCACGACGCGAGATGCCGGGGCGCCGGAAGTGTATTCCTTGATAGTTGCGACCCAGCGCATTCCTTCCCACACTTCGACATTGTGGCCGTCGCATAAAGTTCGCGCTTTGACCGCCGCAGCTGCATCGTGTTCGAACATTCATGTTCGCTTTGCGACAGGAATTCGTTGGACGGCTTCACGATACGAAATCGATAGAGGCGCATTTTGCGCTCCGCGTGTTAGAGCCGGGAGCGCGGGCACCGTCTTTGTCGCTGGTGCCTCAGATGTCTCTCAAGCGCCAGCGGGGAAGCTGGCGACACCGACAGCTTAGCACTCTGCTAAACAGAGCGACAGCCTCGCGATCCCGCTCAAAGTTAACCGAGCCAGCCTCACCTCGTTGCGGCAATCAAGACAGCGCCCAAGGTTGTAAACTTCACTCCCGCCCGACGCACGAACCGTGGGTTCTGTACCCTGCTCAGATGACTCACGTGATCCCAATGAGGGGGTTGAAGCGCGGCACGCAGGCGGCACGCAAATTCTGGTAACCCTTTGAAATTACATCACGCAAGATTCGCCCAAATTCATTTAAACTTCAGGATCTCTTTGATTTTCCTCTATAAAATACACCTCTCATAACGGTCTGGTCGCAGGTTCGAGTCCTGCCGGGCCCACCAATAGTTTCAACGGCGTGTGCGGGGAACGAACGCGATTCAAGTGGTTTCGCGACCTCAGACCCGCCAGAGCTGGCGCTTGCATTCCATTACCGACGCGCCGAACCATTTGCCGATGATCGAATATGAGACCTTCGCCTATTTCGGAGTGCCGAAGACAGGGTCCACATTCATCGCCGATTTCCTGCAGCGATTCTGCAGCGAACAATGCCTGCTGGCGGAGCAGCACAAACCTGTTTCGCCTGAGCGGTATTCACCGCAGAAATTGTACATCATCTCCGTTCGCAATCCGCTCGATCAATACCTATCGCTCTATTCCTACGGGGTTGACGGAAGAGGAAGGGTCCATAGCCGCCTCGCCAATCTGGGCCACGAAGCGCTCTACGACGGCAGCAAGCGCGGCTTCCACCGCTGGCTCAAGTTGGTTCTTCAACCGGAAAACGCGCACCTCCTCAGCAAGCACTACGCGGCCGCGGAGGACGGACGGCTTGCTGAGATCGTGGGGTATCAGTCCTTCAACCATCTGCGGCTCGCCAGCCCCTGGCGCGATGCAGCGGTCGGCAAGGATGCTTTGAGACGTACCTTCGAGCGCAACAGCATCGTGGGATTTGTCATCCGCAACGAGCAGCTCAACAGCGATCTGGCAACGCTAGTCCGCACCCGCCTACAGAGCAGCTTCTCTGATCCCGCAGCGGCGCTGCGGTATCTGGAGACAGCGGAGCGCATCAATGCCTCGACACGAGTCGACCTGGGCGCCGAGGCATTCGACGTGAAGGACAAGCTGAGAACACAATTGCAGGAGCGCGAATGGCTGCTTCACGAGCTGTTCGGCTATTGAGCGGCTGCAACACAACTTGCGCGCTATAGCGGACCGCGGAAATCTCTATTGCGGCGGGTTGCCGAGCAGATAGGGATAGCCGTTGTTGATGTTCGCTGACTGCCCCCAGATCTTTGGGTCGAAACCTGTTGGTAGCTGGGACTTGAACTCATTGTCCGTAAGAGGTGATCCGGCCCCACCGCATTGGGAAGTATCAGAGTCCCAATATGACTGGGAAATAGTACCGAAGCTGTCTCCAACCAGACCGCCGCATGAATTGCCTTTTCGCGCGCGAACGTTACCAACGGAATAGGATGTGCTCACGGAGCCATAGTTGTGCAGCCCGATCAATCCACCGACGTACGCCCCGCGATCTTTGAGGATCGTTCTCACGTGTTTGACGGCGTATGAGTTGACCACCTGCCCCTCATGTTCATAGCCCAGCGAGACCGTATTGTAGCCCACGAGCCCGCCGACCTCGAATGCGTGGGACAGGACGCGCGTGCTGGAATATGACTGGTCTATGATATTGTTATTGGCCCCCGCCAATCCCCCAACGGTGCCGGCGTAGTAATCCGTTTCTATTTGCATGTCGGTGGATGATCTGGAGATCAATCCAGAATTTCCACCGACCAAACCACCAACATAGTCGCAGCCCTTCGGGTCCGCAATCTTTCCGGTTGCATGCACCCTCAGAAGACCCCCGTAGTTGACCGCAGCCGCAGCGCCTGCCTGAGTACAGTTGGAATTATTGAGATAGAGCCTTACCCGCAGAAGTGAGAAATCGCGAATCAAGCCAAGGGAATCAACTTCACGAAAAAGACCCGCATAAAATGCGTCGCTGCCTGTAAGGTCGATCGCAAAATCGGTGATTGCGTTCCCCAATCCTTCGAACGTGCCGTTAAACGAAACGCTCACCGGCGTATCAGAATAAGCACCGTCTGCGCTGGCATTGTATCGATTTGCTAGGGCATAAAAGCCTTCCGGATTGGCTGCGATGTGATCGTTTAAGGTTTTGATATCGCCGACGAGCGTGTAGCTGTGGCCATCGATCACGAGGCTGCTTCCCAACTCTGCGAATGTCACAGCGCCGCTGCCGAAGAAATAGAGATCGCTTCCGGAACTTCCATTGTTTGTCGTGATAGTCAGCGCGCCCACTCCGCCGACAAAGACCTTCTTCCGCACCGTCACGGATCGCTGCGCATTGAGCGTGAGGCGGCTGGTGCTGCTCCAGGTGAGCGCTTGGTTGATATCGATGTTGGCCGCGATGCTGCCGGTTTTGACCGTCACGTCGCCGCTCGCCAGCATGGTTTGAAGATCGCCAACGTTCAGCACCGCTTTTTGTGCGGTCGCCGTGCACACATTGGCATCGCAGCTCATGTTCTGCGTCGGCTTGTTGGAGAGCGAGACATCCGCGCTCGCGGGGCCACAGAGCGCCAGCGCCGCAATCGCCGTCAGAGCCAAAGTTTTCATACGTATTTCCCCAGGCGCGCGCCTTAGCTGTCTCCACCCTACCACACGCACGCTTTGCCGTCATGGCCGCGGGCAGGAGTCATCTGCGCTCGCGGACACTCGCGCGCTGGGTGGCCCGGTCAAGCCGGGCCATGACAAGATGTGGGTGTCGCAGGCGCTTGCGGCGCTATCCCAATTTCACGTCGCGGAAGGATTTGCCTTCGGAGACTAACTTCTCCAGCAACGCGGAGGGCTGGAACACGTCCCCCATTTGCGCTTGCCATTCGCGCATGCGGGCGAGCACTCTGTCCAGCCCGATCAGGTCGCCGTACCACATGGGCCCGCCGCGATACTTCGGCCAGCCATAGCCGTTGATCCACACCACATCGATGTCTGACGCCCGGATCGCCTTGCCCTCTTCCAGAATCTTCGCACCTTCGTTGATCATCGGATAAATGCAGCGCTCCAGAATTTCCTCGTCAGAAATCTGCCGCACATTGATCCCAAGCCTTGAGCGGAAGCCTTCGATGATTTTGGTCGTGACAGGCGACGGCTTCGGCGTGCGGTTTTCGTCGTAATCGTAAAAACCGGCGCCGGTTTTCTGGCCGCGGCGATCCATTTCGCACAGCACTTCGCGGATGGTTGAGCTCTTCGACGTCTCCTTCGACCAGCCGATATCGAGCCCCGCGAGATCGCTCATCTGGAACGGCCCCATGGGAAAGCCGAAATCGTAAAGCACGCGATCCACGTTCCACGGCATGGCGCCTTCCAGCACCAGCCTATTCGCCTCGCGCTGGCGCTGCGCCAGCATGCGGTTGCCGACGAAGCCGGGGCACACGCCCACCAGCGCCGCGATCTTGCCGATCTTCTTCGCCATCTGCATGGCGGTCGCGATGACGGGCTTGGAGGTTTTGTCCGCGCGCACCACCTCCAAGAGCCGCATCACATTAGCGGGTGAAAAGAAGTGCAAGCCGATGACGGATTCGGGGCGTTGCGTGGCCGAGGCGATCTCGTTGGTGTCGAGATACGAGGTGTTGGTGGCGAGCACCGCACCCGGTTTCACGATGGCGTCCAGCTTGCGGAACACGTCTTTTTTGATATCCATGCTCTCGAACACCGCTTCGATGACGAGATCGCAATCGGCGAGCTCGTCCAGCGCCATGCTGCCGCTCAAGAGGCCCATGCGCTTTTCTACATCGGCTTCCGTCATGCGGCCTTTCTTCGCCGTGTTGTCGTAATTGCGACGGATGACGGAGAGGCCGCGGTCCAGCGCGTCCTGTTTCGCCTCGACAAGGGTTACGGGAATCCCGGCATTGGCGAAGTTCATGGCGATGCCGCCGCCCATGGTGCCGGCGCCGACGATGCCGACCTTGTTCACGGGGATGGTGGGCGTGTCCGCCGGCACATCCGGAATCTTCCACACCTCGCGCTCGGCGAAAAACACGTATTGCTGCGCTCTGCTCTGCGAGTCTTTGTACAATTCCAAGAACAGCTCGCGCTCGCGCTTGATGCCTTCCGCGAACGGCAGGTTCACAGCGGCTTCAATGCACTTGATGTTGTTTTCCGGCGCGTGAAGGCCACGGAAGCGCCGCGCATTCTCTTTGCGGAATTTCTCAAAGATCTCGGGATGGCCGCGCGCGGCTTCCACCTTCTCGTTGCTGTCGCGCACTTTGCGAAGCGGCCGGTTCTCATTCACTACCTTGCGCGCGAAGGCGAGCGCGGTTTCGCGCAAACTCCCTTCCGGCGCCAGTTGGTCGATCAATCCCATGTCGAGGCATTGCTTGGCGCCGACGTGGCGGCCGCTCGTCACCATGTCTAGCGCGGTTTCCACACCCACGATGCGCGGCAGCCGCTGCGTGCCGCCCGCACCGGGCAGCAAGCCGATGTTCACTTCCGGCAGACCGCATTTCGCGCTCGGCACCGCCACGCGATAGTGTGCGCACAGCGCCACCTCGAGCCCGCCGCCCAGCGCCGTGCCGTGAATTGCCGCAATCACCGGCTTCGGCGTGCTTTCGATGATGTCTTCCAGATCGAGAAGGCTGATGCCATGCGGCGGCTTACCGAACTCAGTGATGTCCGCGCCGGCGATGAAGGTCTTACCTTCGCAGATCAGCACGACGGCCTTGGCGGCTGCATCGGCGCGGGCTTTTCGAAACGCTTCGGCCAAGCCATCTCGCACCTTGGCAGACAGCGCGTTCACCGGCGGCGAATTGAGCGTGATAACGGCGATTTCGCCGTCTTGGGAGAGATCGGTAACATCGTTGATCGCCGTCATGGCAGGCAGGTCCTGATATTTTGTCAGGCGCCAAGATGCGATGCCGATGGAGCGCGAGTCTAGGGCTCGCGATGCTCGGCCTATTCCTCGAAACGGCTCGATGCATCGCGATTACGCTCGTATCGCCGAGTGAGCGGAAACGGCGGCAGCCAGGATTCGCGGCGGATGGTCCAGAGTTCGTAGGTTGGCTTGAACTGATCCAGAGTATCCAGCGCTCCCAGATTCACTTCAATCTCGTCGCCGCTGCGCCCGAACACGGACGAGCCGCAGTGCGGACAGAAATGGCGCCCGTGGTAGTCGCGCGTTTCGCCTTCGATCGTCACCGAAGCTTCCGGGAAAATTGCGGAAAGCGTGAAACAGGGCACCGTGATGCTTGCGGCAGTCGAGGCAATGACAAACGCCGACCCGATACGGCATTCCCTTTGCGACAAGGCGGACCTTGCCGCAAAGGCAGCCACCAGCAAATTGCTGCATGATCACGCCTCCTCTAGACGGCGGCGCCCCGCGCGATGGCCGCCTCCCGGCCGGGAGAGCGGCCTTTTTGCGTCACCCTGTCGGAAAGTTAAGCTCGGATTGTAGCCGGGGAGCCACAACTTCGTAGCGCCGTTTCATTGATCGCAGGCGCACTCGGGATTATCTTTTAGCCGGTTTCAAAAGGGTCCCGGGTGTCCGGCCGAGCTTGGGGGAAACGTTGCGTAGTGCTCCGCTGATGGCAGGTCTGGCCGCGCTTGGGATCGCGGGCGGCGGAGCTTTGGCCGAACCATCGCCGAATATTAGCCTGCCGGCGCCCGCCACGCCAAAGATTTCCGTTCCGGCCACCGCGCAACTGATGCTGCTGCCGGACGAAATCTCGTCGGTCGATCTTGGCAAAACCCTGCACGTAAGCGTCGGGCGCGAAGGAATTTTCAGCGCGCTGCAAGTCGCACCGCGTTTTACGCCAACCGACAACGAGCCCCCCCCCACGCTGACCCTGGCGTCACCGCGCACATCGTCCGCCATGCTCGATTGGGACGTTTCCGATTGGGGCAGCCTTGGCTTGACGACGCAGAACTCCGCCGGCAGCACCACGCTGCTGGGCGACTTCACGCCTTCGCCATTGTCGTTCTCCGATCAAACGAAAACAACCGGGGCGGAGATTGCCGCGAAGGTGAAATTCGGCGATGGCTGGGTTACGACCTTCGCCTACAACATCGACACCACGCAGTTGGATCTGAAAGCCGGAGCATCGCCGGCGATTGCGACAACGTCCACGCGCGGTCAATCCTACGGCCTCTCCATCGCCAAGCACGGCGTGTTCGGCAATGCCGATGCCCTGGGCCTTTCCATCAGCCGCCCGTCGGAAGACTATTTCGGCAGCATCAGCCTTGCGGATTCCGGGCTTGAGAATCGCGTCAACCTTGTCGGCCGCTATCCCGGCTTTGCACTCAACAGCGAGACAAAGGAAACCGATATCGCACTGGGCTACGTAACGACCTTCTTCGACGGCGCGCTGGCGCTGCAGGCGAACGCTGGATACCAGATGAACGTCGGCGGCCAGAATGGCGTCAATTCGGTTTCCGTCCTCAGCCGCGCCAAAATCAACTTCTGACGTTTTCTGCATGCTGATGGAGGCCGGGCCGTTCGCCCGGCTTTTTTGCTTGTGACCGGGCGTTGCCAGCCTTAGAAGGCGCCGCTTCCAGCAACACACATCAGGTGAGCACCCAATGGCCGGGCCGCAATACGTTTATTTCATGAAAGGTCTGTCGAAGACCTATCCCGGCGGCAAGCAGGTGCTGAAGGACATCTGGCTGTCGTTCTATCCCGGCGCCAAGATCGGCATCGTGGGTGTCAACGGCTCCGGCAAGTCCACCCTCATGCGCATCATGGCGGGGCAGGACAAAGAATTCACC
>JADMIO010806533.1_pt1 | contig 24491 bp, 16 predicted proteins | sample 8958161 | NCBI WGS metagenome assembly JADMIO01 (sample SAMN16585339, study PRJNA669376) | soil metagenome | isolation source: Crop rotation soil | place: USA: Cullars Rotation, Alabama | collected 2011
CGCGACAACTTGTCCACGTGGAATTCTAAGCTTAGGATCCCAATGTGCTGGAAAGGGCGCCGACGGAATGAGCGTGAAGAGCTGGGGGAGCTTCGTCCGCATCTGGGCGATGGCGCGCTCGAAGTCGTCGAGGATGGCCTGCGCCGAGGCGGGCTTGTACTTCGGATCGTTCTCGATGTGCTCGCGGAACGCGGCCAGATCGGCGTAGCCGTTCGCCTTCGCCAGCGCCGTCATCTCGCCGACGATGCGGTCGTATTCGCTGAGGCCGATCTTGTGGATCTCCGTGGGTGAGAGGTCCGTCGTGGTCAGGCGGTGAATGGCGGCCTGGTAGCGCCGCTTGCCGCCGGGAAGGCTCTCGATCGACAGCGCCGTGCGGCCGCGCGGCGCGTACTCGGATGCGACGAACTGCGCGAACTTCTTGTACGCCGGCAACACGTCCCCATTCACCGCGGCGGTGATGGCGTCCGTGAGGCGCTGCTTGTCGGCATCGGAGAACGACGCCGGCATCTTCTTGATCGGAAGGAGGAAGGGATCGGCGGCGACGATGCCGTTGGCCTGCGCGGGAACTTTCTCCGCGAGGAACTTCACCATCACCAGGCCATCCTTCATACCGGCGCGAAGGGTCTCTTCGACCTGGGCGAGGGCCTTCGGGATCTGGTGCAGCCGCGCCACGTAGTCGTCGTAGTGCTTGACGCTGTCGAACGGCATCGACAGCGGCAGGTCGGCGAGCTGCGTGTGCGGTCCGCCCTGCGCGCCGAGCGGCATCTCGAAGTTTTTGAGCTCGTAGTCGACGTCGTTCTCCGCGAGGTTGCGGATGAAGAGGTCGTGCGAGGTGCGCTCTTCCTCCTCGAAGCCCTCGGGCGAGACAGCCTTCATGCGCTTGAGGAATTCGTCGTTGATCTCGTGGCGCCGCCGGATGGCCGCGAGCGAATAGTCGCCGAGCTGGTTGTTGTAGCGGTCGTCGCCGACCGAGGTGGCCAGCAGCGGGTTGAGCTTCAGGGTGGTTTCCCAATACTCGGCGAAGATCTCTTTCTGTTGCTTCCGCCGCGCGTCGAGCGACGCGGCGGAGTCGGCGGCCGCGGCGGAGGAGGCCAGGAGGAGAAGGGTGAGGGCGGCGGTGACGTACGTGCGCATGCGCGAAGGCTATAACAGCCTCGGTGCGCGTCACCCGTCGCCTTCTTTCCGTCAGCTTGGTATTTCCGTAGAATCGCCGCCATGCAGACGGTTGTGAATCGCCATCGCCAGTCGCTGGCCGGGGGGCACGTCAAAGGCGCGATGGTCCGCGCGCACCTGCAATTCGTCCGCGACCGCCTCGGCGAGGCGGCGCTGGCGCGAACGCTGGCCGCGCTTCCCCCGCCCGTGGCGGCGGAGGTCGACGGCATCCTGGTGTCGACGTGGTGCAGCTTCGAGAGCCTCATCACGCTCGACCTGGTCATCGCTCGGGTGTCCGGCCGCGAGGCGAACGAGCTCGTGCGCGAGCTGGGACGCTACTCGGCGCAGATCAACCTCTCCACGTTCTACCGCGCCTTCCATCGCGACGACATCCACGACTTCTTCCGCCACAGCGCCGTCCTGCACCGGCAGTTTCAGGATTTCGGCGCCTGCGTCTACGAGCAGCTCGGTCCGACCAGCGCCCGGATCAGCATCCGCGATGCCGCCTGCTTCAGTCCCACCTATTGCGTCAGCGAAGCCGGATATCTCGAGCAAGTGATCGCCACGCACGGCGGCAAGGCCACGAGCGTCACCGAGTCGGCCTGCCAGTGCGCGGACGACAGTCACTGCACGTTCGATCTGCGCTGGCAGTGATGAGCCGCGGTGTGCAATGGTAATATCGCGTTATTACCATGCCGGTGATCACGGTCAAGCTGGACAGGAAACGCGCCGCGCTCGTGGCGCGGTGGGCGCGCCGAGGCAAAGTGGCGAAGTCCGATGTCATTCGTGCCTTGATCGATCGGGCCGGACCGATCGAAACGGCGGACGAGCTGATCGAGTGGGTCAAAGCGTCTGAAGGCAAAGGCCTGGGAATGGCGCAGAGGAAGCGGTGAGCCGGCCGGTACTCCTCGACAGTTCCTTCCTGATCGCTCTCGATCGCGAAACCGCCCGAAGCGAAGAGGGCCCCGCGCGGCAGCTCCTGGCGCGCTTGCGAGGACGCCGGCTCGTCGTCTCGGTCATCGGTGTCGAAGAGATCCTGGAAGGTGCGGCCGATCAGACTGCGGCGCTGGCATCGCTGCAGCGCTTCGCTCTTCAGCGCGTGCACCTCGCGCAAGCACAGCGATGTGCGCTCCTGCAGCGCCGCGCATCCCGCCGGTGGGGTGAGAACGACGCCTGGCTCGTGGCGGCCGCCCAATCATTGGATGCGGATCTCGCCGGTGCGGACCGCGCTGCATTCGAACGGCTTGGCGAGCGATATCTCCGTTTTCGCTAGCCCCTACGAGTGCAGCTTCCGGTACCTTCCCGGCGTCAGCCCGGTCACGCGCGCGAACACGCGCGAGAAGTGGCTTTGATCGGCGAAGCCGAGCGATGCCGCAATCGCGGCGATGGGACGCGGCGACTCTGCCAGCTCGTGCGCGGCGCGGTCGATGCGCAGCCGGCGGACGTACTCGCCGATCGAGCAGCCGTGCCGCGTGCGGAAGACGCGCGTGAGGTGGGCGGGGTGGACGCCCGCCAGGCGGGCCAGCTCCTCCAGCTCGATCTCCTCCGTCGCGCGTGCGTGCAGGTACTCGACGACGCTCGACAGCCATCGCGGCGCGCGGTCCGGCGTGCGTTGACCGCTGCTCCGCACCACACCGGCCGCGAACTCCAGCGCCAGGCCCTCGATCGTCAGCGACGACACGGCGTCGCGCGCGCGGAACTCCGCGAAGATCCGCGAGGCGATCTGCGAGAGCACTCCGCGGTGCGATGCCGCGGCGCGGTCGAGCCGGACGCCGTCGTGGCCCAGGCGCGTCAGCCACTCCTCACTCATCTCGAGGCGGAAAATCCGCCCGCCGGACGGTGAGAATTCATTCGCGTGGCGCTCGCCCGCGGGGTGAAACACCACCGTGGCCGGGCCGCACGTCCGCTCCTCCGCGCCTGCGGTCTCGCGATGGCCGCCGTGGACGACTAAACCGAGGTAGGCGCGGGCGTGCGTGTGGGGGCGGAGCCGCGCGTGGTCGGGATAGACCGACTCCGACAGCGCGAACGGCCCGAAGCGCCAGCTGCCGACGCTCGTGCCGAAGAAACTACCGGGAGGCATCGCCTGTACCGAGATGCTCATGGCGTTCAAGCTTTGCTACGAAAGCTTCCGTATATTGCGGACTCGATGATACCGCGCTGCGCATTGCTCGTCCTGATCGCTTCCGCGCTGCACGCCGCCGATCTCACCCCGCCGGAGAGTCTCGTCATCCAGGGCGCGCCGCCGGTGCCGGCGGAGCTCGCAACCACGGTCGGCCGCTACACGAACGCGCGCGCGGCCGATTTCGATGCCTGGAGCCCGCTGCGGCGGGAGATCCTCATCACCACGCGCTTCGGCAACGCCGCGCAGCTCCACCGCGTTGCGTTCCCCGGCGGAGACCGCAGGCAGATCACCTTCTACGACGACAACGTCGGCCGCGGCATCGCCTGGGAGCCCGGAGGCCGCTCGATCCTCTTCACCAAGGACAGCGGCGGCGACGGCAACTATCAGATCTACCGGCTCGATGCGCGCGCGGAAGACGCGACACTCGTCACCGACGGCCACTCGCGCAACAGCGTCGGCGTCTGGGCCCGCGCGGGGAAGCGCATCGCCTACCTGTCGAATCGCCGCAGCGCCAAGGACAACGATCTTTACGTCGTCGAGCCGGCCCATCCCGAAACCAACCGGTTGCTCGCGCAGCTCGAGGGTGGCTTCTGGTCGCCGCTGGCGTGGTCGCCGGACGATCGGCGCATTCTTCTGCAGCAGAGGACCTCGGAGACGAAGGGCGCGCTGTGGCTCGCCGACGCGGCCAGCGGCGCGATGAGCCGAGTCTTTCCCGACGGCGTCGGCGGCGCATTCAGCGGCGCGCAGCGCATCGTCACGACGTCGGCCGGCTACTCCGAGTTTCGCGAGCTCGTGCGCGTCGACCTCCGCACCGGCCGCGTCAAGCGGCTGACGGCGCACATCCCGTGGGACGTGCTCGAATTCGATCTCGCCCAAGACGGCCGCTCGTGCGCGGTCGTGACGAACGAAGCCGGCACGTACACGCTGCACGTCATCGACGTCGTCACCGCCCGCGAGCGGCCTCTTCCGAAACGGATGCCGCGCGGCTACGTGACGAACGTGCACTGGCGGCCGGGCAGCCAGGAGCTCGGCTTCGGGCTCGACTCCGCGCGCGCGCCGACCGACGTCTACTCCATCGACTTCGCGACGAACGCGGTGACGCGGTGGACGCGCAGCGAGACCGGCGGCATCGACACGTCGTCGTTCGCCGACGCGGAGCCGATCCGCTGGCGCAGCTTCGACGGCCGCGAGATCACCGGATTTCTCTACCGGCCGCCGTCGCGCTTCACCGGCAAGCGTCCCGTGCTGATCTCCATCCACGGCGGCCCGGGCGACCAGTTCACGCCGTACTTCCTGGCCTCGTGGAACTACTTTCTCGACCAGCTCGGGATCGCGCTGGTCTTCCCGAACATCCGCGGCTCCTCGGGATTCGGGAAGACCTTTCTCGATCTCGACGATGGCTTTCATCGCGAGGATGCGCTGCGCGACATGGGGGCCTTGCTCGACTGGATCGCCGCGCGTCCCGACCTCGACGCCGGCCGCGTCGCCGTCACCGGCGTCAGCTACGGCGGCTACATGACGCTGTCCGTGGCGGCGGCGTACGCCGACCGCATCCGCGGCGCCATCGACATCGTCGGGCCGACGAACCTCGTCACGTTTCTGGAGACGACGGCGGAGTATCGCCGCGACTTGCGCCGCGTCGAGTACGGCGACGAGCGCGATCCGGCCATGCGCGCGTTCCTGGAGCGCATCGCCCCGACCACGAACGCCGCCAAGATCACGAAGCCGCTGCTCGTCTTTCAGGGAGCGAACGATCCGGCCGTGCCGGCGGCGGAGACGGAGCGCATCGTCGCCGCCGTGCAGAAGAACCAGACGCCGGTCTGGTACGTCCTGGCCAAGGACGAGGGCCACGGCTTCCGCAAGCGCCGCAACAGCGACTATCAGTTGTACTTGACGGTCGTGTTTCTGCAGCAAGTGTTTCGCTAGCACGTACAATCGCCCCCGTGCCGATGCGCCGCGCGGAAGCCGCGCTGATCGTCGCCGCCGCGGCATGGGGGCTGGCAGCGGGCATCGCCGTGGCCACGCTTTTCTTTGCGCCGCCGCACGAGGGGCAGCTTCCGGGCGCGATGCTCGTCCACGGCTTCGATGCCCGCGCGCCGCTGCGGATGATGCTCGCGGTCATGCTCGCGCCGTTCCTCGCGGCGCTTGTCGCGCGGCCGGTGGCGCGGCACGTCGCGAACGATCCGCGCACGCAGCCGTGGGCGGTGATCGCCATGATCCTCGCGCTCCTCGGCGGGCTGTTTCTCGTGCTCGTCGATCCGTTCAACGTCATCGCCGTCCTCTTCGCGCCGCTCGTGGTGGCGGCGGTTTTTCTGCTGATGCGGCGCGTCTCGATTCCGATTGCGGCGCGGCGTCCGCGCGCGCTCCTCGGCTTCGTCATTTATCCGCTGATCGCGCTGGCCATCGGCGTGATGAGCGATCGCAATTTCGTGCGCGGCCGTCCACTGCTCAACCTCTTTGAGGACGGTCACTCCCTCACCCCGGCGAACGAGATGCGCCGCGGCGAGCAGCCGTACCGCGACATCGTGCCGGTGCACGGCCTCATCGCCGACGGCCTCGTCGACTTCACCGCGATCTCCTTCGGCGCCGGTGACGCGGGCGCGGTGTTGCGCTTCCGGCGGCCGTTCGCGTGGCTGCTTCCCGTCGCCGTCTACGCGATGGCGTTCGCTGCCATCGGGTCAGCCGAGGGGGCGCTCTTGGCGGTGCTGGCGGCTGCGTGTTTGATCATTACGGGAACGCCGTGGGTCGTGCCCGTGTCGGCGCTGCAATCGCTGCCGGCGATCCGTGCGCTTCCGTCGCTTGTTGCGCTCGCGCTCACCGCCGCCGCGGTGCGCCTCGATCGCCCGCGGCTCCTCGGATGGGGCGCCGCACTCGCTGTCGTGGCCTGCTTCACCTCGATCGAGCTCGGCGTCTACGCGGTCGTCGCCGTCATCGTGGCCGTGATCTGCCGCCGGCGCATGATCGCCGCGGCCGCCATCGGCACCGCCGCCGCCGCGGCGATCGCCTTCGCCGGCCTCGCCGTCGCCGGCGCGCTGCCGGCGTTCTTCCGCGTCACCTTCCACGAGATCCCGCCGCTCACCGACGCCTACAGCATGGCCGTCTTCCGCTTTCCGCCCGCCCACGCGTCGATGCTCGGCTTTCCCGAGATTCTCGGCGGTCTCTTCGCCCCGCGCACCGTCTGGATCGTGGCCTGGGGCCTCATCGCTGTCGCCACCGCCGCGGCCCTGGTGATCCCGAATCGCCCGCGCGCCGCCGAGCCGCTTCTACCCTTGGGCGCGTGGGTCGTCGCGGCGGCGCTCTCGTACGGCGAGCGGACCAACGTCTACTTCATGCCCGTCGCCGTCGTCATCGCCGTCGCCGCTGCGTGGGCTCTGCCGCGGTGGGGCCGCATTGCGGCGATCGCCGTCCTCCTCGTCATCGTCGCGCCGTGGCAAAGGTTCGTGACACGGGACGTCCACCGCGACCTCGTCGCCGTCGACGCCCCGCCGCGCCTCCGAGGAGTCTGGGTCGAGCGTGACAACGCCGTCAAGATCGCCGCGGCGCGGCAGTTCATCGACCGCCTGCCGCCGGGCGACACGTGGGTCGACTTCACCAACGTGGCCATCCTCTACTACCTCTTCGACCGCGACTGTCCGATCCGCCAGTACGAGACGCCGCTGTACGAGACCGAGGAGCTGCAGCGCGAAGTGATCGCCCGCATCGAGTCGAATCCGCACGTCCGCGCCGCCCTCGTGCAGTTCCCCAACCTCGGCACGACCAACATCGACAACCTCCCCAACGCCGTCCGCGCGCCTCTTGTCGCCGCCTACCTCCGCGAGCACTTCGTGCCGGCGTACGCGAGTCAGGGCGTTGTTTTCTGGATCCGGCGGGAGTGAGGCGGGGGGGGTGGTTCTTGGTTCTTGGTTCTTAGTTCTTGGTTGTTAGGTTCTTAGGTTCTTAGGTTGTTAGGTTTCAAAGCATAAGCACCTAACAACCTAACAACCTAACAACTTAACAACTAACAACCAAGAACCAACAACCAACAACTAAGATCCCCCACCCCGCCGCCCTCCGGGCGTGCTCTGCGCAACGGTCTCGTCCGCCAGGCACGCATATTGCGTGTGCAGCCACCGCCGAGTGGAAGCGTCACGACTAACATGCGGCGTAATCACAGTCTTCAGCAGAAACATCGCTCCCGGGTCACAGCAGATTGAGGATTGCTATGAAGAGTCTTCGCCGGAGCCCACTTGTGTTCTTTCTCCTGTCTCTTCTCCCTCTTGGCGCGCTGCACGCGGCGACGCCGCCGGGCGGCGGAGTCTCGGAAACGAGTCCCGCCATCACCTGGACCGGCGGCATCATGCCGGCCAACCCGGACCTCCTCAATTCGCCGCGCTGCGCAGGCACGAACGCGAGCAAGTGCGACAACTTCGCGCTGACCGTCACGCCGCCGTCGGCGTCATTCGGCCGCTATGTCGTGGAGATCAGCCTCGTCCCGCAAGGGGATTGGGACGTCGAGGTCTACGGGCCCGACGGCTCCTACCTCAAGGGCTCCGGCAACGGCACGGGAGCGCAGGAATTCGTGCTCCTCGATGCGCCGGCGGCGGGGACGTACCGCATCGCCGCCTTTCCCTTCTCGCCCGCGGTCGACACCAGCGGCACCAGCTACGCCGCCAGCGCGGCGTTGAAGCACAAGGCGCCGAGCGCTCCGGCCAGCGGAACGGCCAACGTCGCCTACGCGACGTACCCCTGCCCGGCGACGGAGACCTGCACCACCGGCTTCGGCGAGCCGTCGATCGGCGTGAACTGGAAGACAGGAGCGGTCATGTTCGCGGGCGGCGGATCGCTCAAGACCTACCGCGTCACGAACTTCAACGATGCGGCCGTGCCTCCCACCGCGACATGGACGAACGTCGGCATCAACCAGCACATCGCCACGTCGCCGCGCGCCTATGCCGACCCGATCCTCTTCACCGACCCGAAGGCCGGGCGCACCTTCGCCGGACAGCTCGAAGGGCTCACTCCCTTCTGCACGACCGAATACACCGACGATGACGGCGCCACCTGGATTCCCTCGCAGGGATCGGGAATCGCCGCCGGCATCGATCACGAGACCTACGGCGGCGGCCCGTTCGCCGCTCCGCTGACGCGCGATCCGTCGCTTCCCCGCCCGGCCTACCCGAACGGCGTCTACTACTGCGCGCAAAGCTCCGCCGGGCCGGCGCAGTGCGCGATCAGTCTCGACGGCGGGCAGACGTTCGGCCCGTCCGTTCCGATGTGGACCACCCAGTGCGGCGGCCTGCACGGGCACATCAAAATCGCGCCGGACGGCACGGCCTACGTTCCGAACCGCAGCTGCACGGGACGGCAGGGCTTCGCCGTCTCCAGCGACAACGGCGTGACGTGGGACATCCGCACCGTTCCGGGCAGCGCGGGCGGCGACAGCGATCCCTCCATCGGCATCGGCGCCGACGGCACGGTCTACCTCGGTTTTTCCGACGGCGACGGCCATCCGAAGATCGCCGTCACACACGATAAGGGCCTGACCTGGGATCGCTACGCGAACGGCGAGTCCTTCACCGACGTCGGAACGCCGTTCGGCATCCAGAACTCCGTGTTCCCCGCCGTCGTGGCCGGCGACGCCGATCGCGCCGCCTTCGCCTTCCACGGCACCCCGGCGGCCGGTCCGTTCCAGGATGCGTCGTTCGCCGGCGTGTGGGATCTCTACGTCGCCCAAACGTACGACGGCGGCAAGAGCTGGACGACCGTCAAAGCCTCTCCCGATCCCGTGCAGCGCGGCTGCATCTGGTTGGGCGGAGGGTCGAATCCCTGCCGGAACCTCCTCGACTTCTTCGACGCCGCGATCGACGAAGCGGGCCGCGTGGTCGTCGGCTACGCCGACGGCTGCACCGGCAGTTGCGCGACCAATCCGGCCAGCACGGCCAAGTCGGTCTGGGCGACCATTGCGCGCCAGTCCGTCGGCAAGCGCATGTTCGCGCAATTCGATCCGCCGGAGAGCACCTCGCCGGGATCGCTGCAGTTCAGCTCCGCGGCCTACTCGACGAGCGAGGGCGGCGGCACGGCCACGATCACGGTCAACCGCGTCGGCGGCACCGTCGGTCCGGTCAGCGTCGGCTATGCGACCTCCAACGGCACCGCCACAGCAGGGAGCGACTACAGCGCCGCCGGCGGAACCTTGACCTGGGCTGACGGCGACGCCTCGCCGAAGACGTTCACCGTCGCCATCGTCGACGACACCGCCGCCGAGCCGTCGGAGACGGTCAATCTCGCGCTCAGCGCGCCGTCGGGCGGCGCGACGCTCGGCGTCGTCTCGAACGCGATCCTCACCATCATCGACAACGAGGCCCAGAGCGGCTGCACGCTCCCCGGCGCGCAAGTGCAGAGCGACGCGAGCGGCGACCAGCTCGGCGGCCCGAATGCGAACACGCAGCTCGATCTTCGCTCCGTCTTCGTCGGCGAGCCGTATCTCAACGACGCCGAGCACTCCCTGACCTTCACCATCAAAGTCGCGAACCTCACCGGCGTGCTCCAGCCCAACTCGAGCTGGACCGTCTACTTCAACGCTCCCGATACGGCCGGAACGTCGCGCCAGCTCTTCGTGCAGATGAACACGACCGACGTGCCGGCGCAGGCGAGCTTCAGCTACGGCTGGCACGACGACGTCAACAACCTCGACGTCGGGCAGTGCTTCGCCAACAGCTGCGCGCAGGTGAGCGGCGGCTACACCTCCGACGGCACCATCACCATCAAGCTGATCACCACGAACGCCTTTTCCTTCGGCGATGCCGCCACCGGAGCGCATGTCTTCGATGCCAATCTCTCCGGCGCCGGTACGGCGCTGTCGTCGATTGCCGGCGCCACGTCGACGCTCGCCGGCGCCGCCGGCACGGGCCTCATCGTCCCGGTCGACGACACCGACGGGGGCGGGGGTTACACCGTCGGCGGCAACCTCGCCTGTAAGCCGAACACCGGCACCGATCCGGCCTGCGCGCTTCCCGGCGCGACCGTGACGACCGACCCGGCCGGCGACCAGACCGGAGCCGCGCAGCTCGACGTGCAGTCGCTCCGGATCGCCGAGCCGTACACCACCGACAGCGACAAGTCCGTCACCTTCACCCTGAACGTCGCCAACTTGAGCGCGCCGATTCCTCCGAACGCGATGTGGCGCGTCAGCTTCACCGCCAACGACACCACCGGCACGCCGCGCGCGCTCTTCCTGCAGATGGACACGACCGGCAGCCAGAACCTCGATCCCACCACGCCGGAATTCGATTACGGCTACACCGGGACGAGCAACACGACGCAAGGCAATCCCGGCGGCGCGGTGAGCGGCTCCTACACCGCCGCCGGCGCCATCGTGCTGAAGGTGAAGGCGCAGACGACGCTGAGCTTCAACGACATCACCGGCGCGCATCAGTTCGACGTGGCGCTCAACCCTGGGATGGTTCTGTCGAACATCGCCATTGCCAGCCAGACGCTCGTCGGCGTCATCGGAAACGGCGCCGTGGCCACCACGGACGCGAGCACGAACAACGGCGGCCCGAAGACCTACACGCTGCGCGGCAACCTGTCGTGCAAGCCGGCCAACCCGGTCACGCGCTACAGCGTCGCCGCGCCTCCCGGCGCCGCGGGCGGCAGCGCCATCAACGTGACGGTGACGGCGCTCGACGCCGCCGGCGTGCCCGCCGGCGGCTACCGCGGCACGGCGCACTTCACGAGCTCCGACGGCGCGGCCGTGTTGCCCGCCGACTACACCTTCACCGCCGCCGATGCCGGCGCGCACACGTTCAGCGTCACGCTGAACACGGCGGGGGCGCAGACCGTAACCGCCACGGATACGGCGGCGAGCTCGATCACCGGCGCTGCCACCGTGTCCGTCACCACGACGAAGACGCCGACGACGACGTCGCTGACCTCCTCGCCGAATCCGTCGACGAGCGGCCAGGCCGTCACCTTCACCGCCACCGTCTCGCCCTCCGCGGCCACCGGCACCGTCACATTCAAAGACGGCGCGGCGGCGATCGGCAGCGGCACGCTCTCCGGCGGTACGGCTGCGTTCACCACCTCGTCGCTGTCGTCCGGCGCGCATGCGATCACCGCGACGTATGCGGGCAACGCCACGTACGCCGCGAGCGCATCCGCGGCCATCACGCAGACCGTGAATCAATCGCTCGCCGGAACGCCGCGGTTCGACATCCTGACCGCGCCCTCGAGTCTGGGGGATGGGTGGGGCGAGCCCTCCATCGGCGTCAACTGGCAGAGCGAGCGCGTCTTCAGCAACAGCGCCGGCCCGGTCGGCAACGGCGGCACGCTCATGAGCTTCGGCGGCTTCGGCGGCGGCGCCTCGGTCACGAACCTCGGCGCAGCCGCGCTGCGCGTCACGTGCAGCGACTGCCCGTCGCCCGCGGACGCCGTGTGGGAGAAGTCGGCCAGCCTCATCGCCGCCGGCTCCCCGCGCGTCTACGGCGATCCGATTCTCTTCACCGACCACGACACCGGCCGGACGTTCATCTCGCAGCTCTTTGGCCTCACGCCGCTCCAGAGCGGCACCGACGTTACGGACGACGACGGCAAGACCATCCTGCCGACCGTCCCCTCCGGCATCCCCTCGGGCGTCGACCATCAGACCATCGGCGGCGGCCCGTACCACGCACCGGTACCGCCGGGCGCCGTCTACAAGAACGCCGTCTATTACTGCTCGCAGGACCTCCTCAACGCCGTGCCGGCGAACTGCTCGATCAGTCTCGACGGCGGTCTGACGTGGGGACCCGCGGTGCCGACCGCCAGCGCCACCGGCACGCAGTGCGGCGGCGGCATCCATGGCCACGTGAAAGTCGGTCCCGACGGCACGGTCTACGTGCCGCACCGCTTCTGCAACGCCACAGGGACGACGCAGGGTCTGGTCATCTCCACGACGAACGGCGTGACGTGGACCTCGTCGTCGATTCCCGGCACCTCGGACGGCAACTGGGATCCGTCCGTGGCCATCGGCAAGGACGGTGCGATCTACTTCGGCATGGACGATCACGATCGCCATCCGCGCATCGCCGCCTCGCACGACGGCGGACAGACGTGGAGCACGCCCGTCGACGTCGGCGCGCCGTTCCACATCGAGCGGACGGCGTTCCCCGCCGTCGTCGCCGGCGATGCCGGCCGCGCCGCCTTCGCCTTCCTCGGCACGCCGGCCGAAGGCGACGATCAGAGCCCCACGTACAACGGCGAGTGGCACCTCTACCTGGCCACGACGTTCGACGGAGGACAGAACTGGTCGACGAGCGATCTGACGCCGCACGATCCGGTGCAGCGCGGCGCCATCTGCGCCAGCGGTCCGAGCTGCACGGCGCAGCTGCGCAACCTCCTCGACTTCTTCGACGCCACCATCGACAAGGAAGGGCGCGTCGTCATCGGCTTCGCCGACGGCTGCATCACGCCGCAGTGCATCGCCGGCGGTCCGAACGACGCCACCTCGAAGAACGCCATCGCCCGCCAGAGCGGCGGCAAGCGGATGTTCGCCGCCTTCGACCCCGTCGAGCCGAGCGTGCCGAAGGCGCCGAAAGTCAGCGCCGTCACGGCCGCCAACGTCAACCACGTTTTCTGGAGCACTCCGGATCACAGCGGCTCGCCGGTGACGAGCTTCAAGCTCTATCGCCGGACGGGCACGGGTCCGTTCAACCTCCTCGCGGTGTCGAGCGGCAACCACTACGACGACAACAGCGTCGTTGCCGGCACGGCTTACGCGTACCGCGTCACGGCCGTCAACTCCGTCGGCGAAGGTCCGTACTGCGGCGAAGCGGCGCCGGTCGTCCCGGCCGACTCCTGCCACGAGCCCGGCATCCTCGCCGTCAACGACGTCAACACCGACGGCAGCGACAACGACAGCGGCCAGAACACCGCTCCCGATCCGCGCGTCAACATCCAGGGCCTCTACGTCTCCGAGCCCGATCTCGGCGGCGCAAACGCGCTCGTCTTCACGCTCTATGTGAAGCCCTCGCCGGTCAACGTGGTGCCGCCCAGCACGCAGTGGTTCATCATCTGGAACAAGATTCTGCCGGAGCTCGGCTTCGACCGCTGGTACGTGGCCATGAAGTCCGACGCCGCCGGCGCGCTCTCGTTCGAGTACGGCAAGGTCAGCTCCTCGGGCCAGATCACCGATCCGAACATCAACACGCCGACGCGCCTCGGCGACGCCGACGGCGGCAGCTACGATCCGCTCACCGGCAAGATCCGCATCGTCCTGTCGCGCAGCAAGGCCGAGAACATTGCTCCGGGACAGAGCCTCACCGGTCTCAATGTGCGGACGTTCTACATCCACCCCGACGCCGGGCCGCGCAGTCAGGCCGCGTCCTCCGACATCACCGATAACGGCAGCTACACGCTCGCCGGCAACTGCACGGCCAACCACGCGCCGGTTGCCTCGGGCGACGGCTACGCGGCTGCCGAAGACACGCCGCTCAGCGTCGCCGCGCCGGGCGTGCTGGCCAATGACACCGACGCCGACGGCAACGCCCTCACGGCCACGCTCGTCAGCGGCCCCGCGCACGGCACGCTGTCGCTGGCGTCAAACGGCGCGTTCACGTACACGCCGGCGGCGAACTACAACGGCCCGGACGGCTTCACGTACAAGGCTGGTGACGGCACCGCCGACTCGAACGTGGCCACGGTGAGCATCTCGGTCGCCGCGGTCAACGATCCGCCGGCCGCATCGAACGACGCGTACACGACGGCGGAGGATACGGCGCTGAGCGTCGCCGCGCCGGGCGTGCTCGGCAACGACAGCGACGTCGACGGCGACGCCTTGACGGCCGTCCTAGTCAGCGGACCGTCGCACGGCGCGCTGTCGCTCGCGTCGAACGGCTCGTTCACCTACACCCCGGCGGCGAACTACAACGGCGCCGACAGCTTCACGTACAAGGCTGGTGACGGCAGCGCCGACTCGAACGTGGCCACGGTGAGCATCACCGTCACCGCAGTCAACGATCCGCCCGTGGCCGTCAATGACGCCTACGCCGTGAAGCCGAACGCCACGTTGACCGTTCCGGCGCCGGGCGTGCTGGCCAACGACGGCGACGTCGACAGTCCGTCGCTGACCGCGGTCCTGGTCAGCGGCGCGTCGCACGGCACGCTCACGCTCAACGCTGACGGCTCGTTCGTCTACACGCCGGCCACCGCCTACAAGGGAACGGACTCGTTCACCTACAAGGCTAACGACGGCGCGGCCAACTCGAACGTCGCCACGGTGACGATCACCGTCACGGCCAACGCCGCCAGGGCGGCCAGGGTGACGGGCGCGGGCGAGGTGCAGGTCAACAATCCCGACGGCATCGCCAACTTCGGCTTCAACATCAAGCGCGATCTCGCCGACGGCACGCCGTCCGGCCAGCTCGATTACTTCAACAACGCCACAGGCATGAGCGTGAAGAGCGTCTCGATCACGTCGCTCAACATCTCCGGCACGTCGGCGACGTTCTCCGGCACGTGCACGAAGAACGGCGCGGCGTGTACCTTCACCGTGACCATCGAGGACAACGGAGAGCCCGGCGGTGGGACGGATCGCTTCTCCATCGCCGTCTCCGGCGAGCCGGTGCAGGGTGGGGGAGCGCCGATCACTTCAGGCAACGTGCAGATTCACTGAGGAGGACGCCATGAAAAAGACGATTGTCATGTTCCTCGCCGCCGCAACGATGGCCTTGACCGCGCTGGCGCAGACGCCCGTGCCGACCTCGGTGACGGGTGCCGGCGCGGCCAAGTTCCCCTCCGGTGCGGTGCTGAGCGGCGTCTCGCTCAGCACCATGCGCTTCGGCCTGGGCGTGGCCATGGCCGCCGACGGCACGGCCAGCGGAGACTTCCAGGGCACCCTCCTCGGCGCGCAGTCGCGGCGCATTCTCGTCGTCGGGAAAGCCAGCTCGGCGACGACGACGCTCCTCGGCGTCCCGACGATCTCCGGCACCTGCACGCTCGACTTGGGCGACGGCACCGCGCCAACCTCGGCGCCGTTCGCGATCACCGTGGCCAAGACCACCGGCGGCGCATGGAATCTGACGCTGGCCGTCGGAGGAACGACGCTGCCCGTTGCGCCGCTGACGTCGGGCTCGGTCACGGTTCAGTGACGTGAGGGGGGCGCACGCCGTGCGCCCCTACCGGTAGGGGCGCACGGCGTGCGCCCTCGTGTACGCAAGCGCCGCACGCGCATCCGCATTGCTCGGATCGAGCTGCACTGCCGTCCCGAATTCCCCCGCCGCCTCTTCGTAGCGCCGCATCACCAGCAAGGCCAGCCCGAGCAAATGATGCGCGCGCCCCATCCGAGGGGATGCGGCGACCGCGCGGCGGAAAAAGGTCTCCGCCAGATCGGGCGCGTTGATCTCGCCGGCGCGTTTGCCGAGCTGCAGCCAGACTTCGACGTCCGTGTCGGGCGGCGGCACGACGGCGCGCAGCGCCTTCGCCGCGCCGGCCAGGTCGCCGGTCTGCTGCAGCGCCACGGCCAAGTCGTATCCGGCAAGCGGAACGTCGACGCGGTGCTCGATCGCGCGCTCCAGCACCGGCGCCGCCTCGGCCGGCCGCCCGGCGCCCAGCAGCGCGCGGCCCAACAGGTACTCCGTGCGTGCGTCGCCGGGACGGAGCTGATCCGCGGCGCGAAGATGCTCGATGGCCGGCTGCGCCTGACGGCTGTTGATGTATTGCCCGCCGACGCGGACGTCGACCGCGGCGGGATTGGGTGCCATGGCCAGCGCGAGCGCCGTCCACCGTTCGCCCTCCGCGACCTCGCCGCGCCCGGCGTAGTACTCGGCCATGCGCGTCCGCTCCTCGGCACGTCCATCGTCGAGGTGGAGCGGCCAGTTCGCGGCGGCGAAGAGCGCCGCCAGCACGGCGCCCTGCTTCACGTTGAAATTGCGGGTCAGCCAATCGAGCGCGGCGCCGGAGCCGACCGCCATCGGCACGAAGAGCGGCAGCTTGTATCGCTCGGTGATGAAAAACAGCACGATCGATCCGGCGTACGCAGGGACGAACAGCAGCCATGCGGCGGGCGGCCGGCGCGCGGCCAGCAGCAGTCCGAAGATCCCCATCGGAATGAGAAGCCACGGCCCGACGAAACAGAATCGCAGCAGCGTGCCGGCGTCGTAGGCGTAGAAGGTGTAGCTGAAGGGGATGGAGACGTGCGCGGCGTTGAAGACGCCGTACGTCTTGCGCAGCAGCAACAGCGCCCAGCCGCCCGGATGCTGCCGGATCCACGACCACGTCGCGCCGGTGAAGTACGCCGACACCTCCGCGTCCGTCAGCGTGCGCCCGGTGGCGCGCTCGGCGACGCGGCGGGCGTCCTGCGCCAGACCCTCGATCGTCGAGCGCATGCCGGGAACGGCGTGAAAGTAGCCCGTCGCTCCCGGTCCGTTGCCGATGAAGAAGTTGATCCCGCCGTGCGACGAGACGAGCGACCACTGCCGCGCCACGGCGAGGTTCCGCACCGCCACCGGCGCCACTCCGGCCACGATTCCGGCCATCAGCAAGACTCCGGGCTTGAAGCGCCTCATCGCGATCAAGAGCAGCGCGATCGGAATGGCGGCGACGAGCATGTTGGGGCGGTTCAGCGCGGCGATCCCGAAGGCGGCGCCGGCGAGGAGCCAGCGCTGCTTCGCCACGAGCCACAGTGCGAGCGCGGTGAGAAACACGTCGAGCGACGACTGCAGGATCAGGCCTTCGTAGTACGTGAAGATGCCGGTCAGCGCCGCGAGCACGGCCGTCCACCACGCCACCCGCCGCCCGAACCAGTCGCGGGCCATGGCGAACATCAACCCCACCGCCACCGTGCCGAGCGCGGCCTGCACCAGCCGCGCCGCGGTGAACGACTTCGCGGCGGCGTAGATCAGCGCCAGAAAGTAGATGTACAGCGGCGCGACGTAGTAGAGCCCGGGGCCTAGGCTGAGGTCTCCGGCCGCCACGCGTTTGGCCAGCGCGGCGTAGGCTGTCGTGTCGAGTCCAGTCTCCGGCTGCAGCAGTGGATGGTGGTCCAACTGCAGCGCCACGGCCGCTTTGAGCAGGAACACGGCCGCGAGGAAAACCAGCAACGACCGCTGCATCGTCAAAGGCGGCGAAGGGCTTGGGCGGCCAGCCGCTTGGAGCGCTCGATCTTCTCCTCGACCGTCCCCTTGCCGCCCACGCTCACGCGCAGGACGACGTCCTTGCGCTTGACGTAGAGCGAGCCGACGGCGCGGCTGCCGATCCAGAACGCCTCGTCGCCGATCCCCTCGACGCGCTTGGGCGGCGCCTTCTTCTCTTCTTCCTCTTCCTTCCCTTCGCGCTCGCCGGCCTCGAACATCCGTTCCCACAGCTCGCGTCCCTCGCGCGTCATGTCGACGCTGACGGAGTTGACGAACGTCGGCAGCTCGTAAAAACACTGCGAGCGGTTGGCGGAGGTGGTCAGGTGCGTTTGCGAGAATGCCTCGCCCTGCACGGCCAGAAGGTCATCTTTGCTCAGCAATTCGCACGCGTTCTGCGCGCGCGGCGCCGTCGACGCGCACCCGTACGCGGCGGCGGCGAGAACGGCAAGAAGGGTCAGCGTTTTCATCGGCCGCATCTTACCAATGCGCACGGTAGGAGGATGTCGTCCGGCTCGCGCTCGAGCGGTGGACGCCGCGCATGATCGCCGCGGCGGTCCGCAGAGCCGGCATGGAGCACGCGCTGCCACGTCTGAACGAGACACACACGATCCGGGTGGCGCTACCCCTCTATCAGATCCGCCTTCTCCATTGGCTTGCCGTCACGCGAAGCGAACCGGGAAAGCCGGAGCTGACCGTGAGCGATGTCCTCGAGCACGACGTTTCCATGATGCTCGTTTCGGACGCGTGGAGCGCGGCGCAGCGGCCGCGATTCCCAACCTCGGTGCGGCGACGGAGTTCCCGTTCGCGCGCGAGCCGCCGCAGCGCGGCGAAACATCGTGCATCTACTGCGGTGGAGCAGTCCCTGCCGGACGCGACGCCTGCGCGTCGTGCGTTGCACGACATGGCCCTTCCGCGCAACACGGATAGGATCGCGCGCATCGTCGCGCTCGCGGTGTGTCCATGCGCCAAGGCCGTGTAGCAATGCGCCACGCCCGGTGTGTCCGTGCGCCAAGGCCGTGTAGCAATGCGCCACGCCTCGTGTGTCCATGCGCCAAGGCCGCGGAGCATTGCTACACGCCCCGTGTGTCCATGCGCCAAGGCCGCGGAGCAATGCTACACGCCCCGTGTGTCCGTGCGCCAAGGCCGTGTAGCAATGCTACACACCCCGTGTGTCCATGCGCCAAGGCCGTGCAGCATTGCTGCACGGCGCGCGTGTACGTGCGCACAGGCCGTACGCACGGTTACATCTTTGGCGCTCGACGGAACCTCCCGGCGGGCTGATGCGTACCTCTGTCACGAAGTCGAAACTCTTGAGACCTCCGGCTTTTGCGGCGATCAGCGGTACGAACTCCTCCTGCCGCGTGTGCCCGCGGTGTGCGCACACCTCGGAAAGATCAACCGGAAGGATCGGCGTGTGGCCGGCACTTCCATCGCTGACATAAGGAGCTATGTCATGAGTAATCCCATCCCGGAAACCACGAAGTTGGCCCCCGAGGCAGTCATCGCGCAGCTGCGCACAATGCGGTCGCAGATCGAGGAAGTCGAGCCGTTGACGCAGGAGCAGCGGAAGCTCATCAAAGGTCGTCTCCGCACGCACCCGAAAAACGTCGTGGATGCATCGCTCAATGTCATCGGCGTGATCGACAACGTATCGCAGGCGATCGGCCAGCCGCTCGACGACATTCGCCAGTTGCAGGACGAGTCGATCCGGTGGCAGGCGGTGGCCGACGAGGCGCGAGCGTTCCTGAAAGGCATCGAGGGGGCAAACCTCATTCGCGATCAACGCCTCGCGCTCATCGCCACGCAGGCATACACGATCGGGACGCAGCTCGCCAAGGATCCGGCGAAGTCAGTCCTCGTGCCGCACGTCGAGGAAGTCAAACGGCTGAAAGTCGTTTCGCGTCGTAAGAAGAAGGCAAAAGCCGCTCAAAAACCGGCGACGCCGCCGACGACTACGACGCCGACGACTACGACGCCCACGACTACGACGCCGGCGACTACGACGCCGGCGCATGACACGTCCATCGCACCGAAACCGTAGTCCCAGAGGGAGACTGTGAGCCCGGGCGCGCTGGAGGCGCGCCCGGGCTCAGTGCGGTGGCGAACGCTATGCGTTCGCGACGTACGGGGTAGAATCGGTGAGCGATGGGAAAGCCGCGTTCGCAAACGACATTTCGCAACGAACAACGACCAGCTCGTTGGAGCTCCGGCACGATCGGTCATTTCGCTACGGAGCTCTCGGACGGTGCTCGAACCGTAGTGGCACACGGCACTACACCAGAGGAATCTCAAGAACGAGCGTCTCAGGTATGGGAAACGCGCGATAAGCAAATCGCGGAAGCCGCCGGACGCAACGTCGATGAAGGGCTCGCCGTCACGTTTGAGGAGCTCGCTCAGACATGGGCTGACGACACCGCACATATCTCCTCACCGATAAAGCTGATGCAACATCCTGCGTATCGTCAAATTATCGGTTTGGGCCCCGCCGTACTACCCCTCTTGCTGCGCGACCTGGCGGATAGCCACCGCTTCTGGTTTCCGGCGCTGAACGCGATCACCGGTGAGAACCCCATACCGGATGACGCAGCAGGCGACGTGGCGAGAATGGCGGATGCTTGGATTGCCTGGGGCCGTGAGCGCCGGCTGATCTGATGCCGGACGACTCCCTGGAACGACTGTTTCCGGCGCTAAATCAGGTTGGATTTGCAGTAACAAGCTCGCGTGATGAGCGCTACAACTGTGTTGCGTGGGCTGCTGGAGATGTAAACCGCTGGTGGTGGCCTGCCGAGTCACCTTTCACTTACTGGCCGCCCGGAATAGAACGCGAAGAATCGGTTCCAAGCTTCATTCAGGCATTCGCGACCCTGGGCTACGCTCCCGTTACTTCAGGTGACCTTGAGCCGGATGTTGAGAAGGTGGCGATCTACGTTTCCAGCGACGGCATACCTACGCACATGGCCCGACAACTTCGCGACGGCACGTGGACTAGCAAGCTCGGCGCCCTCGAAGACATCAACCATCTCGAGGTTTCCGGCGTCGAAGGTGCTGAATACGGAAATGTCGCGATGTTCCTGAGGCGACCGTATCGGTCGTTCGGCTAACGTGCTCACTCTAAGCTGCAAAGCCGCCCACCACGCCGGGCAGCAGTAGCGGCGTGGCGGCTGCCGCGACTAAACACGCAGTGGCAGAAGCGAACTGCAGCCGACGTGACGCGGGCGTGCAGTTCGGAGCCGTCCGAAGGCGGCGACGCCGCCGAGCCAAGGCTCGGCAGCATTTGTCAGCTGTGAGGGCAGTTGGCCGCCTCCCATTACGCTATCTGAACTCCAAACTCATCGAAATCGAGACAACCAGCTGACATCGATTGACCAATACTGGTGCGATCTAGGCTCTTCAGTGTACTCACGCGATCGGCTCACGTGAGTGGCAGCAACTCGAAATCGTTCGAATCGAAGAACGCCTCCATAATCAATATCGCGCACGCGGGTGCGTTGATGCAGGTATCGCTGCGAGTCGGAGCTGTTGCCCTCCAATAGTAAGTTCTGACCGACACCGCGACCGTCGAAACGGACGAAGCCATAAGCTTGAATACTGCTCGTGTTGCTGCGCGTTTCAGCGCTGCTAAGCATGATGACGTCGGGTATTTTTTCGGGGCCAAACTCCCGCAAATTCCATCCCGCCCGCAGAGTTGCCCCTGCATGCACGAGCACCCATATATTGCCTGCCGTGAGACCCCCATGGTAGATGCTGTCGGCCAACGTAGTGTCATGATGCTGGAGTAGCGGCTGGCGCCATTCGTAGAGGTATCTCGCATTAACGGCCGGCTGATCCTTCATTTGCGTGTGCCAGCCGGCCGGAAAGCAGTATCCTCTGTGTATGCCACAATGCACTAAATGTTGGGTCTGCTTAGCATAGCTACTGGGCCCTATAACGCCGATATCCACTTCGGTCGTGTGCAGCGACTTGCTACTTGAAATCTGTGTAATCGCGCCAACATACAACCAACCGGCATATGGCCGTTCAAATGGATTCGGCTGGTATAAGGTAAGATCCTGCGGAGTGTACATGTTTTGGCCAAGCGCCCACCCAAAGTGCATTGTCTGACCACGTTTCATCTTGATGCCAGAGCGCAGACTGCGTGCCCACCATGGAGTGTAGTATTGATCATGCATGAAGGTCAGTCGTGCACCATTTGTGTACGACTCGTCGCTTCGACCGACGTCATTTTCCAGAAAAATACTATTCCAGCGCAGATGCTGCTGCGCAGAAGCAGTAAGCGAACAGAACAGCAATGCCACTATAATCACTTTGTGTTGAATTCGCACGCCTCCTCCTATAATGGACCATAGCGATTGATGGCAGAAGATTGGCTGAATTGCTGCTCAACGGCGCAGCCGTGTCTACCGGCGAGTCCTATGGAGATTCGAGGCAATGCCGCGCGATTGTCTTCCGGCCACGGACGCCGTACGCGCGGAGCGTGGCCGTCATGCGAGCAATTGATCGACCGCGTCGACCGCTTGTTGAACGGGAAACGACGGAAGCAGCTCTTGAGATTCTGGCGGAGTGCCTCTCCGTTCCGAAGGGTGCTGGCCCGCCCTTCAGCTAATGTCTCTAGTGCGGCAGAGGTCGCCATCGCAACCGCTTCGAGAGGGTCGTCAGTCTGCCGAACGTTGCCCTCGATTAGGCTCTCTGGTAGCTCTTGCCGCGTCAGTTCACTTCGGATTAGCGGTTCTAGCTTCTGCCACGACCTCAGGTAGATAACCGTACGGCCGGCACGGAGCGCGGAAACGACTTCGCGCGGCGTACCCTGCTCGCCGCGCAAAGCAATTGCGACATCCACCGCAGCGCCGGAGATAGGATCACGATCTTTGCTTTTCAATAAGGTATGGAAATGCACAACCCGGAGCCGACCGTCTTCGACGGACTCCGTCTCCACGCCAGGAATAGTCGAACTGTAATGAGTATGGGGTGAAATACCCGTAGGTAGGATGCCGATGACTCGCGCCTGTTTTGTCAGTGTACTTGCATCGTAGGCACCCTTAATTGCGGCAAACTTCACTGAATTCTCAGGCCGATACCAGCTACCCCCGGTGAGGAGCACGTGCTCGAGCTCCGATACTCGGCGACCCGCAGCTCGCGCGTCTTCGAGCAGCTGACGATCGCTTTCCGTTGACGCAGGGCCTTCTAGAGTGCGTCCGAAAATTCCGATGATCACGCGCTGCATGTTCGGTTCGCTCATAAGGATATATTACGCCCTCCTGACACTCCGCAAATCCGGCGGCTGGCCCAACTTCGGAATGGACAACTTCCAGCGTTTAAGGCTGCGGCTCCATTTGCAGCAAGCCTCCGTTAATGACGGTGCATGGCGTACACCGTTGCTACACGAACGGCGAGAACCGCCGGCGTCTTCATGAGTTGGCCGCCGAGCGAAGCACGAGCGCTCCGCACGCCGAGGGCGAGCACGAGTAATGCGAGCTCGTGCGGCGAGAACATCGGAATATCCTGCATGACGTTGATTATGACCGGCGCATTGCTGGACGCGTAAACCGGCACGCCGTTGAACTGCGCGCCAATGGTGTGCGGTGCCAACGCGGACGGCGCGATCGTGGTGAGTGTCGCCATGGAGCCGGCGACATTCGCCGTTCCCACCGGAACGCCGTCGATGGAGAACGTCACCGTGCCGCCGTTCGGCGGCGGAGCGACCGCGGCGTGATCGGCGGCACGAGAATCGAGCGCCGAAGCGCCGGCGAAGGCGTACGCGTCGTTCAGCGTGCTGGTGCCGTCCGGCGTCGTGATCGAGACCGGCACAGTGCCGGCGCGATCACGGTCGGTGAGTCCGGCGCGCGCCAGCATCGCAATCGCGAATACCGTGCCGGAGGGTCTGGGCATCGTCGAACACGCGGCATCTACCCAGTGCGTCCAAGCACCATCCCTTATCATCTTCCCGTGACCCTCCAGCCCGAATCGATGCTCGGGCCCTACCGCATCGCCGGGATCGCCGGCGAGGGAGGGATGGGCGTGGTCTACCGCGCCCGCGACACGCGCCTCGGACGCGACGTGGCCATCAAAGTGCTCACCCACATCGCCACCGAGGATCGCGAGCGTCTGCTGCGCTTCGAGCAGGAAGCGCGCACCACGGGGATGCTCAACCACCCCAATCTCCTCACCATCTACGACGTCGGTCACGACAGCGGCGGGCCCTACATCGTCAGCGAGCTGCTCGAAGGCGAGACCTTGCGCTCGCGGCTCGACCGCGGGCCGCTCCTGACGCGCCGCGCCGTCGACGCCGCCTTGCAGGTCGCGCAGGGCCTGGCGGCGGCGCACGAGAAGGGCATCATCCACCGCGACTTGAAGCCCGAGAACATTTTCCTCACGCGCGACGGCCGCGCCAAGATTCTCGACTTCGGCATCGCCAAGCTCACTGCCTCGGCCGAGGGGGCGTTCCAGGGCGCCGCCACCGAGCCGGGCATGGTCATCGGCACCGTCGGATACATGTCGCCCGAGCAGGTGCGCGGCGACGCAATCGACACCCGCTCCGACATCTTCGCCTTCGGCGTCATCCTCTACGAGATGCTCTCCGGCATCCGCCCGTTCAAGCGCGATTCGTCGATCGAGACGCTGCGGGCCATCCTCAAGGAAGAGCCGCCGGAGCTGACCGAGAAACTGCCCAACGTCCCGCCGCCGCTCGAGCGGCTCGTGCGGCGCTGCCTGGAAAAAGAGCGCGACCTCCGCTTCCAGTCGGCGCGCGACCTGGCCTTCAATCTGGAGACGTTGTCCTCCGTTTCGACGCCGGGGACGCTCAGCGGCGCGGCCACGACGCCCGCGCGCGGCACGCAGACGGCGACGATGCGCATCGCCACGCCGCCGTCAGGCGCCGCGCCGCAGCAGGCGCGGACATCGACGGCCACGATGGCGCGCCCCAGGTTGGCCCCGGCCAAGCCGCGCGTTTCGGGCTTGCTTCTGACGCTGCTCTACATCGTCTCCATCGCCGGCGCGGCGTTCGGCGGCTGGACGCTCGCCAATCGAATGAAGGAGCGCGCCGGCGAAGTGACCTATCAGCGCTTGACGTTCTTTCCAGCTTTCCAGCACAGTGGGATCCGAAGCTTGGAATTCACGTGACTTGAAGTCGCGGC
>JADMIO011398658.1_pt1 | contig 24483 bp, 17 predicted proteins | sample 8958161 | NCBI WGS metagenome assembly JADMIO01 (sample SAMN16585339, study PRJNA669376) | soil metagenome | isolation source: Crop rotation soil | place: USA: Cullars Rotation, Alabama | collected 2011
CGCGACAACTTGTCCACGTGGAATTCTAAGCTTAGGATCCCAATGTGCTGGAAAGAGCGGTTCGCCGGGAGCAAATTTGGTAAGTCCTATAATATCAAATATATCGTTTTCCTGTATTTTATTATAATCTTCCTTATCGGCGAAAGTAAGCGCCAGCATGCCCTGCTTTTTTAAATTGGTTTCGTGGATACGGGCAAATGATTTTACCAGTATTGCACGAACGCCGAGGTGACGCGGCTCCATTGCAGCATGCTCTCTTGATGAACCTTCACCATAATTCTCATCACCAACCACTATACTGCCGATGTCTGCTGCCTTATAAGCCCGGGCTGTAGCCGGAACGGGTCCATACTCACCCGTTAACTGGTTTTTTACGCTGTCGGTGCTATCGTTAAAAGCATTCAGTGCACCAATAAGCATGTTGTTGCTAATATTATCCAGATGCCCCCGGAACTTAAGCCATGGGCCCGCCATGGAAATATGATCAGTAGTACATTTACCTTTTGCTTTTATCAGCAGCCTTAGGCCTTTAATATCTGTTCCCTCCCATTCAGGAAAGGGAGCCAGCAATTGCAAACGCTGTGAATCAGGGCTCACTATCACTTCGACGGTGCTGGGGTCTTCTGCGGGGGCCTGGTACCCTGCATCTTCCACCGAATAACCATGGGGAGGAAGTTCAATACCTGTCGGTTCATCCAATTTCACCTGCTGGCCGTCGTCATTGGTAAGTGTATCAGTAAGCGGGTTAAAGGTCAGGTTACCTGCAAGAGCAAATGCTGTTACAATCTCAGGAGAAGCTACAAATGCATGGGTTCCCGCATAACTGTCATTTCGTTTTGCAAAGTTCCTGTTAAACGACGTGATGATAGAATTTTTGCGATTAGGATCATCGATGTGCCGGGCCCATTGGCCAATACAAGGGCCGCAGGCATTTGCCATTACAACTCCCCCCATAGTATCATAGGCCTGTAATAAGCCATCTTTCTCAACAGTGTACCTTACCAACTCACTACCGGGAGAAATCGTAAATTCAGATTTGGCTTTCAGCTTCTTATCAACTGCCTGCCTGGCAACAGATACCGAACGGCTAATGTCTTCATAAGAACTGTTGGTACATGAACCAATCAGGGCCACTTCAAGCTTCTCAGGCCATGCATTCGCTCTTACAGCTTCTGCAAACTGGCTGATGGGCCATGCAAGATCGGGGGTAAAGGGTCCGTTTACATGCGGTTCCAGTTCATCAAGGTTTATTTCGATCAACTGGTCATAAAATTTTGCAGGATCAGCATATACTTCGGCATCAGGGCGTAGGTGTTCATGAACGCCGTCGGCAAGGGCTGCCACATCGGCCCGCTCTGTGGCCTTAAGATAAGCGCTCATTTTTGGGTCATAAGCAAATAACGAGCAGGTAGCCCCTATTTCAGCGCCCATATTACAAATGGTAGCCTTACCTGTAGCACTTAATGAATCCGCACCATCGCCAAAATATTCAACAATAGCACCGGTTCCGCCCTTTACAGTGAGTATGCCTGCAACTTTTAAAATAACATCTTTCGAGGCTGTCCAGCCATTCATTCTGCCGGTAAGTTTAACGCCTATCAGCTTGGGCCATTTTAATTCCCAGGGTAATCCCGCCATCACATCACTCGCATCGGCGCCTCCCACACCAATTGCAACCATTCCCAGTCCCCCTGCATTAGGGGTATGGCTATCGGTACCTATCATCATTCCCCCCGGAAAAGCATAATTTTCCAGCACTACCTGGTGAATAATGCCGGCACCCGGCTTCCAGAAACCAAGACCATATTTATTGCAGACAGAGGCTAAAAAATCAAAAACCTCTTTATTGGTATTTAAAGCATTTGCTAAATCTTCTTTTGCACCCACTTTAGCCTGAATCAGGTGATCGCAATGGACGGTGCTGGGCACGGCAACCTGCGGCCTTCCTGCCTGCATAAACTGCAAAAGCGCCATTTGAGCGGTGGCATCCTGCATGGCAACACGATCAGGAGCAAAATCAACATAGTCTTTGCCGCGCTCAAAATTTTGCAGTTTCATATTCTTATGCACATGCGTATAAAGGATCTTTTCTGCCAGCGTCAAGGGGTGTCCAACTGCCCTGCGGGCTGCTTCGATTTTGCCGGGTAGTTCGGCATAAACCGTTTTAATCATTTCTATGTCAAATGCCATGATATAAAGAGGATTTATATTTTGAAAAGAAAAGAAATTCAGCAAATTTAGGTTAATTAAACACTTATACGAAATGAGATTTAACTCTTTTTACGTTCTTATTGTTTAAATTGCATTAAAATATTTTTATCTAAATAAGCCTAAAATCCCCCTTGGAAAATGAATAAGCTACGTAAGATTATAGAATTGCAGGTGTTCGGGGTTTGTACAGCTATTGGCGAAAAAATGGGCATTGCTACCAGCCGTATCCGTATGTGGTTCATTTATTCTTCCTTTTTAACTTTCGGCTCCCCCGTTCTGGTATACATGATTCTGGCATTCTGGCTAAATATAAAAAAATATATTTATTCGGCAAAACGAAACCCTTTACGTTATTTATGATTTAAAAGGTATTGATTTTGAGCCGGCAAATGATCTACACTCAACATCATTGTGTCACTCACTTGTACCTGTGTCTTGCTATTCAGCCCTATCCGGCGTGTTTAATCGATGCCTGATGTCATAAAAATATCTATTGCGTGAGGGATAGAAGCGAAAAGCCCGCAACGAAGCGTAGTGTAACGGAGCGTAGTGAGGACTTGTAGCGGATAGCCCGGACCCCTTGCGTAGCTTGGGGACACGCCCAAATAGGTCAAAAAAAAGGTTTAACATTCACTAATAACAAATTTTAAATTAAACAATCCATACTTTTGCGCAATGACACAGGAACAATTAAAAGATATGAGGGACCGCGTAAGTGTCCTAAGGAGGTTTCTTTGACGTTGATAACCGCCAGGAAAAAATAAATAACGACAAGCAACTTTCGCTTTCACCGGGCTTTTGGGATGATAATGAGCGGGCCACCGGCATTTTAAAAAATATCAAGTTAAACGAGTTCTGGACTAAACTGTATCAATCGGTTGAAACATCGGTGGAGGATTTTGCTGTGCTTTTTGATTTCTGGAAATCGGGCGAAGCAAGTGAGGATGAAGTGAAGGAAGCTTACAGGCAGGCTATAGCGGCTATTGAAGAGGCGGAATTTAAAAGCACCCTCAATGAGCCGGAAGATGAATTATCTGCCATATTGCAGATCAATAGCGGGGCAGGCGGGACCGAAAGCCAGGACTGGGCGGAAATGCTGTTAAGGATGTACCGCATGTATGGTGAAAAGCAGGGCTGGACGGTAACTGAACTCGATTTGCAGGAGGGTGACGGTGCAGGCATTAAGAGTGCAACACTTCAGTTTGACGGGCCGTTCACATATGGCTTTCTGAAAGCTGAAAGTGGTGTTCACCGCCTCGTACGTATTTCACCGTTCGACAGCAATGCCCGCAGGCATACGTCGTTTGCCAGTGTATATGTGTACCCTCTGATTGATGATACGATTGAAATTGAAGTGAACCCTGCAGATGTTGAGTGGGCGTTTTTCCGGAGCGGGGGTGCAGGCGGCCAAAACGTGAACAAGGTAGAAACGGCTGTAAGGCTGACACATAAACCTTCAGGGATAATTGTGGAGTGCCAGCAGGCACGAACGCAAGGTGAAAATCGCGAAAAGGCAATGAAGATGCTTAAAAGCCGCCTGTATGAAGAAGAGATGCGTAAACGGGAAGCCGTAAGAAATGCTGCCAATTCAAACAAGAAAAAGATAGAGTGGGGTAGCCAGATAAGAAGTTACGTTTTCCATCCCTATAAAATGATCAAAGATCATCGTACGGATTATGAAGTAGGCAATGTAGCGCCTGTAATGGATGGAGATTTGGATGGCTTTATCAAGGCATACCTGATGATGCAGAAAGAAACCGCTGCTTCGTAAAGGATGTGAAACGTGAGACGGCAAAGGTGAGATGTGGGATAGGAAAATTTCGCATTGACCTCTTACTTCGGGTATACTTTCAAATTATTGCATATTCAAAAGCACTATGCTTAATTGACGTTTCGTCATTGCTGAGTTGTTTAGGATCACATGGATAACGGCAGATGAACTCCACGAGATGCTGAAAGAAATTCAGGTTCTACTTGACAATGATCGGCCACATAAGCTAATTGTCGATGGGAATGAAACTCTGTTAATTATTGCATCAATTTAATGCACTCCTCACATCACCTTTGTCGCTTCCCACCTTTCCCGTCTCACTTTTCCTACTCCTCTCTACCAAGTACTCCAGTAACAATGCTTTATTGTACGCTGGACAGAAATAGTGATAATTGAACATACTAAAGTTCAGGAACATCCGTTTAAAAGGATTGCGGAAAAGAATGGCTGCACGTGCCTGGTAAAAAACAAACTGACCCTGGTTGCTGTTACCAAATTGTTCCATGCTTTCGATAGGCAGGGGGGATACATCAGCGCCTAATCTTAACAGCGACGTGCTTAAAATAATATCTTCCATAATGTTCTCAGAAGTCTGAAGCGCTGCCCTTATATCGGCAATTACCTGTTGCCTGTATGGCTCTAACTCTGCAATCTCAAACCTGCCCATTAGCCGGGCAAGGTGATATAAAAGTATAGAAGCATGTACATAGTACGGAGATACATATACAGGATCTTTTATATACTCCCGGTTTTTCACTATTTGCTGCAGTAAAAAGATTGTGGCAGAGTCTTTTTCGTTCAGGGGTATTTTACGGTCGAGCAGAAAGTAAATAACATTGCACTGCACACTGAAGTCAAAATCCATAAGCATGTTCTTGCCCATGTAAGTGGTATGTGCAGGTAAGCTTTGATATTTTTTATACGTGGTATTGATGCGGCGCCGTTGCCCGTTGCTTGCGCTGTCCATTATCTGTTTCACCTGTTTCAGGGTGGTATCGTGTGCTTCCGAGGTCATCAATATCATTACAGTATCGTCAATATCTTCGGAAACGGCTAGCTTTTTACCCGAACGGCTGGCCCAATAGCTATGTGGCATGATCGGGTATCCCCGTTGCCAAAAATAATAGATAGGAAGGCCCTTCCTGTTCTGAAAGTAAGGATATGCCTTTACCGCCTTTGCAATAATGCCTTCAGCTGTTTCCCTGTTGTTTGTACTTAGCCACGGCAACATGTTCTTAAGCGCAAAAGAAAGTATAGCGGTAAAAAAAATATTCTCGTCGTCGGTAAACCTCTGAGGATAGCCTGAAAACTTTCTGTAGCTATAAAACATCCCCGGAAGAAATTGGCCCCTGGTTGCTATTTGTTCCCGTTCTATTTCTTTAATTAATTGGTTGATCAGCGTAGAATCATGAACATTTGCTTTTGCCGTGATATAGAGGAATAAAAAGATAATAATCTGAAGGGACTTTCGAAACATAGGTTAGAGAATGCCATTTTTAATTAAAATTAGTTTAGCCGGGGAAGCAGCCAGGCATAATACATCCACCGGGCAACATTCGAAGGCTTTTGCATATCACAAATGAGTTCTTTTCTTTCAAGCGTTTTGCAATCAACCGGGGAGCCTGCTTTTGTTTGTAATCTTAACATTTGGTCTATAGCTGCAAGCCCCTGTGCTATTATGGCATGCATAATTACGCAAAACTCTTCTTTTTTCCTTCTTGAATATGGGAGCGCCATTATTAACCGGTTGGTTTCTCTTACCCTGGCTATATAGGTGTTTTTGAGTTGCCTGTAGTCGCTGCAGCGGCTGGCAAGGGTGTAAATGCCGTCCTGTACATCTTTATAAATATCAAAGCAATCGTTGGCAAACTGCATAAGGCTCCCGATATTGAATAAAGCCTTTAGCATTTCCGCAGAAGCTTCTTCATCAAGCGTTTGGTGGTAAATAATAACCGAATAACCACCCTTGGCATACGTAATTTCCTCAATTTCGCAGGTAGTGATGGAAGGATCGGTTTGCCGGATCGTTTGCAACTGTATTTCAAAAACATCTTTGGCAGCTTTTACATATTGCGCTTGATAGGGCACGCTTTGCAGCAGGTAGCTTTGTATTTCCTTTGCCACTTTCGAGGTAAAAGTGGTAGCTTCAAATTGTTCGGGGGTGAAGGTAATGGTTCGTATGCTTTCAACATCCAGCTTATCGATGTCAAAAAGATCGTCGCCTACGGGAGTTAGAATGCCGAATAATGTTACCCTTTTCCGCTCTTCCTCCGTTAATTTTTTACCATAAAGCCTTTTATAGCTTGCACAAAGCACTGAGGGTATGAATAATCCGTAATAGTGCAATATCTTTTTCACCTGCGGAGCCTCAAAAACGCCCTCGTACTTTTCTTCCAGCATTTTAATGTAAGGGATAAGAAACCTGCGGTTAAATTTTTTTTGTTTATTGATCTCATTTTTTACCTTAATCAATGCACTGACGTATGTAAATAGGTTCATTTCAGTAATATAGGGACGGTTTGCAGGTGCGAAATAAGCGAACTTTATGTAGTTCACAAGATATCAATAAACCCGATTACCTGTTGTACATAACGGAGCTATGTGCATACAAGGCATTACCGTAAGAATTTCCTGACAACCAATCCTGATCGTTCAGGTCGTATATTCCATAAAAATAATAATTTTTGAGAGCAAGCATTTCAGACAGCTCACTAAAATTTGTATGCCTGTTATCTTTAGTTATAAACCCAACTTCGCAAAAAAGTAAGGAAATACTGCCACGGCTAATAAGCTCTTTTGCACCTTCAATAACGTTTAATTCGTATCCTTCGGTATCAATCTTCAGCAGATCAATTTTTGTAATGGAATTTGCCTGACAATAAGCGTCAAGGGTGTCAATATTTACTATTTCTTCCTCGGCATTTTCATGCTCGTTCATGATATCATCTCTTAAAGAGTTTAACACATCCCAATCACTAAAAAGTTTGATTTTTTTTTGCCCGGCCTTTTCGCCTAAAGCAAGGTTCTCAAGTTTTACATTCGGCTTGTGCCCGATGTTATGCCGGAGTTTGTTGAAAGTTCCCAAAATCGGCTCAAAACAATAAATTATAGAACCGGGAAAATCTTTGCGGAATCTATTATACGTCTGCCCGATGTTTGCACCCACATCAAATATTGTCAATAGTTTTTTATAATTTAATTTCTTTGTTATATCGATCCTTAAATCTGAACCAATAGGCAGGTAAGCTGTTTTGTAAATCCAATATCCCGTATATTTTTCAATGAGTTGCTTAATCGGATTTCGCTTCATATAAATTTTTGAAGGCTCAAATTAACATTGTTGCAGATAATTTAAATTTAGAGCTTTGAGGCGTATAAAGTAATTTTCCTTCTTACCGGCATTAGTTTTCCATGGCATCATCGTTGCTACGCTCAGTTCAACGGCAGTGCTGTTATTTTACTTTTCTGCGCCTCAACCCCAACCCCTCTCCGTGAGGAGGGGCATGCTATTTTAATGAAATGCTTTTTCGCCGGGTACATAGCCCCGATTGAAGCGGCAGCCCCCGCCTTCAGGATTTTGTGTGCAGCAGGGCGGGGTCTATAGCGTAAAGCGGGACCAACGCTGAACTTGATCGTGATGCTGTGCTTCAAAATATATTGCAAAACATCATATACTTTCAAATAGTTAATTTCGGGTATTCATTTAAAACAAAATAGCATGAGTTTGGGATATTTTAGCTATCCGATGCCAGAAAATGAGCCTGTGCTGCAATATGCGCCTGGAAGCGATGAAAGAGCGGCGCTTAAAAAAGCATTAGCCGAGCTTAAAAACGAGTTGTGGGACATACCCATGTACATAGGCAGCGAGGCTGTAAAAACAGACAATACAACAGCTATCCATCCTCCGCATGAAATCAGCCATACACTTGGCCATTTTCATGAAGGCGAAGAAAAACATGTGCGCCTTGCCGTTGAAGCGGCACTGAATGCGAAGAAAAAATGGGCTGTTACAAGCTGGGAACACCGTGCCCATATCTTTTTAAAGGCGGCAGACCTTTTGGCAACGAAGTACAGGTTTTACATCAACGCCACCACCATGTTAGGCCAGAGTAAAAATGCCTACCAGGCGGAAATAGACAGCGCCTGCGAACTGATCGATTTTTTACGTTTCAATGTTCATTTTTTAAGTGAGATATACAGGCAGCAACCCATTTCTTCTGCCGGTATGCATAATCGTACAGAATGGAGGCCTCTTGAGGGGTTTGTGCTTGCAGTTACCCCGTTCAACTTTACTGCCATCAGCGGCAACCTGCCCACCAGTGCAGCGATGTGTGGAAATGTTGTCGTTTGGAAACCGGCTCATACGCAAGTATTCTCTGCGCAAATGATCATGCGTGTTTTGAAGGAAGCAGGACTGCCCGACGGGGTTATAAACCTGATCTACGTGGATGGCCCGACACTGGGCAAAGTTTGTTTCAGCCATCGCGACTTTGGGGGTGTTCACTTTACCGGTTCAACAGGAGTATTTAACCTGATGTGGAAGACAATAGGCGAAAATGTCGGTATGTACAGGTCGTACCCGCGGATAGTAGGAGAAACTGGCGGGAAAGATTTTATCATTGTCCATAAGAGCGCTGATGTTGATGCCGTTGTGACTGCTTTGGCAAGAGGCGCCTTTGAATTCCAGGGACAAAAATGTTCTGCCGCTTCGCGGGCTTACCTGCCTTCCAATATTGCAGAAGAAATAAAATCGAAGCTGGTTGCCCACATAAAAAACATGAAAATGGGCAGCGTTGAAGACTTCGGTAATTTCATAAATGCAGTTATCGATGAAGCAAGCTTCGATAAAATAAAGGGATACATTGATAACGTGGGGAAGGATGAGAAGGCTTCCATCCTCGTTGGCGGAAATTGCGATAAAACCAAAGGGTACTTTATCGAACCCACCGTTATAGAGGCAAAAGACCCCAAATATATAACGATGTGTGAAGAAATATTCGGTCCTGTGCTGACTATTTACACCTATGAAGCAGACAGGTTTGAAGAAGCTCTTGAACTGGTGGATACCACTTCACCTTATGCGCTTACCGGTTCAATTATGTCACAGGACAGGGAAGCTGTCGAACTTGCTACCAATAAGCTAAGGAATGCAGCGGGCAATTTTTATATTAATGACAAGCCAACGGGTGCGGTCGTGGGACAGCAACCTTTTGGCGGCGCCAGGGGCAGCGGCACCAATGATAAAGCAGGCAGCATGATAAACTTATATCGTTGGCTAAGCGCCAGAACAATAAAGGAGATGTTCAATCCCCCAACGGGTTATGAGTACCCGTTTATGGCAGAGAGTTGAACCCTATAAAATAGTTTATTGAACCAGCAGCAGGATTTATTAAGTAGCTAATATCTTTTTAAAGCCTGATGAATGCTGAGATTATGTTTACAGGCTTCAGCATTTTATGGCAACATTTGGATAAAAGTTGTCCGTTGCAAGAAAGAAGCAGCCTAAAAACAGGGCGGTCTGGCCATCCGCAAACTTCCTATCGCCTTACCCTTGAAAGTGGAGCAGCTAACAAATTCTCTATCTTTGATCAGATGCAACAAATAACAAACAACATCTATCAGATTAGTCTTGGTCTTGTCAATGCTTTTTTAATCGAGGACAATGGTTTAACCCTTATCGACAGTGGCTACAGAAATAGTACTGATAAAATCTTTTCTGCCATTGCAAAGGCGGGTAAAAATCCACAAGATATTAAACATGTTATACTTACTCATTGTCACCCAGATCATACCGGAAGTGTAGCAGAAATAAAAAGAAGATTAAATATTTCTGTTTTAGCTCATAGTGAAGATGCCCGACTTATAGAACAAGGTACCGGAGAGCGGCTTCCCATTCAACCATCTCCGGGAGTATTTAACTGGCTTGTTTATAATTTACTTATTAAGCCAGTAAACACCCGTATTGAACCTGTAATAGTTGAAGAGAAACTAAAAGATAATGATGTTATACCCATAGCAGGGGGTTTACAAATAATTCATACACCGGGGCATAGTGCCGGCCACATTTCATTACTATTAAAAAATGAAGGAGTTTTGATTGCCGGTGACCTATGTGCCAATGTTATAGGGCTTGGGCTTAGCACTGTATATGAAGATTTGAACTTAGGAATAAAAAGCATTCTGAAAGCAGCCGAACTAGACTTTGATAAAGCTGTATTTGGTCATGGTAGCCCATTATTAAAGTTCGCAAAAAGGAAAATAAATGAAAAATTTCGTCCAATCTCCGCATTATATGGTTAAAAGCTACAAAACCTCAAGAATGGCAAATTGCTGCTCAAGGTTAAGTGAAGCATTGAAAATTGCTTCAAGCCATGCTTTACCATAACAGGCATAATAAGGAGCAAAGTTGTCCACTCTTTCCTGTAAGCTCCCTTTGGGGAACAAAGTTTCTTTCAGCCTGGAAATATGCCGTTGCTGAATTTCATATTTTCTCTTCTCTGCACGCAGCATTTTTTTCTCCAGTGTTTTCAATTTATTATCAGCTTCTTTATGCAGTGAAATAACATGCGATGCAAGCGTTATATCAACGTTTGCCGCCACTTGCTCAACCTGCTGATATACTTTTTCCAATTGAGCCCTTTCTTCATTTAGTTTTAGTTTCTGCTGGCTGTTGTTCTTCACAGTAAGATTAACCAGTTCCGCTTCAGGTTTGAAAAAGTCACCCACCGAAAAACCAAGCCCATTTATCTTTTCTTTCTGTTGCGCATTCAGCAGCAAAAAAGAGTTTCTCAAGATCAAAACAGGATAGGGAACTCCGCAGGCTTCAAAGACTTTTTTCAGTTGCAGCCAGTAAGCAATTTCTCCTCCCCCGCCTATAAAAGCTACATTCGGCAATATCATTTCCTGAAAAACCCCTCTTAAAATAACATTAGCACTAAACCTTTCAGGATGTTCATCAACTTCATTTAAGATTTCTTCAGTACTCCATTCAACTTTGCCTTTTTTAAATTTTCCATTTTCCTTTATGATCCTTTCCCTTTCTCCATCCTGCAAATAAAATAAATTGATCTCCCTGCCACTTGCCTGAACTTTGTAATGCTTACCTATTTCGGTGCTTGTTTGCGCTACCAGAGAATGCGAAAATTCTTCAAGCAATTCTTTTTTTACTACATCATTAAAAGGCTTTTTCAGATCAGCATTATCAGGAATAACAACGAGCAAACCATAATCCTTGAACAACTCATTTACCAATTCTAAGGTGGCCTGCTGAATAGTAGTGCCCGTCACATAGCAGTTCTTCAAGATATCCACAACCTCTTTTCCAAATTGTTTTACGCTAAGCTCACCACTTATTCTTTCAATTAATGCTATCAGTGCAGCATCCACTTTCATTCTGCCGACTGCTCCTGTTTGCTTAGTCTTCCATTCAAGCTTTTCGCCATTCAGATTGGTATGACCCAGTTCTTCGATATCGGCATCCTCGCTGCCCATGTAAAACACCGGAACAAAATGATACCATGTGAGGGAGTCATTCAGCGATTGTGCAAGTTTTATGGTATGCAGTATCTTGTAAATAAAGTATAAGGGTCCGGTAAAAATATTGGGCTGATGTGCCGTGCAAATAGTGAAAGTATTATCGTCTTTTAGCTTCTCCAGGTTTTGCTTTTGAAAAGCCGTAAGCGTTATATCTTCATATTGTTTTTGTAAAACGCTTATCAACAACGATCTGTGATTAGGGAATTGCTGCCGTTCTTTTACAGATGCTTCAATACCTTCTACAGAAACCGAATGACGATAAAAAGGCTGCAGGATCTCTTTGTTCTGCAGATAATCCAAAATTATGGTAGAAAAATAGCCGGTGCTTTCGTAAGGTATGTAGGAACAGCTCGTTTCCATTCGTTATGCAAAGTCGGTTTTTAATGCAGCTTATTTCTAATGCGAGATTAATTTGGTCTCAGGCCGTAAACCTTTTCTCAACATCGTTGTGTCACTCACTTGTACGTCTTGTACTTTATTCGGCAGCATTGAAGTTTTTGTTAGCCAGTTTTGATTTAATCGATCCCCGGAATGTTTTTCCTTCCAAAGTCGTTGAAGATTTAATTGATCAGTTTTGATTTAACCTGTATACATATAAGATTCTACACAACTTTCCATAAAGCTTCACAGAATTACTGCCGATGAACGGAATGCGACGCAACGAAAGCTTCATTTGTGTTACTAAAGCCCGAAAAAAATCAGAAATACCTTAAACTCTTAAGTTATTTGGAGTTCTCCACAACTTCTCCCTCAAGGTCGTAGTCGTATGCTTTTGTGATCTTCACATGCACAAAATCGCCGATAGGCAAACGTTTATCTGTATTTATAACCACTTCGTTATCAACTTCTACACTGTCGAACTCAGTTCGTCCTAAGTACCTGCCAGCCTCTTTTTTATCAACGATCACCTTAAAAGTCCGACCGATTTTTTCCTGGTTCTTTTCAAAGCTTATTTGCTGCTGCACTTCCATTATTTCTTCGCACCTTCTTTCCTTTTCATGCTGCGGAATACTGTCGTTTAAATTATAAGCGCCTGTACCCTCTTCGTGGCTGTAAGCGAATATACCCACTCTGTCAAAACGGTGCTCCTGCAAAAATCTCTTCAATTCTTCTACGTCATCTGTCGTTTCGCCGGGGAAACCTGCGATCAGCGTGGTACGCAAACAAATGCCAGGCACTTTATCGCGGATCGTATAAATCAGGTCATCCATTTCGCGGCGTGCTATGTTGCGGCGCATAGCCAGCAGCATGTTATTGCTGGCATGCTGCAGGGGCATATCAAGATAGTTGCATATATTGTCCCTCTCCCGTACGACGTCCAATATATCAAGAGGGAACTTGCCTGGGTATGCGTAATGCAAACGAATCCAGTGCAATCCTTTTATATCGGCCAAGGCCTGAAGCAAACGCGACAGCTCCCTTTTTTTATAAAGGTCTAATCCATAATAAGTCAATTCCTGTGCGATAAGCATTATTTCTTTTACTCCCCTGTTTACAAGCCCTTTTGCCTCAGCCACTATTTCTTCAACGGGCCTGCTGGTATGTTGTCCCCGCATCAGCGGTATAGCACAGAATGAGCAGGTACGGTTGCAACCTTCACTAATCTTAAGATAGGCATAGTGCGATGGAGTGCTTAATAACCGCTCGCCTAACAATTCGGCCTTATAATCCGCTTCGAACTGCTTGAGGATCAAAGGCAATTCCATTGTGCCGAAAAATGCATCTACTTCAGGTATCTCATCTTCAAGATTATTCCTGTACCGTTCGCTGAGGCAACCGGTAACATATACTTTGTCAAGTTTTCCACGCCGCTTTAGATCAACCTGCTGCAGGATGGTATTTACACTTTCTTCTTTAGCCTTATCAATAAAACCGCATGTATTAACAATAACTATGTTATGATCTTTCCGTCCGCTTTCGTGCACTACATCAATAGCATTTGCCCGTAGCTGGCCGCTCAGCACTTCACTATCCACCATGTTTTTGCTGCACCCCAGGGTAATAATATTTATTTTATCCTTTTTTAGCGTTCTTGCTTTCATACAGAGGTGCAAAGGTAGGGAGAATGAGCGCCTTGTACTGAATTTAACCTTTCATTTATATCTTTTATTCAAACTTCGTTAACGATTTAATTTCCAACAAACACGAAATCTTTTACTATGAAAAAACTTTTGTTTTCAGTCTGCATTTTGTTTGCCGTAGCTTCTTTTGCACAAGGCCCGGGTGCATCCAATTACCAAACAGCTCTCGGTGCAAAAATTTCTTCAGGAGTCGCATTCACTTACAAGAAGTTTGTTACCAATTCAAATGCCTTGGAAGGGCAAGTCATGTTCTTCAATGAGGGTATAAGGTTTGCAGGCTTGTACGAATTTCATTTTTTCAATATTCCCGGAGTAGATGGCTTAGGCTGGTACGTTGGTCCGGGAGTACATACCGGCTTCTGGAAAGCCCGTTACAAAACCAAGTATAACAGTGCTGTTGACATTGGTATCGACGGGGTGATCGGCCTGGATTATAAAATACCTAATGCACCTGTTAATTTAAGCCTGGACTGGCAGCCAGGTTTCAGCATATTAGGCGATGCAGGGCTTCAGCCACAATTTGGAGGATTTGCCATCAGGTATGTGATTGATTAATTAAGGGGGTTCTGTCTACTTCATAAATGATATTTTTTAGCTGATTAGCAGCAAAGATGCCCTTACTTTCCAAGCGTTAAGCTTCCCTGTACGGTTTTCCCACTTGCCCTGGTTTGCGCATCCGGCTGGCTGCCGCCAACAGAAATCTCGAATTTACCCGGCAGCAATACCCTTTCGTTTTCTACACTCATAACAGAAAATGCATCGGGGGGAAGAGAAAATTGCACTGTTTTACTTTCGCCGGCTTTCAGAAAGATCCTTTTGAACCCTTTTAAAGCCCTTACAGGAGTTTTGAGCGTTTTATCCAGGTTAGAAACATAAAGCTGGACCACTTCCTCACCATCCATTTTTCCTGTATTGGTAACGCGTACGCTTACAGGCACATTTTGTTTGGCCTGTGTAGTGGCAGACATCTTCAACTGGTCATATTTAAAGGTTGTATAACTAAGTCCGTAACCAAAGCCAAACAATGGCTCACCCTTAAAATAGCGATAAGTCCGGTTATCCATTGAGTAATCATTGAAAGTCGGGAGGTCATTATCGCTTTTATAAAAAGTAACCGGCAGGCGGCCCGCAGGGTTGTAATCGCCAAATAAAACATCGGCAATGGCCGTTCCGGCCGATTGTCCTCCGTACCACGCATTCATAATTGCAGGTACATTTTCTGCCTCCCACGGAATGGCTATTGCACTACCGGTCATCATTACAAATACTAGCGGTTTACCTGTAGATTTCAGTGCCTTCATTAAGTCTGTTTGAACTTTAGGCAGTAGAATAGATGTGCGGTCGCCACCGTTAAAACCCGGGGCATTTACGGGCATTTCTTCCCCTTCCAACTGAGGAGAGATGCCACCGACAAAAATGATGGCGTCAGCGTCTTTTATACGATTAGCAAGGGCGTTGAAATCTGTTTTTTCAAAATTTCCCGCCCTTAACCTTACTGACGCTTTACCCTCCGATTGGTAGTACTCAACCGTTAGCCTGTAGGTTTTATTTTGTTCGGTTTTTAATTTATACGTCCTGGCACCCCACCTGTTCCTTGTCCATGCATTGATCTGTTCTTTGCCATCAACAATGAAACGATAGCCGTCATCAGCATCGAGTTCAAAAGTGATTTCACCGGTATTGCTGGCTGTAAAGTCTGCTGTCCATCTTACTGAAAAGTTATATGCTCTTATATTGCTTGCAACGGCTTCGCCTTCCTGCCAGTTATGATCGATGTTTTCTTCGATGCGGGTGACTACCGGCTGGCCGCTTAGTTCCTTATTGTTAAAGTATTCGGCTTTAAAGCCTTTTTTGCCTTCCCAGGCATATTGGTTACTGACATCGGAATAAGCGAGCAAAGTATCATTGGTAAAAGTGACAGCCCTTTCATACACTACTTCCACATCGTTACCTGTCTTTTTTTTGATGCCCTGCAATGCAGTAACAATTTCTGAAGGTGTGCCATTGTAATTTCCCAGCACGGAAATCGGGTTATCGGCATTCGGACCCAGTACGGCTATTTTTTTGATCTTCTTGCCTAATGGTAATGTATTGTTTTCGTTCTTCAGCAATACAATGGATTGCTGCGCCATTTTAAGCGTATGTGCTTTGTGAGGTGCACTTTCCAGGACAGCTGCAGGTGTTTGTGCATATTTAACCATTGAAGGCGGATCGAACATTCCCAGTCGAAAACGAATAGTGAATAATCGTTTGAGAGATACATCGATCTGCTTTTCCGTTATTTTTCCCAGTTTTACTGCCTGTACTAATGCTTTATAGGAGTCCGTACCGCAATCAATATCTGTTCCATGCATTACAGCGTCGGCAGAAGCACTGGCTGCATCGGGATGGGTTTTATGGTTTTTATAAAAGTCGTCAATAGCCCAGCAATCAGAAGTTACGTATCCTGTGAATTTCCATTGATTGCGGAGGATGTCAACCATCAGCAGATCGCTGCCGCAACAGGGCTGCCCGCGAAATGCATTATAAGCGCACATTACGCCTGCCACGTTGGAATTTACCACCAGTTCCTTAAAAGCAGGCAGGTAAGTATCCCATAAGTCGTAATCACTTGGTGTTGCATTAAATACATGCCTTAAAGGCTCTGGTCCGCTATGGACAGCGTAGTGTTTTGCACAAGCTGCTGCTTTAAGGTATTTAGGGTCGTCACCCTGTAAGCCCCTGACAAAAGCCTTCCCCAGCATAGCTGTAAGAAAAGGATCTTCGCCGTAGGTTTCCTGGCCCCTTCCCCAGCGGGGATCTCTGAAAATATTGATATTGGGCGTCCAATAGGTAAGTCCCAGATACCTGTCGCCGGTTTTACCCATCTGAATGGCTTTATTATGGATTGCCCGGCCTTCGAGTGCTGAATAATCAGCCATCTGCTTTAACGAGTTGGTATCAAATGTGGCAGCCATAGCAATGGCCTGAGGATAAACCGTAACCTTGAATGGCGTACGGGCAACACCGTGTAACACTTCGTTCCACCAGTCATAAGCGGGAATGCCCAATCGCTGTATTGCCGGGGCTGCATTAAGCATCTGAGCCACTTTTTCTTCCAGGGTTAAACGTGATACCAGGTCGTTTACACGTTCATCGAACGATAAAGAAGGATTTTGGAAAGCATACTGGTACTGTGTTTTAGCCGGTTGTCCGTAGGAAGGAACAAAAAAAACACATACAAGCAAAACGTTTAGCAGTAACCTGTGGTGAAGATTGTTCATGAGAGCAAGTTTTTGGTATGCAAAAGATGAAAACAAGTTACCAAGTGCTTTTCATATAAAAAAATGATAATACACAGGCGACAAATTTTTTAGATACAGGTATGTTCTCGTGAAACGGCAAACAAGGGAAAACGTATAAGGGCCATTGCATTTTGATATGCCGGAATTATAACGGCCCGAATAAACGAAGAAAAACTATCTTGTTATTGTAGATTTGTTCATTTTATCTTCTTTTTGGTCAATCTATACAAACCATCGGTAATAATAGCCCTATTGAACAAGCAGGAGTATTTTATGACGCTACGCTCAGTTCAACGGCAATGCAGTGATTGAACTAACGTAGCAGTTTATCCTGAGCTTGTCGAAGGATCACATTACGTTCATCTGTATCGCAACGGGGAGTGTCCGGCTTAAAATACAAAAACATTTAAGAAAAATTACACAGCTTCCAATCAAACCCACTTACAGTCGTGTTGGTCCTTGATGTAAGAAAAGCTGTAAACCAGGTAAGCCAGGAGAAAATACGCAAAGCTCAATCATGCGTTGCCGTTGAACTGAGCGTAGCAACGATGACGCCATAAAAAACAGTAGCTGGTATCCTAAAAAAACTGTTTCTTCACTCTTTGTGAAAGTTAACGTTCTCTATGTAAAAATTCGGAATAGATAACTGCCAAGAACTTAAAGAAGAAAGACAACATCGGACAAACAAAGGATAGATGTCACCGAATAATTTTAAAATAACGGTTTCAGGTTAACCTTCTTTTTTTACCAGTACAATTTTGGAGCGGTCCGCTTTGTAAATGTCTTTATAGAACTTTGTCAGATCGCTATAATCACTTGCCGGAAAACGCCCTGCTTTTCTTTCAAAATTGCGGGTCATTGTTATTTTCTCACCCTCTATTTCATAGTTAATATTGTATACTCCGAACTTGTTCTTTAAAGAAACATTTTTAGGAAAAGCCTCAGGAATATAGCCTGCAGGAATCTTCATTTCAACATTATCTATATTCCTGAACCCATATTTTAAATCTATATCGTATTTGCGGTCTCCCTCATCCAACTTTACAGAAGTTTGGCTTAATAAGTTAGGTTGAAGGAACACTCTCTTACCTGAAATCTGAGCATAATTCTGCGCTGTAAGGTCAAGCTTTTCGTCAATAAACGGAATTGCAGATTTTGTTTCTGTATAATCAAAGGACTCTATGTCGTAAGTGGGAAGATCAATTTCCTTTTTCAGGTATTCGAGTTGCTCTTTTTTTGTATATGCATGCAAAATTTGGTGTAAATCGTCCTGTTGCAATCCTGTATATCTCGTGCTGATCTTTGCATCAAGCTTTCCGGTTTCATCCAGCGTAGCTGAAATATTTCTTACCTGCAGGTTTTGATTATCAATATAAGATGGAGTATGAACCAGATAACCTCCGTCATCTTTGATCATTAAAGCAAATCTGTTGCTTGTGAAACCACTAAGATAACCCGCCGGCAAAGTATTGCTTGTACATTCCAACCATATAGTGTCGTTTTGAACGGGAACAGAAAGGATAACATGATTGGATTGCCTGGAAGGAAAATCAGGGAGGTAAAAATAGTTGTTGTCTCCGGCCTTAATTAAAGTATAATAAGCATTTATGCCTGCTTCTTTCAAAAGAGAATGCATGTAATTAGTCAGTGCCTTACAATCGCCATAACCCTTATTTGCTACAAAAGAGGCTTCTAAAGGCTGCCAACCACCTATACCCAACTGAATGCTTATGTACCGGGTATTTTTTTGCATGTAAGCATACAATACTTCAATTTTTCGTTTTACATCCGAAATGGTATCGGTTAAATTATGAACAATTGTTTTTATGTTTGCCGGAAGGATATCCCTATTCCTGTTTAGTTCCGATTGAAATTTTCCAAGTTCAAGCCACGAAGTCATTACACCTTTATAACCTTCTATTTCAAATACAGTTGGTGCTATAAAGACCGAAGTAGTAAGTTCTTCCCACGGCGGACTTGCAAACTGAGCTGTTATAGCCTGCATATTGCTTGCTTCCCAGTGATAAGTCTTTTTTTTACCTGTATTAGTGATAACAGCATCTTTCCCGTAGTTAAAAGCTTTATACCTGATATTATAGTCCGGTGAACATAAAACTTCAAAAACGCTTTTTTCAACAGCCAGATTTTGTCCTTTTACAGGCATCCAGTCAGGAATAAACATTAACTCATCATGATCTAATTCTACTTCATATTCAACCGTATAAGGGTATGACTTGTGATAGAAATTGTGCTCTTTTATTCTTCCGTCTCCTATTAAACTTTCGCCAACCGCACTGATGTCACTGATATCCTTATTTTTAACAGACTTAACCTTTTTACCATAAGCATCATACAGGTATCCTTCAATATAATTTATTTTATGAAACCGGTCATAGCTTTCCTGCAAGCCTGAATATTTTGCTCCTGCTTCATTTAAGATTGTAACGGCAGTTTTATGATAATAAGTTGCTTTTCCGGCACTTTTAATTTCAAAACGTATATTTTCAAACCGCTTTATGGCATTAGCTTCTTTCAGTAACAAGGGATTGATATTACTAATAGCATATTCCCCCTGGGCCCAGGAACTACCGCACAAAATGATCGTAAGAAAAATGAGTAGCAGTTTTGACATGGTATCACTTAATTTTTTTTAAAACAATTTGTTCGCTTTGCTTTTTTACCACATAACCATAAAAATCCCTTAATGACTGATAGTCTTCAGGAAGAAAAGTAGCCTTATTCATTTTAAGCTTTGAACGTAGCTGTATGTAACCACCCGAAGCGGCTATAATATACTCAAACATGCCTTCATCTTCATTAAACTTAACTCTTGTGGATTTTGGAACTTCCTCAACTTTATAGCCCTTAGGAATCTCCATATTAAGTAAATAAGTCTCATTTACTGCATAAGGCATTTCAACCGGATAATATCTTTCAGCAGCCTTGAAGGGATTTTCCCTGTAACCTTCAGTAAATGTGGGGTTTAAATAAATAATATCTTCATCTGCACCGAATTTGAAATCATATTTTATAGTTACAGGCTCTTCATAAACTTTTAAAGAGTCAATGTTTATATTGTTAATCTCCACATCAAAACCATAAGATTTTTTTATATCCTTAAACAGATCTTCTTTACTTGTCTTCACTAACTTTTCTCGCAGGTTATAAGATTCCTCATACCCTAAAGAAGATTGGAACGATCCTGCCAGGCCCTGCTTTTCATCATTGATAATAAAAACATTGGTTATTTTTTCTTCTTTTAAGGAATCGGCATTTAAATCTATCAATACAGGCATTTTATCGATTACCCTTGCATAACCATTATAACAATCGCTGCTTAACTTGCCGAAACCAAGTTTACTATAGGAAGCATCCAACAGGTAATACTTATCATCCACTGTTACCTGGCTCACTACGTAATTTAACCTGTCCATTATCGGGTAAACTTCATGTGCTTTTCCGTTATCTCTTGTACTCAGCATTACTGGGTGGGCTTCGAAACCTTGCTGCAACAGCATTGCTGTAAGCAACAGGTTAATATCCGCTACATTCCCGCTTTTGCTTTGAAATGTCTTTTTTAAAGGATTGCTTAAATACTTTCTGTTATGGTTAGTACAGGTAAAATTATCTCTGACATAATCATATATTTTTTTGGCAATATCTAACCTGTTTTGTGCACTGGCGGTTATTTTTTTCACTTCATTATCAAGCCAGTTATTGCTTTTTGAAAGGCCTTCTCCAAAATCCGGATCTTTCATCAACTCTTCAGCAGCCATCATCCAATTGCTCATCACTTCTTTTACAGGCTGTTCGGGGTAACGTATCTTCGATAATTGAAAATCGATTTTGGCAATATGGTTATCCAATGTGGAGGTGAATATCTCTTTTTTCAACGCAGGCACATTTTCCATTGCCCAGGTGTTTATCGAAGTGCCGGTCGTAAAACTAAATACATTGCTGCTTTGCGAGGCTGAGCCTGGTTCCAGAATATTGTATGTTTCCCGTCCCGATTCACTTCTATTGATTTTATAAGGCTGATAACCTTGCTTTATAACTGCAAAATCATATACTGAAGGTACAGTAGCCGCATACTGGCTCCAAAGCTCAGGATATTCTCCCTGGAACTGCCACGAATGTAAATCTCTCTCATAAGGAGAATTAAGTGAATACTTTATTTCTATGATACAACCTTCTTTCAGGTTAGGCATAGTAAATTTTCTTACAGTGAAGTTTTTATTAAGCCTGTCTTTAAATATAGATGACTTATCGAGCTTAGTAACCTCAACAGAGCCATTCTCAAGGTTGTAAGTTGAAGCCTCAAGGCTTTCAATTCTTTCTTCCAAAGAACCTGATGCGTATAAAGGAATACTTATTGTAGCTACGTCAAATGCATTACGGTTTAAAATATGTATCCTTGTATGACGTTTGAAGATAATTGAGAAGCCACCTTTATTATCGCCTTCATACTTCGAAGAACCAATATCGGAGAGTACCACAGCATTAGCATTACTATCAATAGGATAAACTTTTGGGGAAAAATCGGAGGGCTTAATATCCCCAAATTTTATGACTGGCCTCTGAGCACTTAAATCAGAGACTATTAAAAACAATAACAAAGAAGAAGTAATTCTCCACATAATTCTTTTCATTAATTTGGCTTAAATTGTACTCTTTTTAAAATTTCGGGCGCAAAGGTAAGCTGCATCGCTTATAATATTGATTAAAAACAGCTTAAATGTCAGGTAAAGAATTATATAGCAAAAAAATTAAATATTGGTGTGATCAACTGGGTTTTGAATATTGCGGGATTGCCGAAGCTGCTCTGCTCGACGAAGATGCCATAAGATTGGAAGTATGGCTGAAAAAAGGTCTGAATGCGGGTTTGCAATACATGGAAAACCATTTTGACAAACGCATAGATCCCCGGAAATTAGTGCCTGACGCAAAAAGCGTGATCACTGTTTTAATGAATTATTACCCCGAAAGTCAACAAAATGAGCTTGCTCCGCAAATTGCCAAATATGCTTATGGAAACGATTATCACGAAGTGATAAGAGGTAAACTAAAGGAGTTAATGGTAATAATGCGGCAAGAAATAGGAGAAATTAACGGTCGTGGTTTTGTGGATAGCGCTCCTGTGCTGGAAAGAAGCTGGGCCGTTAAAAGCGGGTTGGGATGGATAGGTAAAAATGGAAACCTGCTTAATAAACATTCAGGCTCTTTCTTTTTTATAGCCACATTAATTGTTGATATAGAACTGGAATATGATAATCCTTATGCAAAAGATTATTGTGGCAGTTGCACAAGATGTATTGAGGCATGCCCTACTAATGCGATAATTGATAACAAAGTGATTGACGCGGGTAAGTGCATAAGCTATTTCACAATTGAGTTGAAAGACGCTTTGATCCCCTATGAAAAAAAAGAAGCGTTCAATAACTGGATATTCGGTTGTGACATATGCCAGGATGTTTGTCCGTGGAACCGGTTTAGCACCTCAACCAATGAACTTCAGTTTACTCCGATACCTCAAATATTAAATTTTACAACTCAACAGTGGGAAGAACTGACCGAAGAAAGCTTTAAAGAAATATTTAAAAATTCTCCTCTAAAACGCAGCAAGTTTCAGGGTATACAGAGAAACCTTCGTTTTATCCAAACCTGAACAAGCATATACAACAACCGGAGCATTACAGCCTGGTAACAGCAATTTTCCGGTTTTATTCACACTAATTTTAGTCATATTTGTTACGGTTTTTCTGTTTCCTTTATGGCTAAACGAAATAAAAAGAAGAAAAAAAGCCGTTGGTTATGGTGGCTGGTCATTCCTATAATATTTATTTCTGTTGCTGCTGTAATATATGTCTGGTACACATGGCTGCGGATAGAAAGATCAAAATTTGTCCGGTATGCAGGATTTGGAATTGACCTGCCGGTGAATTACTCCATACATGGCATAGATGTAAGCCGCTACCAAAGCTATATTTACTGGCCGGCCGTAAAGCGAATGAAGGTAAACGATGTGAAGATCGGGTTCTCATTCATTAAAGCAACTGAAGGACTTGAAAATATTGATAAACAGTTCCGTCGAAACTGGACGAAAGCTTCAGAAGCAGGACTTCCCAGGGGAGCCTATCATTTTTTTCTTCCTAATAAAAGCGGGAAAGCACAGGCAAAGAATTTTATAAGTACGGTTAAGCTTGAGCCTGGCGATCTGCCTCCTGTATTGGATATTGAACAATTATATGGCGTAAATCCTGCAAAAATGCGCAAGGAGGTTAAAGAGTGGTTGATCCGGGTAGAGAATTATTATGGTGTAAAGCCTATCATTTACACCTATGTTAATTTTTATACTAACTTTTTGGGGACTGAATTTGATGAATACCCCTTGTGGATAGCGCATTATCACGAAAAAGATTATCCGCGTATTGATCGGTCCTGGCTGTTCTGGCAACACCATGAGAATGGAAGGGTAAATGGCATAACAAAAAGGGTAGATTTTAATGTCTTTAATGGCGACAGTACTGATTTCAGAAATTTACTTGTTAGCGGCAAGTATTGAACTTTAAATGACGAATCGTTCATACATAGACACAGATAAAAGCATTGGTACGGGGCGACTGGTTTACAAAAGGAGTTGGCCAGACATAATTAACAAGATTGCTTTTCCCCCGCTTTGTATCGCCTTAATAACTTATTCAACCTTACTCTTTCGTTTAAAAGTTTGCCGAACAGCAGAACTTGGCTATCATGTATACCGTAGCCCGGCGCCAGGTAATTATGCCTTAGGGAACAAATGGCAAAGACCTCATTAACCTATTCTATCAAAAAGACTGGATAGTGTACGCTAAACCCCTTTTTGGTGGCCCTCATGCTGTTATTGAATACCTTGGCAGGTACACACATAAAGTTGCCATCAGCAATCACCGGATTTGCAGCATAAATGATCAGGATGATACAGTGACTTTGATTATAAAGATTATGCTGATACAACATCAAAAACAAATGACCTTATCCTGCCGGGAGTTTATACGTCATTTTCAGCAACATATCCTGCCGCCACGCTTTACTAAAATAAGAACCTACGGATACCTTGCCAACAGAAACCGGCACAAACGTATCAAGAAGTGTTAAGGAACATGAAGCTGCCACTGCATAAAGGGCTGGTAAAAGTGCCGAACAACAATTGGTCATGTTAAATACTCTGACGAAAAAACAATTTTTTGGTCGCAGAAATAAATCGAACCGACATAAAACATAATGACAACTTTAAGTAACACAGAAGTTCGAAGACAATTCACAGTTTATCATCAATTGATACAAAATGCAAAATCAATCGAAACAGATAAATCTCTCCGAAAGCAGTATGACGACCATCTTAATTCGCTTAACGAAATAGAAGCGGCATTTAATAATAAAGAAACAGCTTTATTGACAAAACTTATTGAGCAAGAAAGTCGATTTTATGGCTGGTCTTATTTGCCAAATGACTATGGGAAAAAAGTTGAAACATCATTTTGGGAGTTCGTTGCTTCTCTTCGTCTAAATTTGGTCTTTATTATTGGGATCGTAGTTCACCATCCATTCAATTCCATATTTG
>JADMIO010806534.1_pt1 | contig 24479 bp, 23 predicted proteins | sample 8958161 | NCBI WGS metagenome assembly JADMIO01 (sample SAMN16585339, study PRJNA669376) | soil metagenome | isolation source: Crop rotation soil | place: USA: Cullars Rotation, Alabama | collected 2011
CTTTCCCCTCTATGGAATTGCTACCTGGAACGGGCTAAGGGTTGCTGAAGGAGCACGGGACTACATCGGGCTGGAAGAGACCGTGGCCATCGCTCGCGAGATTGCCGGCGACGATCATCATTTTCGCTGCGTGCAGTTGCCGTTTAATCTCGCCATGCCGGAAGCGTACGGTTTGTCAAACCACGCTTTTCAACACAAGCATGTTTCCTTGCTGACAGCCGCGAGAAACCTAGGGATCGCGGTCTTCGGAAGTGCGACGCTCTACCAAGGGCGCCTGGTGCAGGGCCTTCCTAAAGGGCTCACCGACGTGCTCGGACTTCGAACCGATGGCGAAAACGCAATCCAGTTCGCGCGTTCCGCCCCCGGCATGCTCACGTCGCTGATCGGAATGGGGCAACCCGAACATGTCGAACGAAACATGCGCGCGGTTCGAGTTGCTCCGGCTAGATTAGATCTCTGGGAGAAGCTCTTCGCGAAGAACGCTTAGCTACTTCAATTCCTGCAACTTCTGTTGCGCGAGTGCGCCCGCTTCGGTTCCCGGATTTTCCCGCTGAATCTGTTCGTAGATGCGCTTGGCTTCGCTGGGCTGCTGCATTGTCTCGTACAACGATGCAAGCTTTAGATCTGCCGTCACCTTGCTTACCGTCATGGTGGGCTTGCCCGCGAGTTGCTTGTAAAGATCCAACGCGTCTTTCGCGCGATTTGTGTTGCTGTAGAGGTTTGCCAATGCCATTTTTGCCAGCGACGAAAGGTCCGCATTGTGGGTACCGGCAACTTCTTTCAGGTCGCGCTCGGCGGTTGCATTGTCCCCAGCCTCTAACGCAGTCGTCCCTAGAAAGTAGCGCGCCACGTCGGCGCTATGCGTATGCGAATAGCGATCGACGATTCCTTGCAACTGCTTTTTGGCGGCGTCCGTCCGCTCTTGGGATGATGCGAAACTTGGGAAATCAGGTTGTGGCGGCATTCCCGCAGGGCGTACCGGGGTATCCAGCGTGCGCATCGCAGCAGTTAATTCGACGCTTGCCTTTTCGTCCTGGTTGGCTAGATAGAACCAGCTACCCAAACCTGCAACCAGCAGTAGCGCTGCCACGATAGTTCCAAGAATCAAAGCGGATCGGTGTTCCGTGGTCCAGTGAACCGCAGTTTCGGCGGCGCCGATCGTCGCACGGCTGAAGCGGTCTTGTTTCAATTGATGGCGGGTTTCTGCGCGCACGACTCCCCTTCTCGCGTGAACTGTGAGTTTACAAACAATCAGTCTAACAGGGCTGAATTCGGAGGGTCAAAACAGCGGCCGAGAAACATTCCGGAGCTTGCAATCTGCCAAAAGAAAAGCCGCCTTATGGAAAGGCGGCTCACTTCGGCCAAGGCGGCGCGCAGCTAGCGCGACTGCTCTTCCAGAATCCCCTGCTCGAGCTTCTCCTGGCACTCGATACAATGCCGAGTCCAGGGCACAGCTTCCAGGCGCTTAGGATTAATCTCCTGCCCGCACGAGATGCACTCTCCGAAGCTTCCCTCGCGGATGCGCGAAAGGGCGCCTTCTACCATCTGCAGGAGCTGCCGCTCGTTATTGCTCTGGTGGAAGAGAAATTCCTTGTTGTAGGAACTGGCTGCTTTGTCGGCAATATCCTGCGTCGAGTCTTCATCGGCCGACCGTCCGTCCTGTTCCGTTCGCGTAACCGTACGCCGCAGCTCTTGCTGCCGCGCTTCCAGCTTCTTCTTGAAATAATCCAGCTTCTTCTTGTCCATGGTGAATGCTCACTTGACCCGAGCTACGCTACTCGGGGCAAGAATTTGCGTTAAGGTCAAACGAAGATAATATGCGCCTAAATTGAGAGGCGTCAACCAGCCTCGCCCCCAAAACTGCCGGCTTCAACCATGTAGACCGTCCCGGTTTGGAACGATGCTTTAGCGAGGCAGCGGATTGGGTGTGCTCGCCAGTGCGTATGCCATCACCGCCATAGCGGTCGCGTTCTCCCGGAGCTCTTGCGGACTTACCTTGTCGAGCGTATCGGCGGCCGTGTGGTGATAGTTGAAGTAGGTGCGCCCGTCCTGCAAGACGCCCAGCGTAGGGACACCGGCATTGGCCATCCCGGCTAGGTCCGCTCCTGGGGCGAACGGAACAACCTGGAGCAGATTCGCCCCGAAGCTTACAAGTATCTCGCGCACAGGTTGAAGCATCTCTGCCGCTGCGGGACTGATCTTCGCGTCGAATCCAAGTGGATGCGCTGATCCAAGATCGCTTTCAATCGCCGCTACGTGATTTCCAAACTCACCTTTGTGCGCATTCGTATATGCATCCCGTCCGCGCCCGCCGCTCTCCTCGTCCATCCACGCGATAACCCGAATCGTTCTCTTGGGATGCAGATGCAACTCTTGCAATACATGCGCGGTTTGCATTGCCATCCCCACGCCTACAGCATCATCCAGCGCCCCGGTGCCGAGATCCCACGAATCCAGATGGCCCGAGATGACGACTACCTGCTCAGGATGTTCAGAACCTTTCAGGTCTGCAATGACGTTGTAGCCCAACGTATCTGGTAAGTTATGCGGCGTGAGCGTCAAGTGCATGCGTACCGGCCCTTGCGATGCCAAATGTGCGATCAGGTCTGCGTCTTCGGCAGTCACAGCGGCCGCAGGTAGCGGCGCCGGTGCGCTGAAGCCGGTATGCGGCAGGCGATAGTCGGCGCCCCCAACCGATCGCACTAGCGCAGCCACTGCTCCGAATTGCGCCGCGGTTCGCGGACCCATGGCCCGATACACCACAGCCTCCCCGTAGGCGTCTAACGCATGCCCTGCCTGTGCTTTTCGCTCGTCAAAGGGATAGTCGAACAAAACAATCTTGCCGGATACCTGGTCGCGGCTCAGAGAATTCAGTTGATCGAAGTTCCGCACGACCAATACTTCCGCCGTGAGTCCTTCCGTGGCGGTCGCACCACTGCCGCCCAGCGCAGTCAGAATGATCTTCTGCGTAGTATTCGCAACGCGTCCAGGGAAGTCGACCAGTTCTGCCGATTCGGCTCCTCGTATCCAGTGCGGCACCCGAACTTCTTCCAGCTTCACTTCCATCCCGAGGCTTCGAAGTTCGTCTGCAACGTATTTGGACGCCTCAACTGCCTGCGCTGAGCCCGTGAGTCGTGGGCCGATATTCTCCGTAATGTGCGCCACCTGTTGGTAAGCGTAATTGTCCATCAGGCAAGCGTCGCGGATGTCGCCGAGTTGCTTCAACAATTCCGGAGAGAATTCCTTACTTTGGGCAGCTTTGTTTTCGGCGTTTTGCGGAGGCTGGGTCGGAACGCCTGATGCACTCAAGATAATACAGAGGAAAAACGGCACGGCAACTTGGGCCATGACGCGAGTGCAACGTCTCAGTTGAGCCTGCCGTGAATCGGAAACCGTGTTGGAAGGAGCCTTGAAGCGGGTCTTAATGAAAGCTTTCAACGCAGGCTGACTGGGCCGCAATCCGTCCCCCCAAAACTCGTCCGAGTCGCAACCGTAATAGAAAGCAACTCGAAGCCGGAAGTCTACTACAAGCCGCTGTCGTCACTATGACTGCTTAGTTTTGATAGGGATTCGCGGGCTTGAGAGGCTCGCCTTCAACTGGCCACTGTTTCGACGAAGACGTGAGTTGGTTCGCGAGCAAACTTTGCTCACTGTCACTCAGTAAGGGAATACAAGTGCGCAGCGCCTCGACTTCTTTTTTCAAGCGCGCGATCGCCAGTTCTTTTTCCCGCAGCAGTTGATAAATATCCTTCATGCCTGTCCCCACTCGTAGCCCATACGATGTAGCTCACAGCAAGTTCGTTGCATGCCTACGGAATACTGCCCCCGCTTCGAATGGAAACAGGCTTCAAACCAAGTCAGAGCTGGACTGTCTTAGCTGGCTTTCGGTCCTACGATCTTGCCGACAATCCCGGATCGTGTCGATACGCCCATCTTCACCATGACTAATCGCAGGAAAGCTTTCACCGTGTTCGGGCTGATTCCCATCCGTTCCGCGATTTCCTTGCTGGTGAGTCCTTGCAATAACAGTTGGATTGTTTCTTGCTCCCGACGCGTAAGGCCGAATTGACTCGACACTTCCGACATCGCGATGGTGGCCGATGGGCGACGTTCGAACACCAGCACCATGGTGGCAGGCGCAGGCGTTCTCACGCTTACTGGAAGCGCATAGGAGCGACACGTGTAGGTGCGATTGCCGGAACGGAACTCCGGCACGAATGTCGGATCGCCCGTTGTGTGTCGGTCGATCAAACGCGAGCGGATCCGTTCGCTCACCATGGAATCAATCTGCCGGATCTTTTCTGGATGGGTTGGAAAGACGAGAATCTGGATAGCTTCACTATTCGAAGCGACGAGATTCAAAGCGGCATCTACGACGACGAAGCCAGGGTTTGCAGCATTATTCGGCACAGTTCTCCCCTGTTTTTAAGGCACATTCCGCGCAGTGCGCTTGGTGCCCGGCGCGCGTACGAAAAGAAGTTCGTTACAGTCCTGAATCCGCGGCGCGGCTCGCACTTCGGCCTCTGCGAAGCTCGCCGAGAAACCCGGATGTTGAATCTGGAGCGGGGAGCACGGCGCGGTGATGAATCACGAATCCTTTGCGATCCACCAACGGCAAAATCCCCATCCTGGGGGAAGGTCGCGGGCATTCTGTTCTGGCCCCCCCTCTCTTGTCAAGCAAAGGTTAGTCCACGCTAGACTTGCCTGAGTCGACTAGTTCGTTTGGCGTAGCCCGATTTCGGGGAGAGGCGGTTACCTCTCAGCCATGTCGCCGCCAACACGTCCCAAAAAAATGGCCCCATTGCTGGGGCCACATTCAAAGAGGCAAGAAAAGGCGGGACTTCAGAGAAGAGATTTCAAGGCACCGCCCTGCGGCACAGAGCGGAGAGTCGGGATAGTCGAGAACATTGGAAGAGAGTGAAGGTCATGGATTTTGCGGCCTCTTTAAGTGACTCTGAGATGTGCACTTTCCGAACCAAATCTGCATGTCACATTCGCGTGTGATAGACGTTCGTTCTAAGTACTTGCAAAAATGGGCGCTTACCCATAGTCAGAAGTCGTCCGCCTGGCATTCTTAATGTACACGAACCGAATTTTGAACTGCACAACAATGCACATTCAATGCATCACCGTACTGCAGCAATAAAAAACTCCGCTTTTGAAAGCGGAGTCTGGGGCCGAAACTCGTTTTGCCTTAGCTGTTGCCGGCAACCGTGCGAAGCTTGCCAGGCAGGAAGTGGTAGGGGGGCCACGGGCCGCTGATCACGAGTTCGCAATTCTTCAATTGCTTGGCTGCTGTGCTGTAGCGGTTCTGGTACTTCTCGACCGACTTGGAATCGATCAGGTGGGCGATATCAATGAGCATCCCATCGGACGCAACGCGCTTGCAGCTGACTTCTTCGTCCAGCGGGTTAAACAACTTGTGAACCTGAACGGAGAGTGCCCGGGCTTTCGTCTGACGCTCACGCTCGCGAGACGCCTTCTCCCGCAGTTTCATGAGGTATTCGCTGCCAACCGTATCGGGCAGCTCTATATCGGTCATTGCATCCCGCAACGAGCCGTCCCGGATCACGAGCTTGAGTCGCATCTCCGACTTTCCACGTAGTTTGGCTACGCTTTGTCCAAACGCCCGGCGGTTCGTCCGGACTGCTTGGCGCAACGCTTCATCGGAGTCAAATACGGTGCCGAAGCGGAATGGCAGCACAGTTGAATTCCGGAAGCACACACTGACCACGCGAGCGTGCTCCAGAACAGTCTTTTCGTCCAGCGTTTGATTGCTGCGGTCGTATTCGCTGACCACCACGGCAAATTCGCCGCTAGGGTAGCTGAGGACCGGAGCGCCATTCACGCCTTGAATGCCATCGAGAAGGAAGGGGCGTCGGGCTCGGACGCCGTTCGCTTGGGCTTGATGCTCCGTGAGGCAGTATGCGTACCACGCCATAGAAGTCTTCTCCGAATTTGCACAGACAGGAACTTATGCTATGCCTACGTGACAGTGGGCTTCACATTCGAAACTTGGAAGAAAGGGCGGTACTGCGACAAGAAAAAGACGCAACCAATCGCGTCCAAGACGCATCTTACTGCCGCACCAGTAAGGAATGCAACAGCTTCGTTGCAATTCATCCGATTTAATAGCCGGAATTTGAAGAATTTTCTCTCGGCTGCGGTCTCATCTTTAGACACTGCGCAAAAAAGCCGCGAACAACTTCCTAAAACTTGAATTTCGAAGCGCGCAGTTGCAGGAAATTGCAACTCTGATTATTTCCGCGCCGCCTTCGTCGCTCGTTCCTGCAACGTAATGGTCACCGCGCGCAGCATGTCGTCCCAAGGCGCGGGCTTCCCAGTCCAGATCTCAAACTGACGCGCAGCCTGATGCACGAACATTTCGATGCCCGGAATGATCTGCGCCCCTCGTGCTTTTGCAAGCTTGAGCAAGCGCGTTTCCGGTGGATCGTAAATCATGTCGAACACGTACTTCGCATTGATTTCGTTTTCTTCCAGCGGAGACTCGCGCAGGTTTTCCATACCGACCGGCGTCGCGTTGATGATGACGTCAAATGACAGCTTCTTCAGGTCAGGACGCTTCACCGTGCGCACGTGAGCTTGGCGTGCCAGCTTCTGCGCAGGTGCCGCGCTGCGATTCAAGATGAAAACCTCGGCGCCGCGCTCCTTCAGGCCCCAGACTGCCGCTCGTGCCGCGCCGCCTGCTCCGAGCACCAGTACACGCGCATTCTCAATCACCAGCCGTTGCTCGAGCGGCCGCACGACTCCCGCCGTGTCTGTGTTGAAGCCGTAGAGTTTCCCATCTTGCGCGCGCACCACCGTATTGCATGCGCCGATCTTCGCCGTGTGCGAATCGTTGTTGTCCAGATACTCGAGGATCTCTTCCTTGTACGGCATGGTGATGCTCAGGCCGTGTATCGGAATGTCACGCACACACGCAACCAGGTCCTTCACCGTCTTCGCGTGTAGAGCGAGGTAAACACCATTCACATTTTCGCGCCGCATCGCCGTGTTCATGATCACTGGCGACAGCGAATGCGCTATAGGATCTCCAGCAACTCCATAAACGCGCGTCGCGGCGTCCACTTGCTCGATACGATAGACACTCTGCAACTCGCGTGCGGTCACTTGACCGGGCGCAGTCTGTTCGTTCAGATTCACAGCCGCAAATGTGAAAGCGCTACCCGCACGTACTCCTAATACTCGGCTGATCAGTCCCTGCTCCCCCATGCACAATCCGACTAACGAGTGGCGATCGCTTTCCTTCTCGAGAAATTTCATCATCGCCACGTTGTCGTAGAGCGTGGTTGCAGTCGAGACCACCTTGTAAAAATCCGCGGGGTATTTCTTCATCTCGGCCAGCGTATCTTCCAGCTTCCGCGTCGCTCGGAAATCATGGAACGACAAAATCAACGCCGCCCGCGACCGCAACTTCTGTAGTTGATCCGGCTTTACCTTCTGCGCCGTCTGGAACTCCACATCCACCAGCTGGCAGCCCGCAGCTGCGGCCTTCGTCAGTACATCCAGCTGCGCAGCGATCGGTCCCTTAAACTTCCCTCCGTTCGCTGATCGTCGACAGGTTGCAATCACCACCGCATGCGGATGGATCTCCAGAAAATACTTAAGCTTAGGAATCGCCAGTCCGGGCCTCGACAGGTAGTCCAACCGGAACTCGAGAAACGGGTTGTCCCGGACCAGCCCCTCTGCCTTTTCCACCAGATCCGTCGGATCCGAGGCGGTGACCGCGAGGCAAACTCGCGGCATCCGGAGGGGAAGCAAGCGCTGGATAGGGTTCGGACTTGTGCTCATTCTCAATGGTTTAGAACCGCGCGATCTTACAGGGACGTAACTCCGGATGCAACCTTCGTTTCATACAAACCCCCTTCGGAAAACTTTTTGGCGAAGGCCTCCTGACACCCTCGTAACTTGACCCTCCCCCACCCCCTTGTTACCTTCCGGCTGAAAGCCCGTGTGTCTGCTGTACTTAGCCGGAGCAGGCTGAGGTTACCCGCCTGACTCGGAGGTAAAATGAAGAAAACAGGACTGTTCCTTGTACTTTTGGCGGCTGCCGCCGTCGCCCAGGACGCTGCTCCGGCCGACGCGAATGCCCCGCAAAATACTCTGCCCACCTCGCGTAGCTTTCCAACCGAGCGCGTGCAGACTCCGACTTACGCTGACCTCTACTGTTCTGGCTTCATCAACAAGCAGGTGATGCCGAACGCCAACTACGTCGCGGGGGGCGTCGATACCCCAACTACGACCAAGTTCGTCACAGGCGATATCGTTTACCTCGCCGGAACTGGCTACTCGCTCGGCGGTCAGTACAGCATCTTGCGCGAGCTTCGCGACCAGAACCGCTACGAGTCCTTTCCCGGTCAGAAGAAGGCTCTGGGGGAGACGGGCCAGCCTTACGGCGACATCGGCCGAGTTCGCGTGATCGATATGCGCAACAAGATGGCGATCGCCCAGATCGAGTACACCTGCGATCCCATCAACCCCGGCGACATCGCGGTGCCTTTTGCCGAGAAGACTCCCGTGGCCTTCCATCCGCCGGAGAAGTTTGACCGTTTCATCCCTCCCACCGGCAAGCTCAGTGGGCGCATCGTTCTGGCTAAGGACTTCGACAGCGTCCTCGGCACCGGCATGAAGGTCTACATGAACGTGGGCACCAACCAGGGTGTGAAGGTCGGTGACTACTTCCGTGCGGTTCGCCGCTACGAAGCCGATCTGAAGGATCCCGTGGATTCGCTTTCATTCAAGGCTTCCACGGCAGAAGACACCCAGAAGCGGCCGCCCTCAGTCGAAGGCAACTTCATGACGAAGACCAAGGGCCCGAATATTCACGTAGCCGATCTGCCGCGCCGCGGCGTCGGTGAACTCGTGATCATCGGTACGACTCCGACGACCTCGACCGGCATGATCGTCTACTCACTCGAAGACGTGCATGTTGGCGATGCCGTCGAGCTCGACGATCAGCAATAGCTCGCAATCCAGTCCTGTCGCAAAAGGCCGAACCGCAAGGTTCGGCCTTTTCCTTTTAGCCCAAGCCGACAACCTAAAGAGCAGCGCAGTACTGCCGCTCCCCTCGGGCCGGACACACATCGGCGATCTTCAGTTCAGGATTTGCACAGCGAAGGCAGGGGGAAAAACGCCGTCGACCAGACTCTAGCGGAAGAAGACGACGTGATAGTCGCCAGGAATCTGCGAAGCCGCAATCAAAATCGCAATCGTCACAATGGCTAATTCCATACTTCCTCCCCACAAGATTCCGCCACAATACCGAAGTCCAACCGGGAAGCCAATATTACTTTCGTGGGACCCTTGGTAAGCCCTGGTTACAAGCTGCTCTGATGCAGAATGTACTCCCAAAGTGGTGCGGGCGATCACAAATTATTCCAATCCATCCCATGCACGGAATTGCTCGTAGCGGCCAACTCACCTCAACCGTGCCGCAACCATCGCTCCACCCAGCACCGCACCTCCAAGCATCAGCCACGCCGAGTTGATCCGATATCGAAACAGCAAAACCGCACTGATCAGCGCAATCGTTGCCGTGATCCAATCCACCACCGCCGTCCGCGCCAGCTGTGCCGACACCACAATCATCAGCGCCAGCGCGGCCACGTTAATGCCGTCCAGTGCCGCTCCTGCCGTCGCCGACCTCCTCAGCCTCGGTACGAGCGGTCCGCTCAATCCTACGAACACGAACGCCGGCAAAAATATTCCAATCGTCGCCACAAGTGCGCCTTCACCTCGCCCGATCAGGTAGCCGATAAATGTTGCCGTTGTGAACAGTGGTCCGGGCGTGACTTGCCCTACCGCGACACCATCCAGGAGTTGCTGCTCGGTCAGCCACTTCAGCCGCAGCACCAGGTCTGACCGCAAGAATGCCACCAGAACGTAGCCGCCGCCGAACATCGTGGCCCCGATCTTCAGCATCACCAGAAACAGCCATCCCAACGACGCCGTCGCGCCGGCTGACGTCCCGGGTGCGAGCATCAGAAACCCCGCTCCCCGGGCCTTCTTCGTTCCAACCAGATGCCCTAGCACTCCGATACCGCCCGCAATTGCTAGCGTCAGCAAAGCGTCTGCCCCGAGCGCAAATGCCAGAGCCGCTACTACTCCCAGCGCCCCCAGCCATGCCGATTTCACCGCCGACCGTCCCAGCCGCCAGGCTCCCTGAGCGATCACCACGATGACCACCGGCTTCACCCCATACAACAACGCCGAGACCTGCGGCAGGCCACCATACCGAACGTATCCCCACGCCAGGCACGCGACGAGCACCGCCGCAGGCAGGATGAAGCTCACTCCCGCCACAATCAGCCCTGCCAGCCCACGACGCACCCGTCCGATGTGAATCGCCATCTCGGTCGAGTTCGGCCCCGGGATCAGGTTGGTCGCCCCAAGAAAATCCAGAAACTCCTCCCGCTTCAGCCATCGCCGCCGCACCACGACCTCTTCTTCCATCATGGCGATGTGGACCGCCGGTCCGCCGAACGCGGTCGCCCCCAGGCGTAAAAACAGAGCAGCCAACTCCCATAGAGAAGTCTTGTCAGGCGACCATCCCGAGGAATTCACTGCACCGCCCGGCTGGAACAGACTGTCGGGAGAGCGGTCGGATGGTAAATCGACTTTGGCAATCGCAGGAGCGTCAGGATCGGAGCCGTGGAAAGCCATGGCAGGTCGCGACGCCGATTCTAGCAGCGGTGATTTTCGATGAAATGCTTGCGGGAAGTCGGGCTGACTTTTATCCGAGAGCTTCGGCCTCGTCCGAATCTGAAAATACCTCAGCCGTAAAAGCCTCGACACGCGCCCCGTGTTCCCACGCATCCGGAGGCAGCCCCGCCTTGTAGCACGTTTCGCGCAAAAACATCTCGCGGTCCCATCCGTGCTCGGTCGCCACTTGAGGCAACAACAGACCGCGACGCCCATGCTGGCTGATCAGGAGCCCATGTCGCCCGATCTCCACGTCGCTCGGATTGATCTCGCGGGGCAAGCTTAAGACGCTCAAGGACACTTCCAGTTCGCCGGCTTCCTCCGCCCGCACCGGGGTAAATCGGGTGTCCTCGAAGGCAGCCGCGCGCGCCGTTTCAGCGACCGCGAGATAGAGCGGGGCCACAGCCGTGATGTACCCGACACACCCGCGCAACTTCTTGCGAAGGTAAATCGTCGTGAAAACCCCACGCTGTTCCGCGAGAGGAGCCATCGGCGCAGCTGGCGCAAATGTCCGCCCATGCGCCTGGGCTTCGATCGAGGCGTGCGCTATGCGCAGCAGAACGGAACGTTCCTCAGCCGTCAAACTTCGTCTTGCAGGTGTGTCGGTCGGGGAGTTCGCTTGCGAAATCTGCGGATTAGGAAGTGGTTGCGACATTGCGTTTGCGTCGGCTCAGGACGAACGCGCGCCGCCGGCTCTGGACAACTTGCCGGTCGATCTTGGACCAGAATGCAACAAAGTAGTCGATGGCAGAGACGAGCGAGACAAATACCATGAACCAGATCGCCAGCCACGCAATCCAGTACACCGGGAAAAAGTAGCTCCCGAACAGCGGCCACTCCCTCCAGCGATGCGCCAGGATCACCGCCACCACCGAGACGATCTGCACCACCATCTTGAACTTGCCTAGATCGCTGGCTTCAATCGTGAAGCCTTCTGATGCGGCGATGCTGCGCAACCCGCTCACCAGGAACTCGCGCCCAATCACAATCACAGCGATCCACGCCGGTACGAGGCTCGGGACGAACTGCACGAGCGTGATGTACGCCGCCGCGATCAGCATCTTGTCAGCGAGAGGATCAAGCAGGATTCCCATCGTCGTGATCTGCCCGCGTCGTCGTGCGAGATAGCCGTCGATTCCGTCAGTAATGGACGCCGCGATGAAAAGCGCCGACGCCAGCAATTCCTTCTCACCGTGCTGGCTTGTGATGCGCGTGGTCGACAACACCCACATGAGCAAAGGAATGCTCAAGATCCGGATGAACGTGATGTAATTTGGCAAATTCACCAGGACACCACTTCGTCGCCTGCCAGGAGAAAATCCTACTTGTTTTTGATTATCCTCCACGTTCCAACTGGAAAGCAATGGACGGAAGGGCACTGTTTCACAGTGCGGAGCGAACCTACCTGCCCGCGAAAGACAAGCCGTGTGGAGCAGGCACTCTTCGCTGCGAAAGGCCGGACGGCGAAGCGGCCCCCTTGTCCGGGAAGCCCAGGATGTCAAAACGGCGAATCGCTAAGAACTCTTGTTCTGCGAGGGAGAGGCCGTAAACCGCACAGCAGCCCCGAAGGGGTGGTACAGGAAGCCCCGGACGTGAGTCCGGGGAAAGCGCATCTTAAATCTCGAGTCCCGTCAGGGACGAAACCCCATTGCAAAAGACATAAAACGAAACGGGAACGCCGCCCAGCATCCTGGACGGCGTGCCCTAAATCGCTACCCGTTCGTCCCCGTCTTGAGGGAATTCAGAAGGCTCATTCCCATCTCAAGCAGGTTGGATTGATGTTGCTGCTGCGGTACCTGTCCGTTCGGTGTCAGATGATCGATCAACATCGGCAGCAGCGACGCCAGCGACGTGCCCGCTGCTTCCGGGGAGATCCCGGCTTGCGCCGCAATGGACTTCACTTGATCGTTACCCAGCACATGCGTGATCTGGTCCGTCGAGATCGGCTGGTTCTGCCCGGTGCCAATCCACGACGCCGCAAGCCCTCCCAACCCCTTTTCCTGAAAACTCTGCAAAAAGCCGCCGAGCCCGCCCGGTTGATTGCTGATCATTTGCAGCAGACTGGTCAACAACGGACCGCTATTGCCTCCCAGCATGCTGGAGAGCCCTTTGGCTCCAACTCCATCAAGTAAACCCATACTGCCTCCTAAGATTTCTTTTCTGTCTGTGAATGAGCCCGGGAAAGTAGACGCCGGAATAGCAGGACGGCTGCGAATTCCGGCGTCGTTGTCGGTGGGAATTATCCTACTTTTGCTTCGCGATCACCATGTCTTTGATCTTGTTATAGGTCGCCTGCGGAATGACCTTCTTCTTCACCAGATCCGTCTTCGCCTTGTAGGGCCGATTATCGATGATCTTCTGGGAATACTTTTCGCCGATCCCCGGCAGTGCGTCCAGTTGCTCTTTGGTCGCGCTGTTCAGGTCGATCAGATCCGCGCTCTTTGCCGTCGTCGTCGTTCCTGCTGTTTGCGGCGCGACCGTATTGCGCGCTGAGCTTATACCCACCATCAATGCGAGCACCATGACTGCCATCCACAACTTTGCTGTCCGACTCCTCATAAGTCTCCTTTTAGTCTTTCTTTGATTCGTGATAACCGGCCGCCTTGGCGTCCGCTTCTGACATGAATTTTCCGTTCTTTGTCTTGCCGTAGAACTGTCCGCCCTTGTGATAAATGCCGCTGTCCATGTTCACCCACACTTGCCCTGAGGACTTGGCGCCGGCGATCTGTGAATCCGAAGCAGCTCCAGTCGGAGCGGGCTTCGTCTTCTTTGGCGCAGTCGCCATCGCGGGTCCTGACGACGATCCGCCCGAGGATGAACCACCCGCCGGAGCGGAACTGGCCATACTCTTCGATGGTGTTGAGGCCGGAGCAGGCGCGCTGGCTTGAGCCGGAGCGCTGGACGGGGCGGCTGCTGGCGCCGAATTCGTGTCACTGGCGGTTGCCTTACTTTTCTTGCTTTTCTTCGCCGGAGCGGCACTCGTATCGCTGGCAGTCGTGTCGCTTGGCGCGCTTGCATCCGTACTCTTTGATTTCTTGCTCTTTTTCGTCGTCGCCGAAGAGTCTGCGCTCGCGGACTGGTCCGCTGCGGCCGTATCAGCGCTCTTGCTCTTTTTGCTCTTCTTGGATCCGCTGGACGTATCGCTGCTCGCCGTCTGATCCGCCGCATCGGTCGACTTCTTCTTGCTTTTCTTCGTCGACGTGGCCGAGCTGTCGCCGGTAGCGCTGTCGGTAGCTGTAGCGGAGTCGTCACTCTTCTTTTTCTTGCTCTTCTTCGTGCCCGTCGAGCTTTCGTCCGTAGCCGGTTGCGCACTGTCCGTGGTCTTTTTCTTCTTCGACTTCTTGGTGGTCGTGTCCGAGGTCGTGCTCTGATCGCTCGAGGTTGATTGAGCTCTGGCTGCCGCCGGCAAGAACACCATCACCAGCAACAGGCAGCAACCCGCCACGCAAGCGGTCCACTTCCCGAAAAGTTTGTTCATGATTTCCTCTTTGTGAGAGTAGGGTGAGGTCTTGAGCGCCTTACCGCAGTGGTCTGCGATGCCACTCGTCATGGAACTCCCGATTGCAGAAAAACACTCACTGGGCCCGTGGTGCAGCATGATGCCAGCACCCTGCCCCAGGGTCAACCCCTACCACCGGTCGGAGATGGCCGCCAAGCACCAAGCCCTCACGCTTGAGCGATAGACCTATCTCCGAAAAATTCACGTAGCGCAGCAAGAATGGTCGAGGGAAAAGCCGGCCGAAGGCGAAGCAAGAAGCCGAAAGCCTACCAGGCACCTCACTTCTTCACAGCATGATGGTCATAGCTGATCACCCGCGTGATCTTCCACGCCCCATCCTTGAACTGCCAAAGATGAATGAACCGTCCTTCTCCCTGATCGATCTCAGGATGGCCAGGGTGGTTGAAACGGTGCACACCGGTTTCCAGTACGCCGTATCCCTTCATGGGAAAAGCCTGAAGGCTTCCCGGCACCAACTCGCGGGTCGTCTGCCCGCAAATATTCTTTTTCACGCTTTCCGTGAGCGCCTCAGCCCCGAGCGTCACGCCGCCCTGGTCGTGATAGAACTCCACGTTGTCCACGAAGAATGACTTGAACTTCGCAAGATCGCAGCGGTTGTACGAATCGAAAAGTTCCGCATCTAGCGCCGTGATTGTGCGGTCCAGATCAGCTTGAGAGTTAATCTTGTCGAGCGGAAGAATTTCCTGACAGACAGCCGTTGGAAGAAACAAGCCAAAACACATCAAGCAAACGAAACAAGCAGTCATTGACCTCATGAGGCCTCGCTTTCGCCACACGTCACCGTGCTTCTCAATACGAAAGCGGCTCAACGAATGTTCCGCAATACGATCGCAAGAGCCTTCGTTAGTCTGTCTGGACAACAACAAAAAAGGGACTCGAAGAGAGTCCCTTTCTCCATGACCTTGAAACCTTGAAGCCTCTACCTACGCATAAATCCCGCGCTGCTTGATCGTATACGCCACCCGATCGATCGCCAGCATGTACGCCGCAATCCGGTTGTTCACGTGGTGCGTCTCTGCATACCGCACCACATCCTGGAATGACGCTCGCATGATGTCTTCGAGTTGCTGGTTCACCACCGCCTCAGCCCAGAAATATCCTTGCCGGTCCTGCACCCACTCGAAGTAGGACGTCGTCACGCCGCCGGCATTCGCGAGGATGTCGGGAATCACAAACACGCCCTTGTCCGCCAGCACATCATCTGCGGCCGCCGTCGTCGGGCCATTCGCGCCCTCAGCGAGAATCTTGCACTTCACTCGATCCACGTTGCGGCTCGTGATCTGATTTTCGGTCGCCGCCGGAATAAGAATTTCGCATTCCGTCAGCATCAATTCGGCTGGATCGTACGCCTCGGCTCCGGGAAATCCATGGATAGTTCCGTTCTTCTGACGAAACTCCCACAGCGCCTCGATATCGAGTCCCTTTGGGTTGTACAAGCCCCCGCCTACTTCGACAATGCCGATCACCTTGTAGCCCGCCTGCGCCATCAGTCGCGCGGCATTCGATCCTACGTTGCCAAAGCCCTGCACAATCACGCGCGTGCGCTCGCGGTCGAATCCGAGTTTCTTGATTGCCTCTTCGCAAACGATCAGCACGCCGCGCCCAGTCGCTTCCCGTCGTCCGCGCGACCCGCCGATGTTAATGGGCTTTCCCGTCACGACAGCGGTCACGGTCTGCCGCATATGCATGGAATAGGTGTCCATCATCCACGCCATCACCTGCTCATTCGTATTCACATCGGGTGCGGGAACGTCTTTTTCCGGACCAATAAATTCCACCAGCTCCGCGGTGTACCGCCGTGTCATGCGCTCTAGTTCGCCCATCGACATCTTGTGAGGATCACAAATGACTCCGCCCTTCGCACCGCCAAATGGAATGTTCACCACCGCGCACTTCCAGGTCATCCAGCTTGCCAGCGCCCTCACCTCGTCGAGCGTGACATCTGGGGCGTACCGGATTCCGCCTTTCGCCGGGCCGCGCGCGATCGAATGCTGCACACGAAAGCCTGTGAACACTTCTAGATGGCCATCATCCATCTGCACAGGAATGTGAACGATGAGTTCGCGGTTGGGATAGCGCAAGACGCGCCAAAGACCTTCATCCAGATTCAGTTTGTGGGCGGCCAGATCGAAGCGGGCGGCTTGTGCCTCCCAAGGATTTGTTTCCTGCTCCAGTACAACGCTCTTCATTGAGATCTCCGAAATGATTGCAGAACTATCAGGTCAGCTCCGAGCAGAAATCGGCGGGAGCACACAAATCGATAATTGTATGAGTCGGACGCAGGAGGCCGCAAGCGGAAGATGGTAACTAAAGAGTAACGAGGCCGACCGGTCGGAAGGAGGCCTCAGAGCTGGATCTCCATGCCCTCAGCCGCTGCCCGCACTCTCGGATAGTAGTTGCGCGCCTCGACCACCACCTTGTCGATCAACGTGTCATCGTGGTCCGGATCGTGGTGGAACAGCACCAGCTCTTTCGCGCCACTCTGCATCACTACATTTACCGCTTCGCGCCAATGGCTGTGACCCCAGCCCACGCGCCGTGCTGCATACTCTTCCGGCAGATACTGCGCGTCGTAGATCAGAATGTCTGCGCCCTCGGCCAGCTTGCGCACGCTCTTGTCGAACACGGGATCGCCTGGCTCATTGTCGGTCGCGTACACCAGCACGCCATCCTTGGTCTCGAGTCGAAAGCCAAGGCAGCCTTGCGGATGGTTCAGCCACATCGATCGCACCGTGCAGTTGTCGAACGGCGTCACGCCTTCTTCAATGTCGTAGAAGTCGCGCTTGGCGTGCATTTCATTGAGGCCTACGGGGAAGTAGGGCGACGACATCTGCTCTTCCATCACCTGCTTCAGTTTCCGCGTGCGGCTCGACGAGTGGAAGATGAAGTGGTTCGGCGGCAGACCGTAGAGCGGACGGAAGAAAGGCATGCCCTGGATATGGTCCCAGTGGAAGTGCGAGACGAAAACGTGCGCGAGGATGGCCTTGCCATTCGCTGCGCTCTCCAGTTGACGCCCCAGCATGCGGAAGCCGGTACCGCAGTCGAAGATGTACAGGCTGTCTCCGAACCGCACCTCGACACAGGAGGTGTTGCCTCCGTAGCGCATGTTCCCGGGTTGAGGAGTGGGCGTCGAACCGCGCACTCCCCAGAACTTGATCCGCATCCGATGACCTGCGTAAGTTTTGGTGAATCTTCATCTTCCGACGTGTCCGGATGCCAGTCAATTGTTTCGCTGGTTCCGAAAGTAACTGTCGTGCCATGTCCTTGTGCGAGGCATTAAGCGGCTATGGAGTGGCGATCGCGTGGTGCGGCGCCGCCAAAGTGAATACGGAGGCAGATGAAAACACGGCGTTCCTTGCGTCCCCGTATAATGATCTTTCCCGACCATCCTTCCCACGCTGCGTCGGCGAAAGACCTCCATGGTGCAGCCTGACTTCAAGGAATTTTCCCGCCTCGCGCGCGAGGCGACGCTGATCCCGGTCGTGAAGTCCGTGACCGCGGACCTGCTCACACCCGTCTCAGCATTCTTGTCCGTGGCAGCGGATGAGCCCTATGCGTGCCTGCTTGAGTCGGTCGAGCGTGGCGAGCAGATCGGACGCTACACGTTTGTGGGAGCGCGTCCCTACATGCGCGTCTCTGCCCGCGGCAAAGAGATTCAAATCATTCGAGGCGCGCGCACCGAGCGGGTTACCGGAAATGTCTTCGAAGTCGTAAAGGGCCTGCTGCGCGAGCACCGCCCTGCCCATGTGCCCGGCATGCCGCCCTTCACCGCAGGAGCCGTTGGTTATTTTGCCTACGACGTCGTGCGCCAGCTCGAGAAGATTGGCGACCGCGCCAAAGATGATCTCGACGTGCCCGACTGCGTGCTGATGTTCTTCGATCGCCTACTCGCGTTCGACCACCTGCGGCACCAGATCCACATCATTGCCAACGCTGACGTGCGCAAAGAGAAGCCGAAGCGCGCCTACGAGCGCGCGCTCCGTGATATCAGCGCGATTGAAAAGAAATTGTCCGCAGGCTTCCGAGTGAAGAAAGCGAAGCCCATTACGAGCAAGATGAAGATTCGCGGCGGCACCGAGCGCGAGCGGTACGAGCGCAGCGTCAAGCGCTCCAAGGAATACATTGCGGCGGGCGATGCATTTCAGGTGGTGATGTCGCAGCGCATCGATTTCGACCCTGAGGTTGATGCCTTCAATCTCTACCGCGCGCTGCGGACGGTGAATCCATCGCCCTATCTCTACTTCCTGCGCATGGGAGACATGCATGTCTTGGGCTCTTCTCCTGAGATGCTGATTCGGGTGACGGGCCGCAAGCTTGAGTATCGGCCGATCGCGGGCACGCGTTGGCGCGGCAAGGACGAGGCCGAAGATCAGCGGCTGGAAGAAGAGATGCTGGGTGACGAGAAGGAACGGGCCGAGCATGTGATGCTGGTCGATCTCGGGCGCAATGATCTGGGCCGCGTGAGCGACTATGGCAGCGTGCGGGTGCGCGACCTGATGTATGTGGAACGCTACTCGCACGTGATGCACCTCGTGTCCGCGCTTGAAGGCAAGCTGCGGCCGGAACTCGATGCGCTCGATGCCTTCGCAGCATGCTTTCCCGCAGGAACATTGAGCGGCGCACCGAAGGTGCGCGCCATGCAAATCATCGAAGAGCTCGAGCCAACACGGCGTGGTGTCTATGGCGGGTCAGTGCTCTACGCAGATTTCGCGGGCAACATGGATTCGTGCATCGCGATCCGCACTCTGCTCATGAAAGGCAAGCGCGCGTACCTGCAGGCGGGCGCGGGCATCGTCGCGGATTCCGATCCGGCGAAAGAGTTCGAAGAGTCGCAGAACAAAGCACGGGCGCTCCTGCGTGCCGTGGAGATGGCCCGCCGGGGCCTCTGAAATTGAAAATCGGAAAACAGGTGAGTGTTCCACGTGGAACATTCCCATAACGGCAAGTAGTTGAAACGCCGCGAGTTATGCGACTCCCGTTCGGCCGAAATCGCCTTTTTTAGAGGAAAGTATATACGCAAAATATATATTCAGAATTTGGCGTTTTCCTGAGAAGAAAAAGGGATTTTCATCACAGAGGCACAGTGGCACAGAGGATCTTTAGTCAACGAAGGACTGCGTCCCTCGACCTCCGCTACATCGCGAGGAAGTTGGCTACCAGCTTTTTGCCTTCGGTTGTGAGGACGCTCTCGGGGTGAAATTGGACGCCTTCGGTTGGATGGTGTCGGTGGCGCAGGCCCATGATGACGCGGGTGCCGTCGGCTTCAGTGCTATGGGCGCTGACTTCCAGTTCTGCCGGCAGGCTTACGTCTTTGACGATGAGGGAGTGGTAGCGCGTAGCGGTCATCGGTGTGGGCAAGTTGCGGAAGATGGTTTTGCCGTCGTGCTCCACCGCGCTGGTCTTACCGTGCATGAGCTTGCGGGCACGTACGATGTCGCCGCCGAAAGCTGCGCCAATGGCCTGATGGCCCAGGCACACCCCTAAAATCGGAACTTTTCCCGTGAAATGGCGAATGAGCTCGATGCTGACGCCGGCGTCCTGTGGCGTGCAGGGCCCGGGCGAGACGAGGATGTGGTCGGGGCGAAGGTCTGCGATTTCGTCGAGCCGGACCTGATCGTTCCGGCGCACTTCGACGGTGGCACCCAACTCGCCCAAGTACTGGACCAGGTTGTAGGTGAAGGAATCGTAGTTGTCGAGTACAAAGACCACTGGGAGCTCCTTGCTTCAAGGGTGCTACTTGGCTGGGATGCCCTGTTAAGGAATTGTATAAGGATTGGGCGGGTTCGGAGGCTGGATCGCTATCGGCGGGGATGAAGCCACCTTTGTGGGATGCATCCCCTGATGGTGGTCTTGACACCAAACAAGGTGTCGGTGATGCTGAGGGCGCTTCTGGGGAGGGTCTTGCATGGCCGAGGCGCAGCAGGAAAAACGCATAAGCCGGCGTTTCGCGTTGCGATTGCCGGTGGCTGTGTCGTACGACGACAACGGTGCCCAGGAGAAGAGCAGCCAGACGCGGGACGTGAGCGCGCGCGGCATCTCGTTCTTCGTCGACGCGCCGATTGCGAACGGCTCGCCCATTGAGTTCACCCTGACGCTACCCGCTGAAATCACTCTCACCGAAGCCATCCGCGTGCATTGCAAAGGTAAAGTCGTCCGCCTGGATGACTCCACGCAGGCTGGCAAGATGGCCGTCGCTGCTGTGATTGACGAGTACGAGTTCCTTTCCGGCGCGTAACGATTATTGGCATACTCGCTGCGAGTGGGGACACCGGCGCTCCATTCATTCGATTTCACTAAAAATCCAGGCTGCCGATCACGGATTGCATGCTTTCCGGAGCAGCAAGTGCAGTGATATCGTTTGCTTTATCAGGCTCCAACTCCAGCGGAAAAGGGCGTTTTGGCCGCGATCCGGTTGTCTTGCCAACCGATGGCCTCGGTGTGTTTTGGCGATGCTACTGTCTGCCAGCTATACGAGCGGACAGATCTCACGCGCCGCGTCCGATGTTCCCGCGGCGTCCGTGCAGGACGTTCGTTTCATCGAGGACAACAAAGGGATACCTGCTGTAGAGATCGTAGCAACGCGAGGCATTGAGCCCGCCATTCAGACGCTGACTAACCCGGCACGGCTCGTAATCGATCTGCCCAACGCCAATATGGCGCTGAAGCGCAAGCGGATCCAAGTAGGCAATGATGAGATCCGGTCGATTCGCGTGGACCAGTACCAAAACGCTCCGCCTGTGACCAGGGTCGTCGTGGATTTGCAGGCGCCGCGAGGTTACGCATGGGACGTTGATGGAAATCACATCACTGTTCATTTGAAACCGGCTGAAGATCCGGAAGCCTCGAAGCACGCGGAGGCAACACCGAAGGCCGAGCCGACGTTGTCGGTGGGAACGAAACCTGCGATTGTCCCACTCGTTCCGGGCGGCGGGAATGTGCTGTTTGCGGGCAGCAAGATCGCGACCGGGTCGTCGTTCACGGCGGGAGCGGACACCGCGATTCTGCATATTGCACGGGGTGGCGAGGTGCGAGTGTGTCCCAACAGCACAGTATCGGTGACGACCTCGCCGAACGGACAGGACCTAATGCTGGGAATGAGCACCGGCGCAATGGAGACGCACTACGGACTGGGGCCGTCTGCGGATTCGATTCTCACGCCTGATTTCCGCATTCTCCTGGCGGGCCCGGGGGAATTCGATTTTGCAATCAGCGCAGATTCCCGCGGTAACACGTGCGTGCGAAGCCTGATGGGAAACACCGCATCGGTGATCGTGTCGGAGTTGATGGGGGATCGTACGTACCAGGTGAAGCCTGCCGAGCAGGCGGTATTTTCGCAGGGGCGTATCGACAAAGTAAGTGCTGATGTACCGCTCGAGTGCGGGTGTCCGCCACCTCCGTCGCAGAACATCTTGCGGGCGGCGAAGCCACCTGAAGTTCAGGAACTGAATCAGCCTGCCAATCTGCACTTGGCTGACGCACATGCATCCAAGACTCAAATGCTGCCGCTGTCTACTGGCGAGACCGCAACGATTTCGATTCCGCCGCACGGCTCAGAGACCGCGGCGCTACCTCCTTCGACGCCGGGTGAGATTCATGTGCAGGTAGAGGCGCCGATTGTGTATCGCGCGACCGACACGAGGCCGGGAGTCGAAGCGCGGCTCCTCGCAGAGGCGCGGGCAATCAATCTCTACCCACGAGATTTCGGATACTCGACTCCGGCGCTGCCGCCACCGACTCCGCAAGAACTGGCACAAGCAACGTTGCTACCGGAACCGGTTGCGTCGGCTGCGCCTTCCCAGCGTGGCGTCTTCGGACACATCAAAGGCTTTTTCGCAGCTATCTTCCGATAAATAAACACCCGCAGTTGTCCGCACGCTCCAATCAACTGCCCGCCAGCTTCTCTTTCGCCTGCTGGCGAAGGCGGATCTGGTCCAAGCTCATCTTGTAGGCTACGTAGTATTTGTAGATATTGCTGACGTACTGGACTGTTTCTTGTCCGATGTCCTTGGCGGCAACCAGTTCAACGTTGCCGAACCATTGGTTTTGATCCAACCCTTGTTGCTGAGCAACCTTGCGCAGGCGCACGATACGACTTGGACCTGCGTTGTAGGCTGCGAAGGTGAATAGCGTTTTGTCCACCGGACTGATCTCAGGATCGTTGAAGTAAGTCTTCGTGATCTGGGCGAGCATCTTCGTGCCCGCGTGGATGTTGTTCGAAACTTCGCGGACGTCCCGGATATTGATGGGATTGGCGGCGGCATATTTCGGCAGAACTTGCATCACGCCGACCGCCCCTCGAGGGCTGACCCGATTTTGATTGAGCATCGACTCCTGGTAGGCCTGGGCGGCGACCATCAGGAAGTCGAAGTTATATTCGGCCGCATACTGCTTGAAGTACTTCACAAGCGCGTTGAATTTCTGCATCTCGGCTTCGGCGGTCGAATTCTTCAAAGCCTGAGCGTTTGTGATGTAGCGACTCATCATCATGTTGCCGAAGGTAGTTCCAATCCGGTGACCTTTCACAAAGTCGTCCACAACCGCTTTTAACTGCGGACTTCCTTTGCGCATGGCCCAGGCCACCTGCCCCTGGTCTTTTAAGGCGAATGAAGAAACGGCCAGGTTGGGTAAGACTTGCGACCACATTTGGGCGCGATAGCTTGCAGAAACGGTGGCTGGCAGCAGTCCTGCATTCACCATTTCCAGCAAGTCATCTTCGGTGAGGTTGCGGTCGACTGACGTGACAGTAATTTCTGGTTTACCGGACTGCTTGAGTTGCTGATTCAGCTTTTCCAGTTCAAGCTTCGCGACACTCACGGGATTCACAAACACTTCTTTGCCGCTGAGGTCGTCGGGAGCGTTGAGCGGTGTCCCGCCCTTCTGCGAAACAGCGACCAGTTTCACGTTGTCGGCAATCGGAATGGAGAAGTCGACAAGCTTCTCGCGCTCAGGGGTCACGATGATTGCGCTGCAAATCAAATCGCCGACTCCGTCATTCAGGGCTTTCAAGAGTTCGCCTGGGGGCAGCGAGACGAAGACGACTTTGAATTTCTTCGCCTTGGTTTTGAGCTTTTTATTCACGATGTTTTCGAACTCGGTCATCGCGTCGACAACCGCGCCGCGTGGACGACCCCTGTCGTAGTAAAAGCCGGCTTTGTTGTAGATCACGAGGACGCGCAGCACGCCGCGCTTGACGATCGCGTCCCAGTCGCCGGTGAAGCGCCCGAAGTCTGTCGGAAGAACCAGGGCAGTCTTCTGTTGCGCAGAGGCCGCCTCGACGGTTTCGAGCCCGGCATCGGTGGAGACCGAAACCTTGGGAACTGAGGAAGGCGCAGCGGGAGGTTTCGAGTTGCATGCGATGAGCCCTGCCACCAGAAGGACTGAAAGCGCATGGATCGAACTAGAACGGAGTTTGAGAATTTGACTATGCGCGAGCATACGCACCTTTTCTCCGAAGAGTCCGGAACGAGAGGCTCCAACTTGGGAATCGTAACCTGCCTGCCAATCGGCAGGAAGCGGGGCATCTAAAAAGGTATCGTCGGTTTCCGCCCGCAGAACAGCATCCACGAACGGTGACCAGAATCACAGCAGCGCTGGTCGGCAAGGAGGAGAATAAAAAGTCCGACCGTTTTTGGCCGGCAGATCACAGGACTACACTGAAAGCAGGCAGGAACTATGCCTGTGCTCGAGAGCCCGCCACCCGTTGTTCGGGCGTCTGACGGCTCCGAACCTCCAGTACTTCCGACCTTGTTCGGCGAGGGCTACGGAGCTTACAGAGCTCGCCCGCTCGCCTTTCTCTTCTCTTATCTACTTAATCTGTTAGTGGCGGGGCTCGTGGTCTGGTCCGGGCACTGGGTGGTGACGCATCGCGAGGTAATCAAGCAGCAGGTAGTCGGGCTCGTTACCGATATCAGCCCATATGTGCTGCCGCCATCGAAAACCGAGGCAGGCGGCGGCGGTGGCGGGGGCGATCGCGACAAACTGCAAGCGTCCAAGGGATCGCCGCCGAAATTCGCGCGAGAACAGATCACTCCGCCGGCAATTATCGTGCGGAATGAGGCGCCGAAACTCGCGGTCGATGCAACGGTCGTTGGGCCACCGGAGATCAAGCTGCCGCAACTGGGACAATTGGGCGACCCGTTATCGAATATCACTGGACCGCTCTCGAATGGCACAGGAGCTGGTGGGGGGATCGGCAGCGGCTCGGGCGGGGGCGTGGGATCGGGACGGGGCGGGAAAG
>JADMIO010941426.1_pt1 | contig 24478 bp, 25 predicted proteins | sample 8958161 | NCBI WGS metagenome assembly JADMIO01 (sample SAMN16585339, study PRJNA669376) | soil metagenome | isolation source: Crop rotation soil | place: USA: Cullars Rotation, Alabama | collected 2011
CACCGCAAAAAACAAAGCGTTTTCTATTGCTTACGACACTCTTAAAAATAGTATGGATGTTCAATCTCCATTGATTGTCGGGATATTTACAATGTTTAAAAAAGCGGGGATTATCGTTGATTTTAAAATTTTCCAAGCAAGATTTGTTTTTATTATTGCTTTGTTTACGACCTTACTTTTAGAACTAATTATCATGAATACATTTAACTATCTGACATTAGTTTTCTTATTGCGTATGAACAAAGACGATTATGATGAACATACATATTTTCCAAATCGGACATCGCTTTGGCAAAGAATTAGACAAGCCTTCCGACAATAAACCTGCCGCTAACAGGGGGTTTGGCGTTATTGGGGCATCACGTTGTAATCTTCATCTTCAGCAACATGGCAGCTTTTGTTCGGGCAGGACAAACATCGGTGAACATTTGTTCTTATCTTGTACTTCAGCAACGCATCAGCTTCGGTTCCGGGCGGACGTTTTCCAAATCCACCACCAACGCCAAGCCCTGTCCGTTTTGCGTCATCCAAATGAACCTCTCAAATTATGAACGACTTTAGAGAACAGATGCTCAAAGACAGGGAGCAAAATGACTTGGAATTGTTTGAAAAAATCAAAAACAATCCCAAACCCGACGTCATGGATTTGTGGGCGTTATCAGAAGATAGGTTTATCGAATGGAGAAGGCTAAATGATTTTCCTATCCTATTAGCTCATTTCGACAAAACATTACTGCTATTCAAAGAATGGAAAGAAGAGAACAAACTCTCAAACGAAATAATTATTAAGTCTGGAGAAATCACACCATTTTTAGAAAAGAAAAAACTTGCCAAAAAAGACAAAACGCTTTATCTAACAAAACAAACATGGGATGATAAAAAAAGATTGTATGTAGGTTATGGCAAAATGGAAGGTAAGAGAAAGGAATTTGATACAACCTACAATTTTGAATTAGTACAAACATTTACCTCATATTTAGATTGGCTTAATGCGAAGGGGAAGTATCAAGAAATACTTTACATAAATTCAAGAATTGCTCCGAATCATGAAATGGAGAGGGTTTATATTCATGCAGACGTTTATGCAGCAAAGAGTGATTTTGAATTGCTAAAAATGGGAGGAAGAACTATTCCCGTTAATGGCTTTAGAATGCTATATCGTGGTAAAAAAATGGAGTTCGCAAATCTCTGCGGATTGATACTAACTGGTGATATTAGTTTTGGAGAATTGGGCAATCTTAGTTGCTCATATTGTGCATGTGACAATTGGATAGCGACAGATTTTAATATGCCGATGGTTACTCTTGAACATTGTACAGTAACTAATTTTACTTTAGCGAATTCAAAACTTCAACAGTGGACATTTTATGATTGCCACGTTTCGGGAGACTTTTTCAATTCAAAACTTTATAGCGTCAATATTTTTGGTGGAAACTTTAATCCTGTCACTCAAGATTGTACATTTTCAGATACACACATAAAATTCGACCCGAACATTGCAGATAATAACTTTTATGGTTACAAATCTTTTAAGAAAATTTATCAAAGCCAGGGCGACGATGAAATAGCGAAATTCTACTTTATTCGTGAAAATGAATTTATTCGCAAAAGACTAAAAGGCTGGAATTATTTTACAAAATCGCTAAGCTATTATTATTGGGAGTATGGACGGAAACCACACAGAATTATTTACTTGTCATTGGGAATAATCGTTTTCTTTGGATTTATTTACTGGTTAAATAGTGACCTAATTTCACTCAACACCCCCAATTCGAAACATTTTAATTTCGGCGATAGCTTTTATTTTAGCACAATTACTTTTACTACACTCGGCTATGGCGACTTAAGCCCGACAGGTTGGCTGAAAATACTAACATCAATTGAAGCTTTTTCTGGTGTTTTAAATATGGGATTTTTAATTGCTGGATATTCAAACAACAAATACTAATAAAGCACGAACGCACAACAAAAGATTTTGTGCAATTGGGGCGTGAAGTTGAAGCAATCATCAGCAGTGCATATCCAAGCTTTATATTCGGCGGATGGAATTCTGTTGGGCAGTAGTTCTTAACTTCAGCTTTTAGTTATTAATTTAGCTTCAGTTTCGAGCGGACAGTTGGTCAATTCCCCAAACTGCACAAAGCCTCGAGCGTTGGCTGCAACCCTGTGGGACATAACTTTAATTTCAAGCAACAGTTAATGGCCATTCTTGACAAAATCAAAAGCTTTCTTTCAGACACAACTAACGTTTCATTCGGTTACAATGAAATCAATTTTATTCAACCAGACAATTTAGACGAAGAACAAATTGGATACACCATTGACTCGAATGGCAATTCATTGATAACCGGTAATGATGGAGATTGGCAGAAAGAATGGCTAGTTATTGCCACAGACCAACTTGGAGACCCTATAATTGTAGACATTAGTTCACCCAATTTGAAGGTGTTAAGTGCTGCTCACGGAGAAGGAACATGGGAACCATTTGTAATTGCAGATACCTTGGATAACTTTAAAAGTATTATCTCAAGTCTTGATAATATTTCTAAAGACAGAACTAATCCGGTTGACCTTGAGAAAAATCCAATAACTGACATAGAGCGACAAACCGTATTGGCAAAAATTGAAAAGCAAAATTCAGACACTGAACTTTGGTACTGGGAAAACTTCTTTGAATCTGATTAAGTGCGACAAACAGGTCAGCAGGCAACAGGCGGAGTGCAATATGGCAGACGCCGAAGATATTTTCAACTTTTTGTTTAGTAATCGGCTCGGCTACTTCGAGATGCTAGCTTCAGCGCACTTCGAAGTATAGAAAATGCAGGTCTCCTGACCTGCCCTGACTATAATCCCATTGGGCAACTAGTAGTCTGCACAACAATCAGGTTTACTCCCCCGCACCCATCCGCTTATTCCTCTCAACATAATACCTCTTCTCCCCCGCACTAAGCTTCTCTACCGCGTAACGAAGCATCACAGCTGGCATTGACGCAGCATGTTCATCTAAAAACTCAATCAATGTCAGTGGATCATACTTACCTGCTTCTCTTATCCAGCTACCTACTGCCTTTTGAATAAGATCATGCTGGTCATGTAACAGCAGTTCAGCAATCTTAAAGGTATCTGACACATCTTTCTGCCTGATAAAATAATATGTGCTTACGATGGCTGTCCTACGCTCCCAAACATTCTTTGAATTTGCAAGTTTGTACAAAACATTGCGGGGCTTGTCAAACAAATAGCCTCCCACCACGTAAGGCGCAGCCCGGTCAACAAGATCCCAGTTGTTGATCCTGTCATGCCTGTTCATATAAAGCTGGTAGAGTTCTTTTTTTCGGGCAGACGAGGTCTTTTTATCCCTTGCCTGGAAATCCATGACACTCACAGCTCCCATTCTCAACTCGTAATATTCACTTAGTAGCAATGAATGAATTTCAGTGATGGGCATTTCCTTGAAGGTCTTCGCCAATGCAAAGATGTTGGACATGCGCACACCCATAAATTTGTTGGAAGGATCCGGCTCTCTGAAAAAGCGCTGAACATTTTTCAGCTCAGCGCCTGATTGCAGTAGCGAAAGTTGTTCTGTGAATTCTTTTGCAGTCAAATGATTTATGCTTTTAGCAAGGTTTCCAAATCAAACTTAGACATCTTCATAAAGGCTTCCACCACACGGGGTGCTTTTTCAGGATTAGCCATCAGCTTTTTCAAGACTGAAGGTACTACCTGCCATGAAACACCAAACTGGTCATCCAGCCAGCCACATTGATCATATCTTCCTCCTTCTCCTAGTTTCTCCCAATAGTAATTGATCTCCTCCTGGGTTTCGCATTCTATTACAAAGGAAGTAGCTGGGCTGAACTGGTATTTTGGCCCGCCGTTTAATGCCATAAACCGGCTACCATTTATTTCAAAGCCCACTACAATTGCATTCTGGTCAAGCATTTTCGACTGCTTAAACACAGAGCAATAGAATTCTGCCGCAGCCTTAGCATTTCCATCAAACCAGAGGCAGGGATAAATTTGATTCACCATATCTTATTGTTTTAAATTAATAGGGCAAAACTAGCCTGGCGACAAAAGGCAACATTGTATAAAACCGACAATCTGAAAACTTAACCCCTGTAGTTCAGGAAGCCCGAAGGAGTTGTACCGGTAAATTCCTTAAACGAGTGAATGAAATGGCTTTGATCAGTAAACCCGTTTTGGAAAGCAATGTCAGAAAGCTTTTCGAACTTCCTGCTGTTCAGCTGCTGGAAAGCTGAGTTAAATTGGCAGACCCGGCGGTAAAGATTTGGCCTGAGTCCTATGTGCTTTTCGAACTTCCGCTCAAATGTTCTTTCAGTGATGTGCAGTTCCTTCTGAACTATTCTCAACACTTCCCTGTTACTGTTGGCCTGGATCTTACCCGAGGCATAGCTGATCTCCGGCATTTGATTCTTTGCATTCACAACCAGGGTTAAAATAAAATTGTTGATCAGCGATAGCATTTCATCAACGGTTGCAGAATTAAGCAGTTGCTCCTGAAGTTGTGCAGCTTTATGAGCATGCAACAGGTTCAGGTCTGCAGGCTTATCAGTCAGTTCTGTACCTCCTAGTCCAAACAAACTCAGCAGTGACCAGGGTTTGAAAAAATAGGCAACCAATGTGAAGCGCTCATTAAAAACTAAGCTTTTAGGCAGCACGGTTTGCCCGAACAAGGTAAGGTGACTTATAAACCTGTTGTCTATGCTACCCTTAGCAGATTGAAATAACAAAGTAGGCACCCCGTTGGCAAATAAAGGCAACTGGAACTGGCCGTTCACGTGGTAATCCTCAATCACCAGTATCCTTTCTACATAGCCGGCGATAGGGTCTGCTGGTTTAAGATGCCTGAAATTCATTCAGCAATGTTTTAATGCCGTTGTTTCGACGAAGTTAGAAGCCAGCTGTGAAACTTGAATAAAGATTGTCATCAGTGCTGCCGATGACACAAAACGAATTTTAGTACTTTATAGCAAGTCGCCGTTGAAATACCTCTGGTAATTAACTTTCTGGTTAGGGTCTACCTTACTGCTTCACAACCCTTTTTCTCACAATACCTGTGGCAGTTTGCACTTCTATTATGTTGGATAAATTTAAAATAATTAGGATTAGAAGGACTTAAATGTCAACATTTGCCAGGATAAAACAATCCTATGTTCATTGATCGTTAAGGTATAGATGAAGCATACATGAAGCATACATAAAGCATAGATAAAGCATTCTTACCTAAAACAGTTCCCAGGGATGCCTGGGGTAATACCCAGCAACTTGGGTTCTTCGACGTGTAAGCTTTAGCGCACCTCGAAGTTTAGACAATGCAGGTCTCCTGACCTGCTTGACCAATGATTTACCAGCTATTTATTGCCGAATACCTTCAGGCAGGAATTTCGGATGAGAAACGTATAACTAAGCTGATACCTGGATTTTCAATAACAGACAAGTAGGCTAGATGAATAACTAATTAGTGCTCCAACTCTCAATATTTCCAGGAAGGAAAAGCATGGCAATTCAACCGCTCAGTAATGATTGCTTCCCTTAATTCAAGACTCTTGTTTTCAAAAGGTGCAGATGTGGTATAAGTATATCCAAAAAGCACAGCCCTGATCATTTGCCTAATGGCAGTAGTGATTGCAGCATGTACTTTCTCGGGTATGTAACTGTTTATCCTGGTTTGTAGCCCCTTTGATAACTTGTTCAGGTAAGAAGGATTAGCAAGCATTTCCTTTTGCCAGGCTGCCAGCTCAATCTCTACCTATTGGTTATAGTCTTCCATAGTTTTCCTCTGCCAACGGAATATAGCTTATAAGCTTCGACAGGAATTTGCTCTTACCTCCTGGCTGCGGAGTTCGATAGGAGTGCGTGAGGAGTGCGTCAGGGGTGCGTTAGGGGTGCGTTAGGAGTGCGTCACGGGTTACACAAAGTGCCCAAACGTGCCCAAACCGTCCCAAAATGGCCTAAACTGTCCCAAACTGGCCCAAACTGGACACCAAAACAATATATTTCTCTCAATATCCACTAATCCGCAATCTGCTAATTCCCAATTCATGATGCTTTCCTTTAGCGTAAGGACTCCGATAAGAGTGCGATCAGAGTGCGGCAGGGGTGCGACAGGATAGCGACACAACTTACACTTTTGTCCCCGGCCCGAATGAATTCGTTCAGCCGGGCATTTTGTCCCTGCATGTGTAACTTCCCACATCCTTAAATAAACGTCATTCATTCACGATTGACGATTCACGATTGACGGTTCACGATTCACCCCCTCATTACTCATCACTGATTATTCATTCTCACCTGCTCAGCAACATGCTTCTAAACGCCACCGAATCTCCATTAAACACATTGAAATCAACTGTTGACTTAATGCCATTTACCCTGCCCTGGTCGCTGTGCTGCCAGAAGTTCCATGACCTGGTTATGCGGGGTTGGCGGGGTTGAAGATAATGGGCAATCCATAACGGGTAGCCGTCAAACTCTTTACCCAGGTACTCTTCGTAAAAACTTAAGTAAGTATAGATGATAGGTTTTACTTTATACCTGCGTTCTATTGCAGCTAAATACAGTTTTAGTCCAGCACGCAGCAATGCCGGCGACTGCCCATACAATTCTTCTACATCCACTACAGGAACAAGATTGCCCCTGCCGATCGGCGCATTGCGGGTGAAATTGTTTGCCTGTGCAATTGGGTCAACCCCGGGCACAAAGAAATGGTAAGCTCCCCTTATTAATCCTGCCTTTCCACTCTCGCGCCAGTTATAGGTAAAGTTTCGGTCAACCAGTTCCTTTCCTTCTGTTGCTTTAATAAACACAAACCCCACAGCAACGCTGTCCACCTTCATTTTCTTCAAAGCCTTCCAGCCTATTGTACCCTGGTAGCGACTTACATCAATACCATGAATTGCATAACCTTCAGGCAAGGGAATATTGAAACCTGGGTAAACGATGTGTTCTGCCCGTTCTCTTTTGTAGTAACGGTAAGCCCTGTACCCAAAGTAACCAACTACAAACATGATGGCTATTAATAACAACCCAATGAACAAGCGCTTGTAAGCGGGGTAGCGGGGCAATTATTTCAGTATTTTCTGTTGAAGGATGATTCCATTTTCATCCAATAGTGTTAGGTGGTAAACACCCGCGGAAAGTTGATACATGGTAACAGGAATGATTTCGTCAGCGCCAGAGATTAAATAAACATTCTCGTAAACCTTTTGCCCAATGCTATTGACAAGTTTTACTTTCAGTTGCTTAAGGCTTGGATTGGTGAGTTCAATTTTAAGTACATCTTTTACCGGGTTAGGATAAACTTTAATAGAATTAATTGCACTTAACGGGTTGCTAACCTTTGTTACTGTATTGTTCTTGCTTAGAATTTGGAGGTCTTCATCAATGATGATGTCATCCGCTTCAAAACCAACATCAGCCCAAACTTCATCATCCTGGGCATCTACAAACACTACCCTTGTAATCTTTTGGGCTCCCTTTACGAAGGTTACTGGTATGGGCATCTTAAACAAAGTCACTGAAGGATCAGAGGTGGTTTGATGTACCCGGAGTTTAGCCCAATGATTTGCATTCTGGCTCCAGGTTATATTGAATGTAGGATAGCCTTGTCCATAAAACCACTGGTCAAAAAAGTACTGCAACGACTTACCATGCACGGCCTCCATGTGTTGTTGAATATCTTTTGTGAAGGCAAATCCATAAGCCAGCCTGGGATCATTGATGTAGTTGTACATCGCTTTCATAAACTTATCCTCTCCCAATGTCAGGTTCAACATTCTCAATAAATACCCGCCTTTATCATAGGTCAGCCTGCCATCAAATAGCCGTCCCAGGTTAGCAGTATCATCTACCCAAACAGTTCCACCTGGTTGGGAAAGTACATTGTTGCGCTGGGTTTGCAACAAAGACCTGTAATAGCTGGGGTCAGTATCTCTAAATACTACATCACCAAAATAAACAGCGAATCCTTCGTTTAGCCATAAATGACTCCATGTGCCGCAGGTAATCTTATCACCAAACCATTGGTGTGCTAATTCATGCGCCATCAGGTATTTGTCTGTGCTCGTTATAAATGAATTGGTTTGATGCTCCATTCCCCCACCCCATGAAAATTGCGTTTGGGCGTATTTTTCTTTCTCAAATGGATAACCGCCCATCCACGTACTTAGCAGTTTAAGACTTTGCAACACCTGGTCTGCCGAGGTTTGCCACTGGGCCAGGTTTTCAGGATATACATAATTGAAAAATGGCATATTGACACCCGATGGCATTGTAACCGTAGAAGACAACACAGCATAATTAGTAACTGCAATTGCTACTAAATAAGTGGCAATGGGATAGCGATGTTTAAAATTAAAGGTCCTTATGGCATTTCCATCAACAGTAGAAACCAGTGATCCATTAGAGCTAACCGTGTAATTAAAATAAGTAGTAACATGAATATCTATGCTATCAGCTTTGTCATCCACGCCATTCCTGCAAGGCCACCAGTCGCTGGCGCCATAAGGCTCGCTTAGCGTCCAGATAATAGGAACACCCGCATGGTTTGTTTGATTGAATGCACCAAAGCCTGCATTGGAGGGAATTCCCTGGTAAAATATGGCCACCGAATCTTTGTCACCCGTATTTAGCGTAACGGGCAAATTGATGGATAGGGTTTGGTTCGCGTTCTGCAGGTACGTTATCTTATTACCCCTGAATTTTATACTATCCACTTGTAACTGGCTTGAAAGATCGAATACAAGGGTATTGGCGGGCTTGGTAGCTATAACATAGGCAGTTACACTTCCATCAATGTAACGAATAGCCGGATCAACTTTCCAGTAACAATTATAATAATGGATGGTGTAATTATCTGAAGCAAGACTTAGCTTTTTTAAGGCTTTTTGCCTGTTGCGAAAATTATGAACTTCCAGGCTGCTAACGTTGTGACTAGACTGGGCAAAAACATCAATACCGGCAAAACATATAAGAATAATAACAACAACCAACTTCATAGTACAAAATAAGAAGCTTTTTTTAAATGTTTGGGTTAAAGCATACCAGCGGCGGGCATCTTGATATTTCCGGGCTATTATGCCTAAGCAAGGGTTAAAAACGACTGAATATGGCCAGTTAAAGCCATAGTATGCTTATTTTGCGCCATGCCTTATTTTAATTGGAATGATAGTGTGAACCTGGCAACTAAACTTACCCCTAAAAGAATGCTTAATGCATTGAAGGTGTATAGCAGTTTCACCATCACCCGCTGGTTTAAAAAACCGGTGCAATGGGGCTACCCGGTTTCTATTTCTTTTGAACCTACTACATCCTGTAACCTGCGCTGCCCGGAATGCCCCAGTGGCCTAAGAGCTTTTACAAGGCCTACAGGCATGCTGGAAGAAAGTTTTTTTAAGCAAACAATAGATGAAATACATAAGGAACTTCTCTACCTGATATTTTATTTCCAGGGCGAGCCTTTCCTGAACAAGAACTTTCTTGATATGGTAAAGTACGCAAGTGGTAAGGGTATTTATACCGCCACTTCTACCAACGCACATTATTTATCTGATGAAGTAGCAAGGAAGACAGTGGAAAGCGGGCTTGACCGGTTAATCATTTCCATTGACGGTACTACCCAGGATGTGTACAGCTCTTACCGCATAGGAGGCAAACTGGACAAGGTAATTGAGGGTGCAAGAAACATTGTGAAGTGGAAAAAGGAGTTAAAGAGCAAGACACCTTTCGTCTTTTTCCAGTTTCTTGTTGTTAAGCCTAATGAACACCAGATTGAGGAGATAAAACAACTGGCTAAAGAAGTAGGTGTAGACCAGGTGAGGTTTAAAACTGCGCAGGTATATGATTATGAAAATGATCCACACCAGCTAATCCCCACAATAGAAAAATACAGTCGCTATAAAAAGGGGAAAGATGGCAAGATGAAGATTGCCAGCGGGCTTAACAATCACTGCTGGAAACTATGGCATGCCAATGTAATTACCTGGGATGGATTAGTAGTGCCCTGTTGTTTTGATAAAGATGCAATGCACCAGTTGGGCAATCTAAAAACACAAAGCTTTAAACAGGTTTGGAATAACGATAACTATCGCCAGTTCAGGAGCGAGTTAATGACAAGCCGTAAGAACATAGATATCTGCGCTAATTGCAGTGAAGGATTAAAGGTATGGGAGGATTAACCCCGCCATACCTTAATAAATGTAAGGATTACTGCTTGTTTACAAATTTGCCATGGTCCGGAACAGCAAAGGTTTCAAAGTTCTCAACAAGATAACTAAGCCCCTGCTTTAATTCCTCCCCTTCCATGTGCGAACCGTGGCCTGGTATCACCAGCTCCGGCTGCAAAGCCTGCAAGTTTTTGACTGATGTAAACGCCTGGTCCCAGTTTGTTGTTAGGTACCTTGGAGGTCCGTTAACCTCCTTTTTTTGAACCAGTACTTTATACATGGAATCCTGCCTTACAGTTATAAACGCATCTGCAGAAACCAGTAACTTATCACTGCTTCTAAAAAATGCCACCTGGCCAGGAGAGTGGCCGGGAACATGAATCCATGTCCATCCCGGCAGGTAAGGCACTGAACCGTCGGCCGGCAATTGTTGCAATACTTCTTTTATATTAATAGGCTCATTAGGGTAAACGGAAGATATCTTAGCCAGTAAACCACCTTCTACCGAAGAGTCAGGTTCCGGGTAAGCCCGCTCACCGGTGAGATAGGGAAATTCTTGTGGATGTGCGTACACGGGAACATTCCACTTTTCCACAAGAGCAACAATACTTCCTACATGATCAAAATGCCCATGAGTAAGTATAATAGCTTTGGGCGGAACATCACCAAACCTTTCTTCAGCTTCACTGATAATTTCAGATGCGGATTTAGGCATACCTGCATCAATAAGCACCCAGTCTCCAGCACCGGGTTTGCCTACCATTACCAGGTTTACTATTTGATTAGTATAGTAGTATACATCGGCTGAAACCTCCCTGCCCTTGCCGCTGCTTACTGAGGTCATAGGAATAAACTTGTTGTCTTTACTTTGTTCCATATTCTGCTTGTTTAAAAAAGCAATTCATGGCGCAAAGCCTATACCAGCAAGGGATAGTCTTGTGTTTATTTTATCACCAGTTTATGTGTTTCAGCAAATGAACTTCCGTTCAGTTGTATATAGTAAATACCACGTGCAAGGTTGCTGATATCTATTTGCATACCTGCATTATTAAAGCTAACCTGCTTTACTTTTTGACCAGCACTGTTAGTTAATATAGCATTAATAATTTTAGTATTTCCCGGTATGCGGATATTAATCACATCACTAGCCGGGTTAGGCGTTATACTAACATTATATCTATCATCAAAGAACAGGGACCTTACCTCTGACAATATTGTTTTACCGTCAAGATCTTCCTGCCTGATGCGGTAATAGTTGATACCATTCAAAGGAGCTGCATCTGTATAACTATAGCTCTTTAAAAAGTTACTGTTACCTGAAGCCTCTACTGTTGTAAGCGGTAAGAAGCTGTTACCATCAGCACTTCTTTCAACAATAAATCTTTTACTGTTTTGTTCAGTTAAAGTAGACCAAAGCAAAATAGCAGACTTATTCTTTTTCTCTGCAGTAAACGACGCCCATTGAACAGGAAGTACATTTAAAATCATTGATGTTGTATCAGACACTCCCTGTATAGCATTGGTGTTGTCAAACAATGAGGCTGCATTATAAACACCAGCTTCACTTTTAAGTACAATATCATCAACAAACCAGCCGGCTCCGTCAGTCCCTACATCAGAAGCAAATACAAAGCGAAGTTTCACCTGCTTGCCCTTAAACACAGACAGATCGATGATGGTTTGAATAAAACCATTGCTCATTCCGGCAAAAGCATTCCTTCCACTTAAAACGGTACCTGCTTCACCATCTATCCTTGTGTTGTAACCGTTCTGCTTCATATAACCACCAGCATCAAACCAGCTTGCACCTCCATCGGTTGAAAGCTCAACTACACCACCGTCATAACCATTCTCTGTATCGTAATAATGCCAGAAGCTGAGGGTACTTACTCCCGTTAAATTAAAGTTTGGCATTAAGGAAAGATATTGCGCGCTTAAAGTTGCAGGCTCTGCTGCAAAGAAAGCATAAGGTGCACTTTTAGCTTTTGAATTTGTAGCCGTCCATACATTACCTGTAGTAGTGGTTGCAGCCCATTGTGCTGATATTGTTGATGAACTAACCGTTTCATTCAAGTGTTCAACGGGTGCAGAGTAAGTTCCGGTATTTACCTTAACCTTAAAGCTTAAGGTTTGACTGCCAGAGGCCGCCACATTTATTCCAGAAAAAGTCACTGTTCGTTGAGTACTGTTATAAACACCACCACTACCCGTTACATAGGTAACATTGTTTGCCAGGGTATCTACGATCTTATAATTGCTAATAGACTGGCATTGAGCTGTCACTTTAAATGAATAAGTGATCTCCTCATTCATGGCAACCAGGTTTTTGCTGGCTGTTTTCCTTATCGTAGCTGAAGCGGGCGTAGTATAATCCTCAACCTGGTCAATAACACTGGCTGAACTACCTTGTGATGCTTTAAAACCAAGACCACGTTTAGCAAAAGCGCTCCAGATAGTACAACTATAAGCGCCATTATATAACAGAGTATCCGCTTTCAAAATTGCATCCCTGCCGTCAATAAAACCTGGGCTACATGATTGAAGTTTCATCCCCATTGTTACCAGCTTCATAGCCACTGAATTACCGCCGGGGGCATTTGCATTATAAAAATTACCGTTGATTAGCCCATCTTTTTGAATAATGCTCCAGGTCATTTCCCAAAGCATTGCGCACCATATTTCACCCACCGCATGTGACTCTCCGCCTGTTGCTCCAAGGTTGCCATAAGTCAGTGGATTTACCAGCATATTTGTTGAATAGGGATAACTGCGTATACCCGTACCAGTGCTGGGCTGATTAACCACGTAGGTGCCTATTCCTCTTGCATTACTACCTGCTGTAAGTGGGGTGGTGCTCCAGTTTGTAGTTAGCATCAATGCAAAATAATCACTCCATCCCTCGCCCATCTGCTCTGCGTTTTGCAAACATGCAGATGCAGCAGGGCCACCGGTTAAACGGTTAGAAATACCATGCGTATATTCATGAATAATTACCCCGTTGTCAAAGTCTCCATCCAGCTTCTTGTCAGAAAGTGTAACATTTACATTCTGTGTTTGTAATAATGTCTTTAATGTATTCCCATCAGACAACCTGATCATCACAGCAGGTACAGTAATACTGTTATCAGTACCTCCCATACTTATAAGCGCTTGTGTTGCATTATCAACTACAATTACTGCAATAGCACCCGCGAGTTGGGCATTTTTTACCTTTTCAGTAAAACCACAACTCCCCCTGTCCACAACCACAATTTTCCCTAAAAGGTTTTCTGTGTTAGCCGCTGCAGCACAGCCAAGATGTGTAGTTCCGGCAGCGTTATCATTAAACAAAGCTACGTTACCGGTAACGGGCCCTTTGTCTATAAGTAAATTATTAACGCTAAAAGACCCCTCTAATGCAGACTTGTACCCTGCAAAAGAAGCTGGTGAATTAACAAGGAATGTTTGAGAAGGAGAAACATTCCACAAAAACATTTGCATCCTGGGTGCAGATCCATCTGAAGGAGAAAAGAAGTTTGCGTTATTTACACCAGATGCATCCTGTGCATCGGCAACAACCGCATCATTACCAAGGCCACCCCTGCTAAGGTTAGTAGACTGGAAATTACCTGATACTTCATCAAAGCCATATAGGTAACTAATATCATGGGTAATATTATTCCAGTAAAAAAGATTTGTAACAGCTGCAGATTGGTTGCCGGTTACAACAGGCGCTACCGCTGTATTGTATGAATAATCGAAACTGAGATTAGGAAGGCTGGAAGAAGACTGAGCTGACAATCCTGTAGTTGCATTATTCTTATCCCTGTCTTCCTGTGCATACACATTGTTTCCCCTGGTATAAATATAATCACCAGTACCATCGGTATGCCACTTTAGGGTAGTAGCAGCACTACCCGCAGGGGCAGCGTTCCATGGATCGCTAACAAGGGCAAACGCACCACCTGGATGATTGGGGCTTTCGGCCGGGTATGGAGAAACTCGATAACTGGCAGAGCCAACTACGGCGGCCCCATCAACCTTCTTAACACCATCATCATTATAGCCAGCAGGCATTTCAATACAATCCGCCACTAATTTATCTGAACCCTCCCATGAACAGGAAACGGTAAGGTTGTCTTTCCTTACAATGTTATTTTCCATGGCATCTACACTAATCAGCCAATGATCCGAGCCCTCAATTGGCGCCATCTCCACTTGCCAACATAACCAAACAATCTTCTTATCTGGCGAAGGCACCCATATCAACTCAACATTCATAGGCTCCCTGGACAAATCTGCACTTGTATAAACAAACTTCCTTTTATCTGCCGAAGAATTTACCAGTTGTAATATTGTTGAGGAGGGTAATTTAAAATACAAGGCAGCTGATCTTAATGCATCTTCAGCTGACAATTTTGATTGTATAAACTGGGTGCTAGCTTTCCTTTCTATTTTCACAACCTTTGAGCCAGTGAATGAGACTACCTCTTCACCCTTAAAAGAATAGCTTTGAATGCTATTATAAACAGGTAAACCTTTATAGGTTTGTTGAGTAAAAATCATATGCGATTTAGACTCTACATTGTAATATTCATCCTTAATAATGAGGTTTTCGAAGTCAGAACCCGCCAACCCGATTTTGGAAGCATTTTTCCTAAGTAAATCCACTGAACGGATTCCGTCATTCTGCTGGGCTACAACATTATTAACAATTACAAGGGTGAATAATGCCAGGACCAGTTTATAGCTTAACAATCTTCTCATGTGGAATATTAGTAAAAAAAATGATGAGGCAAGTTAGTTGAATTAGCCAGCCCGCCCAAGCAATTAACAGGCATTAATATGCATTTAATGTTTTTTATATATTGAATTTACGGGGAGTAGTGCTTGCACACAATGAACGAGTCTCAATAATTTCTGCCTGAAGGAGTTCAACCTTCATTACAACAACAATATTTTTTGTAGCAATAAGTTTAATTTAAATACCTTCATTTTAAATATATCCCGCTTATTAAACAAGGGGATAATGAGAAAGACTATGACTCCCCAATCTGTACAGCTACTTGTATTGTTTTATGAAATAACGAGTAAAGCAGAATACCCACTTGAATGTGGTATTCGCATTGATGTACTCCATCACATGAGTGGCTTACCACAAACAGAGGTGAATGAACTGCTGCAAAATCTGGCAACGGATGGATATGTAGACTATAAAAATGGCAACAGCATTGTTATTACCCGGAAAGGATTAAGCACCGGCAGCAGCTACCATAAATATACAGCACAAGCCGGAAAGAGCCTCTAAGCTCAAGAGATAAATCGATGTTTAATTGCAGGTAAATATGTTTAAGGAGTCCAATAACTCCTCAAACACAACCCGGTAAACTAGTCATTGCTGTCTACAGCTAGTTCTTCCTGTTCAACAGGTGCAGGTTTTACTTCAGAAGTGCTTCTTATTACCATTTGGAACTTGGTATTCATATTCATCTCGTAGTCGCAGCCGGCAAGCAAACTTAAAATACCCGCATCTGCCAGCATCACCTGTGCAAGATCTTTAGCAATCTTATTATTGTTTACAAGGTTAGAAGCCCTGCCCTTTGTAAACACAATTGTGAAGTTACAGGGAACTCTTACCGCAGATTTTGACTTGGTAAAATCGTTCCTGTCAAGAGAAAAATTCTGTTGCTCCTTTATCGCCTTTTTCATCAATAACTTAATAACAGGCAAATATTTCTTCCAGGTATTTATGTATGCGTCCATAGTTATAATTGTTTTATCTGTTAACCTTTTTTAAATACACCGTCCGGGCTGGCTTGCCTCAATGGTTTTTAAACCTTGGTGATTATTGACATTTAAGGCTGTCTAGCTAATTCTATTGATTAAACATCAACGTTTTAAGACAAATGATGCAAAGCAGGAAAATCAGAAGAAATGGAAAGGTAGTCATTTCAGCCCAAACACTGCCAGCGGGCCTATAATTATGCCTTTATATTAACAACCAGCCTGCGGTTGCTGCTCCTTTTCATTGCCAAAATATTTAGCTGGCTTTCAATTTTTTATACTATCTTCGTTTAGTGATTAAGTAACAACTGCAACCCCGGAAAACAGCCCTTTACTTTCAGGATTTTTTCTTCCTCGTCTTTGCAACTTCAAATGGTCACTTTATCTCTAAAAACACAAAATGAACATCTTTGTTTCAAATATCAGCTTCCACACTACAGAAACCATATTGCAGGAAATGTTTTCCAAATTCGGTGTTGTAAAATCAGTAAGAATTATCATGGACAAGCTTACAGGCAAAGCCAAGGGATTCGGTTTTGTTGAAATGCCGTCTAATGAGGAAGCTCAAAAGGCAATCGACAGCCTGCATAACACAGAAATTCAAGGCAGGCTTTTAAACGTATCTGTCGCCAGGCCGTCTGATGCACAAAGCAACAACCGGAATAACAGGTTCGAAAAGAAATGGTAACTGATTAAGCTGCAGAGCAACGTAAAAATAATTTTTTCACTAAACATTACTAATGACAACAAATTTTACTGTAAACGATTTAAGGATAATTGCAATCAATAAACAACAACACGGAAATATTCGCCAGGTTTCACCAAGAGTGGTAGCCAAAATAGTGTACGTTAAATTGAAAAGCGGCATTAACGCAACCCGTAAGTACATTTCCTTTTTTGAGCTTATGAACTAAGGCCTCAACCCAACAATTAAAGGAGAGGAAAACTAAAAACTGTAAGTAAACAACTGTTGTTAGCTCTCTAGGATTAATTCTTTCCTATTCGTCAACTGCTCTTCCTGCCCCCCATCTGTCTACTCTGCAATTCATTTAGACTGCAAATGTATTTTCTCCAATTCTACAGCTGATTAATGCCTCTGCAACTAACACATAAGTATAAGCTTTAAATACTCCCAGTTATCCATGTTGCTAAAACATTTTAGCTTGCCGAAACAGTTTTTTACTACAAACGATCATTTCCATAAATGGGAAACCTTATTTCAAACTAAGTCTTAATGGTATATAGTAGTTCTAATTAACCGCTTAGTTTTGTGCTATCCAATTCCTAAGTAAGAACCAAATGATAAAGCCACAGTAGAAGCTGTGGCTTTATCATTTTATCGATGGTTTTGAATCAACTTCAGCAGGTCTTCATCCTTAAGATTGTCACTCCACCCCTTACTTGTATTAAACCTAACCGTTTGGGCACCACCTGAAGGTGTACAAACTATCTCAACGCCTTCCATTACTTCCTCTGCTTTGTCAGCAATGGCCTCACTGCCCATGCTAAAGCTCTGTACGCACACCCAGGTTATATTTTCCTTATCCTGAACTTCCCTTTGAATCATGAAAACCTTTTTATATTAATCACTATCCTTCACATATCTAATCTCCTGCCGTACTTATAACCTCTTTTAGATATTTTACAAACAGCTGCAACCTTCTCCAAAATCCTTTAAAATTTTAATCTAGCAATTCATATTTGTATCTGTCCAGCCAGTAAATTTGTTTCACTATGAAGAATCCAAACCAAACACCTGTCAACCAGGCTATGCCTGTTGATGAAGAAACGTCTGCAAATAAGAAATGGGTACTGCTCCTTGTGGCGTTAAGTTGCTGCATGGCCATGGGAATTTTAGTTTTCGAGAAGTTTCTATAATAATCCTCCACATCATTAGCTATACGAACGCACACTTGTTTAACAACAATGCAATATCCGCGTGCATTATGCAACAACATGCTAATTCACCAATACTATCTTTGACCATTCACCCTTGCCCATTCACCATTGCCCATTCACGATTCACCATTCCCCATTGCCCATTCATCATTCCCCATTGCCCATTGCCCATTCACGATTGACGATTCACGATTCACCATCCCCCTAATCCTCCACCTTACTCTTCACTTTCTCCGGCTTATTCTCCCCTTCCTTCACCTTGCCTTCGGGAGTCTTTAGTTTGGTCTTACCTTTATTAGTCTTCCATTTTATATCACCCTGCTTCACTTTCAATTCACTATCATCAATCTTTACTTTCTTCTTACCATCCTTAAATTTAATCTCGCCGCCGGCGTCTATCTTAACCTTTGTGGTATCCCAGTTCCAAACTCCATCATCCCATCTCTTTACAAAACCATTTACTATAACCCTGCCCCTGCCATACACGGTGTCACTGGTCCGGGAGTTAATATAAAACTGTACAGGCGATTTGTCTTTCAGGTTGTAAGCCTTACCTTCCCTTTCATTGTAAAACATATCAATGGTATCACCCGTATTAATATCCAGGTAGTAAGTTTTAGAAGGAGCAGTATCTGCTACATTATTAATATCCCCCGGATTTGATTTAGGAGTTACTGTTGCATAAGCTGCAAACACTATCAATACAAATGCACTGGCAGCTGCTGTAATAATTCTTTTCATAGTTGCGGTTTACAGCTGCAATTCCGGCAATTTTCAATCCATTTATCTTAATCTGCTATAAAACAGCTACTTGAGTATAGCCAAGGCATAAAACAATCACCATTATTCAAAATTCCTGGAATGTACATCCAGGGCAATCTCCGAAGCTTTAGTGCGCGCATGCTTATCATCATCGGCCTTTACAAGGGCATAAACAACAAAGCCCTTTTCTGAAAAGAAGTAATAGTCACCTGAAAAGTTAATGGAGCTATTCTCTTCAGTTATCGACTTAATCTTGTCGCCGTTAAAGCTTACTTTAAAAATCCTCATAGCTTCCCGTATAGATATTTCAAATATATACCTTAAACAAATAAACAACTCATTATTCAATTAACTCAACCACGTACTTGTTGCCGTTTATTTCTGTCTCCTCTCCCGGGTTCAAACCCATTAGCTTAATACCTAAAGGTGATTGAGCAGAGATAGCCCAAACTGTTATGCTTTCAACACTAGCTTTACCCAGCGCCGTACTTATATAAAAATAGCCTTTTGAAGTTTTTACAAGGCTGCCCCTGGCAACCACATCTGCCCTATTACTGGCATTAAGCCTGGTTAACTCAGCTTTCTGCTCCACCACTACATTTAATTGCTCCCTGGTATTTGCCTGCTCAATTTGTAACATGGCCAGGGCAGTTTCATGCTTATCCCCTGCCGTGCTTTTGGTCTCGTTAGCACCGCTTTCTTTCAAATCAGCCAGCACTTTTTGCAGCATGGCAATGCGCGCATCAAGCAACTGCATATAATGTTCATGAACCTGCAATTTAAAACTCATAGTAGAATAAATACTTATACCCTTTGTGCACAAAAGGTGCACAACAGCCCGGGGGCTTCTATTGTTGTAAAAAAGCAAGTTTCTACTTTTACACCCACGGTCAAATTAATTAAATAAACCAATAACCTCCTGTTTCTACAGGAGGTTTTCTTTTGTTCAAACCCGGTATTTATACAATACAACTTAAGATGATGGTTGGCAAACCTGTATCACTCTTAACTTCGCCAATACCTTAATAATAGGATAACAGGGGTCAAATTCTCCCCTTTGCGTAGCGAAATTAGTGCGGGCAGGATATTTATGGTGATTGTTATGATATCCCTCACCAAACATCAGCCAGTCAAGCTTAAACAAGTTGCGGCTGGTATTATCCGTTTCGTGGTTAACATCACCATACTTATGCGCAAACCAGTTAATGATAACACCATGAATAGGCCCCATAGCAGCATGAATAGGAATAAGCAACAAAAACCACATGGATGGCGCAAAAACAATATAAAACCAAACATATAGTGCTATCCAAATAATCCTTGACAAACCGCTGCTTGCAAACAAGTCAAAACTGCGCCACTCCGGTACATTTTTAGAAAACCGTTCTTCTACAGGTAATGTTTTATAAAGAATACCTGAGTAAATATTCTTTGTACGCCACATCATGGCAAACATATTCTTGTCGAACGATGGTGAGTGTGGGTCCTGCTCAGTATCAGTATAAGCATGGTGCATCCTGTGCATAATACCATAGGACCAGGCACTTAAATAAGAAGAACCCTGCGTTAGGTAGCTAAACACAAAGAAAAACTTCTCCCAGCCTTTACTCATGGTAAAAGCCTTGTGGGCTGAATAACGATGAAGAAAAAATGTTTGCGCAAATAAAGAAAGATACCAGTGCAGCACAAAAAACACAATAATTACCCAAACCATACTCTAAATGATGTTACTTAAAAAGCTTGCTTCGTGCAAATAAAGTGCTAACCATTCAACTTTGCTAACAATAAACTTCGTTACAACAAACATTCACAAAAACTACTATTTGTTAGCAGGTAAATGCCTGAGTATTATTCAGCAACAGAAAGCCTCCTGTTAAGCTCCACCTCCATTTCCTGGTACTTCTGGTTCATAAATTTATTCAGCTGGGGCAGTATACGATTCTTAGACAACGTTAAGTTGGGGAAATAATACTCAAACTCCTGGTAACTGCCCTGCGTTGGCTGGTGTAAATTAATAGAAGGAACAAAATCAGCTGATAAATCAGCCAACGGCGTTACAATCATGTAACCCAAAAACAAGTTAGCGTCAAACGAGTTCTCATCCTTCATAATATCCCCTACCCTGCCCCTGCAATATGAGTAGTAGTCTAATGTATCGTTTATAACATAAGGTACACTAAACAGCTTATCAAGCATTGCAGCATTACCCTCCTTTACACTTATTATGGCAGAATACAGGTTACTCATGTCATCATTAATCTTGTCATACACCTCCTCCAGCGAGTCTCTTGCATGCCTCACACCCATCCCGCTATTCCTGTTCAGCTGATTCTTAAACTCAGCCTGGTGATTATAAGTTTCAGTAAGATACAATATTGCATCCTGCATGTACTTCAAAGTGTCAAACTTTGCATTGAGCAGTTTGTCTCCAAGCAGTCTTATTTTAGGAATATTCTCATGGTACAACTTGCTATAGTTTCTTGCAAAATCCTGGGTACCCAGTTTCTGGCTTGCAGTAAGATTAAGCTCAGCACTAGCCTCGGCATATAAATCAAACTTATACTGGGCCAGCCTTCTTTTACGCTCCACCTTCGACTGCAGGTAAAACAACAACACTGGCAAAGCGATAGCCACAAGGCCAATCAGTTTAAAGGAGAGATCTATATAGTCCCTTAGTGCCAACGTGTTTTTAGAAGAAGGTTTTAATTCCTCAGTGATCTCCTTCAGGTGCTTTTGCCCGTCCTTTATTTCATAACTGCGCTTTGTGACAACATATTTTTCCTTTTCCTCAGACATGGGTGGATTTCTCTACGCAAGTTTATTGCCATATACATCAGGCAGTCTTCCACACCCTCTTTAATAATTGATAATCAATAACAACCTTATAGCAACTCAGTGTCCCACTTTTGTAATTAATACACCAACGCCCTTTAAATTAACCAGGTAAACAAATAAAACAAGTTTTGTGAGCCCGGCTACAAACCTTTGGGCATCCTGGTTGCGGGCTCTCTTATATTAAATACCCATGGTTTTCATTGCTTGCCTTCCGGGCACAACAAAACCTGCTCATTGGCTAATGTTAATCCGGCAACGGCTTGCTTGCTTTTACGTCATTCAAAAACACAACAGCGTCAAAGGAATCAGTAAGGGTCATCTTTCCTCCGGATTCGGTTTGATACATGAATAAGGGTTGAAAAAGCCAATGGTTTTCAGGGCTCTTTGCTAAACTTCTAAAATCTAAAAACAAAACCTTTTTCCTTAGCCCCGCAAATAAAGGATTACTATCAAATGTCTCAACCTTTCCGGTACTATGATTAAATGCCTCACCATTGGTTGCAAATATTCCAATAGAATAGCAACTGTCTATGTACCGCGTTTTCACTACATCTCCTGCTGTCAGTTTAACCCCACCTAATGTGAAAGGAGGTATCTTGGTGCCAGTGTGACTATTGTGTGCCCAAACAACTATTTTCTTGCCGGGAAAAACTGAATCTGCAGCCCATTTTATATTTTCTCCCATAAGATAATCGCGGACCGCATACTGTAAGTTGCCGTGCTTTGACCAAATTTCCGGATTCCAATATTGAACATAGTTGTACGCTGCCCGTTTCAGAAGTTTTAAACTTATCTCATCCACCTTTCCCTGGCTTATGATCTGGTGATGATACCTGGAAAAAAACGCTTCAATGGCAATTGCTAATTCTTCATTCCGTTGGCAATCTCTGTTCCACTCATGCTGGAGGGAATTTAACCTTGTAAATTGCCGGCTGATCCTCTTGTGCAGTGATTGATCAAAAGTTGAGGTAATTTCCAATAGTTTTTCCAAAAATAAATCAGAAGAATAAAGCACATCAAAACCACCAATCAACATAGGCATATTGATCTGCTGCCAAGCTTTTAGCGAATCAAAAAAATGAAGCATTTCCCTGCACCGCCAGTTTTTGTACACGGTGTTATTCATCATCTGCGCTGAAGTTAGTTTGGAGGCTTCTTTGTTCGTTAGTCCAAAATCAGCTAGACCGCCTTCAAATAAAACAACATCAAACCCCTGCGTACGATGCAGGAGCGAGATGATTTCAAGTTTTATTGTGTACAAATCCGCAATACCATGAGATGACTCGCCCAACAATACAATGCGCTTATTCTTTAGCAAATCGCAGGCTAATGGCGTGGTCTTGTCTCTACTGAATTCATGAACACTTTCAAGCTGCTTAGCTGTCTTGAATAACCAATTCCGCTCCTTTAATAAACTGTCCTGGGCGGCTAAGGGAAGTGAAAAACAGATAATAATGCAAATAAAAACGCATCTCATATTAATATAGTGGCAATTTGCAGACAACCCGTAAATATATAATATCCGCTTTCGTTTTTCTAAAATAAATGGCTATTGCAATTCAGCAAGCTTATCCAGTAAATTGTTAGCGTGGATAAGCTAATCCAGATTTGGCAGGAAATAGCATGACCCGGCTAGTCATTGAGTTAGCCAGTGCTCCAGTTTTAATAATCAAATCCATTAGTCCCAACACGTGTTTAAAATTTTGGATCCAATTCACAGCTAACCAGCCCTGAAAGGGCATAATACAACAGCGAGGGGTGCAGCCCCTCGACTATAACAAACCCAATACCTCCCAGCTCTGAAAGGACGTAATATAACAGCGAGGGGTGCAGCCCCTCGACTATAACAAACCCAATACCTCCCAGCTCTGAAAGGACGTAATATAACAGCGAGGGGTGCAGCCCCTCGACTATAACAAACCCAATACCTCCCAGCTCTGAAAGGACGTAATATAACAGCGAGGGGTGCAGCTCCTCGACTGGCAAAAACACCATATCTCCTGGGCTGAAAAGGGATATCATATATTTACCTGTTGGCAGCAATTACCGAGGGTGTCCTTGATTTTGACAATGAAAAACTTTCCCGGCTTTATGATTTCAAAGATTTTCATCTCAATATTATTTTCTTGCCATTTAATACAAGGTCGTAGCCAGACGTCTTTAATTGGCAAATGGAGACGTGTAAATTCGCCTATTGACAATCAGGACACAACGCGCCAATGGGAAAACCTTGAAATTCGCACCGACTCAACATTTCGCATTGAAGGAGACTCGTCAACAATAAACTCAACTATTCCTGGTTGGCATACAAGTGTAGAATACAACGGTACTTGGGAGTTGCATGACAAAAAGAGATTATTTTTATGGATGGAACCTAAAGAGAGTAAAATGTTTTTATGGTTTGTAATCGTTAGGCTAACCAAGAATAAACTAGTCTTAAGGTTAGGCTTCAATAAGAATGAGAAAAACCATGACATCACATATTTACGGCCTTGAAATAACTGCCTCGCCTCTCTCAGAGGTTAGCGCAGTGCTCTTTGGTTAAAATAAATTGCGGTCTCCAGACTACGTCAACTAATCCCTTCCCCGCGATCATTAGCTGATTTCCTATTTCCTCTTTTTTCAATGACTAAACTGGATATCATATATTTACGTGTTCTATCCCATTTATGAAATCTATCCTCATACTTATACTTTCATTCATTAGCCATAACCTTTTCGGACAGGATTCCCTGAAGAATATAAAACTTTCTCAAATTAACTGGCAACTAAAATTTCCAATAAATACAAACATCCATTTTCTTGTTTCCCAGGACACCATAACACAAATTTCCCCTACTTATATTAAGGAGTATGTTATAGTTGAAAAAGATAAGTATAATCGCCTATCAATAAAAGTTAAGCCATCAGAACCTGATACCTCAAAAGCAATTTCCGATTCAGAGGCTTGGAATCAATCGAAACGACTTATTGCCTTCACATATACTCAAAAAAACTCTGACATTAAATTTATAGACTCAACATCTTCTTTT
>JADMIO011222200.1_pt1 | contig 24478 bp, 27 predicted proteins | sample 8958161 | NCBI WGS metagenome assembly JADMIO01 (sample SAMN16585339, study PRJNA669376) | soil metagenome | isolation source: Crop rotation soil | place: USA: Cullars Rotation, Alabama | collected 2011
CCGCCGCTTCCGCTTTCAACAGGTCGGCCGCGAAATCGCGCTCCGCCGGAATGTCCTGGGCACGGGAATAGCGCCGGACCAACGCCTCGGCCAAAAGCTTCTCGCGCTTGCTGCGGGCTGCCGTCAGCGCCCTGCGCGCGATCTCCAGTCCTGCCTTCATGTCGTCGTCGGACACGTCGAAATTCTGCACCGGTCCGCGGGACAGCGCCTGTCCCCAAAGGCACATGGCGCAGCTTGGATCGGCGGCGACGGCCTTGTCGAAAGCGCGCTTGGCGTCTTCATGATAGAAGGCGTGAAAGAGCTTGATGCCGTAATCGAACCATTGCTGCGCCGGTCGGCTGGCGGTGGCGATGGGAAAGCCGCCCGCGCCCATGCCGTCTTCGATCGTAATATGGGGATTGCCGCCAGGCGCTTCGCCATGTTGCTCCACACGGCAGATTGCGAAGATCGCCAAATTGGTTTTGTCACCCGCAACCGTGGGAAAGCCAGCCAGCCAGACAAGCGTCGAAGCGGCGACGGCCAAGAGCGTGTGCGGCTTCATGCGGGCCATGCCTTCAAAAAAAGGAAGCGTAGCAGCAAGATGCCGCCCTGTCGCTCCGTCCGCCCTAATAGCTCCTCCAGCCATAGTAAGGCGGGGGCACGATCTCCGGCAGGAATTCCGGCTTGACGCCTGCCAGTCGAAACACCGCTTCGGCAATGGGCGTGATCTGGCTTGGCTCGGCCTCGATCAGGACATATTGCAGGCGGCCCTGTTCCCGCGGATAGGCGGCAAGGGCGCCGATACGCTTGAGCAAGGCCCGCCATTGTCCCTCGAAATCCGGTGCGGCCAGGACCGGCGATGCCGGGGGAAAAGCCACCCTGATTAGCAATCTCATTGTCTTACCCGTTCGGCCGGTCGAGGAAGGAGCGGGTAAGCGCCTCGGCTTCGCCGGGATCGTCCAGCAGCGCGCGCAATTCCGCCAGCAGTTCGGGCAGGCGGTTGGCGGTTTGCGCACTCGCATCGCCGCCGGCGCCTGTCACGATGCCGCGCCAGCGCGGCGAAGCGGCCAGCCGATCCCGCAATCCCACCTGCAGCAGGTCCAGCCAGGTGGCCGGGCAATAGGACAGGTTGAGCGACCAGCTCGGCTCTCCCGCTTCGGTGTGATGCACGGTGCCGCGCGGCACATAGAGCAGCGTGCCCGGGATGAGATCGACAGTCCGTTCCGGTGGACGCCGCGCCTCGGCCAGCAAGGGCGCGAGCGCCGGCATGATGGCGGTCGAACCCAGGGTATAGCTGTCGGGTGTGGCCGGCACCATCGGTGTCTCGCCGATATGCCAGCGCTTGGCTCCGGTGAGCTGGACGGTGAAATTCTCATTCTTGTCGAAATGCGGCACTGCTCCGCCCCCGGCGGGCGTGTAGAACAGGCTGGCGATCACTTTTTGGCGCGGCGCGCCGAGGAAATCCGCCAAGCTGTCGGTCAGGGCCGGCAAAGGAACATTGACGAAATAAAGCGTAGCGCCGATGTCGCGGAATTGCGCCGCATTCGAAGGATTGATCGGAAAAACGCTGTGCGCGACGAATTCATTGGCCAGCCAGGCCTGGGCCCCTTCCCGGGCGGCGCCTGCCAGCCGCGCAGGATCGAGCTGCCCGACCGTTTCGCGAATGAAGGCCAAGTCGGTCTCCGCCAGCGGCAAGAGCGCCATGCGCGCCTGCCAGTGTTCGGCGAAGAACCGTTCCGCGCCGACCGGCGACAGCAGGCGGCGCATATCCAGCGCATCAGTCACAACGGCTTCCGGCATAGCCGCTACTGTACACCTTTAGAAGTTGAAGCGGAGGCCCAGACGAATTTCACGGCCCAGCAAGTCGTATGCCGTTACCGAATGGGTGGGACCGCCGTTCGATTGGACGCCGTCTTGAGTGCCCGGCTTCATCTGGGGCGGGATATCCAGGACATTGTCGATCGCGGTGTAGATTTGATAATTGTCGGTCAAGTCATAGGAGGCGCGGAGATCCAGATAGGCGGTCGGATCGACATGGAACACATCGTCCGAAACCGTCCAGCGCGCCGAGGCGGGCGCCCGGTTGCCGGTGTTCCAGAAATTGTTGAGAATGGCGCTGCCGTACGCGCGTACCTGGGTGGTGAAAGAGTATGGTCCGGTCTTGTAGGTCGCCGAGAAGCCTGCCCTCCATTTCGGCGTGCCCGCGGTTTGCGCCGGAGCACCGGCACCCAGCACACCGGCATAGTCATTGGTATCGACGACACCGGGCGTCGAGGTGGGCGAAATGATGGTGAGTTCGTCCGTATAGTTGGCGTTCATCGAGGTTGACAGCGTGCCGTCCCACAACTCCGTGACATAACTGGCCGCAATGTCCATGCCCGAGGTTCTCAGCGCGTTGATGTTGATCGGCACGCGGTTGATGATGCTGAGCGAGCCGCCCGGCCCGCTGAACACCAATGTTTGGGCACATATCGGATCGTTGATGTTCGCCTTGCAGGTGTCGAGAATGAAGTTCTGGGCGAGGGTGGCGATCTGACCTGTCAGGTTCAGATTGTACCAGTCCACCGAGAAGGTGAATCCCGGGATCCAATGGGGCGTCAGCACGATGCCGCCCGAAATGGTGCGCGCGACCTCAGGCCTTAGCGTGGGATTGCCCAGAACATTGTTGATGATCGACACTTGCGCGCCGGTCTTGGGATCATTGGTGCTGCCCGTATTGACGTTGGCCGGCGCGAACAGGTCCTGGACGGTTGGGGCGCGAATATCCACCGACCAGACGGAACGCAGCCTGATGTCATCATTGAGCTGGCTGGTGAAGCCCAGCTTCCAGGTCTGGACACCGCCGGAGGTGGAATAGTCGGTGGCGCGGCCGGCGGCACTGAGATCCAGCGACTGCACGAAGGTATCCTTCAGGACCGGGACATTCACCTCCATGAAGCCCTCTCGCACATTGATGTTCGAAGAGGGGAAGTTGGCATAGTTGGCCACCGCATAGCCGCCATTGTCGCCTGTCGTGGTGCCAACATTCTTGCCGGCTTCCTTGCGGTAATGGAACCCGAACGCCATGGTGATGTCGCCCGCACCCAGCGACCAGGGCAGCTTGCCCTGCATGGACGCCTCGAACACGTCCATGTTCATGGTCATGTTTTCGAAGTCCTGGTTGTTGCCGGTCGCATAGGCGATTCCGGCCGCGCTGGCCACGCCCTCGCCGATGGGGTTCAGGGGAACGCAGCCCGGCGCCGCCGTCACCTTGCCAACCACAAACGGCGGCTGGCCCGGCAGCGACGAACGGCAGACAATGCTGCCCAGGGCAAAGCCGGAATTGCCACGATTGGCGTTGGTGACGACCACCGAGTCCTGCGCGGCTTGAAGGTTGGCCAGAACCGCCACGCCGTTGGTGCGGACCGATAAGCGGGTCTGGGAATGGGATATATAAGTGTTCCACAGCCAATCCGAACCCAGCGATCCATCGAGGGTGAAAACGGCGCGCATCAATTGGCGGCGGTTATAGGTCGTCGCCGGCGCCAACGCGCCTGCGGCCTGTAGGGTATAGTTCTCCCTGGTGACGGTGTTGTTGTTGAAATTGTTGGCATTCAGCGTGCCCATGGTAAAGGACGCGACGCCGCCGGCAATCATGGCATCCCGAACAGTGGCCGGAAGAAAGGCATTGTCCGATCTGATCACCAGGCCGGTATTCATGCTGGACTGGGCATCGCCGATGCCTGTGAAATAGCCATAATTCATCTGCAAGGAAGCCCTGATCGTATCGGTGATCTGATACGAGCTGTGCATGAACAGGCTGTAGGTCTTGTTGGGATTGCCCAGGGTTTGCCAGGGTGCTTCGCTGTCCCGGTCGGTCAGCGACCCGCCATTGGAAAGCGCAGTGCCGGTGAGATTGCCGAAATTCACCTGCTGCACCTGACCGCCTTGGACAAAGCGGATGCCGCGAAAGGCATTGGCCGGGGCGAGAGCGGTGACACCATTGACGCCGACCGTTCCAGTGCCGGCCGGGCTGGAAGTGACCAGGCCGCCGATGGTCGAATTCGCCAGACCGACATGATTGGCCGGGACAAGTAACGGACTGGTGCTGCTGGCGGTGGCGGCGGTGACGCCGGGATTCGTGACCAGATAGGTGCCGCGATACCATTTCTGCTCGATCAGCAGCGCCGTATCGGGACGATTATTGTATTCGGCCGCCACCTCGATATGGCCCCTGTCGCCCGCGAAATTCTGGCCCCACATGGCCTGGGCGGAAAGCGAGCGGATCATGGAATCTGTCGTCGCGCCGCCCTGAACCCTGCCTTTGAAGCCGACGAAATTCTTGTCGATGATGAAATTGACCACGCCCGCCACCGCGTCGGAGCCCCATGCGGCCGACGCGCCCCCGGTCACCACGTCCACGCGCTGGACCACCGCCTGAGGCAGGGTGGTGACGTCCACGCCGCCGGTCAGGTTGGAGTTCACGATGCGCTGGCCGTCAAACAGGACCAGGGTTCGGTTGACACCGAGATTGCGCAGGTTGAGCAGGTTCGCGCCGGCATTGCCTGGCGCCGCGGCGCCCTGCGAGGCGCCAAAGGAAGCAGGAGGGGAATTCACCTGGGGGAGTTGGCGGACGTTATCGGTGATGTTGGCGTAGGCGTTCTGCTCCAGCCTTTCTGTGTCCACCACCGTGACGGGGGTCGGCGCCTGGAAGCCGCCAATGGTGATGCGCGAGCCGCTGACCGTCACCGACTCGACATTTTCGCCTTGTTGCTGCGCCAGCGCGCAAGGGGAGAACAAGGTGGCCATGGCTGTTGCCGAGCAGCCAAGCATGAGCTTCTGCACCAGACTATTCATGCAATCCCCCTAGTTTATGTTGTTATGTTTTTTTCCCCGAGCAACGATGGAACAGTCTTGTCGGGCACTTAAACAAAGTCAATCTATGCAACACAGTCCGCGCCAAATGGTGCTTTCCCGGTAACGCCGCCATCGCGAGACGGCCGTGCTGCGGTGCGGAAAGCGTTCAAAGGTGGGCTGAGAGGCGATAACCGTGGCGATTCTCGATACGCGAATCCTCCTCACCGAGGCGGTGCGGCTGCATCAAGCGGGACAGTTGGATCAGGCGGCCGCCCTCTACCGCAATGTCCTGGCCACGCATCCTCACAACGCGGACGCCTTGCATCTTTTGGGCATGGTTGCACTGCAACAGGGCCAGGCCGAAAGTGCCGCCGAACTCATCCATCAAGCGATCTCTGTTAACGATCGAGAGGCCTCCTACCATTTTCATTTCGCCCTCGCCTTGCAGACCCTGAACGACATGCCGGGCGCGGTGACAAGTTATCGGCGGGCCTTGGTGTTGAAGCCGAACGATCCCGACATCTACAACAATCTGGGCAATGCGCTGGCGGCCCAGGACCGGCTGGAGGAAGCCGTGGCGGCCTTGCGCCGCGCGCTGACGCTGGCGCCCGCCAATGCGCTGGCGCTCAACAATCTGGGGCATGTGCAACGGCGGCTGCGGCGGTGGGACGATGCCGAAGCGAGTTTTCGCCAGGCCATCGCGCTCCAGCCCGGCTTTGCCGGCGCCTTCGTCAATCTTGGCAATCTTCACCGCGACAAGGATGATTTGCAGGCGGCGGAAAGCTGCTATCGCCAGGCGCTTTCGCTGGCGCCGCGCGAGACCGCCGCCCATTGCGGCTTGGGATTGACCCTTTGGCAGCTGGGCCGCCGGGAGGAAGCCCTGGCCAGCTACCGCACGGTGCTGGCGATCGATCCGGCGCACACCGAAACCTTGGTCAATCTGGGGATCGCGCGGGAGCATGAAGGTGCGCTGGAGGAGGCCGAGGCCCTTTATTCCCGGGCCTTGGCCGCGCGGCCTCAGGATCCCGACATACTCAACCATCTCGCGTCGGCGCGGCTGGCGCGGGACGATGGCGCCGGGGCGTCGGAGGCGATCCGTAGCTCTCTGGCGGCCCGGGAAACGCACTGGGGCCGGAAATTGTTTGTCGAATTGGCGCGCCGCTTTGATGGGGACGCCGAAAATGAAGCGATGCGCGGCCTGATGGTACGCGCCCTCACCGAAGCATGGGACCGACCCGGCGCGCTCACCCATGCCTGCGCCAGGATGATCCGGTCGCATCCCGAAATCGGAACAGCCGTGACGCGCGCCGAGGCGGGCCGGCTTTCCCTGGCGCAATTGCTGGGAGATGCGGGATTTGCGCCGCTGGCCGACGATGCGCTTCTGCTCGCGCTTTTGGTCTCGGCGCCCAACACGGACCTGGCGCTGGAACGATTCTTGACCTTGCTGCGCGCCGCCATGCTGCGGGAGCTGGCGCACAACAGCGATGCCGGTCCGGCGGCGCAAGCTTTCGCCGCCGCGCTGGCGCAACAATGCTTCATCAACGACTATGTCTATTCACATGACGAGGACGAGCTTGCGGCGGTACGCGCGCTCAGCGAGACGGCGCAAACCGCAACACCCATGCAGCTTCTGCTGATGGCGGCTTATGCCCCGCTCCATTCCTTTGCCGATGCGGAAGAGTTTTTGGAACGCTCATGGCCGGCGCCGGTGGAAGCGGTGCTGACCCAGCAGCTGCGCGAACCGCTTCTGGAACGGCGCCTGCGCACGGAGATTCCGCGCCTGACGGAAATCGACGATCCCGTATCGCGACGGGTGCAAGAGCAATATGAAGAGAATCCCTATCCGCGCTGGATTCGGGCAGCGCCGGAAACACCGGACACCATCGCACATTTTCTGGGCGCCAAGTTTCCCCTGGTCGCGTTCGAACGCCCGGCCAGGCTCAAAGACATATTGATCGCGGGCTGCGGCACCGGACAGCGCTCCATCGCCATGGCCCAGAAATTCGGTGCCGAAAACATGCTGGCGGTGGATCTCAGCCTTGCCAGCCTCGGCTATGCCCGCCGGAAGTCGGAAGAATTGGGCCTGGCGATTGATTACGCCCAGGCGGACATTCTCGAACTCGGAAAGACCGGACGGCAGTTCGACCTGATCGAAAGCCTGGGCGTGCTGCATCACCTGGCCGATCCCTGGGCGGGATGGCGCGCCCTGCTGTCCCTGCTGCGGCCGGGGGGCGTCATGCTGCTGGGCCTTTACAGCAAGACGGCGCGCCGGCCGGTGGCGGCGGCACGATCGCGCATCGCGGGGCGCGGCCCCCAAGACATTCGCCACTTTCGGCGGGAACTGATCGAGAGCGATGATCTGCCTGCTGCCGTTTCGATCCTGGACTCAGAGGATTTCTTCAGTCTCAGCGGCTGCCGCGACCTGCTTTTCCATGTCCAGGAGCAAAGCGTGAGTCTTTCGGACATCGCCGGGTTCGTCCAGGGCCAAAATCTCCGCCTGCTCGGCTTCGAGCTGGACGAGGCGGTGCTGGCCGCGTACCGCCATCGCTTCCCCGGCGACAGGCCCGCCACCGACCTGACCTGCTGGGAGGCGTTCGAGGCGGATCATCCCGGCCTGTTCGCCGGCATGTACATCTTTTGGGTTCAGAAGCCCGGCGCAAGCCCGGCGTTTGATGCTAGCATTGGCGAAGCCGGGGGAAATTGATGATCAATATCATGCCGATCTTCATCAATTTCCTGGCGGTGGAATCCTTGCGCCTGGACAATGACAGGATCGAGAAATTCTGCCTGGACCTCAGCCAGCGCAGCGCCGGGCGGGTGATTTCCAATGGCGGCGGCTGGCAGAGCCACGATCTCGACCTGGCCACACCCGAACTGGCGGAGCTGTTCGCCGAAGTCCGCAAAAGGCTGGACGAAGTGCACCGCGCCTTCGAGTTCAACTCCAGCATGCGCCAGGTGATCACCGAAGCCTGGATCAACATCAACCGGAAGGGCCACTTCAATTATTCCCACAACCATCCGGGCAGCCTGTTCTCCGCCGTCTATTATGTGAAGGGTGGGCCGGATAAGGGCGAGCTGGAATTGAAGACCCCAGTCACGCCCCACACCTATACGATCTCCAATGAGATGGTCGGCGGCTTTAATGCTTTTACCGGCCACGCCATGGTGATCCCGCCTGTCACCGGCGACCTGCTGATTTTTCCGTCATGGCTGTTGCATCGGGTCAATATGAGCCAGTCGGATGAGGCGCGGATCAGCATCGCCTTCAATTCGCGCGCTGCGACGTTCAGTTGACGCTGACAGCTTGCGGGGCTTATCGCTTTGTCAGCCCGGCCGGGATATGTCTCAATCGCCAGAGCGCTGAGGATCATCGCAACCGACCAAAAGGATCACAGACATGCCCAGCCGCGATCCCTCCTCGCCGTCCGACCGGCGGAAAAACCCCGCCCGCAAGAAAACCGACCGGCGCAAATCCGCGGACGGTCCGAGCGGGACCCGGCCGGCAGACGCCAAGCCTCCCGACGAAGAGCGGGAAGGTGAGGAAAAGTGAAAGCGCAGACTGTCGTCAATGACGACAGAGTGGCATCAGGCGATACCTGCCCGAACGGGCGCGCCTAGACGGTCGTTCCGGTCGTCGTCGTGCTGGTGATGGGCGCCTGGGCCGGCTTGCTGTCGTCCCCGCTCGACGCCGCGAGCGCGATACCCGCAATCACCGCGGCGCCCAGGGCGATGAACAGCAGGGTGTTGCCTTCCCCTATGTCCTGTGCCTGGCGAACGCCGGCCGGCTTGCCTGGCGCGAGGGCGCCGACATCTGCGGCGTGGGCGACCGACGACAGCAAGAGGGAAACGGCAAGGCTCGGGGCCAGGAATCTCATCAAACTCTCCAATGTTCGAAGCCCCTTCGCGACTGTCTAGGGAAAGCTGAAACAAGTCGAGCCGTTTGTCAGTACGGTACCGCACGCACAGTCCCGCAAAGGCCCGGAATCGCGAGCTTTTTTGTTTGCCTGCCGGCCCGGCCATGCCTCCAAAAGGCCGGTGCCCAGAGTTCCCATCACGCTTGTAGCCCGGAACCGATGCTTCTACCGTTTCGCAAATATGGAGGGGTCCATGAAAGCCTTGATTGCCTTCGCCCTGGTCCTCGGCGCCACGGCCGCATTTGCTCAAGCCCAGCGCCCCGGTCTTGCCGCCATCCCCACCTATGAGGTGCATCGCGCGAAGGCAGCTCCCCGCATCGACGGAAACCTCGACGATGCCGCCTGGCAGGCGGCCAAGCCTGTGACCTTCGTCTTCCCCTGGCCCGACCAGACCGGCAAGAAGCAGAAGACCGTGGCGCGGCTGACCTGGGATAATGACAATCTCTATGTCGCCTATGCGTGTGACGATGACGACGTCACGGCAATCTATGGCCAGCATGACGACCCAACCTATAAGGACGATGCCGTCGAAATCTTCATCGCGCCGCCAGGCGTCAAGAACCTGTATCTGGGACTTGAAATGAATGCCCGCGCTGTCCTGTATGATTATCTCTATGCGTTTCCCCAGCGCCTGCTGAAGAAATACGACTTGCCGGGTGTGCGACTGGCCGTGTCGGTCAAGGGCACGCTCAACCGGGCCGGAGACCATGACCAGGGTTGGAGTCTTGAAGTGGCGATTCCCTGGCGCTCATTCTCCGATTTGGCGGACAACCCTGTCCCCAAAACCGGCGACCGCTGGATCGCGAACATGAATCGCTGGGATGGGACCGAGCCCAACCGGCGCCTGTCGCAATGGTCGGATTCGGGAATGGTAAAACCGGACCCGCATTATCCGGACCGGTTCGGCAAATTGCTGTTTGCTGAGTAAGCGAGCGAGGCTCCCCTCCAACCAGCAGGCTCGGTCGGCCAAGCAGCGACCGCAGCGCTTTGAGCTTCGGGTCGTCTTCATATCCTGGACTGTCGGTCCTGCTTTCTACGGACCATTCCCGGCAGACCGCGCCGATTAAAGCGTGGTCAATACGGAGGCGCCCTGCGTTGTCGCTGGGCCTTTGCCGCTTCTACCCACCACATAAGATCGTCGGCAAAGCGGGGGAACGCCTGTTCGATCGCTTGGCCTCCCGAACCCACAGGTTCGGCGTCGATCGATAATGTCTGCCCAATAGAACCAACGGCAATCGTACTGGAGACCACCACCATTCCCATCTCGGATAGGATACCATGCCAGGCGGTCGCCGCACGCACGCCACCGAATCGTCCGGCCGAATAACTGACAATGGCGGCGGGGCGCCAAAACCACTCCTCAAGGAAGTGATCCGTGAGGTTTTTGAGTCCAGCTTGGATGCCCCAATTGTATTCGCCGGTGACGAACACGAACCCGTCGGCCCCGCGGATTTTTCGAGCCAGTTGTTCGAGAGCCTCGGGCGCCTCACCCTTGGGGTATTCCTTGTACATCCGGTCGAGGATTGGAAGATTGATCTCCTTGGCGTCAATCAACTCGGCGTCGTCGCCCCGGCGGCGGAGCCGTTCAACGACAAATCGGGCAAGGCGAATGCCCGCCCGGTCCGAGCGATAGGACCCAAAAAAGACAAGGATGCGGTGGCTCATCTGTGACCCCCTGGAATTCAAGTGAGTGATTGCGCGGCCACCGGGGATGCCCGGTGGCCGTCACATTGCCGTTGCGTTACCGCGGCAATTCCTTGCCGGCCTGCTCCGCCACCAGATATTCGGCATACCAATCCGACCAGTTCGCGTCTCGGCCCTGGCCGAGCCGCGTCTCATATACCCCATGAGCGGCCTCCGCACGGCGCATCGCGCTCGCCAAATCGGCCGCCGATGCAAATGTCGTTTGTTCATTGTTAAGGCGCCCCGGCAGCCGCGCCGTAATCTCCTGAAACAGCCAGCCGTTGCCATCCGGATCGCTGAACGAAGCGAAAGAACGATAGGTTCCACGCTGGGGGTCCGGACCGGAGACGCGGACCTGCCCGAACAGGTACGGCGCGTCCGGGCCTGTGTGAGTGTCACCCTCGTGATGGAATGGCTCGCTGACCGCGATGCCGCGATCGAGCAATTCCTTCCGCGCGGCGTTGATATCAGACACCACCAGGTAGAGGCCCTGGGCGGAGCCCGGGACCGCCGCGGTGACGCTCTTGCCAAAGATGATCGAAGTCGCAGAGCCGGGCGGCGTGAATTGGATGACGCGGAAGTCCTCGCCATTGGCGAAGTCGGCGTCGAGTCTCCAACCGAGACTGCTGTAAAATTGCTTGGCGCGCTCGACGTTCGAGACTGGGATGACAGCGATCTCAAGTTTCATGTCGATGGGTCGCGCATGGGTGTTGGCAAGGGTGGAAGGACGGACTTGGATGGTCATGGTGATCTCCCAGGATGGGGCCAGCGGCCCGGTTAACTGTTTCGCGATTAAATCGCGTGACAACTAATGGCACGTCATATTCCCCATGTCAATAGCTTGCTATTAAATCGCGAACAAACTATTTGTATAGCCAAGGAATGCCGCAATTCTCCATATTCAGAAGGACTTAGACATTGGGCAAGCAACCACCCTCCGCCGCCGAAACGGCCAAACTCGACGATTTCCTGTGTTTCGCGATCTATTCCGCGAACCTGGCGATGAACCGCCTCTATAAGCCCCTGCTCGACGAGCTTGGGCTGACCTATCCGCAATACATCGTGCTGGTCGCGCTGTACGAGCATGACGACCAGACCGTCAGCGGTCTGGGCGACAAGCTCTTTCTCGATTCGAGCACGCTGACGCCGCTGCTGAAGCGTATGGAAGCCATGGGACACCTGACGCGGCAACGCGATCCGGACGACGAACGCCAGGTTCGGGTGCGCCTCACACTGCAGGGCCGATCCGTGCGGGAGCGTGCGTCCACGTTCCGCAGCGATCTTGTAGAGGCGATCGGGCTCAACCCGGCGGAGTTTCGGCAGCTTCGGGAGGATATGGTGAAATTGCGCGCCAACATCTCGGGCGCAGTGCGTGCGAGGCCGTAACCACTGACCTGCGGTGCACTGACTCAATAATCTGGATGGATATGGCGGACAGGGTGGGATTGCGAAAAACAGCCTTGGGCTGTTTTTCGTCCTCACTTCGTTCGGATCGCTCGCTTCGCTCGCGCCCAAAATTGCCTGTCGGCAATTTTGTTGAGTGAGGAGCGTTTGGCCGAAGGCCAATGAAATGGTCCAGTGGACCATTTCAAGCGACGAACGCCCGGAGCGCAGGCGAAGGGCAGGTCCGTTCACCGAACCCTGTCCGCCATAAAAAAGGGGGCGCAAGGCCCCCCTTTTTATGGCGGACAGGGTGTCCTCCCAATAGCCGATAATTATACCACGGTATCAGACACTTAAGAACACGCGCAAATACGCGTCCACAAATCCGCCAACAAATGAAGGGTGAATATTGGCGTCTGCCCCTCTGCGGCCGGTTCTCAGTGAACGGCGTGCCGGATCCGATTTCACGCTCTGTCGCGATGCGCTCAATTCAGGGAAGAAATGTCGCCTGCGTTCACCGTGAACCGTATAGTTGCGCCTGAATGCGGGACTGACAGCGAAAATGGCGCCCAAGCATCGGCACATTTGCCCAGACGCCCTAGATGATGCCGCCATCGGGAAGTTAGCGGAGCGGTTGCCCAAAGGCGCGGACCGGAAGAAATTTTCAGAGGGCCTTATTCGCGCGCGCGATGCCTTGAAAGAGGCTGTCGAACGGCCGGACCTCAACGCCCGATTTCGTGAGGTGAAAGCGCTATACCAAGCTGCTCGTCGGTCTGATTATGAAGCTGTAGCCAATCGGATCGAAGACCTGTCCCCAATCGTCAGGGAACTTCTGACAGGGTTACGCGGTCAGAGGCCTATCCCCAGCCCCGCGGCGCTGCGCGATCCACGACGAGGCGACAAGGCCTGCAGCCGAGTCAAGTTACTGTGCACACCGGGCGGCGGAAATCGCCCAATCGGCAATCGTTCGCGGACCGAACCGCTTCTAGCTGGCCCGCGACTGTGGATTGAAAACAAGGACCAAACCTATTCAGTGCGTCAAATGCAGCAGAGGCCAGAAAGACAGCACGCCGAACGCGTGTTCCTCACGTGGCTGCGTTTGGCTTGGTGGGATGCCACAGGTAAGCCGCCGCCAAGTACGGTCAATCCCCACCGGCCGGGGACATTTGCATCCATTGTTGTGGACTGCTTAGAGATAGTCAGTCCGTCAACCAACGCCATCAAACTGATCCAACGGTATGCAAGGGAACGCCAGTGTGAGGAGGCCGAGCGGATAAAAAGGGATCCTGACTTGGACGACCCTTAGGTCCCTGCGGGCAGCTGCTGTCGTCCAAACGGATGACCATACTAGGGCGCGTACTGCGCTATTGGGTGCACCGACACGAATGGAGACGGGCACCACCGATGGCAGACATATCAAGACAAAATATCCCGAGCCGGCGCGGCCGACCATGCAATAATCTTCAGCATTTGCCACCCGTCGCGCCGCCAGGAATTGATCCGATAACCGTCACCTTTCAGGCGGCGAAGCAAATTTCCGGATTAGGGATGACGACGCTGTGGGCGTTGGCCAAAGCCAAGCGCATCGACGTTGTGCATGTAGGGAAGCGCGCACTTGTGACTTATCCGAGCCTTGTGCGGCTGCTCAGGCCCGGGCCATGAACGATACCCGAAAACGAAAACGCCGCCTCTGGCAGGAAGCGGCGCTCGAAACCAAAATCAGCAGTAACCCAATTCATAACGACCCGATGCGTGTGCCGCAAGCACCATGTGCCGAGGCTCTAGTAATGCCTAAGGCAGTAGGGCGGTCGGCGTTGTGAGCGGTCCTTTTACAAAAAGTGCACACGCACTGGCAGGCTTTGGCCTGGCCGTGCTGCCCCTTGTTGGTCCAGACGGCAAAACACCTGGCATCAGTGGTTTTCATCGCTGGACCCGCCCGCCTGCAGCAGAAACGATCAAGGCGTTCGGCACGCGCTTCCCCGACGCCAATGTCGGCATTGTCACATCGGCCAGCAGGTTGACGGTTGTCGACATCGACGGGGATAACGACCTCGTCAAACATGTCCTTGACCACATAGGCGACACCCCACTTCAGGTTGGAACGCCCAGCGGTGGTCGTCATCTTTACTACCGGTCCAATGGCGAGCGGAATGCGAATTTGCGCAGACTGGGCTTGAACGTCGATGTCAAGGGGACAGGCGCCGGCATTGTGGCCGTACCGCCATCGGTGCGAGCAAGGACGGGAAAGCCATATGAACTTTTTGGGTCCTGGCAGGACCTAGCACGGCTTCCAGTCGCGCACCTCATGAGGCTGACGGAACACGACCGATTTGGCGATCTTGGGAAGGCATGCAGGGGCCGTCGGAATGACATGCTTTTCCGATTCGCTCTTAGAGAGGCTCGGAACTGCGACGATCTTGATGCACTGCTCGATTGCGTCAGGACGGTCAACTTTGGGTTCCCGGAACCATTGCAAGCCTCAGAGGTGGCTCGCGTTGCTGGAAGCGCATGGAAGTTCCAGATTGAGAGACGCAACTGGTCGGGCATGGGCTCCCGCGCCGTTGTGCCGGCGGTAGTTAGACGCTTTGCATTGTTGTCCTTATGCCCCGGAAGCCAACTGGCTGTTGTGCTACCTGCTAACTCGACATGGAGCAAGAATTGAACGTGGAGAGACGTTTGCCATATGTGGGAAAGCCATGGCAGCTAACCAAGTGCTGGGGCGATGGAGTTCTACTCGTATCCGTCGGGCGAGAGATACGCTGATAGAGGTAGGAATTTTAGTTGTTGTCCATGAGGGAGGACGACGACCTGGAGATCCTAGCCAGTACTCCATCCAAATCCCTCGGGGGCCGTGTCCGGTTACATTGGGGAATGAATCGTTCCCCTTGAAAGGAATTGAGCAGGGGGAGTTCACCCGATGAAAGACCATAGCGGTACAAATTCAACAAATACAGTAGCGTCCCTTTCGAAACTTTGTCCCGTCTGCGGCCACTCCTTCTCGACCGGCAAGCGGAGGGGTAGTCCTCAGAAATTCTGCTCCGGGGAACACCGTCATGAATTTAGCTCCAAGGCGCGCGCCTGGGCCACATGCGCTTACGACCTGGGCCTCCTATCGATAGATGACTTAATGGCCGGCGAGGGAAGCGTGCGCACTTTTCTAAAGCGGCTGGCTGGCAAATGAGCGATCTTTCCCTGCTGATTCATTGGATTCTGATGGCAATGTGCACCTTGCTGCTCGCTTGTCAGCCGGCCGGGTGGTCCGCAGGCCTGAAGGACTGACAGCCGGACCGGCAAGATCACGCTTTCGTCAGTTGAATTTGGTGGGACCTACATTTCGCAAGGTTGGCGGGGCTGTAGGAGCTACGGCTGGTCCGTGGCGGCGTCTGGCCCAGTGCCGTAGCGACTTGGCCTGCAGGCAACCCAGCCAAGCGTGCGCGCTTTCCTGGAGCGGCTTGGGGATTACTCGCCCGACCGCCACCAGCTACACTGGGGGTGGTACGTTGGCCGGCGTTGATGATTCGGGGTGGGGAGGGCTTGCATGGATAGTGGTTCGGGTGCCCCAACAGTTCAATCGACTTCGACGCCCGGTCCTGGTTCCGAAATTCTGCAGCAATTGATGCAAGCCGCAAAGGCCGAGGCGCAGCCCATTACCAGCGATGAGGAAATTGCCAAGCGAGTCAAATTTCTCACGGATTACCAAGCCACTACGTTCCGCCAGTCCGCCGCGCACCTGCAACTAGTCCAGGTTGCCGGATACGCGGCGCTATTTGCGCTATGGAAGTTCGCACAGCCAAGCCTCTCCGACTTCGCTTCCAATATTCTCGTCCTTTCCATAGGCTTTTCGCTAAGTGTCTTTCTCGCCTTCAGTATCTTCGGGATGGTATGGTTCACGGTACAGACGCGGACCATAAAAGTCGCAATTCAAGGTAAGACTGGCGCCGATTATCTGAACGCATTTACGTCTGCTCAAACCGCAAATGATCGCCGGCTGGAAGCGGTTTTTTGGCCGGTTTGGGAAAAGCAAATCATCTGCACTGTTTGTCCGGCCGCGTTTGCCTTTTTTATCCTCATAATCAACGCAGCCCGGGCATTGCTGACCGCCCCCTGAAAAGCAAGCCAACCCCTCGCGAATCAGTTTCTATAGGCCTGCCGTCTTCCCATTCACCCTGCCGGTGCAGCTGCAGGGACTGGCATGGGCGATCTCAGGAACAAGTACTCAAAGATTGAGCGGGATGAGGCGCATCGCAAGCGCCTGGCCAAGCTGTTCCCAATCCAACACCCGAGCCGCCGCAGTGCCAGTGTGGAAAGACCTGGTGCGAAGTGCCGACCATGTGGGCGCACCAGACGGACCGGTGGGCGCCGGTGAAGTTTTATTGCCCAAAATGCTTTCCGCCGCGCCTGGTGACCCTCGCGCGGTAATAGCTCGTTTGTAGTATCTCTAAAGAAATATGCCCCAGTAAAGGTCCCTGACCTCCTGCAATTGGAGCAGCGTTTCGTGGGTGAAGGCAACGGCAACCCGCTGCTTCTTAAAATTGGTCACTATTGCGCGATGCATGATTTGGTTGATGGGGTAAGGCTGAATCCCAACGTTCTCATTCAGGGCCTCAGGCGTGCCGAAAAGCTCGGCCCGGTGCTGGACGCTTTGCCTCAGAAGTAGCCACTGAGAGAAGTATTTGCTAAAGCACCTTGTCGCCGCTCTTTTTTGTTTGATGTCGCTCATCGCTTGGAGCGTTGGACAATGCCGCAAGTTTTTTTGTGCGGCATCCATGTCATAGCGAAACTAATAAATTATGGCAGCGGCTTCCCGGGTTGCCATGTGCGCCCAATGTTCGCGCAGCCAATACTCGCGCTGTCCCGCGCCGACCTTCGGATTTTTCTGGACGTAATCTAAGCAGGAATCAAACAAAACAAGTGCGGCATCTAAGTCGGCGCATCTATGTCCCATATTCCACAACGTCCGCTCCAAAGCCGCGGCGTGCCTGGCTTCGCCCAGGGGTAGTTTTTCGAGCGGCAACTTTGGTCCAAGTGTGGGCATAAACATTTTTTGCGCTCCGGGTGCGGTGATCATAGCAACCAAGCACCGGGAAGGGGCTTTTAGCTGCTGGCAAATCGGCGCAACCTGTCCGTTGGTGTGATAACCCGGACCAGTGTAGAGTCGTTTGGCCCTTGGCGGGGCAGTCCTCGCCCGACATCGGGAGGAAAATTGCCGGCGGTCCGTAATTTGCACGAAGGATTAGTGAGCTACGCCTTCCGCTTCGGCCGTTTTTGCGGCAGCCGCAATAGCTCGGCGGGATCCACTTCCAGGACCTCAGCCAAGTTGCCGACAATCTCGAGTCCTACAAACGTGACGGCCGTCTCAATCTTGCTGACATAGGACCGATTCACGCCAGCCAAATCCGCAAGTTCTTCTTGCGACAGGCCTTTTTCGTGCCGAATGCGCCTCAGATTGGCTGCAAATACTTCCCGCAAATCCATGCGGGTAGCCAGCCGCGCTGTTGTTTATAAGCCCACCGCTTTAAAGCAACAAAATGCGTTGCTATGGTCCCAGTGACTGGGTTCGTCGGGCCTCGTCCCCGATCACCAGGCTGGGGAGCTTGAGATGCGCATCCTCTTGTTGGTGTCTGTTGCTGTACTGGCTGCCACAGGCTCTCTCGCTGCCGATTCCCAGTCAGTGGCGCCTGGCCCCTATCCGATGTCTGGAGCGACGGTCCAGGACGTTATTGCCCTGTCAAACGCCAAAAATGCTTGGTGTGAGGCTCACCCGGCGAAATCGAAATCCGGGCGAGAAACAGCGCTCATCCACTGTGTTTTCGATGGCTACGTAGAGGCCTTGACAGCCGCAGGTGCCTCAAACGTGGATCTGGCGGTCCAGTCCACCACCGAACTGCTTGCAATCGCCGATGGCCTAGACAGGCACAGACTGTCACCTGCCGAAGCTGATGCGAGAAGGGCGGCGTTGAACAGCCGCCTTCAGACGGAATTTGAGGTGCGGGTCCGCGCCGACCAAGAGGTCAAGGAAGCTCGGCGTGCGAGAGAAGCGGCTGAACAGGCGCAGCGGTATAGCGCCCAACTCCGCGCTGAAGAAATCCAGCGACAACAACAGCAACTTCAGGCCGAAGCACAGGAGCGACGCATGCGGCTCCAGCGCTGTTTTGCAGCAGGGTTACTGCAACCCAGCTACACCTTTGGAGGCTCACTCGGCAATGGATTTCGGGGCCAAGCCTATTGTGCGGCGGGATTGCCGCCGCCGGCTCCGCTCCCTAAGCCGCAGTCGACCACGACTGACTGCATGCGGTTCGGTGCTGGCATTCGCTGCACCACCGAGTAAAGCTGAAACGGAAGGACCGACATTTTGGCATCCGGCATCAGGCAAGCCCAGCACAAGCTACATAACAGCCGACTACGGCTGGGGGTACTGTTAAAACTGGCTCAAGACCCATCCTTGCCGGTTCAGAAGCGCCGGATCGCCAAGACGCTTGCCAAGTCCCAAACCGCGGCCGTCCTTTTAGGGGAAAAGGCTCTACGTCATGCCTGGGGGACGCGGGTGCTCTAGCCGGCGCGGGGCGGCTCCGAGCCGCGGGTTGGCAGGGATAGACCATGAAGCGGTACATGGCCGCATGCAAAGCTTGCGCGCTTTCAGAGGAGGACCCGCCCGCCTAGTTAGAGAGTGAACCGGGCCGTGAGGGCCTAGGGCTCCAATGTCCGCTTCTGACCCAAAGCGGACGTTAGAACAGCCCTATGGCTGTAGAGCTGGCGCTGGCATTACTAGCGCCCTGTGCCATGAGGTACGGGGGCTGTACAGATTGCGAATCCCAAGACCATCAAATGTGAAGGCAGAGCGACTGGCTGTATAGCCAACCGCTTGTTACCTGGCTCTTAACCTGCACCCCGGCGCTGGATTGAACTTCGGGGTAGCCTCCAGAACTCTTTGCGCGCTCCCGCTCACGAGGCAGGGCCGCTCCTATGGAGGCCAGCCGGAACGAGCATTTGGAGCAATATTGCAGCGCGGTATTGCGCAGGTGGGTGGAAGAGGCCGACTGCTTGGACAAGAGAGCGAGAAACCGCGAGCCGACATTGTTCTGGGATGGGCCAATAATGCCAAGCATCTTTCCGATCGGATTCCAGCATTCCCCCGTAACTTGAATGCCTTTTGGCTTGGCCTTTGCCCGCCTTCCCCTCTTCAAGACAGACACCAAATAGCGTGTGATGCAAAAATATTTACAGTACTAACATTTAAAGTGGAACCTCGTACCATCCTGTACGCTTCCTGCCAGCTGCTGGGGGGTGAGTTGGCACATGCTCAAGGTTAGCGACGGCGGGCTTAACCCCCATAAGCAGATGGTGCTGGTGGTGGAGGACGAACCCATCATCCGGTTCAGCCTCGCTATGTATTTAGAACAAAGCGGTTTTGAAGTCAGAGAGGCTGAAAATGCCGCTGAGGCGATTGCGATACTGCAAGAACCCAACTGTTTGGTGAATCTGGTTTTCAGTGATGTTCGGATGCCGGGAGATATGGACGGAGTCGGCCTAAGCCGCTGGATATTTGAGAACCGCCCCAATATTGCGGTCATTCTGGCAAGTGGCGAAATAGGCAAGGCCACCGTCATTCAAGATCTATGCGGCGCGGAAGTTATGTCCAAGCCCGTCGACTACGGAAACGTCACCGCCAGAATCCAGGCTGCCATAGAACGGAAAACAAATCTTAGCTGACAATTATCGGGGGCGAATATGGATCAACCACATACTGCAAAAACCTATCTGTCTAAGGCCGTAGCCGCTGAAAAGCAGGCTGAGCTTTGCTGTGCCCATATCGCTAAGACAGCATGGCAGGACGTTCCCAAGCAATACCGCCACTTGGCTGCCTTTGCCGAACGGAACCTCAGCTCATGATCCGCAACGAGGCAGCGCAGGAGTTACTGGAAAAGGCTAGGCACGCCGAACAGCGCGCACGCGAAGCAACTGATCAGGCGGTCAAGGCAGATTGGCACCGCGTTGCGCGGGAATACTATGACCTCGCAGAAGGCACAATCATGGTTGCCAACATTATCGCGGCTTTTGAGGAACCTTTGTCGTCTCAGATGACGTCCCCCGCCGAAGCGGTTGAAGCGCTATTTTGCCACCAGCGCTAACCCAGCGGAGATAGTCGAACCTGTTATCCGCCCAATGGAGGGCCGGCGGCTCTTCCGATCGTCCATCCGGATCAATGGGCGCGGCGGTCCGTCGGCTATGGTCTTAATGGGAACCGTCGGGTCCTGAATGGTGCCTGGTCGCGGTACGTCGGAGGGTGCGGGCTGGCACAGGGCTGCCGGGGGGAGCAGGGAAAGAAGGGCAATGAGATATAAGCGGTTCATGCTGTAGAAATGCAATGACTTCACAAAAGTTGCTGGCTTAGACCGTGTGCGGACGGTGTCCAATATTCGGCTGGAGGCTTGGCCGGCCCCCATCCCCGGATTGCAAGTTGTTACAGGCTCGGGCGCTGAACAGTTGCCGCTTTGGGGCGCTCCCGAAAGTTGGCAGCGGGATACCAGCCCGCTAATGTTCCCTTATGGCAGGGCTGGGTGGTTTTGAGGAATTTGAGCAGAAGCTATCTTCCAAGGCGCTTCGCGCTATAGCGGGTCACTGGGATAACGCCCGGGCCGGACGCCTCATGCCAAGTTGGGGCGACCTTAATCGCGATGTTCTCGAGCGGCATTTCGCGCTGCTGTGGGGATTTCATTTCGAGCCAAGCTCGCAGGAATTTGTCGGGCGGCTGGCTGGAACGCACGTTAAAGAATGGCTCGGGGCCAATTTTTGGGGTGCGCGCCTTCGGGAAATCCATCCCCCGCCAGTTTATGATCAGGCGCATCTGTTTCTGACCAAGGTGCTCACGGTCCCCGCTGCCGGGTATTGCAGTGGAAGTTTGTTCACCGTGGATGGGAGAACGATAGTCGGAGAACGCATTGCGCTTCCTTTGTCGTCTGATGGCAAAGTCGGAGAAGGAGTCTTGGGCGCTTCCTTTTTTGAGCCCACGTCGGTAGGGGGCTCAGTCCGATTGGTTTTCGAAAATATGAAGTGGTTCGCTCTTTGATCCGCTGAACCGCTGTCAGTAGAAAACAACACACCGGATGCGATGTGAGGACCCGCACCCGGTGTGGAGTTGAACCGGTCGAAGGCCCAGTTCCCGGTGGAGATACGAAAACAGAATTTTCCGGTCAATAAATTTTGATGGTCTTCCTTTTGACGCGGACCTGTCGTGAAACTTGCGCGCTGAGTTGCGAAAGCACTTCGCCAAGCAATCAAGATTCTTTTGTGGGCGTATCGGTGGCGTCGCTGCCCGGCACCTTATCGGCCACGAAGAAGGTTAGGCGTTCTTCAGCCAATCGATCCCACATATTGGCAAGCTCGAAGTAATGCTGCCTGAGATCGGGCGGCGCAATTTTTCCCAGCTTCCGGCATTCTTCGGCTCGGCCCCGAAATTCTTTTACCTTGTCCATGGTAAATTCCCGAAATCCCGCGTCGGAACGCTTTCGTACCGAAAAAGCTCCTGCGACAGGAGGTCTCGGGAAACGTAAGCTATGCCGATCGCGCTCTGGCGGGTTGCTGGAAAATACATTCAAAACCGCGCCAAACCTCGAAGCGTCTTCCTTTGGCTAGGTTCATCCCGGACCGGATCGCCGCCTGATCACTGAGCGCTATCTCTGCGGCAATGAGCGTTGACGTACCGTTTTCGCGGAATACGCGGATTTCATATTCACGCATGGGCTGCTCCCATGAATCTTTCCGCATCAGATTCAAAAAAAAGTACCCGTTTCCGTCAAGAGGGCTCCAAATGCTAACCAAGGGTACGATTTGGGACCGCTAAATCGCCTAAACGTTTGTTGAACCAATCACTTAGCCCCGGCGTTGGATACCAGTAAGGAGAACGTATGCACGATCTAAAACCAAGCCAGGATTACTTAGCCAAAGCGGACGACGCGGACCGGCTTGCGGGCCAAGCTTCCGACATCGTTATTCGAGGCTACTGGAAGCGCTTAGCACAGCGTTACCGTAGGCTGGCTGTGTTCGTAAAGAAAACCAGCACAAAAGGATTGGCTTGGGAGCAATCCTAGTCCCAATGGACGGCTCGCCGGTCGCTATTGCTTGATAATATCGCGAATCCGGGCCGCCAAAGAATCCATTTGAAAGGGCTTGGTGATGACAAACATGCCCTTGTCCAGCCGAGCCTTGCCGACCACCGCGTTTTCCGCATAACCCGTGATGAACAACACCTTCAAGTTCGGGCGGCTCACTCGGGCGGCATCGGCCACTTGGCGGCCATTCATTCCGCCCGGAAGGCCGACATCAGTGATCAGCAGGTCTATTCGGGCGTTGGATTCCAGCACTTTGAGTCCCGCTGGTCCGTCTGGGGCTTCAATGACGGCATAGCCCGACTCTGCAAGCACCTCACCAATCAACATGCGAATGGTCGGCTCGTCATCGATGACCAACACGACTTCGCCATGCCCTCCCGACGCCGGAATAGTGGAAAGGGCAACCTCTTCTTCCTGCGAAGCGTCCGCGTTATGCCTGGGCAGATACAAACACATGGTCGTTCCCTGGCCGACTTCAGAATAAATCCTCACATGGCCGCCGGATTGTCTGGCGAAGCCATAGACCATGGAAAGACCAAGCCCTGTGCCTTCACCGAGGGGCTTGGTGGTGAAGAACGGCTCGAATGCCTTAGCAACGACATCCGGGGACATGCCAGTGCCGGTGTCCGTCACGCAGATCGAAACATATTGTCCCACCGGAAGGTCCTGCTGGCGCGCCGCCCGCTCGTCCAGCCATTTGTTGTTTGTCTCGATCGTCAGCTTGCCTCCATCCGGCATCGCATCCCGAGCATTGATGCAAAGGTTGAGGATCGCATTTTCAAGTTGATTGGGATCGACCAGGATGGGCCATACGCCGCTTCCCCCCACCACTTCCACGTCAATGGACGGCCCCATGGTTCGGCGTACCAACTCTTCCAATTCGAAGATCAGCTTATTGGTGTTGGTTGGCTGGGGGTCCAGCGTTTGGCGCCTGGAAAAGGCCAACAGCCGGTGGGTGAGAGCCGACGCCCGTTTGACTGCCCCCTGAGCAGCAAGGAAGTAGCGATCGAATTCCTGCGTGCGCCCTTGGGCAAAGCGGGTCTTCATCATTTCCAAGGCACCGCTTATGCCGGTGAGCAGGTTGTTGAAATCGTGCGCAAGCCCACCGGTCAACTGGCCGACCGCCTCCATTTTCTGGGACTGCCGTAGGCGTTCCTCAGCTGCACGCTTCTCAGTCAGATCACGGGTTATTTTTGCAAACCCCAGCAGCTTGCCATCGCCATTGCGAATGGGGTCGACGATCACATTAGCCCAGAATCTGCTTCCATCCTTGCGCACTCGCCAGCCCTCGGCCTCGAAGCGGCCTTCCCGTTCCGCTGTCTCAAGCACGATGCGGGGTAAGTCAGCCTGCTTGTCCTCTTCTGTATAGAAGCGCGAAAAATGCTCGCCCAAAATCTCATTGGCTGAATATCCCTTGAACCGCTCCGCCCCCGCATTCCAGCTGCTGACGCGACCCTGGGGGTCGAGCATGTAAATGGCGTAATCAGTGACGCTTTGGACCAGCAGCCGGAATCTTTCTTCGCTGCGGCGAAGTTCCTCCTCCGTTGCCTTCCTCTCAGTCAGATCGCGGGTTACCTTTGCAAACCCAGCGATTTTTCCGTCGCGACCGCGGATTGGATCGATGACGACATTGGCCCAGAATCGGCTTCCATCCTTGCGGACCCGCCAACCCACGGCCTCAAAGCGCCCCTCCCGCTCGGCGGTTTCGAGCGCGGTCCTGGGTATGCCTTTTTCGAGATCCTCAGGGGTGTAAAAGCGTGAGAAATGCTGGCCGATGATTTCTTCCGGCTCATATCCCTTGATTCGACGCGCGCCTGCATTCCAGCTTTTAACGCGACCTTGGGCATCGAGCATGAAGATTGCGTAGTCAGTGACGCTCTGAACGAGCAGTTCAAACGGGTTATTCGGGTTGCTACTTTCGACCATAAGCCAATTTCTTCAACTGTTGGTATTTGCCCCGAGGGGTAACTCCCTGGTTTAGTTCCCGTTCCCGACGAGAGCGCAACTGAAAGATATGCCCCCCGTCCGCTATTCGCGCAGGGCAGACGCACCGGTTGGGGACGCAAGATGCCCAAAGCCTGTTTGCGGCTTTGTGGTAGGCTGCAAACTTGGCGCGGTGCGACCGGGTAAGAACTTCAGTCAAAAGCCGCGAAGTTTGGGCCATGAAACGCGCAGCGAGTGCATCGTTTTTTGTCGCCTCTATGCTGTGTGCCTGCGCGCTAAGCGCATTCGCGCAAGAGCACCAACACGATCATGGTGGCCCCACCGGACCTGTTGGCACGGTGCATTTTCCGACCTCCTGCGATAAAGCCGTTGCCGAGGACTTTGATCGGGCAGTCGCGCTCCTTCATTCCTTTTGGTACTCCGCCGCGATCGAAGCGTTCAATGGCGTTCTGAAAAACGACCCGAGCTGTGCAATGGCCCAGTGGGGGATCGCCATGAGCTGGTGGGGCAATCCCTTTGCCGGGTACCGTACGCCGCAAGCACTGGTGACAGGTTTGGCGGCAATCGAGAAAGGCAAAGTCTCGGGGGCAAAGACCGAGCGCGAGCGCGGTTACCTCGCGGCTGTCGAAG